>Ga0210393_10000730_pt1 | contig 28580 bp, 24 predicted proteins | sample IncBWC27OmetaG_FD_160068 | JGI IMG/M metagenome (GOLD analysis project Ga0210393, IMG submission 160068) | Forest soil microbial communities from Barre Woods Harvard Forest LTER site, Petersham, Massachusetts, United States - Inc-BW-C-27-O ...
CTTCGCCGGCCGTTCGCGAGCCATTGATCGCGGCCGGGCGGGCGCGGGCCGCCCGTCTGTCGCCGGCCGAGGCGGCCCGGCACACCGCCGACCTGTATGCGCGAGTCGCGTACGCACGAGTCGCGCAGGGGAGCGGCAACGGTGCCTGACATCCGAGCATGGATGGTCGCAAAGGTTCCGTTGCGCTATCGCACCACGACGCGCTACTGGTATCGGGCCCTGGCCGGCCGGCTGGATCGGGAGCTGCCGCTGCTCAAGCGGCTGCTGCGGCCGGGCTCGCGCGTGCTCGATGTCGGCGCGAACGCCGGGCTCTATGCCTATGCGTTCGGGCGATTCGCTCCGGTCGAGGCGTTCGAGCCACTGCCGGAGCCGGCCCGCGCGCTCCGCGCCCTGGCCACGCGGGTGGCGGGGATCCGCGTGCACGAAGTCGCGTTATCGGATCATGATGGCACGGCCGACCTCTATGTGCCGTATGTCGGCGATGCACCGCACTCCGAGCTGGCGCGGTTCGAGCGTCCCGCCGGCCGCGCCGAGCGCGTCGTGGTCACCGTCCGGACCCTCGATGGGTTCGCGCTCGAGGATGTCGGCCTGCTCAAGATCGATGTCGAAGGTCACGAGCGTGCCGTTCTGGCGGGGAGCGCCGACACGATCGCGCGCGAGCGGCCGATCCTGTTCATCGAGATCGAGCAACGGCACCTCGCGGATGACATCCGGCACACGTTCGGGGCCGTGACGGCGCTCGGGTATCACGGCCACTTCATGGACGCGGACGGCTCGCTTCAGCCGCTCGAGGCATTTCGATACGAACGGCATCAGGCGCCGTACATCGGCCATGACACGGACCCACGGTACGTGAACGACTTTCTCTTCATCCATACCACGGACGAGCGCAGCGCCGCGTTGCTGGCGCGTGAACGCCACCACCGATAAGATCCAGCACTCATGCGTATTGGGATGATCGGCTTCCGCGGCGTGCCGCACACGTACGGTGGCGGCGAAGAGCTGGCGCGCCATCTCGCGCCGCGGCTCGCCGCCAAAGGACACGATGTCACGGTGTACTGCCGGTCGGGGTATTACCCTGACCGGGCACCCCTCTGGCAGGGCGTCCATCGCGTATTCTACCCCGCGCCCGAGCACAAATCGCTGGGGCAGTTCGTGCATGCGGCGTTCGCGACGGTCGATGCGACGATTCGGCGCCCCGACGTCATTTACGTCCACACGCTCCCCAGCGCGCCGCATTCGATTCTGCCGTGGCTGTTGCGCGAGAAGATCGTCGTCAACGTCAACGGTATGGATTGGGGCCGCGACAAGTGGGGCCCGGTGGGCAAGGCCTACTTCAAGGCGGCGGCGCGCATCGCCTTGCGCACGGCATCGGCGATCATCAACGACTCGGAGGCGATGCGGGAGTACTACCGCCAGGAATTCGGGCGCGATTCGCATTTCGTCGCCTACGGCGCCGAGATCAAGCAATCGGAGCATCCGGAGGTGCTCGCGACCTACGGCGTCGAGCCGCGCGGATACTATCTCATTGCCAGCCGCATGGTGCCGGAGAACAACGCGGATCTCATTGTCAAAGCGTTCATCGCCTCGACATCACAGCGACAGCTCTTGATCGCCGGCGGCGCAAACTTCCAGAGTCCGTGGGTCGAGGCGCTGCGAGCGACCAGCGATCCGCGCGTCCGGTTCCTCGGTCATATCCCGGACGCCGAGCACATTCGCGAGCTGCACTGCAACGCGTACGCCTACCTCCATGGTCACAGCCTGGGCGGCACGAACCCCGCGCTGCTCAAAGCGCTCGGCTACGGCAACTGCGTCGTGGCGCTCGACAATCCCTTCAATCGCGAGGTGTTGGTCAACCGCGCGGGACGGGAGTTCGGCCTGCTCTTTCCAAAGAATGCCGACGCGCTGACCGCGATGCTGAATGACTTGGATGCGGACGCGGCGAAGGCTGAGCACTTCCGACTGGCGGCGCCCGATCGCATCCGCGAAGCGTATACCTGGGACTATATCGTCGACGAGTACGAGCGCATCTTCCTAGAGGTCAGCGAGCGTCGCCAGGTAGCGGCCTAGGGCGTCGCGCCAATCGGCCATGCGGTCGATCCCGAGCCGGCGCAGACCCGCGTTGTCCAGCACGGAATAGAACGGCCGGGCCACCGGTCTCGGGAAATCCGCCGCACAGGCATCGTCCACGATCGTCTCGGGCGCGGCCCGGCGAAAGATCTCGCGGGCGAACTCGTTCCAGGAGCACGAGCCCCCGCTCGTCGCGTGATACGTCCCGTACGCGGTCGTTCCGGCGAGATCCAGGATCTGTTCGGCGAGATCGACCGTGTACGTCGGGGTGACAAATTCGTCGGTGACGACTCGCACTCTCCCCTTCTCTCGGGCGAGCTTGAGCATCAGGCGCACGAAGTTCAGACCCCCGGCCTTGGCGCGACTGGGATTCGCGCCATAGAGGCCCGACGTGCGGACGACGAAGTGCTTGGGCGCGAGCGTCGACACGAAATGCTCGCCGGCCAGCTTACTGACGCCATACGCGTTCAGCGGCCTCGGCACGTCAGTCTCGACGTACGGCCGGCGCTGGGCGCCATCGAAGACATAGTCGGTCGAGACGTGCACCAGAATCGCGCGCCGCCGCTCCGCGGCGAACGCGAGATGGCGGGCGCCGAGCGCATTGGTCGCGAACGCTTGGGCCGGGTCTCGTTCGCAAGCCTCGACGTTGTGCATGGCGGCCGTGTTGATCACCACTTCCGCCTGGCCGAGGGCGGCCAGGACAGACTCCGCGTCGGTTAGCTCAACGTCGGCGTGCGTCAGTCCGACGGCTCGCAAGCCACGGGTGGCGCACGCGGCCATGAGATCGGCGCCCAGTTGGCCGTTGGCGCCGATGATCGCGACTGTTGTCACACCGCGATCATCGGCTTGCGCGCCGGCGCCGCGACGTCGGGGATGCCGTCCTGGCGCTTGAACGTCGCGATATTCGAGAACCGCGGGTCGTTGAAGTCGCTGAAGAGGTGCCGGTGGTCGACGAGGTCCTTGACGATGCTCCGGACATCGTGTGCGGGCTTGTAGCCGAGGCGCGTCTGGGCCTTCTCGTAGGACACCTTGTAGTTGCGGACGTCGGTCAGGTGCTTGATGTCGAGCTTGGGATGGAGCCCGAGAAGGTCGCGGAGCGCCTCGCTCACGTAGTCGGCGAGCTCGCCCAACGTGTAATTGCCGGACGCGATATTGAACGTGCCCGAGATCTCCATGGCGCACTCGATCGCCCGAATGTAGGCGCTCGCGGCGTCCTGGATCGCGAGGATCGGCCGCCAGATCGAGGGATTGTTGACGGTAATCACGTTGGCCGTCAACGCCGTCTTGAACATGGTATTGATGACGAGATCGAGGCGCATCCGGGGGCTGTAGCCACAGACGGTGCCCTTGCGCAGCGCGATCACGGAGAACGCGTCGTCTTGCAGCTGCAGCGCCGCGAACTCGCCCTGCAGTTTGGAGATGCCGTAGGGATACGTGGAGACCGCGGGCGACGATTCGTCGAACAACTCGTTCTCGGTATAGCCATAGACCGAGCACGAGCTGGCGTAGATGTAGCGGCGGACGCCCGCGCGCTTGGCGATGTAGGCGAGGTAGGCCGGGCTCGCGGCGTTGAACACGAAGTTTTTGCCCGGCGAGTAGTCGGCCATCGGATCGTTCGACAGGCCCGCCAAGAACAACACCTGGTCGTAGCCCTTGAGCTCTTCCTGCGTGATGTCGAGGACATCGCGGCGCATCACGCGCACGTCGGCCGGCAAGTTGTTGCCGAACCAGAGGAGATCGAGGACGTCGACGTCGTATCCGCGCGCCACGAGCTTCGGCACCAGCACCGACCCGATATACCCCGCACCACCCGCGATCAGGATTCTCATGATTGGAAATAATTGGATTGTGGCGCCGCCAGCCATTCACGCAGCGACGGTGCTTTCGTGTCTTTGCCCGACAGGACCGGCGCCGTCGTCGGCCACGTGATGCCGAGCTCCGGGTCGTCCCACCGGATTCCTGCTTCGCCCGCTGAATTATACGTGCCAGTGCAGAGGTACTGAATCTCCGCGAAGTCGCTCAGCACGCAGAACCCGCGCGCGAAGCCCGCCGGCGCCCAGACCTGCGTCATGTCGTCCGACGAGACCGTCGCCGCGGTCCATTGTCCCAGCGTCGGAGACTGTTTGCGAATGTCGACGGCGACGAGGAATGCGCGGCCATACGTGACCCGCATCAATTTGCCCATCGGCGGGTCCCACTGAAAATGCAGGCCGCGGACCACATCGCGCGCCGAGCGCGAATGGTTCAACTGCACAAACTGCGTCGGCAGGCCAGCGGCCCGAAAGACGTCCTCGCGGAAGACTTCGGTAAAAAAGCCACGCGGATCGCGGAAGATTTCGGGCTTGACGAGCAACACATCCGGGATCGTCATGGGCTCGACGGAGACGTTCATGAGGCAGCGTGCGCTAGGGCTGGTTGAAGGCGGGCAACGATCTCGCGGCCGATGGCCAACGAGGCTGTGGCGCCCGGGCTCGGGGCGTTGAGGACGTGCAGCGCTCCGGGCTGGTCCACGAAATAGAAATCCTCGACGAGTGTGCCATCCGACCGCATCGCTTGGGCGCGAACCCCTGCCCCGCCCGGCGCGAGATCCGCCGCACGGATATCGGGCACGAGGCGCGACAGCGCCTGTGCGAACAACGAGCGGCTGCCGGACCGACGCATCTCATCAACGCACACCCGCGGGTATTTCGCTATGAATCGCCACAGACCGGGAAAGGTCAACGCCGACCGGCCCTCGGGCGTCCCGAATGCCAGTGCTGCATTTGGGCCGGCTTCGATGCTGCCGTCAACGTGCCTCGTGAAATGCACGCCGAGAAATGGGAAGGCTGGGTCAGGCACCGGGTAAATGAGATTGCGCACCAGGTGCGCTCGATCGGGGCGCAGGACGAAATATTCGCCACGGAACGGCACGATGCGTATGTCGACCTGGGCGCCAGCCTTGCGGGCGATCTGGACGGATTGGAGACCCGCGCAATTGATCAGCAGGTCGCCCTCGAAGGTGCCAGCGGTCGTCTCAGCTACCCAACGTGGGTGCAGGGCTTCGACCCGCGCGTTGAGAACCACGCGGCCGCCGGCTTCGGTGATGGATTCGGCGAGGGCGCGACATACCGCGGGGTAGTCGACGATCCCCTCTTCTGGCACCTGGACGGCCGCTACCGCATTGACCGCGGGTTCCAGGGCCCTCGCTTCGCTCGGGCCCAACCAGCGGAGGCCCGTCAGGCCGTTGCGGGCGCCTCTTTCGAACAACGTCCGGAGGCGAGGAATCTGCGAGTCATCGGTGGCGACGACGAGTTTGCCGCAGATCTCGTGCGGGATGCCGTGCGCGCGGCAGAATGCCGTCATCTCGCGGATGCCGGATACTGCCAGGCGAGCCTTGGAGGAGCCCGGCGCGTAGTACAAGCCCGCGTGCAGCACGCCGCTATTGTGACCGCTTTGCTGCTGGGCGAGATCGGCGTCTTTTTCGAGGACGACCGCCTCGGCGTCAGGCCAGAGCTGGTGGATCTGATACGCGGTCGCGAGTCCGATGATGCCGCCGCCGACGATCAGGACCCGCGTCAGTGCGCACCGTCCATTTTCAGCACGACCGGTATCGTCCGGATCAGAATCGCGACGTCCTTCCAGATCGCCCACCGACGGAGATACGCGGTCTCGAGCCGGATCACCTCATCGAAGTCGGTGATGCGATTGCGGCCGTTCACTTGCCACGGTCCCGTGATGCCGGGCTTCATGTCGAAGCGCGAGTAATGGTGCTCCTCGTACAGCGCGACCTCCGAGGGCAACGGCGGCCGCGGTCCGACGAGCGACATCTCGCCCTTGAGGACGTTCCAGAGCTGCGGCAGCTCGTCGAGGCTCGTGCGGCGGAGGAAGCGACCGACGGGCGTCACGCGTGGATCGAAGGGCATCTTGAACAGCCGTCCGTCCTGATACACGCTGTTCGCGGCCAACTCCGTGCGCTGTTCCTCGGCGCCGTCCACCATGCTGCGGAACTTCAGGATGTCGAACTGACGCCCGCCCGAGCCGACGCGCCGCTGTCGGAAGATCATCGGGCCCGGCGAGGACAGCCGGACGGCCACTCCGACGAGCGCGAGCACCGGCGACAACAGGATGAGGCCGAAGAACGAGACGAGGAGGTCGATCAGCCGCTTGATCACCAACTGCTGGCCGTGCAGTCCGGGTCTCGTCAGCTGCACGAGCGGCACGCCGCGCAGCCACACGAGCTCCGGCACGTACCCCGTGAGCGTCGCGGGCCGCGCGAGTGAGTACGCGTGGCATCCGGCCGCATCGGCTATGGTCAGCAGGTCGTGGAAGAGCGTCTCCTCGATATGGCCGGCGAAGATCACGGTGTCCACGTCGAGCGTCGCCATCACCTCGACGAACTCGCCAACGCCGCCAAGGGCATCGGCTGGCGAACGCCCGTCGGTCGACACGTACCCGAGCACGCGGAATTCGGATTGAATCGTGAATGGCGATGTCCGGAGCGCCCGGCGCGCATCCGCGGAGGGGCCCACCAGTAAAGCGCGCGGCGCGTGGGCGGCGCGGGCACGGGCCCTATAGACGAGGACTTCGACGAGCAGCCGCTCCAGCACGAGCGCGGTGGCGACCGCGCTCGCCGTGACCGTGAGACTGAGGAGACCCACGATCGAAGGGCTCGCCCACAGGGGGCTCCAGCCCACGAGTATGATTCCCGCGGCGCCACCGGTGAACACTTTCCCCATGTCGCGGCGATGGTCGCCGGCCCCGTACGTCCCCATGACCCACAGGCCGAGGAACAGCGCGAACACCAGTTCCACCAGGGACGGGGAGGACGCGCTGATCGGGCGGGCTGCCCCGTAAATGGCACGGAGGAGCACCACCACGAACGCATCGGCCAGCAGCAGGACCGCGAATCGCGTCATTCCCCGGACGACGTGCGTGCGGCGCGCAATACGTGCGCGCTCCTGCAGCACGATGGGGAAAGGTCGGCTGGTTTCGACCGTGGTCAGAACGCGGGGTTGCGGCGCACTCACGGTAGTAAGGATGTTGATAAAAACAAAATGTTACCGAGCGGGCAAGTCATGGCAAGTCACCGGCAGTCAACGCATCTACTACCCGCTCACCGGCCCTGCCGTCCCATCCTTCGAGCACGGGCAATCCTGACGGGCGAGTAGCGTCCCGAACAAGACCCGGCAAGGTAGCGGGGTCTTGTACGAGGCGGTTCGTGCCAGAGGTGACGGTAATGGGCCGTTCAGTCGTCTCGCGCACCGTGAAGCATGGAACACCGAGCGCGGTCGTCTCTTCCTGGACTCCGCCCGAATCGGTGATCACCGCGTGCGCTCCGTCCATCAAAGCAACCATCTTCAGATAGCCCGCCGGCTCGACTGTCGCGACCGCGCCGGACTCAATTCCCCATTGGGTGAGTCTGTCGCGCGTTCGTGGATGGACCGGAAACACCACGGGCCGCTCCGCGGCCACGTCCCGTAATGCGGTCATCAGTGATGAGAGACGGCTCCGATCATCGACGTTCGAAGGGCGATGCAAAGTGACGAGCACGTGCCGCGCCTGCCCCGTGGGATGCGACAGGGCGCGCGCGCGAGGCAACGCCTCGAAAAGGCTGTCGATCATCACATTTCCGACAAAGACGATCTCGCACTCGGGCTCGCCTTCCGCACGCAGTGTCTCATCCGCATCGCGCGATGGTGTGAGCAGCAATGAGGCCAATCGGTCGGCGACGATCCGGTTGATTTCCTCGGGCATCGTCCTGTCCCCGCTCCGCAGACCAGCCTCGACGTGCGCACTGCGAATGCCGAGCTTGGCCGCGACGACCGCGGCCGCGGCCGTCGAATTGACATCGCCGTAGATGACGACCCAGTCGGGGCGGGCATCGGTCACAATCGGCTCCAGTCGCTCGAGTATTCGCGCTGTCTGCACGGCGTGAGACGCCGATCCGACGCCGAGGTTAATATCGGGTTCCGGAAGGGCGAGATCCGCGAGCAGCGACGCAAACAGCGCATCGTCGTAGTGCTGGCCCGTATGGACGACGGTCTGCGTGATACCGGCCCGGCGCGCCGCCGCCCGGTAGACGGGTGCGAGCTTCGGGAGGTTGGGCCGTGCGCCGACGACGTGCAGGAGGTGCACGGCGTCAGTGTGTGCGCAGGCAGTCCACCGCGCGCACGGCAGCCATCCCATCCCAGCCTTCCGGACGCGGGGCGTCATCCAGGCGGGCGATCGATGCGACCGCGTCGACGAGGTCCGCGGGATCGGGGACGAGGCGGTTGGCTCCGCACTCGATCGTCTCGGGCCACTCGGTCGTGTCTCGGACGGTGAGGCACGGGACCCCGAGCGCCGTGCTTTCGACCTGAAGGCCGCCGGAATCGGTGATCACCGCGTGGGACCCCTCGACGAGATCCACCATTTCGAGGTAGCCCACGGGATCGATCAGCCGCACAGCACCGACATCGAAACGTCCCATCTGGAGCTGGCCACGGGTGCGCGGATGCACGGGAAAGACGACCGGTCGCGTGGCCGCGACCTCGCGCAGCGCCGATACGATTGCGGTGAGGCGGGCGGGGTCGTCGACGTTCGCCGGCCGATGCAGTGTGACGGTGATGGGAGCGGCCGAAAGCCCGAGACGTGCGCGAAAACCGATCGTGCGGGCGCGCTGGACCGCGTAGAGCAGCGCATCCACCATCACGTTGCCGACGAACACGATCTCGTCGTCTGGCTCACCTTCGGCCCGCAGGGTCCGATCGGCCGTGCGGGATGGGGTCAACAACAGGTCCGCCAGGCGATCGGTGACGATGCGATTGATCTCCTCGGGCATCGACCGGTCGCCGCTGCGCACGCCGGCTTCGACGTGGGCAACGCGGAATCCGAGCTTCGACGCAACGAGCGTCGCCGCGAGCGTCGAGTTGACGTCGCCGTAGACGACCGTCCAGTCGGGACGATGCTGGAGGAGCACGGGCTCGAAGCGCTCCATCACCCGGGCGGTCTGCACCGCATGCGTGGCCGATCCGACATCGAGGTTGATGTCCGGTGGGCGCAGGCCGAGATCGCGAAAAAATGACGCGGACATCGCGTCGTCGTAGTGCTGGCCCGTGTGGACGACGATTTGCTCGATGCCCACCGCCCGGGCCTGGCGCGAGAGGGGGGCGAGTTTCGGGAAGTTTGGACGGGCGCCCACTACATGGAGCAGCTTCATCGCAGGACGTCCGCGAACGCCGCACAGTTGGTCTCGGCGCTGAACTGGCGCTCGAACACGACGCGGCCACGCTCGCCCGCGGCACGCGCCGAGGCTGGGTTGGCGCGCCAGGCGAGCAGCGCATCGGCAATCTGCCGTGGGGCGGCGCCGCAGCTGGGGTCTATGGTGAGACCACAGCCAGCGTCTCGGATCGTGTCGGCCGTCTCGCATGCCGACGGACCGACGAAGAGGGCCGGACGCCCCGCCGCCATGATGCCGTACAATTTCCCGGGAACGGACACGCCGACAAACGGCGCGCCGAGCGCGATGAGATGCACGTCGCCCACGGCCAGGGCATCTCCGAGCTCCTCGCGCGCGAAGTACGGGCGGTAGCTGAAATTCGTCAGTCGCGCCTCTTGTGCGAACGCCTCTATCTCTGCCCGGCGGGGGCCCCCACCGGCAAAGAGAAAATAGATGCTTGGCTCATCGCGCAAGAGACGCATGGCGGCCAGGATGTCGCCGAACTCATGGACGAGGCCCGCGTTGCCCGAATACATGACCACGAAACGCCCCTCGAGCCCGAGCTCGGCCCGCAGCGGCCGGGTGCTCCTGGACTCGGCGTGGCCCCAAACCGGGATCGTACGCGTGCGGGACTCCGGAACGCCCTTGGCGACGATACGGGCTTTCATGTGTGGGCCGAGGTCCACGACAAAAGCCGCCCCTCGGAACGCCCGTTCGTCGAGCCAGACCAGGAACCGCCCGAGCGGGCTCGTCGCGCGCACCATTCCGGCGGCGATCTCGGCATCCGGGTGGAGGTCCATCGACCAGATGCCATACCGGACGCGCCGAACGCGGAGCGCGGCGACGAACCAGCCCATCACCGCGAGCATCGGCGGCGTCGTCAGGAACAACACCGTCAGGTCATCGCCCGGCGCCGCCAGCAGGGCGAACAGTGCGCGTATGTAGAACGTCGCGTAATCCACGATGCGGCCCAGGCGTGAGCCCCGTCCGAATGTCGTGGTGCGAAACCGGCGGATCGCGACGCCGTTGCGCGATTCGCGCGCAGGGGCTTCGAGGCGGCCGTCCACGTAGTGCGCGCGGCCCGTCAGCACCCGCACCTCGGCGCCCCGTGCCGCGAGGTACTCGGCGAGGTCGGTCAGGTGCTGACCGGTCGAGGCAACGTCTGGGTAGTAGTGTTGGTTAATGAGTAGGAGCACGAGCCGCGAGTTGTTCTTCGATCCAACCGTACGTGCGGCGCAAACCCTCTTCCAGGGTGATGACCGGCTCCCAGCCGAGGACCGCACGGAGCCGTGTGTTGTCGCTCGTCCGGCCTTTGACACCCTGCGGCGCCGCGGGCAGATGACGCTTCGTGACGCGCTTCCCCGCTATCGTGGACACGATAGCGACCAATTCGTTGATCGAGATCAAGCGCTCTTGGCCGATGTTCAGTGGCTCCCGGTGGCTCGACTGCATCAGCCGTCGAACGCCTTCGACGCAATCATCGATGTAGCAGTAGGAGCGCGTCTGGTTGCCATCACCCCACACTTCTATTTCACCGCCATTGGACGCAAGAGCGACCTTGCGGCAAATGGCAGCCGGCGACTTCTCGCGGCCGCCATCGTACGTGCCGAGGGGGCCAAAAATATTATGAAACCGCGCGACGCGCGTTTCGAGGCCGAAGTCTTCGAAATAATGGCGGCATTGGCGCTCGCTGAAGAGCTTCTCCCAGCCGTAGCCATCTTCCGGGTCAGCCGGGTAGGCGTCTTCTTCCTTGAGCGGCGTCACATCCGGGGTTTGCTGCTTGTACAGCGGGTAGATGCACGCTGACGACGTGTACAAGAACTTCTTGACATGTGCTTCGCGCGCGGCTTCGAGCATGTGAATATTGATCAGCACATTGTCGTGCATGATCACGGCTTTGTTGTGCTCGATGAAGCCGATCCCGCCCATGTTGGCGGCCAGGTTGTAGATCTCCCCCGCACCGCGGACGGCTTGTTGGCAGGAGGACCAGCGGCGCAGGTCGAGAATCTCGAATTCATCGGCGGCGGTCGGCTCGAATTCCGGGTGCTTGATGTCGACCCCGCGCACCAGATAGCCCTCGGCCTTCAATCGCTTGACCAAATGGTGGCCGATGAACCCGCCGGCCCCGGTCACCACGGCGATGTCACGCGACATGTGTCGGTAATTGAGAGTGACGGCGCGCTCGCGCGCAAGCCGAGAGCACGGCATCGACCGTCACGCGATCCATGCACGTTCGGTGGGAGCAGTACGAGAGGAGACAGGCGGCGCACGGCGGGTCGGTGCGAAGCACGATCTCGTTCGGGCGATCGAAGGTCCAGCGATAAGGCTCATCGAGCGAGCTCATCACCGTGACGAGTGGGCGACCCAGTGCGCCGGCGATGTGGCGAGGGCCCGAGTCGGTCGTGATGCACAGCTCGGCGCGCTCCATCACTGCCCCGAGCTGGCACAGATCGGTCTTGCCGACGAGCGAAATGCCTCGACCGATCTCGTCGACGAGCGGCGCTTCCGCGGCCGTCCCGACGAAGACCGGGACGAGCGGCGCCAGGGCATCGGCGACCGCGGCCCAGCGATCGGCGTACCACGTTTTCGACTGCCAGTTCGAACCCGGGTGTATCACCACGTACGGCCGCTCGGGTACCAAGCGCGCAGCCGCTTCGCGGTCCGCGTCGTCGAACCAAAACTCTTCGACCGGATTCGCAGCGTCCGCGTCCAGGGCGGCCGCGAGGAGCATGTTGGCCTTCAGGACGTTCATACCGGGTGGAATGGACATGCGACGGGTGAACAGGAATCCCGCGCCGCCAACGTCGAAGCCCAGCCGGCGGCGGGCTCCGGTCAGGGCGGCGATCAGGGCGTAGCGAAACGACACCTGATTGACGCACGCCAGTACGCAATCGTACCGGATCCCGCGTGCGGCAGTCCGCATCGCGTGCACGTGGGGGGACTTCCGGTGGACTGCCTGTGCCGCCGGACTGGCCAGCACGTCGAGCATCATGTCCGGATAGCGCTGGTGCAAAGCGCGAATGAGCGGCGAGACCGCCATGCTGTCGCCCACCTGCTGGAGCTGAAGCAGAAGGATCTTTGGCCGATGGGGCAGCGCCACGGGTCCATCCGGCTCGCGCCTGACGGCGCGTCCGGCAACCGCGGCGACCCACGGAAGGGCACGGCGGAGCACGGCTTTCACTTGCGGCGCACCAGCGTCGTGTTCAGGACGATCGCGTCCATTTTGGTTCGCAAGAAGCAGTCGAGCGCTTGAGCTGGCGTCTCGACGATCGGCTCGTTTTCGTTGAAGCTCGTGTTGAGCACAATGGGAACGCCGGTCAACGCTTCGAATGCTTTGATCAGGCGATAGTACGCGGGATTCGTGCGCGCGCTCACGGTTTGCAAGCGGCCGCTGCCGTCGACGTGCGTGACGGCGGGAATCATGGCGCGCTTCTCAGGGCGCACCGGATAGACCTGGATCATGAACGGATCCGGGACCGCGTCTTCGAACCACTCGTCGATCGCTTCCTCGGCGACCGAGGGCGCGAACGGGCGAAATTTTTCGCGGAATTTGATCTTCACGTTGATCAATTCGCGAATGTCGGCGCGGCGGGGGTCGGCGACGATGCTGCGATTGCCGAGGGCGCGCGCGCCCCATTCCATGCGGCCCTGATACCAGCCGACGACATTGCCATCGGCGATGAGGCGTGCCGTGGCTTGGGCGACGGCGTCGGGGGTTTCGAACCGTTCGATGATATACGCGCCGTCGAGAGGGCCCAGCACCGTCGAGACATCTTCGTGCGCCGGGCCCCAATAGCCGTGCTCCATCACGAACGCGCGCTCGCGGCCGAGGGTCTGGTTCCAGACGTAATAGGCGGCCCCGAGCGCGGTGCCGTTGTCGCTGGACGCGGGCTGGATGTAGACCTCGCGGAACGGCGTGCGTTGGCGAATCTTGCCGTTGGCGACGCTGTTCATCGCGCAGCCTCCCGCCAGGCACAGGCGCGGAGTATGTGTCAGGTCCCACAGCCCTTCGAGCACGTGCGCGAGGCACTCTTCGTAGACGGCCTGCAGCGAGTGCGCGAGGTCTTCATGTCGGCTGGTGAGTGCCTCATCCGATTTGCGCGAGGGACCGAGTAGCGACTCCAAGTCGGACGTGAACACGCTGCCCAGCGTCGGGTAGCCGTTGTCCCATTCCATGGTCACGCCATCGGACCAGTGGCGGAAATAGCGGAGGTCCAGCTCGAACGTTCCCCCAGCGGTCAACCGGACGAGTCGTCTGATCTCGGCGACCGCGGTCGGCTTTCCATAGGGCGCCAAGCCCATGACTTTGAATTCGTCGCCGAAGCTGGGGAAGCCGAGATGCTGCGTGACCGCCGTGTACATCATCCCGAGCGAATGCGGGAAGAAGACGTGACGGAGGACGTCGAATCGGTTCCCGCGGCCCATCGCCATCGACGTGGATACGAAATCGCCGAACCCATCGACGGCGCAGACCGCGGATTCTTGAAACGGGGAGACGAAGAACGTGCTCGCCAAGTGCGCCGGGTGGTGCTCGATAAAATGCAGCGTCGGCGGCGCGGCATTGAGGGCGTCCCCGAGCGGAACGCGCACATCGGTCACTTTCCGGCGATTGCGAAGGCGGTCGCGGATCAGGGCGAGATTCGGTCGGTGCGTGAGGGCGAACAGCGCCTTGCGAGCCAGATGGGCGCGTGGGGACCGGCTGATCGCGACGTGGTCGACATCCGCGCCGCGGATGCCGGCCTCGGCGAGGACGGACCGGATCGCCATCGTCGGAAATCCGGCGTAGTGCTTGATGCGCCGGAATCGCTCCTCTTCGACGGCTGCGACGAGCACCCCGTCGCGCAGGAGCGCGGCCGAGACGTCGCCGTGGTATGCGTTGATGCCTAAGACGTACATCGTGCGATGGCGCTGCGGTACATGGCGAGCAACGCGGGAGCCACTCGCGGCATTCCGAAGTCCGTGACGACCGCCTCGGCCCCGCAGCGGGCGACGCGGGAGCGAAGCTCCGCGTCACCGAGCACGTCGAGGATCGCTTGGGCGAGCGTTGCCGGCTCGCGGTCGGCGATCACACCGAGGCGCCGCTTGGCGACCCACGGGGCCAACTGAACGCCTGGGCTGACGACCGCGGGGATGCCGGCCGCGATGGCTTCGAGGACGGCGATACCGAAGTTCTCGTTGTGCGATGGGAGCACAAACACGTCCGCCGCGCGAAGGCAGTCGGTCTTGGCTTGGCCGCTCACGAATCCGACAAACTCGACACCCGGCATCTGTCTCTCGAAACGTTGGTCGCCTGACCCGGCGACAACCAAGCGCGCCGCTTCGCGGCTGGCGCGTACTCTGGGCCACGCGTCCAAGAGCACGTCTACGCCCTTCTTCGGGTGTAGGCGCCCCAGAAAGAGCACGGTTTCCCCTAGGTGGGGGTGAACGACAGGAGCGGGTGCACGCCAGGGCGGTGGGACGACGTGCGCGCGTCCCGTAAAGTCGATGCCGTGCCACGCCGCTTCGTCTCGCTCGGCTTCCGTCGTGAAGTGCATGGCGTGCGCCCGCCGCACGGAGGGGGCATCGATCGCCGCGAAATAGAGGCGCTTCAACACGCGGCGGCGGTGCGTGAACGTGTACCGCGACAACGTGCCGAAGGGGCCGAGGACGAGTGGCCGGCCCGCAGAGAGCGTGGTGCGGGCCGCGGACGAGCTATACCAATTCAAGAGGCCGTGGACGTGCACGACATCGGCCCGTCTCACCAGATCACCCGGCGAGCCGAACACGATACGCGCGCCCGCCGGGAGCTGGCGCGCGAGCCATTCGCGTTCGGCGTCCGGGCATGATGGACCGACGATCGTCGCCGTCGTCTCGTCGGCCGCCGCGTTCACGAATCCGATCAGCGCCTCGACGGGCCCCCCAAACGCCCGCTCCAGGCTCGGCATCACGTGCAGCACCTGGATCCCGCTCACGCGCCCCGCTTGAGCAGCAAATTCTGCCACGCCGGAATGAACGTCACGGCCGCGACCATGATGACGAACGACTTGGCGATCTGGTTGACACCCTCGCCAATGCCGTTCTCCGCCATCATGGCGTAGAGCATCACGTACGGCGCCCACGCCCACCATAAGATCGAGCGCTGAGACGCCACGGCGAACTGGCGATAGATGAGGCCGAGGCAGAGCCCAAAGAAGAAACACCCTGCCAGGCCACCCCAGCCGAAGTTGGCGTACATCTCACCGGCCACGCTCAAGTTCATGCTAGTCTCGTGGAGGGTGAATCCTGTGAACCGCTCGAAGTAGACACCACCGCCCGCTTCGTATTTTCCCGGGTCGAGCGCGCGTGGGATGAGCGCCGCACGGAACGCGTTGACGAGGGTCTCGCCATTGGCGTACGGCTCCTGAACCGGCACCCAATACATGACGCGCGCGATGATCCAACCCTGGTTCAAGCGGGTCACGAAATGACTCAACGCCGACCCGGTGAAGGTCGCGACCGGCTCTTGCGCTTGGCTGCCGAGTGTGCGGCCGAGCAGCGCAAACCGGTCGGCCACCGACATGTCGGGCGACAGCGCGATTTCTTTCCGGAACGCGAGCTTCGCCTCGTCGAGCACGCCGACGAAGAATCCGCCAATGACGAGGAACACGAGCACCGTGCGGGCGCGAACGCGGTATGCGTAGACGAACAGCGCCACGGAGTAGGCGAGCCACAGCATGAACTCGTGGAACAATCCCGAACCGGTCGACAACGCCATCCGGATGCCGAGGACGAACAGGAGCCGCCACCGCCAGCCTTTGCGGTTCACGAGCATCAGGCCGTAGGCGCCGACGAACGCCAGGTACGTGGCCAGCTCCACGGAATACCGGAATGCCGTCGGCATGTGCGGCAGGAGCAGAAACGCGATCGTGCCGATGCCGACCATCGTGTCGCACGTCGCGCGGAACGATCGCGGCTCTCGGATCACCCGGCGCTGTTGCACGACGCGCCCGACGCGCCACATCGGGAGGTACAACCCGGCCGCGAAGAGGATCGTCGCGGGCACGGCGTATTGGAAATACTCGGCGGGACGGAGCGTCATGTCGAACACGGAGGCGTCCGGCGGCACGTAATAGGCCGCCCACGGCGCGATCACCCACTGAATGAACGCGACGATGGCCACCATCCCGGGAATCCACGGCACCTCTCGCGCGACCAAAAACGTGTGCAAGCCAATGAGGACCGTGGCGAAGATGCCGACGCCGATCCACATCGAATCGTTTTCGTAGAGCGACATCATCGCGAACGCGGTCGCGCCGGCGATGTACATGATCATCGTCCACCGGTCGGTGCGCAGATACCAGCGTCGCGGAACCGGCCCGCGCGCGACCGCGACCGGCGCATCGAGCGATGGGAGCGGCCCTTCGAGGCGTATCTCGGTCATGGGATACCCTCCATCGCCTGCCACACACCTCGGGCGGCGCACTCGACGGAATAGCCGGCCACGTGGTCACTGGCGGCGGCACCCATGGCCCGCGCCGCGGGCGGATCCGCGACCACGCGCCGCAAGGCATCGGCGAGCGCGCGCCGGTCACCCGCCGGGTAGCTATACCCAGTTACGCCGGGGACGATCAGGTCGGGTGCGCAGCCGACGGCGTCGGACACGATCGCCGGAAGGCCGCTGGCCATCGCTTCGTTGACGGCGAGCCCCCACGTCTCGCGGCGGTCCGACGGCAAGACCAGCACATCGGCGACGGCGTACGCTTCCGGCATCGCCGACTGATTCCGGAATCCGGCGAATGTCACGGGCTGCCCCGCGGCGGCGCGCTCCGCTTCACCGCGTAGCGGTCCATCGCCGACGTATAGGGCGTGTGTGCCCGGGACGCGGGAGACCGCATCGATGAGGTCGAGCGGACGCTTCTTCTCTACGAGTTTGCCCACGTACAACGCGACCATCGAATCCGGTGGGATGCTCCAGGCGGCCCGGCGAGCGGCCCGGTCCTGACGGGCGCGCGCCGCACCGGCCGCGAATGCGGCGTTGTCGACGAAGTGCGGTGATCGAAAGATTCGACGGGCGCCGTAATAGCGAAAGTAGGCTTCGCTGCGCTCGCCAACGGCGAGACAGGCCGCGAAACGGGCGATGAACCGCGGATAGGCGAGGCGTTTGAGCGTGCGCTTGAGCAGCGAGCGGTCATCGCTCAATTGCGAGTCCCCGCGTACGAGCACGGGTGTCCGCGCGGCCCAGCAGGCACGCATCGCCTGCCAGTAGCACCGCGCATTCCATCCATGCACCAGGAACGCATCGAACCGCCGACGCCGGATCTCCCCGGCGATCTCCGGCGTGCTCAAGTTGCCGAACCGGCCCCCAAGCACCATAAACTCGTAGCCCCCGGTCACATCGGTGTCCCACGTGAACGGCACGCCGAAACCCGTGCCCTGCTCTTGCGGCGTCGGCCGGTACGCGAAATACACGGTCAGGTCGAGCTCAGCGGCGAGCGCGCGGTAGAGCGGCGCGTAGTACTGGATCGGGTGCGTCGCCAGGATACCCAGTCGCGGCATCAGGACGTTCCCCACGCCTCTGCCAAGTACCGCACGAGGCGAGGGGCCTCGGCCTCCCAGTTGAAGCGCCGCTCGCCGGCCATCCGCGCCGCCGCCTTGGCATTCGCCAGGTTCGCGAGCAGAGACTCGAGGCCGGCCGCGAGCGCGGCGGTGTCGCCGGGCGGGTACAGAAAACCTGCCCCTGGCGCGGCATCGAGAATCCCCCGCTGACCCGGAATATCCGTCGCCGCGACCGCGATGCCGGCCAGGAGATAGACGAGGAGCTTGTTGGTGACCGCGATGCGCCGACTGCGCGTCGCTCCGAGCTCCAGCGCCAGTCCGATGTCGTGCTGTGCCGCGAGCGAGACGAGCTCTGGCGGCGGCGCTTGCGGCCAGAGAAAGAGCCGACGCGCCACGCCGAGGCGCGCCGCCCGGGCTTCGAGTTGCGCCCGATGCTGGGGCGAGATGCTGCCGCGGAGATGCAGCTCGACCGGGACATCGAGCAACGCCATCGCGCCGAGGGCATCCTCAATCCCGCGATCCGTGCCGATGACCGCCGAGTACCAGTACAAGGACGGAGGACCCCGGCGCTGGACCAGCTCGGCGGGGCGTTCGGCGAGCGGGAACGTGTTGAGCACGACGAGTGGCCTCGGGACGCCGTACGCGGCAGCGACCGCGTCAGCAATGCCTTCAGAGGCTGCAGTGAGTGTCCGGCAGCGCGGCAAGTACCGGCGCTCGACATCGACGGCCACCTGTTGGGCCGCGGCATATTGCGGCTCATCCGGGCGCTCGCCCGCGTGCAGATCCTCGATGTCGAACCCCGCGATCGCGCCGAGTCGTTCGGCCGCGTGTACGGCGACCGGGAGCCCGCCGAATGTGTAGCCGAGGACGACATCGGCCGGCTCCGCGGACGCGGCGCGCGTGAGCACGTCGGCGTAGGGCGACATGACGCGCTCGGGCCGGCGATTCGCGACTTGCCGCAGCTTGGCCGCCACGCGGTGCGCGGTACCCACGATATCGCCGTGGCGGAGATTGACGCGATCCAGTCGCCACGTGCGATCCCGCATGACCGCGGCATCCCGTTCGGCGTTCTCCGGCAAGGCATCGACGGCGACCACGCGCACGCGGTGCCCCGCGGCCTGCAGGGCATCGGCGGCATTGACGAGTCGGGGGTTCGTACTGACGTTGCCGCCGCTCACCAGGCAGACCCGTTTCGTCACGCCACCATCTCGGCATACAGTGCTTCGTACGCGTCGACGATCGCGCGGTCGCTGAACCGCGCCTCGAAGTCCGTTCGCACGGCACCGCGGTCGATCGTCGTCAGGCGTGCGACTTTTGCCGCCGCGTCAGCGACCGTGTCGCAGACGTACCCATTGAGGCCATCGCGCACGACCTCGGGCACGCTGCCCCGGCGAAAGCCGATCACGGGCGTGCCGCACGCCAACGCTTCGGCCATGACGATGCCGAACGGCTCATCCCATTCGATCGGCATGAGCAGCGCGGCGCCGGAGCCGAGGAGCGCGTTCTTGCCGCGATCGTCCAGCTCACCGACGTACGTCACGTCCGCCGAGAGATGCGGTGCGATCTCATGCTCGAAATAGCCGCGGTCATTGGACTGGCGCGGGCCCGCGATCACCAGACGGCGGCCCGCCGCTCTCGCGATCGCGATCGCGTGGTGCACGCCCTTGATCGGGTCGAGGCGGCCGAGAAAGATGAGCGGCGCATCGTCGGGGACGACGCGCACGGGCGTGTAGATCGCCATCGGTGCGCCGTTGAAGACGGTCACCCAGCGTCCACCGTGACCGCTCCGGTAGAGACTCGTGGAGCAGCCCGTGAATCGAATCGCATCGCCGGCAATGCGCGTGGCGATGCGCACGCTGCGCCAGGGCACCGGGCGCTGATAGCTCTGGATTTTCGGCAGCCCGCGCAAGGGCAACACGGGGACCAGGGCCGCCAGTCGGCCGAAGCTGTGCACGATGTCGTATCGACGGCGGTTGCGAACCAGATACGAGCCGACCTGCCACAGTTCCTGGGCGCGGGCCCGCGCGCCGGTGTGCGGCGGGACGCCGTACGGGACGAGGGTCGCGGGCGTATCGCTCGATGGATTGGCGAGGAGCGTCACCTCGTGGCCACGCGCGACGAGCCCGCGAATCACAAAGTCGACGATGCGCTCGATGCCGCCGTAACCGGAGGGTGGCACGGGAATGATCGGATCGTTGGTTATGACGATACGCATCGGTCGAGTATGGCGGCGAGCCGTCCCGTCATCCGCTCAGCGGTGTACTCGTCGAACACGTCCCAACGCACGGTCGTCGGATCGTACTCGAACATACAGCGGAGGGCGTCGGCGATCTCGGCGACGTGCGATTCCGCACGCGTCTCGTCCGAGTAGGTCACGAGCGTGCCGCCGCGCGAGCGGCGCACGATGTCGCACACGCTGCTCGCCTCGTGGTACACCGCCAAGAGTGGCTTGCGGGCGAAAATAGAGGGGAAAATCTTGGACGCGGTGTAGTGCGCCTCGGAGCTGCCCAGCGCGACGATGCCGTCGGCTCGGGTCAGCAAGTTCAGCGCATCGAGGTACGGCACGCGGGCCGGATGCTCCGTGACGGCATCGCCGAGACCCATCTCCCGCGCGATCGGCTCGACCAGCTTCGCGCGGGGATTGGCTTCGTACGTCGTTCCGACGAAATGCAACCGCATCCGAGGATTCCCACGGACGGCGGCGAACAGCGCGCGCAGCGTCTCGTACCCATTGGGCAGCATCGCGCCCACTGATACCAGGTGGGTGTTGCCATCGCCGACGGGCCAGATGTGCTGTGGGCGGGGGTTGGCCCGCAACGCATCGAAGTCGGACGGCTCGATGCCGTACGGAATGCCCGTGCATCGCTCGGCCGCCAGCCATGGGTACCGTGCACGGATGCCGTCGTTGGTCCCGTCGGATACCGCGGTGATGTGGGAGGCGCCGCGGACGGCCCGGGGCTCGAGCGCCAGCGCGACCTGGCGGTACCAGAATGCCTTGGTCCACCACCGGCCGTCGGCTCCGGCCGAGCTGACCCAGGGGTCGATGTAGTCGAGCACATATGGGACGCCCCTCGCGGGGCCGAGGAGGAATGTGTGCCACGGGGGCCCGGGGATGAACAACGCGTCGGGCCGCAACCGCCGAAGCGCGCGACGCATCGGCCAGTATGCGCGAATGCCAAGGTCGCCGATACCGAGCCGGCGCGTGACGCGCGCCGGCCACGCGGACGTTCGGATCACCTCTACACCCGGTGGCACGAGCGAGGTGATCTCCGGGTCGAGGCGGTCCTCGTAGAATTGCGGGTCGACCGATAGCACCGTGGGGCGCCAGCCGAAGGTCGGGAGATGGCGGGCAAAGAAGCGCACGCGCTGCGTCGGAGGGTTGCTCGCGGGCGCAAAGCTCGGCGCGACGATCACAACGTGTTTCACCGCCGGTAGCCTTCCGCCGCCGCGCGGCGGAGACACTCCGCCATCGCGCGCACCGACTGCCCTCGCTCGAATCGAGCGATCGTGGCATCGTCCGGTGAAACGGGCGCGCCAAGGACCACGCGCTCGATCGCGCCGGCGACGGCATCCTCGTCATCGGGGTCGGCCAGCACGCCTAACCCGGTTTGAGCGACGAGGTCGCGCATGGCTCCATCGGTGAGCACCCCGAGAATCGGACGCCGCAGGCCAATGTATTCGAACAGCTTGCCGGCAATGCTGTAGTCGCGTCCGCCGAAGACCTTGGCCGATGTGAGGAGTACGGCGTCAGCGCTCTTTTGGAGACGGATCGCTTGCTCGTGGGTCACTGGACCGTGGAGCCTCACGAGCGCTTCGGTTCCAGTCTCGCGCAACATGCCCGGGAGCCACGCCGGGATGGCGCCGGCGAAGTCCACCTGCAAGCGTTCGGCGAGGTCGGGACGGCGGTCAGCGAACCGCCGCAGGCCTTTCAGGAAGAACCACGGGGACCGATAGAGCCAGTCCTCGCGCCGCGGCGTGTAGAACAACCAGCGCTGTGGCGCGCGGCGCCAGGCCGGTGTCAGCATATAGGCGCGCGCGACCGGATCATAGTAGAACGTACCGACGTAGGCGATCCGGCGCGTCGCGGCCTGGGCGGCAGGTGTCTCGACGGGTCCAAGCACATCCTGATCAAAGCCGTTGTAGATCGTGACCACGCGCGAGGGGTCGAGCGACGGGAACAGTCTGAGCCAGTCCTCGCGGGTGACGTGCGACGTGGTAACCGACACGTTCGCCGAGGCGAGCGCCGCTCCCTCGGCATGCTTGACCCAGCGATAGTGCGCGTACGTCGGCAACGGCGTCATGCGCCACAGGGTCCACGGGTCCCGCCAGTCCCCGACCCACGGCAACCGATACCGCCGCGCCAGCGCCCCGGCCAGAACGCCAACGCCGAACGGCGGCATGGTCGCGAGCAATACATCCGGCCGCACCTCGGCCACGAGACGGTCCATCGCCGCGATCAACGGCTGACGCCAGAAGAGTGCGAGTGGATCGCCCCAATAGGCGTACTGCATCGCGCGAAATGCCATCTTCGATTCGAGCGCGCGCCAATACCAGCCCCGGAATCCACTGGCGATGCGGTGGACGCGAACCGACGCCGGAATCCGCGAGGCCAGGGCCTCGTCCAGCGGCGCCGAGGACCACGCGCGATAGTCTTCCGGGCGCACGGTGACGACATCGACCGCGACATCGCAGGCCGCGAGATGCTCGGCGAAGGCCAGCGCGCGGTGGACACCGCCCGCCGACAGCGGCGGGAACTCGAACGCCAGAAACACCACGCGCAGCGGCGTCGCGCTCACGGATCAGGCGAGATTGAGACTCGCGGCTTCGGCGATCGCGCGCGGGGAAAGGGCCGGCCTTCGTCTCGTCACGCGCGCGGCAATGGCGCGCGGGGCGCGTGGGAGCGACGCCAGCAGACCACGGGCCGTATAGGGATCGCCCTGAGCGAACCCCCGCAGCACGCGCCAGGGGACGAGCGCCAGGTAGCCCGCGAGGAAGCCCCACGCGCCCACGTTCTTCATGGTGAACAACGCCTGGTTGCGCGCGAGCAGCGTGCGAAAGCGCGATTCGCGTGCGCGATCCTGCAGCGTCGCGCCCTCGCGGTGATAGATGACGCTCCTCGGCTCGAACACGGTGCGCCACCCGCGCATCCAGGCGCGATACGAGAGGTCGATATCCTCGAAGTACGCGGGGCGATAGAGCGGGTCGAACCCGCCGAGCTCGACGAAGAACGACCGCCGGAAGGCGGCGCAGCCACCGCCAGCGTCGAGGGTGTAGACGGGCCGATTCACCGTCAGATCCCACCACTGATAGTACCAGCAATGTCGGATGGCCATCAGCCGTTGCCCGGTCGTCTGTCGGGTCCCTTCCCAGTCGAGCACGCGCGCCGTGACGCCGAACACCGTCGCATCGGCGAAACGCGCGACGAGCGGCGCGAGAAAATCGGCGTCGACGCGCATGTCGTTGTTGAGGATGACGATGATGTCTTCCGCGCGGGCCGCGACGACCGGGTTGAGTGAGAACAAATAATCGTTCTGCTCGGCGACCACGGCTTCGACGTCGGGATAGTGCTCGCGCAGCCACTCGACGTCACCTTGCGTACTGCGATTGTCGACGACCACGATGGGAACCGAATGCGGATACTGGGCGACCGCCGCCCGGAGTGAGGGCAGCAACTGTTCCAGGTGCGCAATGCCGTTCCAGTTGAGCACGACGATCGCCACGCTCATGCGCCGAGGCCGGTCAAGAGGTCGAGGGCGAATTTTGCCGCGTGCGTTGGGTATCCATACGAGTCGTAATCACCCCACCGCGGCCAAGACCCGGGGACGGCGCCCGAGATCTCGGGCCAGTCGCCGCGGACCTCAATGGTGCGCCGCACCTGATCGGCGATGAGGCGGGCTGCCTCGAGGTAGCGCGTGTCGCCCGTGGCTGCCGCGAGCGCGCGCCAGACCAGTCCGACCTGCGCATCGCCCGTGACGCATCGCCAACCCGCCGCGATCCGCCACCCGGTACGGAAGCGCCCCGCGAGATATCCCTTTCGCTCGAACGACTGGCGCAGTGGGCGCGCGGCGCGGTCGGCCGCTTCAATGTACCGGTTGTCCCGGAGCGCCAGGCCCGTCATCACCCATCCTTCGATGACGTAACCGATCGTGTGCGTGGTGGGTGCCTCGCCTTCGGCGAAACCGGCGCGGTGAATCCAACCGTCGGGCGCCTGCAGTCGCACCGCCCACGACGCGTTGCGCCGGGCCGCCTCGGCATATCGGCGCTCGTCGAGCAGTACCGACAGCCGGGCCAGCGCGCCCGCCACGCGCGTGTAGTACGTCTGCGCGAGTTGGTTATACGTCCACCGCAGCCAGCTGCCGTCCTGTTGTTGGTTCGCCAGGAGCCAATCAGCGGCCGCGCGCGCGAGGTCGCGCCACAGCGGCTCTCCCGTGCGCTCGGCCAGCGTGCACCAGCCGTCGATCACCTGACCGGTGTTGAACACGCTCGGCGTGACGTTGCCCTTGAACCATTGCTTCCGGCAGATCGCGCCGTTGGCCAAGCGCGTGGATGCCAGCCAATGACCGGCGCGAAGCGCGAGGGTGTCGTCCCCCCGTGCGATCAGCGTCGGGATGAAATACCCGGTGATCTCGGGATACGGAGGGGCCCATCCGCGGACGGGATGATAGGACGCGGAGGCGCCCTCACCGCCCCCAGCCTCGAACGCCCGGTGTACCCACGAACGGAGCGCCGCCGCCGCGGCGCCGAAGTCTTCGGGCGCCGGGCCGCGTCGCAGGGCGCTGGGCAGCCGCCCGTCAGCGGCGAGGCCACGGAGGTGGCTGGCCGCCAGGCGGAGACGGCCCGTGAATACCCGGGCTTCGGCGGTGACCGGCACGTTGTCGAACGGCGTCGGCCGTGCCCGTTGGGCCAACTCATCGATGGTCGACGCGAAGGTCCGCGCCCGCGAGGGCCAGTTGAAATCGCGCAGCGCGCGCTCCCGTCCACGCGCCCCGAACGCCCGGCCGCGCTCCGGATCGTCGAGAAGACAGCGCATGGCGCGCGCGACATCGTCAGGGCTGTCCTCGGTATCCGCGAGCCACCCCGTCTCCCCATCGGCGATCGCGTCCGGCACACCACCGTTGCGGCCGCCGATGGTCGGTTTTCCGTGCAGCGCCGCTTCGAGGAAGACGATCCCAAATCCTTCGACATCTTGCAAGAGGCGGCGGTTCGCCATCACGAAGCCCTCGCATTCGGCGAACAGCGCGTTGCGCGTCGCGTCGTCGACCGGGCCCGCGAACACCACGCGGTCGCCGACGCCGGCCTCACGCGCGAGTCGCCGGAGCGCCGGTTCCTCCGGGCCACCGCCGGCGATCACGTACTTGAGCGTGGGATAGTCGTCCGCCACCGACGCGAATGCGCGGATCGACACGTCGACCCCTTTGCGAGCCCGCAGCATGCAGATGGTGAACAGGAACGGCGCGGCGCCGAGTCCCAAGCGGTCGCGAACGGCGCGGCGCGTGGCGCCGTCGGGCGGTGAGACGGTGGCGGGATCGACACCCGGCGTGAGCACCGTCTGGCGCTCGCGATCCACACCCATGGCGGCCAGGATCGTGCCGGTTTCCCGGCTGCAGACGAACCAGTGTCGCGCGCCAAGCACGTCGGCCTGACGCTGGGAGGCGCCGCGCTGATGGACCGGTTCGAGAAACTCGAGGCCGTAGCCGATCGCCTGATAGGGGATGCCGAGGCTCCGACATGCCTCACACCAGGCGTGGGTCACCTCGCTCAGCCGGCCGAGGACGACCGTGGTATCCGGGTGCCCCGCGACGAGCGACGCCAGATACCGACGGACGCGCCACGCCGTCGTGGCCCGGATGATCAGCGTATTGACGCGACGGATCGGCGCGATGCGGTCTCCCACCCAGCGGACTTCGGACCGGTGCCACCGCCACTCTCGGTAGTCGACCGGCACACCGGCCGGCGGGCGCACGCGCCCCGCGCCGCGGATGCTGCTCACGATCACGATGTCGTGCGTCGCGCTCAATGCCAGCGCCAGTTGATGGAGGTACTCGGCGATCCCTCCGAGCGCTGGCTTCGAGTCCTCGGTCAACACGACGACGCGACGCCGCGCGCCGGTCAGCACGCGACCGGAGTCCCGTACCATTCGCGGATGCGCGTCAGCTGTTCGGCGATCGGCGATCGCTTCTCCGTGGGCGCCAGCGTCCGGTCGACCGCGACCGGGGCCTCCACCGGTACGATCCGGTGCTTCGTCCCATACGCCTCGCGGAACGCGAGCAGGAGCTCGTATTTCGTGACGGCCGGAGTGCCTGGTTGCACGATCGGCGGGACGGGCTCGCCGCGCCGGCGGCGCTCGATGACTTCGAGCGCTATGGTGGCCCACTCGAGCGTGGTGACGCCGTTCCACCGCCAGTTCGTGTATCCGGGGATCTCGATGCCGGTCGGCTGGCGCAGGAACCACGAGAGCAGTCCCGTGCCCTCGGACCGCTCATCGGGACCAACGACCGAGACCCGGATCACGGTGACGTTGGGGCGACCGGCGATCACCTCGCCGAGTCGCTTCGAAAAGCCGTAGGGATCACCGGCCCGCGGCACCTCATCGACGCGATACCCGCCGCGATGGCCATCGAACACACAGTCCGTCGACGCGTGCACGAAGGTCTGGTCCGCGCCGAGGGACGTCGCGATGTGCACGGGGAGCATGAGGTTCGCGGCCAGCAGCACGGGCAGATCGCTCTCTCGGCGCTTGACTGACCCCAGGCAATTGAGCACCGCGGCACAGCCGGACGTGCGAACGACCTCGACCAACGGATCGGCGGGCGACCCGCTGTAGCGCTCGGCCGAGGTGACGACCGTGTGCCCGCGCTCGGCGACCGCGCGGGCGACGACCTGCCCCAGCATGCCGCGATGGCCGAGGACGAACACGCGCATCAGACGTAATACTCGACGAGACCCATGCGATCCAGCAGCGCGGAGATCTCCGCGATCTCCGTCAACCGGCGCGTGTTCGCCGAGGTGTACTCGGTGCCGAGGGGGACATCGGACACGGCGTTCACCGGGCGATACTCGGGAGAGATCGTAAAGTACTCGCGGCCTTCGGCCGCGCGTTGCATCTCGTATTCGTTGACGAGGACCTCATCGAGTTTTTCGCCCGGGCGGATCCCCGTGATTTTCACCGGGACCGAGGATCCGTTTCCATACTTCGCGATCATCGCGTGGGCGAGGTCACCCACGGTGGCGGCCGGTGCTTTCCGCACGAAGATCTCGCCGCCCTCGGCGTGCGTCATGGCGTGCACGACGAGGTCGACCGATTCGTCCAGCGTCATCATGAAGCGCGTCATCTGCGGCACGGTCACGGTGACTGGACCGCCCGCCTCGATCTGCTTCCGGAACAGCGGGATGACCGAGCCGCGGCTGCCCATCACGTTACCGTAGCGCACGCAGCAGAACACCGTGTCGAGCTTCACCCGATTCTTGGAGCAGACGAGCTTTTCCATCATCGCCTTGGACGTGCCCATCGCATTCACGGGCTTGACCGCCTTGTCGGTCGAGAGCGCGACGAGGGTCTCGACGCCGGCGGCCAACGCGGCCTCGCAGACCAACTGCGAGCCGACGGTGTTCGTGAGCACCGCCTCGAAGGGGTACGTCTCGCAGGATGGGACCTGCTTGAGGGCGGCCGCATGGAACACGATGTCGATCCCGCGCAGTGCCTCGGCGAGGCGCGAGGGGTCGCGGACGTCGCCGATGATGTAGTCGAAGTCGGGCCAGCGCTGGGCCATCTCCCACTGCTTCTTTTCGTCGCGGCTATAGATGACGATCCGCTGCGGGTTGAAGCGCACGAGATGCGAGGCGACCCGGTTGCCGAACGAGCCGGTGCCGCCGGTGATCAGAATGCGGCGGCCCGTGATATTCCTGTCGCTCATGGCATCAAGATACAGCGGCCAACCGGTCCACCGCCTGTGCCACCGGCTCGAAGTTCACCGTGAAGTCGAGATGGTCAGCGTAGTACCGGCGGACGTTGCAGACGTATGCGTCGTAGTCGCGCGCGATCGCACGGGCCGCGTCGGGGATCTCCGCGACGGAGCTCACCCGAAGCCCGCAGCGCTCGCGTTCCACCCACGCGAAGCAGTCGAGCCGCGTGGTGATGACCGGGAGCGCGTTCCGCATGTAGAGACAGAGCTTGCCCGACGCGACGCCCATGAGTCGATCGTTCGCCTTCGCATCATCGTAGAGGGCGAGCCCGATGTGGGCCGACGATGTCGCATAGTTGAGCAGGTCGGCCGGGAGGCTCGTCTGGCTGAACCAGACGGACCCGCGAGACTCGAATGCATTCATCTGGTTCGGCAACCGTCCCTGGAACACGAGGGCTGGCTGATCCGGCCCCCACTCGGCCGCCGCTTGCGCGAGACCGGCGACCGGGCTCCATCCCATCGAGCCGGCGTGCAGCAGCACCGGGCGCTCCGCGGCAATGCCGAAGAGATCCTGGTAATAGTGGCTGACGGCCCGTGCGGACGGACCGGGTGGCGAGTTCGGCACGACATACATCGGATGGTCCGCCGGGAGCTCGTTCAGCTGCCGGAGAAAGGCGGCCCGCTCGTCAGAGAGCGCCACCGTGAACGCACACCGCCGGTGCTCGCGGCGCTCCCGCGCTTTCTGGCGCGTCTCATCCGTGCGAAGCTCGTCCGAGATATACGCGATCGGTGTTCCGGTGATGCGCGACGCCACCGTGCTGCAGTGCAGGCTCCATTGCGGTACCGTGAAGATCACCGCGTATCGTGGCTGGTGAGCGATCAGTCGTGCGACCAGTCCCGCCGAGCCCGGGTGCGTG
>Ga0210393_10000737_pt1 | contig 28373 bp, 21 predicted proteins | sample IncBWC27OmetaG_FD_160068 | JGI IMG/M metagenome (GOLD analysis project Ga0210393, IMG submission 160068) | Forest soil microbial communities from Barre Woods Harvard Forest LTER site, Petersham, Massachusetts, United States - Inc-BW-C-27-O ...
CCGATGCCAGCCAACTGGTCCAATAACAGCGGCCTAAACTTCCAGCTTGATATCAGCGGCACGAAGAAGTCAGCAACGATCACTGAATACATCCAAAAGGTTAATTTCACGGAGCTTGGCAACTGAAGGCGTGGAAGGCGAGCGGCTCCCGATAGCCGCGAGGCGGACGGCACAGGTGTCCCGGATCGTTCGCGAGCCGTCGACGTTACGATCGTTACGAGCAACTCTGCATACACCCCTGACCAACAGAGCCCCTAGCTGACCAAAAGGGCTCCTACCAAGGTTATCTGTCTCTTATTCGCTGTCCCGCCTAAGCTGACCGCAGATCCCAGATAGACAGATCCCAGTTGTGGGGAAATTTAAAGGCGGGCGTGCCTTTCCCTGTGCTGGTCCAAGATCCGAAGCAAGATCCTCGGCTCTACTCCGCCCCTGAGGACCGATGCGCGGTAAGCATTTGGTGGTTGCGGTCACACTCCTGGCTGTATCGACCTTCAGTCTGGCCAGCTCCTCTTACGTCGTACCCACCACAACTCTGGCGGCCCAGACTTCCAACAACACTAGCGCGGCAAATGGCTTTGCGACTCAATCGAATAACAATCGAGGCGCGGGAAACATAAGCAAGATTGACGTTCACACTCTGCTTTACCCGGGGGCGACGACGAAGATTTATGCCCATCTGCTGTTGTGGTTCGGGGGATCGAACCACATGAATGTAGGCTACAGCTCCACGGATGCGGCGCAGGTGCAGAGTCAGATTGACGACATGGTGAGCCGTGGAATCGATGGAGTGATCATCGATTGGTACGGACAGAACAATTCCATCGATCAAGCGACACAATTGGTGATGGCGCAAGCGGAGAGCCATCCCGGATTCACATTCGCGATCATGATCGATCAGGGAGCGATCGAGTGGTACTCCTGTTCGGGATGTTCGCCGCAACAGGCCTTGATCAGCGATCTGCAGTACATCGAAAAGACCTACTTTATTTCGCCGGCTTACATGACGATCGAGGGACAGCCGGTGGTTACTAATTTCAACGTCGATCTTTCCTATCCTTCGGTCGACTGGAATGCGGCTAATGGGGCGTTGAGCACGCATCCCGCATTTATTTTTCAGAACAATGACGGATTCACCCACGTGCTTAGCGATGGCAGTTATTCGTGGGTGATGCCGACAACTACCGACTATGGAATGAGCTATCTGGCCAGCTTTTACGATACGGGAATTTCGCATCCAAGCGAACAAACGCTCGGCGCCGCTTATAAAGGATTCAACGATACTCTGGCAGCGTGGGGATCGAACCGCATCATGGGCCAGCAATGCGGCCAGACCTGGCTGGAAACATTCTCCAAAGTGAACAGTATTTACAGCGCAGGGAAACCGCTGCCCTATCTTCAACTGGTCACGTGGAACGATTATGAAGAGGGTTCAGAGATCGAATCGGGGATTGACAACTGTGTGACGCTTTCCGGCGCCGTAGCGGCTAATTCTTTGAAGTGGACGCTCAGCGGCGACGAGAGCACGGTCGATCACTACACGGTGTATATCAGCTCGGATGGTCAGAACCTGATGCCGCTGACGGATATTGCGAGCGGAATCCACTCGCTGAATCTTTGTGGATTTCCGATTCCAAATGGAAGCTACCAACTATTTGTGCAGGCCATCGGCAAGCCGAGTCTGGCGAACCAGATCACCGCGGCCACCAGCTATGCGGCAAGTTGCGTTACAGTGCAGCCGACCCCGACTATGACGTTCAGCGCGTCGCCCGGGTCGTTAACGATTCCGGCAGGAATGGCGGGAAGTCTGACGGTTGCGGCAACACCGCAATCGGGATCATTCACTGACCCGATCTCGCTGAGTTGTAGCGGCATTCCGAATACGTTGAGCTGTTCTTTTTATCCCGCGATAATTACACCTGGCTCCGGCGGCGCAACTTCGACGCTGACAATTTCTACGACGACAGCGGCTGCGAGGAATCTGCCACAGCCCAGGAAATTTGTTCCCATGTACGCGAGTTGGTTACTGCCCTTCGGACTGGTCAGCTTCGGCTTTCGGAAGAAGGGGGCGCGCCAGCGCGGGATGCAGGCGCTCGCCCTCGGCGGCGTTCTCTGCCTGGGAATGATTGGAGCTTCTTGCGGGAGCGCGCGAAATGCTCAGGGTGTCAGCGCCGCCGTTCCTGCTTCGGCCACTTACTCCGTTACCATTAATGGGAGTTCGAGTGCCAGCAATCTTTCGACTACCGTCAACATCATCGTTCAATAGAAGTTGGTTATTCTCGGGACGCGGCGATGGGCGGTGGAGGGCAGAGCGATGAACCCAACCCAGAGACTTACCGGTCATCAATCTTAACAAGAACGATTTCGACGGGACCCAACTCGGCAGCCTGCGGAATCTGGTTACGTGCCGCAAAGCGATCGTCCTCTGCTCCAATTCGAAATGGCGGAGGTATTTCAGAACGATGTTCGGCATGGTCATGCGAAGAGCTGCGGAAAAATTCTGCTCTGCCATCTCTTGTTGCCGGACAGGATCCGATAAAAAACGAATCAGGCAAGCGGCCAGATCTTTGGCGTCGCCGGGTTTGTAAAACTCAATCGCCATCCCTTCACCATCGGACATCTGGCGAAAATCCTCGAGGTCCGCGCAAACGATAGGAACGCCGTAGGCGCAGGCCAGGTGAGCGACTCCGCTGCAGCCGGTGGACGACGAGTAGGGCATGACGGCGACGGAAGAAGATTGGAACAGGTCAGGTAACCCATCCTCATGGACGTAGCCGGTGAATTCGATATGCGGATTGGTCTCACACTTCTTTTTCATTGACTCTACGTAGCCCGGGGAGTGGGGATGGTTCCCTCCTCCGACTATCAATCTGGCGTTCGGCAAGGCCTCCACTACATATTGGAAAGCCTCAATCATTAATTCCAGGCGCTTGTACGTTCCCCATTTGCCGAAGGCGAGAATGCGGTGCTCGGGATTTCCACGGCGGGTTGAATCCGGGCATTCGGGTTCCCTGGAAAGGATGCCGTGCGAGCGGAGGTGCACATTATCGCGACCGTATTTTTCGTGCAGGATTTTGCGATATCCGGGCATGAGCACGGATACGGAATTTGAAAGGAGGAGCATGCGCGTGGCCACGGCGCCCGCCAGCCGGTAGGTACGAGTGTAGCGAACTCCGGCATCCTGGAGGTTTACGGTATCCATCAGATGGTGCAGCGTGACGTGGGTGTAGCAACCACTCAGACGCGACAAGAGTGGAGTGAGAAGTCCTGCGAAGGCGATTAGCGGATTGTGGCCGAAGGTGCTGAAGAGGAGGTTGAACCAGACGACGTCGGGCTTCTGTTTGCGGATCGCATTAAGAATCCGGGCGGGGCTCGAAGCTTCGTTGAATGACCAGCACCGCTCCACCGCGAAACCTTCCAGCTCGGGTTCGGGAGAGGTAGTGGTATCAGCGAGAACAGTAAGACGAATAAAGGGATTTCTTTGCAGCTCGTTCGCGATGTGCAGTCCGTATTCGCTGAGTCCACCCTTGCTGGGTGGAAAAGTTGTAACCAAACAAATTTTCATTCGCTCTCCGACCCCAAATCGATCCGGAACGACCCGTCAAGGTTTGAGGATCATCCCTGGACCATCCGTCCCTGGACCATCCGTCCCTGGACCGTCAAGGTTCGATGAGTTCACGGGACGAGATGTTGGCTGGGGTTGGAGCGGAAACGGGTGATCGGCGGGCTGCGGTGTTGGGGTCCGGTGGCACGAGTTTTTGCAACATTTCGACTCTGATTCTGGTCTTCATTGCGTCGATCGAATCCGGCTCGACGACCGTGATATTGCCAGCTAGCTGGGCGAGGCGAAAATAGGCTTCGCGATTGCGACGAACGAAGTCCAGAGGATACTCGGGTTTCCGGGTCTGCGCCGCAACCGGATCGGCATCGATCAGGTAGGCGATGTCCGGCTGGGGGACAAGCTTGAGCACGAGCCAGGCAAACAGTCTCGCGGATTTATGGGTGAGCGGGAGATTCGCGAGTTCGTCATAAATATAGCGGTCGAAGATAAGGACATCCACGTGGCTCTTTCTCGCCTTGCGGACGGTCAGGCAAAGACTCAGTGCGTCGGCGAAGTAGAGTCCAAAACGCATCAGGGTGAGAGGCCAGGAACTTACGTTTTTGTCGCGCCGGTGCAAAGGCTTCTCCGGGCTTCCCACGCCGCGATCTCCTTTGAAGGCCTTAAAACTCAAGAATTCCCGATAGCGGGAGAAGCAAACCACGTCATCCCAGAAAGTGACGAGTCTGGTGCGAAGGGCAGAACGATGAAGCCAGTCTTCGAGACCGGAGATTTGTGTGCTCTTACCAGCCCCGTCGATTCCGGAAAAACTGACAATCGTCACAAGCAGTCCGCTCCCGAATGCGCTAAGTGCGCCGCACGCACGGCAGTCGACAAACAAGCTTCTAATGGGCCCCCGGAGGCTTGCTGGAAGTCCCAGCGGTCAAGGCGACCACTGATCCCACGGCGACGCCGGCTCCGATAATTGCCGCAGTCCTGATCACGATGGTCCGCGTGCGGCGCTGCTTGACTGGCGCGACAGCGACGCCGGCGGGCTGCGATGCCGCGATTCCACCAGCATGCGCAGGCTCGGCCGCAGCGGTTCCCACCGGCTTTTGCGGGGGCGGCTGCGGTTGGGACTGCGGCGCCTGGAGCTGCCGGTCTTGCTGATTCCGCGGATCTTGATCCGAAGGAGGCTCGGTTGAAACGGGCGCACCCGGAGTTTGTCCGGCAGCGGCTTGCGGCGGCTCTGGCGTTTGTAATCTCGCAAGCGTGGCGCCAGGGCTATCGGGAAGCTGAATGATGTTGGGGGATGGCTCCGGCGTAGAAGTCTGTTGGGCGGCCGCTGCCGACACAGCCGCAGTTACCGCACAGAGAAGCACCCCACTCCATGCGGTTCGTTCGACGACTTTATTCCATATTTCCATGGGTACTCCCTGCCGCCGCGTGAAGGAGATTTAGCTGGCAGCTTTCAGATCTGTAAGGCCCTGTGGTGCGGCATACCACGGTTGCGTCTGAAGACTCGCCGCGGAGGCAACAAGTTGGAAACTTCGTACGGCTTCCTCGGTAGATTCAAAGACTTCGAAGAGCCGATCAACTCGCATGAGTTCCATGATCACCGCCGAGGCGGACGATACCGCGGCCAATTTCAAGTCACCATCGCGCTTCATGGCCTGTTCCAGACAATAGAGGAGCATTTCGACTCCGGCGCTGTCCATGTGTTTTATCTGCGAGCAGTCCAGCACGATGCTGGGATGATCCATCTCTAAGAGCGGCTGCAACTCATTCAGGAAAGTCTTCGCTTCCACATGATTCAGTTTTTCTGGTAACTCCATCACAATTACGGGGCCTCGGGTATACATGAAAGTCACTCCTGAATGAGATTGTTATCGAATTGCCATGTGTCTGGCATTTGTGGTTTCTGTAAAACAACGTTTTGCTGCAATGCTTGGATGCGTTCGCCGCCAGGGACGGCGATCTTGCGAGGGGCTGAGGAAAACCGCATGACGCTGGGATCGGCAATTTCGACCAGTACGTCGCGCTCGAGATTCCACAAGTTGTTACCGCTGGCGACGGCGTGACACAGATCCAGACAAATGCCAACGCTGGTGTTGGCCAGGATGGAACTGTCCTCGACAACCGTACCGCTGTCCACGCAGCACTCCCTTTCAATATCGCTGAAGCGCGTTATTAAAGCGTCCGCTTTTACCTTAGATGCACGTCCGACATAGGCCGGCGCGACAATGCGCGCACGACGGTGCACGTCAGCACCGTCATCCATCCAGACACCCGGCCTGATCTGCCTCCCGGAAGGTCCGGTAACGCAGCTGCGGCGCAGGATGTCGGCGGCAAGTTGACGCAAGTCCCGGGGATGGAGGAGACGGCATACATACTCGCGGATGAAATATCTGGGCGCCGCATCTCGCCCTGCGTCATAGAGCGCGTCACGGAGAAAGCCTTCGAGCTCGCCGCGCTGCGCCCTGGCGCAATCGACAACCCATAGATTTAGCGGACCTTCTTTGTCGGAGGTACCCGTGACGGACTGGCGCGCCTCGCGATGAAAGCAGAAAAGGTCCAGAAGATCGGTTTCTGTGTAGGCCTCGGCGGAGTTGATGAACGCGTGCCCGATTCCTTTTTGTGAGAAGTCGGCTAATTCCTGCGTGATTGCGGAGTAGAGATCTCTCACCACTTTTACGCTGACGTTGGGGTACTCATCCCGAAAAGGAGGAATGCGCGGGGAGACCCTGGAGTCCACCAGAATCGTCGCGCATTCGACATCGATGGCGACCAATCGCTCGGTCAAGCGTTCGAGTAAGGAACGCCCGGCCACTTCAACACACTCGAGCGGAATATCAAGAAAATTTCCACTCTCCGGCAACTCAACGGAGCCGGCACCATCTTGAGAAGAATCCTGACTCTTCGCGCCAATCGTTAGAACCGCACCCAGTCCCACTGACTTTCCTTCCTCTCGGTCATCTTCGTACCGACCGTCATCGAACACATTTCCGAGGCGCACGAAAAACTTGGCCTCTTAACCCTTGGCCAAGACCTTCGCATTGGACTTGGATGGGCGGATATGGCCCGTCTTCGGAAACAGCAGGTCGCGCATTTTCATCTTGGCCTTATGAAGCTGAGATTTCGAATTTCCGATCGAGCATCGGAGCTGGCACGCGATTTCGTGATGCTGAAGTCCCTGAACTTCGTGGAGATCAAAGATCTGACGGCAGCCCTCGGGAAGTTCCTCGATGGCGCGGCTTAAAGCGATCCGGTCAACGGCTCCGGAGAGATTGGGATCGGCTCGGCCGACATCGCGCTTGAGGGTTGGAGACTCGGCCGAGACCGGTTCGTCCAGCGAGAGGATGGGCGGCGTCTTACGGCGGCGCAGTTTCATAAGCACGGTGTTTACCGCGATGCGATAAAGCCAAGTGGAGAAAGCCGAATCCCCGCGGAAGGAGTTGACGTTGCGAAAGACCTGCAGGAAGGCTTCCTGGGTGAGGTCTTCGGCGTCAGCCACGTCCTTGGTCATCTGGAGGCAAACGGAGTAGACGCGCTTCTTATGCAATTTGAAGAGCGTGGCGAAAGCCTCCTGGTCGCCGCATTGCGCGCGTTGAACGAGACTGCGTTCGGAATCGTCTCGTTGGGTTTCGGTCCGGGCGGGGATCAAACTTGATTCAGTCGCGGAAATCACGCAAGTCGCCACTTTTAGTCTCCTTACGATCTAGCTGCGCTGTGTTTGCTGTTCCCGGAAAACTTCGAGAACATTCAGCGTCGAAACAGAGAGTAGCGGAGTGCCGACCCGCGTCCCATCAGGGCGCTCCTGTAATTGAATGCGAGTTTTGCTGTACCGGCGATGAGGAATTGTTTCGAAAGGTTTACCGAAACTTTTGATCACAACCGGGGTTGCATGGGGCGAAATTTCGAGAAATCAAAAACAAAATGCGGCAGGCCTGAACAGGCCGGCCGCGACAAATCTGTTCCAATGATTGGACTTCGCTCTTAATAAAGCCTAAATCCAACCTCAACGCTGATCTGCACACTCACCGGACGACCATCCTTCATGGAAGGCTGGAACTTCCATTGTTTGACGGCCTCGATGGCTTTCGCGTCCAGGCCCATGCCCAGGCCGCGGACTACGCGAATGTCGCGCGGACGGCCCTGGTCATCCACAATGAGCCACAGGATGCAGGTTCCCTGAGTTTTGGCGATGCGAGCCTGCTCGGTGTACTCGGGATCGGGCGTAGAGACTGGTTGCGGAGCGGAAATACCGCCGCCAACTTTGAAGACGCCTCCGCCGATGCCGCCACCGCTCCCGGCGCCAACTCCTGGCCCATGACCAACGCCTACACCGCCCCCTGAGCCTGAGCCAATCCCGCCACCTGAGCCGGTTCCATTCGAAGGAGGCGCAGAAGGCATGGCACTAGCGGTTGGAAGGCCCAAGTTCGGCATGTTATTTTGGGCCACGCGCACCTGCGGAGGCACCACGACAGTTGGCTCCGCAGTGAGCTTGGGATGCGGGTTTCGAAGGACGATCGAAGGCGGAGTAATCTGCTGCATCGCCAGCTTCGGCAATCTCCCTTTGGGGGCGGGCAATGGGTCGTGATCACCACCACCACCACCGCCGCCAACCACCTTCTTCGCTACGGGAAGTGCATAGGAGTCTGGCGAAGGAGCGATCAGCGTTACCGTTTCGTGCTGCTCAACCTTTGCCACCACTTTGTGGCCCAAAAACGTACTTCCCACGAGCAACGCCAACAGTACGATGTGCACCACCGCCGATCCGACGAGGCCGTTTGAGCGATAGTTATTGTAATGACCCCAGATTGCATCTGGGCCAAACTGGCTCTGTTGTCGCACCTGGGAAAGTCGCACCTGGGAACCCCTCCGGACCTGTGGAATTGCTCGCCCCCGGCTGTCATAAGTCTGGCGAGGGACGTACAAACTATTGAGCGAGTCGAATGATGAGAGTGGAGATAGAGCGTGCGCGCTGGGATGTGTACCTTGCGGGTTCGACATTGACGCTCCTTAAAAAGGACGCTCCTTAAAAAATTGTCGGAAATTGAAGTGGCGCATTGAAGTGGCGCTTAGCAAAATTTCCGACCATGCTATAGATGCCGGGAAGAGGGCAGCGGTTTACGCGCGCGGGGTTGAGAATTGAAGTATGAAGTATGTGTGAGCCGTTTTGTAAGGCAATATCCGTCGCATGTTACGTGTTTTACCCGATGGGATTGGTAAAGAAAAAATGCCGCAGAGTGTTAGGTACAATTTCTCTTTGCTCTTAGTTGGATGAAATGATTGATTCCGCTATAGAGGAAGAATCCGCCGAAGACGAAGCGTCCGAGGAGAAAAGGAAGTTTCACGATTCAGTCCTTCGCCCAGAGTTGTTGGCGAAGTTTTGATTCTGGGTTGATGAACCGCGTTGCCTGCGATGTCTGCCAGTTGAAGTTACCGGCTTGCGACCGCGAACGGAGAAAATCATCGCCAGGAGCGCGGGGCTGGAACGTGGTCGCGCCGCGGAGATTCTACGAGGTTTCAGACTGCCATCGAGTTCGCTGCTGGCGGATGATCTGATAGCAATCGCAGGTAGCGGCCTCGAGCTTGTTTTTATTCAAAATAGTTACGTTGCCGCGCGTATAGGAAATCATTCCCGCCTTCTGAAGGATGCTGGCGGCCACACTGACCGTCGAGCGCCGGGTTCCGAGCATCTGCGCGAGGAATTCCTGGGTGAGAGGCAGAGTCTTTCCGCCAATCCTCTCATGACTCATAAGCAGCCATCGCGCCAATCTTTCCTCGACGTCATGCAGTCGGTTGCAGGCGGCAAGCTGGGTTGACTGGATGCCGAGGATCATGGAATAGCGTTGCAGCTGGCGCTGCAGTACGGGACACTGGGGCAGAAGGTTCTGCAAGGCCCTGACATCCACACGGTAAGCGGTTCCATCCCCTTGGGTGATAATTCTGAGGGCGCTGGTTTTAAAACCAAAAATTACGGGCAGGCCGACGAAGCCTTCTTTGCCGATCAAACCAACTTCAACGCTTTCTCCGTCGGGCTGGACAGTCAGAACGGAAGACATTCCATCGTTCAGGAAATATCCCGACTTGATAACCTCACCGGTTTCGTGCAGCACTTGATGAAGCCTTAGCCGGACAAACTCGAGCGAAGAAGAGATCTGGGCGCGTTCGGTTCGAGGGAGGCCGCGCAGAATGATGTTGCCAATCTCGCGGTGATCATTGTCGGTGTCGTCGGATTTGTTCAGAAAACCGCGGGGCAGCTGGGCCATGGCTGGTTCCTTTCACATCACACAGCGATTAACGCCATCTGATTTCGCAGGAACCGTTAGCCAAGGGCGCGTCGCGGAAAGGTGCTAGAAGAGACAGAACAAGCCTACTCTGTGCCCGAGCTCTTGTATGTCCCATATCGCACACATTTGGGCTTCGTATCGTACAGACAGATCCCCTGCGTAGCCGTAGTATCGCGGGTTTGCTGACTGGTCTCAGGATGGGAGCAATCGCGGACGCCGCTTGGTCCGCGGACAGAGCGCTGCCTTGCCAATCCGAGACTAAGCCGCTTAGGAGCTGATGGATGGCCAAGAGCCCGCGTAACGTCCGTCCCAAACCCAGAGACACGGAGGTAGACGGACAAATCTTAGAGAACGAGCTTCTGCTCAACTTGCCGGACAGAGAGCGCCAAGCTGTTTATTCGCATCTGGTTTTCATGCCATTGAGGACGCACGATGTTCTCAACGAAGCTGGGGCTCCAATTCGACACACCTACTTCATGAACAGCGGTCTGGCTTCCGTTCTGAATGTTATGGAGGATGGAAAGAGCGTGGAAGTAGGACTCACCGGAAAAGAAGGCTTCGTCGGACTACCATTGATCGTAGGCTTTAAGTCGAGCCCAGCGCGGGTAATCGTTCAGATTGCAGGGTCGGCGTACCGGATCAGTTCGGGTGCTTTGATGGAAATTCTGCCTAAATGCCGTACGCTGGAAAGACGACTGCACCGGTTTTCGCAGGTGCTGGCGTCGCAGGCATCGCAGATTGCTGCATGCAACCGGTTGCATGAGGTGGATGAGAGATTGGCGCGTTGGCTGCTCATGAGCCGGGACAGGATCGGTTCGGACCTGGTGCCACTCACGCAGGAGTTTTTGGCACACATGCTGGGAACACGGCGTTCCAGCGTGACCGTGGCCGCCTCCATTCTGCAGACGGCGGACTTGATCAAGTACACTCGCGGCCGGGTGAATATCGTTAATCCGAAAGGATTGGAAGAGGCCGCGTGCGAGTGCTACGCTGCGCTGGTTCAGCAGGCTTCACGATGGAAAGATGAAGCTCGCTGAGAAGGTTTGGCGCTCATGTAAAAGTCCGGCCAACCGCCGGAGTAGGCGAATTAGACGCCGCCCCGGCGCGTCATGTGAGTGACCAGCGACAACACAAAGAGCACCAGAAAAATAAAAAATATCAGCTTCGCAATACCTGCGGCTGCAATTGCCACGCCGGTAAAGCCCAGGACTCCTGCGATCAAGGCGACGACCAGGAATACTAGCGTCCAGTAAAGCATAATGGTTCCTCCTGAAGCGAATCCTGCCAGATGGAAATGTAGTTGCGAGGCGCGCCGGGAAGAATCCCCTTCAACCTGTATTCGGAAAAGTCGATAGCTGTAATTCGGTGAATTGTTCTTCTATATTGTTCTTCTGTAAGGAGGGAGCAGGCGACGATTCCCAGAACCGGCACCTGCTCGATGGGGGCGTCTGTCGAGTAGACCACCAGGCTAACCGACAAACGGGTTCATGCCCATACTGTAAAACTTGTATTTCATCCAGAAAAAGCCCATCCGTCAGTTGATTGTCCGAATTCAATTCTTCGGGCCACCGCGTCCGGATTCTCTCAGACGGTTACAGGAAACGATGTATGGACGCTCTTCAAGCCAAGCTGTAGAACGTCCTAACTGGTGTTTCGCGAGGTTGGAGATGCTACTCATGAGCCCGCGATACCGAGAGTATCTGCCGCTGGCCGCTTCGTCTTTCGAGGTGAAGATATGAGACGAGAGACAAGCCTCTTGCTAACCTTGGGTTTACTGTCAGTGATTGTCCCGCCGATTTGCGCACAGGATCTGCAAAGCCAGCCGGATCCTGTGCCTCCCACCAATGCTATTGGACCGCAGTTGATTGCATGGTCGGAGTTACAGAAGCCACGTCCGATTCCTCTTCCGCAGCCGGTGCCGGATCCCGATCGGAATGCGAAGTATGTGGAGCAGAAGCCGCGGCCGGCGACACCCTCGGCTGAGTCAGCGCAAAATGAACAAGCGCGTGCGGTCTCGGGCAACAATTCACGAAAAAAATAAGAGGTGGGGTTGAGGAAGGCGACGGCAGCTCGCCGACACCCACCAGTGCTTAACTCTGGTGTGACTCACAAAGTAAAGGCAGGCCCTGCAAATTTTTGCAGGGCCTGCCTTCTTTCTTCCTCTTTGCGAAGGTGAATCTGATTTACAGGCGGCCGGCGAGTAGCAGCACCAGCAACACGACTACCACGAGACCGAGTCCGCCACTCGGGTAGTATCCCCAACCTCTGCTGTACGGCCACGCGGGCAGCGCTCCCACCAACAACAACACCAGAACGATGAGTAGAATGGTCGACATTGAAAACCTCCGAATGATGAATTTTTATTTCGCGTCGAAAAACCGGCCCGGCTTGAACGAGACAAACCGGGCCTTACGTGATTCCCAGGCTTCTCTTATTGATTGTTGGCCTCGGCACTTCCAGACGGAGTCCTTACTTCACCATGCTCCCGGGCCGCGCCCGAATAGCGCCTGACAGCTTCCAGGAAGGGCTGGCTCGCTTCTCGCGCGTGCACCTGACCGGCAAAGATCTCGGAGAAGGGGACAAACTTTCCGTAGAGAAGGCGCGTTTCGTCCTTATCCTGCGTGATGGCCGAGCCGTTTAGATCGATTCCGGCAAAGACACCGCGGGCGCGAGAGTAAGTCAATACTTCGGCCTTCATCTTCCAATCGGTATCCGCTGCAGCATCCCGACCAACGGGACCGGCAGCGGCAGAAGCATCTGCACCCAGCTTGAACTTGCTGGATAGCAAGTGCTGCATGCCCTGCTCATTCATTACGACCATTACCAGGTCAACAGCCTGACCGCCGAGCTGTAATCCCCAGCTTCCGCCGGTGATGGTGATTGGCGCGGGTGCGCTCCAGGCTCCGGCTTCTGTGCGGCAAGTTGCCACACCTTTACCGTGGTTGCCACCGAAACCAACTGCAATTTTCACCATGGAAGGAATTACCGCGATGCACCGGGAATCCCGCATAACCTTGTCAGGAATTGCTTTGTCAGGAACTCCCATGATTTCGGTTAGGACTTTGGTGGCCGCATCCAGGCGCTTGTCGATATCGGACTGGTCTTTGTCATTGTCCGCACCCCAGCAGACGCTGGCGAGGAGTAGAAGACTGGAACCAAGCACCAAGAGATATCTCGGCAGTGTTGATTTGATTCTTTTCATAAGCGGACCTCTTCCGTGCTCGAAGTGAGCAGCTGTTTTGATTTCGTACGACCATAACCGTAACTTCCCTGTGCGGCTACTTCCATCCGGTGCAAGCTGTAAAGGGAGCCGGGCGTGCTCCCGAGAGGCGGGCGCCGTTCTATGAGTAGTGCTGCCGTCCTAGTGCTCCTAGATTCAGAGCCTACAGTCCTGTCCGTATTGCCTGGCGCGACAGCGCGGCATTCGCAGGCTGGAGCCGGCTGCGAATGTTTGTCGGGGAAAAAGTTTCCAGCTAAGCGGCGTTCCCGATTTCGGCAGAGCTTTCACGGGAAGCCGCAATGTCCTGGGCGCCGGTCGACTGGAGCACTTCTTTGGCACGGTTGGTCTCATCGTCGGATTCGCAACGAACTGCAACCAGAATGGCGCCTTTCAGGAGTTCGCCTTCAAACTTCCTGGCTTCACACTCCGGGATTCCCATGCCGACCAGGGAGCCGGCGAATCCTCCCAGCGCTCCGCCAATGCCGATTCCGGCAAGGACGGCGACCAAGGGCCCGGCGGCGATCACCGGACCGATCCCGGGAATCGCCAGCGCTCCGACTCCGACGAGCCACCCGAGAGCGCCGCCAACGGCCGCACCCGATCCAACTCCAACGACGGCGCCTTCCGGAGCTTTTGTGCTTTGCTCGGTGGCCACCTCTCCGGATTGAAGACCTTCGGGGAGAAGAATGGAGACATCCGCGTTAGAAAATCCGGCATGCTGCAATGCGTTGACCGGGGATTCAACGTTGATGCGCGTCGGATAAATTCCAAATACGGATTTATTTTTGGTCGTTTTTGTTGTCGTCGTCGTGGTCATAGGAGATCCCTTTCTAAGCACGAGCTCGGAGCTGTGCGCGGTGGGCGGTAATCGCGTCGACTCTTCAAGAAGTTAGAGTCGGCTAGGTCGACGCATATGCCAATCGGGAGAAATCCCTAGAGACAAGTAAGGTAAGGGGTAGAAAGAGTTTCTCGAACAACTCGTATGGATCGCAACAGCTTTGGCGTTAGACCCGCTCACGACCGGCAGAGGCGGTGCGTTGCGGGATCTTCAGCCGGAAGTACGTCCCCTCATTTCGCTTGATTCGCGCAACACCGAGCTGTAAGGAATCTCAAGTTCAAGCAGTGTGCCAGGATCGAGGTTGGTTAATTTAAGGTGTCCACCAAGCTCCTTAGCTCGTTGTTTCATACCTCCGATGCCAACACCAACGCTGTCGGGTCGCAATTCGACAATTTTGTTGCTGATTCCCTTGCCGTCGTCGCGCACGGCCACTCCGATAGTTCCATTTTGTTGAGTCAGGTTAATCCGTACGCTGTGCGCTTGTGAATGGCGGAAAACATTAGTGAGAGCTTCCTGAACGATGCGAAAAATTGCGGTCTCTACCTCGGAGGCGAGTCTGGGAAAATCACGAGGCTGCACTTCGAGAGAAGTCTCGATGCCGCTACGCTTGCTCAGGCCATCGGTGTACCAGGCAAGGGCCGAAAGCAAACCCACTTCGTCGAGCAGCGGGGGATGCAAAAGGTGGGACATGGTGCGGACTTGCTGAATCGCGCGATCGATAATGCTGCTGGCCTGACTCCATGCTTCATCTGGAGGTTGTGCGGATTTCTGCAAAAGTATTTTGTCCAATACCATTTTCGCAACCGCTAGCTCCTGGCCCAGGCCATCGTGCAGATCGCGCGCGATGCGACGCCGTTCCTGATCCTGCAGGGACATAAGGCGGACCGAAAGCCGCCGCAGTTCGTCCGTCCGGCTGTCTACCATTTTTTCCAGTTCGGAAGCACTGTCGCGAATGGATTGTTCCAGCAGCTTACTGTCGTGAATGTCGGAACATGTGCCGTACCATTTCACGATGGATCCCTGGCTATCCCTGATAGGAACGGCCCTGGAGCGGAACCAGCGATAGGCGCCGTCTTTGGAGCGCAGGCGATATTCGGATTCGTAACTCCCGCCCGACTCGACCGCCTGCATCCAGCCGGCTCGGATCCGGTCAACTTCTTCGTGATGGACATGGTCCAACCAGTTAACGGTTTTGCCCGGGACCGCGACTGAACCGGTGTACTCGTGAAAGCGTTCGCTCACATATTCGTAACTGCCATCTCTCTGGCCGCTGAAAATAACGTCCGGCGCGGTGCTGAAGATGGCATCGAGTTCCTGATTCTTTCCGGTTAACTCGGCATTGAGCCGCATGAGGAGTTCAGCCTTACTGGCCAGTTCTTCTGTGCGCTCGAGAACGCGCTGCTCGAGTTCGCGATTCAGGGTTTCGAGCTGGCGCGTTTTGCGGTGCAGGTCGGCAAACACTCTGACCTTGGCGCGCAGAAGTTCCGGAACCACGGGAACGGAAATATAATCGACTGCACCGTGCTCGTAACCTTTGAGCTGATCTAAGTCGGTGAGATGAACGGCTGAAACAAAAATGATTGCCGTACGCTGGAAGCGCGGGTGCTGACGAATCATCGCTGCCAGTTGGAAGCCGTCGAGTTCGGGCATGCTCACATCCATCAGCACTACGGCCACATCGGTTTTGAGGAGGATTTCGAGGGCTTCCTTGGCGGAGTGGGCCTTGATGAGCTTCTCCCCCAGCCCCCCCAGCATGACTTCATAGCTGAGGAGCTTGGCGGGCTGATCGTCCACCATGAGAATATTGACCGACTCGTCATTGCCCATTCATAGTCTCCGCGTTCATACATTGTTGCGGCTTCGCGCTACCGATGGAGCCACATTCGCAACGACGAGAGCAGTTGCTCGGTATTGACGGGTTTCGCCAGATACTCGGACGCCCCAGCCTCAAGACACTTCTCACGGTCTCCCTTCATCGCTTTTGCTGTCAAGGCAATAATCGGCAGCCGGCGGAATTTGGCATTCTGCCGAATTACTTGCATGGTTTCATAACCATCCATTTCGGGCATCATGATGTCCATCAGGACGATCGCTATGTCCGGTGTGGATTCGAGTTTGGCAATCGCCTCGCGCCCGGTTCCGGCGGTGATTACGGTCATGCCGCGGCGTTCAATCACGCTGCTGAGAGCAAAAATGTTGCGTACGTCATCGTCGACGACCAGCACCCTCTTCCCCACCAGAGCATCGTCGGAACGGTGCAGACGGTCGAGCAATCTCTGCTTCTCCACCGGAAGATCAGAGACGACACGATGCAGGAACAGAGCGGTCTCATCCAGCAATCGTTCAGGCGATTCCACTCCCTTCACGACGACGCTGCGCGCCAGAGAGTGGAGGCGAGCGTCCTCCTCCGGAGAAAGTTCTTTTCCGGTGAAGACTACCACTGGCAAGTCGCTAAGGGCCGGGGTGTCGCCGAAACGTTCGAGGACGTCGAAACCCGAAATGTCGGGAAGGCGAAGGTCGAGAACGACGCAGTCGAAAGCCTGCTCATTTACGATCTGGATTGCCTCGGCCCCAGTTGAAACTACGGTGACATCGATGTCCTTGTAGCCGAGCAGTTCCTTGATGCTGAGTTGCTCGCCGGGATTGTCCTCCACCACCAGCAGTCGCTTGCGGCGGGGCGCGGAATATTCCTTGATCCGCGCCAGGGCGGATTCCAGGCCTTCTGGAGTGGTCGGCTTGGTGACAAATGCGAATGCTCCACGAGCCAAGCCATGGTGGCGATCTTCGTCCAGCGTCAACATCTGCACTGGGATGTGTCGAGTAAGAGGATCCTGCTTCAAATGGTTCAGAACGGTCCAGCCCAGCATATCCGGGAGGAAAACATCGAGCGATACGGCCGTCGGGTGATATTCGTGGGCAAGAGCCAGAGCCTCCGCGCCACGAGTTGCCACCAGGACTTTGAAACCCTTGTCCCGTGACAAATCGCATAAGACGCGCGCGTAATGCGTGTCATCCTCGACGATAAGCAGGACGGCATCGTCGGGTTGCAGATTGTCGCGATCGTCTTCAATTTTTTCGACCGCATGCTCTGACAAACTCGCCACCGCGAGCTGCACCGGCGATACCGTGGATGTAGATCTCTGCTCCATTAAGGCCGCATTGGAGCTGGAAGGTCCAACGTAAGTCTGCGGCAAAAATAAAGTGAAGGTGCTGCCACGGCCGGGCGCGCTGCGCAGCTGGATTTCTCCGCCCAGCAGACTGGCCAGCTCTCGGCTGATGGCAAGACCCAGACCGGTTCCGCCGTACTTACGGCTGGTTCCTGCGTCGGCCTGCTGGAAAGCTTCGAAGATGATGCGCTGTTTTTCGAACGGAATGCCGATGCCGGTGTCTGACACTTCGAACGCCACTACAGAGGCGGCTTTCCCGAGGATTGGATGATCCTCGCTCCAACCGCTCCTGGCGAGCGATACGGACATTCGCACGCCTCCAACCTCGGTGAACTTGAAGGCATTGGACAGCAGATTCTTTAAGACTTGCTGCAGACGTTTGGAGTCGGTGACGACGCTGCGAGCCAGATGCGGATCGCTTTGCACCTCAAAGGTGAGGTGGCGATTCTCCGCCTCGTGGCGGAAGGGACGTCCAACGGCATCCAGCAAGCTGGCGAAGAAGACTTCTTCGGCTTCCACCGACACCGTTCCAGACTCAATCTTGGACAAGTCGAGAATGTCAGTGATGAGGTTCAGCAGATCGGTTCCAGCGCCGTGAATGGTCCGGGCAAACTCCACTTGCTTAGGCGTAAGGTTCGCATCCGGATTGTCGCTGAGCTGCTGGCCAAGCACCAGAATACTATTGAGCGGCGTGCGCAGTTCGTGAGACATGTTGGCCAGAAACTCGGATTTGTATTTCGAGGTGAGGGCCAGTTCCTTGGCTTTTTCTTCGAGCGCGCGGCGGGCTTGCTCGATTTCCTGATTCTTGCGTTCCACCTCGACGTTCTGTTCGGCAAGCTGTTGCGCCTTCTGGGCCAGTTGCTCGTTGGTCTGCTGCAATTCCTTCTGCTGCATCTGGAGTTCTGTGGCCAATTGCTGCGATTGCTTCAGCAGGCCTTCAGTCTGCATTGTGGCCTCGATGCTGTTGAGCACGATGCCGATACTAGCCGTCAATTGCTCAAGGAATGCCAGATGCGAAGTGGTGAAGTTGCTCAAAGAAGCCAGTTCGATCACCGCTTTTACGCGATCTTCAAACAACACTGGCAACACGATTACGTTTTGCGGCACAGCTTCGAATAAGCCAGAGCGGATCGCGATTGTGTTAGGAGGTAAATCAGTGATGAGCATGCGGCGTTTTTCCGCGGCACACTGTCCGACCAAGCCTTCACCTAGCTTCAAGCGGCGCAGATGGCCGTCGTCGCCATCGCCGGCGAAGGCCGAGAGCAGAACCATTTCCGCCGATTCCTCACCACCCATCTGATAGATGACGCCCTGTTGCGCGCTGACCAGCGGTGCGAGCTCGGAGAGAAGCATGCGTCCTACGGTTGCGAGATCGCGCTGTCCCTGTAACATTCCGGTGAAGCGCGCGAGATTGGTTTTCAACCAGTCCTGCTCGGTGTTGCGATCCGTGGTCAGGCGGAGGTTGTCGATCATGGTGTTGAGGTTATCTTTCAGATCCGCGACCTCGCCGCTGGCTTCGACTTGAATGGAGCGTGTGAGATCGCCCTTGGTCACGGCGGTGGCGACTTCCGCGATGGCGCGCACCTGGTTGGTCAAATTGTCGGCCAGCAGGTTCACGTTGCCGGTGAGATCCTTCCACGTACCGGCGGCTCCGGGAACGTTGGCTTGGCCGCCAAGGCGGCCTTCCACGCCGACTTCGCGGGCGACGGTCGTCACCTGGTCGGCAAATGTGGCCAGCGTGTTCGTCATGTTGTTGATGGTTTCGGCGAGAGCGGCAACTTCTCCCTTGGCGTTAACCGTCAGCTTTTGAGTAAGTTCGCCGTTTGCGACTGCGGTCACAACTTTGACGATACCGCGGACTTGCTCGGTGAGGTTGGCGGCCATCACGTTGACGTTGTCGGTCAGATCCTTCCAGGTGCCGGCCACACCAGGTACCTGCGCCTGCCCGCCAAGCTTGCCTTCCGTGCCCACTTCGCGTGCGACGCGGGTTACTTCGGCAGCGAAAGCGTTGAGCTGATCGACCATCGTGTTAATGGTGTTCTTGAGTTCGAGAATTTCGCCTTTGACGTCAACAGTGATCTTTCGGGACAAGTCGCCGCGCGCCACGGCGGTAGTGACTTCAGCGATATTTCGCACCTGACCGGTAAGGTTACCGGCCATGGCGTTCACGGAGTCAGTGAGATCCTTCCAGGTTCCGGCGACGCCAGAAACGTTGGCTTGTCCACCGAGACGGCCTTCGCTGCCCACTTCGCGGGCCACGCGCGTAACTTCGGCGGCAAATGATCGAAGCTGCTCAACCATCGTGTTCAGCGTTTCCTTGAGCTGCAGGATTTCGCCGCGGACGTCGACCGTAATCTTCTTCGAAAGATCGCCATTCGCGATGGCGGTCGCGACCTCGGCAATGTTACGCACTTGGCCAGTAAGGTTGCTGGCCATAAAGTTAACGTTGTCGGTGAGATCTTTCCAGGTTCCGGCGACCCCCGGGACCTGCGCTTGTCCGCCGAGCTTTCCATCGGTGCCGACTTCGCGGGCCACGCGGGTTACTTCTCCGGCGAAAGCGTTGAGCTGGTCCACCATGGTGTTGATGGTGTTCTTGAGTTCGAGAATTTCGCCTTTCACGTCGACCGTGATCTTGCGCGACAAATCGCCGCGGGCCACGGCCGTCGTCACTTCGGCGATGTTTCGAACCTGGCCCGTAAGGTTTCCGGCCATCGAGTTGACGGAGTCGGTAAGGTCCTTCCATGTCCCGGCGACGCCGGGCACATTGGCCTGTCCGCCGAGACGGCCTTCCGTACCGACTTCGCGGGCGACACGGGTTACTTCTCCCGCGAACGCGTTGAGCTGATCTACTGTTGTATTGATGGTTTCTTTGAGCAGTAGAATCTCGCCGCTCACGTTCACGGTGATTTTCTTCGAGAGATCGCCGCTGGCAATTGCGGTGGACACTTCAGCGATGTTCCGAACCTGACCGGTTAAGTTACTGGCCATCGAGTTGACGGAGTCGGTGAGATCTTTCCATGTACCTCCAACGCCCGGCACCTGTGCCTGTCCGCCGAGTTTTCCGTCAGTGCCGACCTCGCGGGCCACGCGGGTTACTTCTGACGCGAACGATCGCAACTGATCGACCATGGTATTCAGCGTGTCTTTGAGTTCGAGAATTTCGCCCTTCACATCGACCGTGATTTTGCGCGACAAGTCGCCGCGGGCCACGGCGGTTGCGACTTCAGCGATGTTTCGCACCTGGCCTGTAAGGTTGCTGGCCATGAAGTTGACGTTGTCGGTGAGGTCCTTCCAGGTTCCGGCAACCCCCGGGACCTGCGCTTGTCCGCCAAGTTTACCTTCGGTTCCTACTTCGCGGGCCACGCGCGTCACTTCTCCGGCAAACCCGTTGAGCTGATCCACCATGGTGTTGATGGTGTTCTTGAGTTCGAGAATTTCGCCTTTCACGTCGACCGTGATTTTGCGCGACAAATCACCGCGGGCAACCGCGGTGGTGACTTCCGCGATGTTGCGAACCTGGCCGGTCAGGTTTCCGCCCATCGAATTGACCGAGTCGGTGAGATCTTTCCACGTGCCTGCGACGCCGGGCACATTGGCTTGTCCGCCGAGACGGCCTTCGGTGCCGACTTCGCGGGCCACGCGGGTGACCTCTCCGGCGAAGCGGTTAAGCTGATCGACCATCGTGTTCAGCGTTTCTTTGAGCTGCAGAATTTCGCCGCGTACATCGACCGTGATTTTGCGGGACAAATCGCCGTTGGCAATGGCCGTCGCGACCTCGGCGATGTTTCGTACCTGGCCGGTGAGGTTGCTGGCCATGAAGTTGACGTTGTCGGTGAGATCTTTCCAGGTACCGCCGACGCCGGGGACTTGGGCCTGGCCGCCGAGTTTACCTTCGGTGCCGACTTCGCGGGCGACCCGGGTAACTTCTCCGGCGAAGGCGTTGAGCTGATCGACCATCGTGTTGATGGTGTCTTTGAGTTCGAGAATTTCCCCCTTTACATCGACCGTGATTTTGCGCGAGAGATCGCCGCGAGCCACGGCTGTGGTAACTTCGGCAATGTTGCGTACTTGCGCGGTCAAGTTGCCGGCCATGGCATTGACGGAGTCGGTAAGATCTTTCCAGGTTCCGGCGACGCCCACGACCACGGCCTGCCCGCCCAGCTTTCCATCCGTACCGACTTCACGAGCGACGCGCGTGACTTCGGAGGCGAAGGAGCGAAGCTGATCGACCATGGTGTTGATGGCTTCTTTCAGCTGAAGAATTTCGCCTCGGACATCGACCGTAATTTTGCGGGAGAGATCGCCGCTGGCGACTGCGGTTGCGACTTCAGCGATGTTTCGGACCTGGCCGGTGAGGTTACTGGCCATCGAGTTGACCGAATCCGTGAGATCTTTCCAAGTGCCGGCTACGCCGGGCACCTGCGCCTGTCCTCCGAGTTTGCCGTCGGTACCAACTTCGCGCGCTACGCGCGTCACTTCGGCGGTGAAAACGCCGAGCTGCTGAATCATGGTGTTGACGATGCTGGCGGAGCGCAGGAACTCGCCTTCGAGAGGGCGCCCGTCCACATCCAGACGAACGGTTTGAGTCAGATTTCCCTGGGCGACAGCGGCAATTGCGCGGGTGACTTCGGCGGTCGGTCGAAGCAAGTCCTCAACCAGCGTGTTGACCGACACTTCCATGTCGCCCCATGCGCCTTTGGATTCGTGGAAGCGGGTGCGCTCGCGAGTTCTGCCTTGTTTTCCTACGACTTGTCCGACACGCTTCAACTCATGCGCCATCTGCTGATTGGCGGCGACGATGGAATTGAAGGTGTCGGCTATCTTACCCGCTAGACCGGTCCAGGAGCCGGGGAGTCGCACGGAAAAATCGCCATCCCGCATCGTCTGCAGCCCCGCGAGAATTACGCTGAGATCGGTTGAAGCAGGCGAAGCAAGTGCCACGGAATTGCCATTGCTCTTGCTGCTATTGTTCTCGCCTTCGTTGTGGAGGGCATGGGCAACATCGGTGGGAGTGTCTCGGTTACTTCTCTTCATACAGTCTCCTGGAGTGAAGGGAGGTAGTGGCAGGGATTCCGGCTTCGGCGCAGCCTGCTGCAGGCACTGAATCCACCGAAATCAGGGCAATCCCGAACATAGCTGTGTGTGTTTTGCGCGATTATAAAGGGGGACTTACCGCGATCTAAACTCTGATTGATAACACGAAAAACTGGGAGATGACTCTAGGGTCTTTACTGTAGGCGGCAAAACCATCTTTGCGTCTCTTTCTTGTACAAAAACCCATGCAAATTTTCGAAGCAGCAACCTGTCGGGAGCACTTTCGACATATAGCCAGATCTCCGGCTTTTCCATAGCATCTACAGGTATCTCCTTATGTCAATGAGAGCTTTGGGTTATTTACGATCAACTGGGGAATTCATCAAGGGGATCGCCTCGGAAGATACCTGGCCCGTGAGTGTATCTTTTTCCAGTTCCTGGCCAACAAGGAAGGATGCTATAGCTCCATGGCGGGAGGATCAAGAATGCGCCTATTAAGTGCCCGGCTCATCGTCTCTCTCATTGTCGGTATCACCTTGGTGTCTTTGGGTTTTTCCTACTATGAGGTGTTGCGGGAAAAACGAGTTCTCCGCAGCGACCTGGAGCGGCGTGCCGAGGTGCTCGGGGAGAGCGTCGGAGGGAATGTCGAAAAGTCCCTGGAAAGCGGCTCTCAACGAGGATTGCAGAAGCTGGTGCAACGCTTCGGGAACCGCGAACACCTGCTGGGGATCGCGATCTACGATCACGACGGTAAGCTCCTGGCGATCACAGCCGAGCTCCAGCCCATCCTGAATTCGACGCCCTCGGAAGTAAGCCAAGCGATGCGCGAAAATCACGGGGTGGGCTCTTTCGTGAGACTGGGAGACGATCGGATCCATATTTTCGCTTTGCCTCTTCACCGTCAGGACGAGGTTAACGGTGGGCTGGCCATTGTTCACAACGTCAATTACATTCACGCCCAGAATCTGCGCACTTGGCGTGAGGCCTTCCTCAGCATCCTCATCCAGGTTTTCTTCATAGTCTTGATCACGTTGCTGATCGTGCGCTGGAGTATTGCGGGGCCAATTGCACGAGCGGCGCAATGGATGCGCGCGCTGCGGATGGGAAGGATTTCGTCCCGCCAGCAGATGCCGGACCTCGATCTATTCAAACCACTGGCTTGGGAAGTAGTAACGATGGCGGAAAGTCTGAGCCAGGCAAGAAACGCCGCGGAGAATGAAGCGCGCTTGCGCGAAGCCGGGGAATCGATGTGGACGGCGGACCGACTGGCGGTACAGATCCAGACCCGCCTCCATGGCGGCCGCCTTTTTGTGGTATCGAATCGCGAGCCGTATATCCACCAGCGGAATGGCAAGTCGCTGGAGGTTACGGTTCCACCCAGCGGATTGGTCACTGCTTTAGAGCCGGTACTCACTGCCTGCGACGGCACATGGATCGCACATGGCAGTGGAGACGCGGACATGGAAGTGGTGGACGGGCACGACCGTCTGCGCGTCCCTCCTGAAAATCCCGCTATACCCTGCGGCGAGTGTGGCTAAGTAAGGAGGAGGAAGAGGGATACTATTACGGATTTTCTAACGAAGGTCTGTGGCCGCTTTGCCATATCGCTCATACTCGGCCCATTTTTCGCGAGCACGACTGGCAGCTCTATCAGGAAGTGAATCGTAAGTTCGCGGCGGCTGTGCTCGAGGAGATCGCGGACACGCAGAATCCCGTGGTGCTGGTGCAGGACTATCACTTCGCATTGTTGCCCCGGCTCTTAAAAGAAAAAAGGCCGGATGCGCGAGTGGCCATCTTCTGGCATATCCCATGGCCCAATCCGGAAGCCTTCGGCATTTGCCCTTGGCAGCGCCAACTGGTAGACGGATTGTTGGGCGCGGATCTGATTGGATTTCACATCCAATCCCACTGCAATAACTTCCTGCAGACGGTGGACCGCGTGGTGGAATCGCGCGTGGATTTGGAACACTTTTCCGTGTCGCGTCAAAACCACCGGACGATCGTGCGGCCATTCCCGATCAGCGTTGACCTGGGGGACGATAAGGTGATCGATCCGGACAGCTATGGAACCGACTATCTCGACCGCACTGGCTTGTTGCATAGCCTGGGCGTGGAAACCGCATTCGTGGGAGTCGGCGTCGACCGTGTGGATTACACCAAGGGCATCCATGAACGCTTTCGGGCGATCGAGCGATTTTTGGAAAAGTATCCGAAATATCAGGGTCAGTTCACGTTCCTGCAGATCGGCGCGCCGAGTCGGACGCATATCAAGCGTTACCACGATTTGATGGGCGAGTTGGAATCCGAAGCGGAACGAATCAACTGGCGCTTTCAGTCGGGAAAATGGAAACCCATCTTGTTCCTCAACCGGCAACATAGCCATGCTGAGATCGACCGCTACTACCGCGCGGCGGATCTTTGCCTGGTGACCTCGCTGCACGATGGAATGAATCTGGTAGCCAAGGAATTTCTGGCTGCACGCCGCGACGAACGGGGCGTGTTAATACTGAGCCAGTTCACGGGAGCCGCCCGGGAATTGCGCGACGCTTTGCTGGTCAATCCTTACGACGTAGATCAAACGGCCGAGGCGATCCGCGCCGCGCTGGAAATGGATCCGGAAGAAAAGCAAACCCGAGTCCACCGCATGCGCCGCCTGATACGGGAAAACAATATCCATCGCTGGGCGGGGAATCTGATCACGGAACTCTGCGAACTCAGGCTGGATGGCGGGGATCGAACACACGGAAAGTTTCGCGGGGGCGTGGCTGCTGCGTGACGCACCCCGACAACAGAATCAGGAAGAAACTACTTTCCGCTTCCCAGGCTGAACTGTCGAAAGCTGGAGTTGAGTCTTTTTTGGAGACCGTAGCCCGGGCGCAACGGTCTTTGCTGATGCTTGATTTCGATGGAACTCTTGCGCCCTTTCACAGCGATCGTGGGAAAGCTTTTCCTTATCCCGGGGTCACATCGCTCCTGCAGGAAATTCTCGGAGTTGGCAAGACGCGGGTTGTCATCGTTTCCGGCAGGGACGCAACCGAACTGATTCCGTTACTTGCGCTTGAGCCTCATCCCGAGGTATGGGGGCTGCACGGATTACAGCGAGTGAAGGCCGATGGGAGTATTGAAGTTACCGAATTAGACGAAACCACGCTGAGGGCGCTGGCTCTGGCGGACGACTGGCTGATTTCTCAACAACTGGAACACACCGCGGAATTCAAGGCCGGAAGTATTGCGGTGCACTGGCGAGGTCTGGATTTAACTGCGGCGGAAGACATTCATCGGCGCGTGATGCTGGGCTGGACGGACATTGCGAAGTACGCCGGGCTTGACCTCTTGCAATTCGACGGAGGGGTGGAGATTCGCAGTCAGAAAGCCAACAAAGGCGCCGCCGTGCGCATCCTTCTAAGTGAAATGGATTCGAACACACCCGCCGCTTATTTGGGAGATGACATAACCGATGAGGAGGCCTTCCAGGCCATCAATGGTTCAGGTCTGAGCCTCTTAGTTCGTCCCGTGTGGCGGCCAACCGCTGCGCAGTTGTGGCTGCGACCTCCTGAGGAAGTTCTGGAATTGCTGGTGCGATGGCTGGAGGTCTGCCGGGATTGTGACGGGGCGAGTGATGAAGCTACTCCGGCGGTGAATGCGTGAGCGCGATGATGGCGCCAACTACGCTGCGGAGCGCACCTGGAAGACAAGTTTGTTCGGCAAGTCTGCGGTGAATTCGGAGTTGACCGCTCGCGGCCCATCGTCACAGAAGTCTCGCGTTTCGGCCGGGCGAAGGATCCGGCGGGAGTGGTGCAGGGATTCAAGCAGGGCCGATTGGCAGATCAGCAGTGACCAGGGTGCCGCGACCGCTTGAGTGGACGTTAAGAACTCCGCCGAGTCGACGTAGTCTTTCCCGCATTCCGCTGATCCCCACGCCGGGTGAAGAGAGCGGAGATCGTGGGGAAATTCCCCGCCCCAGATCACTCACTTGCACGCAGACGTGACTTGCGGACTTGCTGAGGCGAACGGTCGCTGTGTGGCTTCCCGAGTGCTGGTGCACATTCGCCAGAGATTCCTGAACCACTCGGAAAATTGCGATCTCTTTTTCGCGCGAGAGCCGCCCGAAGTCCTTGGGGATTTCGAGGGTGACGTTAATGTCAGTGCGCTGCGCAAATCGTTCCGAATACCACTGCAGAGCGGAGGCCAGCCCCATTTCATCCAGCGTGGGAGGATGTAATAAATTTGAAAGTTGGCGAACTTCGCTGAGCAGGCCCTGGACTAACGCAGCACTTTCGGCAATGAGCCGGGCTTCATCGACATTCCCCGCTTGATGGCCATTCCCGAGAACGCTCAGGTTCATGGACAACGTGGCCAGAAGTTGTGCTGTGCTTTCGTGCAACTCGTGAGCGACCCGGCGACGTTCATCGTCGCGAATCAGCATCAGTTGGCTGGTCAGGGTACGCAGACTGATTTCGGCGTTCTCGCGTCTTTTGACTTCATCCACGAGTTGGGCATTCTTGCTCTGAAGTTCGGAGGTGCGGGCCTGGACGTGCAGTTCAAGTTCCTGGCGCAGCCGCTTGTGCTCGGCCGCTTCGGTCTCCAGAGCCTTCGCCTTCTGCTGCAATTGCGAAATGGTGCGAAGCCGCTCATCTTCGCTGACCAGACCCGTATAACTCTCGGTGGGAATCACCGCAGTGTGTTCATTGCAGACTTTCAGGAACAAGCCTGCGTCTTCTTCCCTTTCGAAACAGCTCATGGGATAGGCGCAGAACAACGAGAAAGATTCGACACGAGCCAGGCCGTTCCAGAGTTGTTCGAGGCGGATCGCAGCCTCGGCTTTGCCCTCCGCCCAGAGCAACGCAACCATCTCGCCGAAGATAGCAACACGGGGACGCTCACTGCGCGCGGAGTCGCTGTTTGCAGATGCGATCGCTTTTGCAATGATTCCCCCGACTACGTGATTGAACCGATCTTCGTTGGGAGAACCTTCGAGCATGAAGGCGTCCAAAACTGTTCTCGCATCAGCAGCCACGAACTGACCCTGCTCGAGTAATCGGGCGACGTCGAGGCCTTGCGACGTGAGCGATTGCAGAAGCGCGTTACGATGCTGCTCGGTTGCGACCACAATGGCGGCATCGCCCATGCGTAGCGCATTGCCAATGTATTCGCTTAGTTCCTCGAGCAGGAACTTGTCCTGCGAATAAAACTGGACGCCATGCTGATGATTGCCGTGGAGGGACCACGAACCTTTGTTTACAGGGGTTGGTGCGAACTCTGCGCGCTGGAATGTCGAAGTGCTCATGGAAGGCGCCCCGGAATACACGCACCAGCGAGCGGCGAGTGGTGTTTAGATTTTCCCTCGAATAGATCCTATCTCCTCCGGCGTAGAGGTACATACAGTATTCCCTGTACGGGCGGATAGCCGGGAAGAATCACCGAGTCTCTGGTGAGAGGTTGCCGGTGAGAGGTGCCGGGGTAGAGCACCCCAGGAGGGGGTTGTACTTTCGAGTATCAACAGCACAGTTTTCGCTTGGAGGGTATACAGCGCTTCTGGTATGGTCTTGAAAGTTTGGATACAGGTTTCGGGCAGGATCCTCAGTTCAATGTTGGCTGGAACGTGAGGATTGATCTTTAGACATCGGAACCAGCCGCCACTTCTGCAAAGTCTGACGCGCCCGCTCGCGCGTGGGATGCGGTACTTCGTAGGCAGTTCAGAACACCAGGAAGCCAATAAAATAACTGGAGCAGTATCGGATGCCTAAGTCTGCATTGCTGATCGTGTGCCTGTTGAGCCTCTGCACCTCCGCCGCATTTGCGGGGGTAACCGTTAAGACACCTGCCAACAATTCCACTTATTCCGGATCAGTTCCTTTTTCTGCCTCCGCCTCGAGTTCCTGCAATAAAGGCGTTGCTTCTATGGGCATCTACACCGCCCCTGGAGTTTTGTCTTACGTAGTGAACGGTGCTTCTCTGAATACGAGTTTGAGTCTCGCGGCGGGCACCTACCATACCGTGGTCGAGGAATGGGACAACTGCGGCGGAGCGGCTACAGCTGCGGTGACGGTCACGGTGAGTACGTCCTCAGGCGTTCATGTGACTTCGCCAGCCAACAACGGCACGGTTGGCTCTCCAGTGAATTATGTTGCCACCGCCACTACTTCCTGTCCCCAGGGCGTGGCCTCCATGGGAATTTATACGTCGCCCTACAACTTGGCCTATGTGGTAAATGGCGCCAGCCTCAACTACAACCTGACGCTCAGCCCCGGAACCTATAACACAACCGTGGAAGAGTGGGACA
>Ga0210393_10000738_pt1 | contig 28371 bp, 29 predicted proteins | sample IncBWC27OmetaG_FD_160068 | JGI IMG/M metagenome (GOLD analysis project Ga0210393, IMG submission 160068) | Forest soil microbial communities from Barre Woods Harvard Forest LTER site, Petersham, Massachusetts, United States - Inc-BW-C-27-O ...
TACCGCCAGGCCGTCACCGCCGCCGGCACCGGCTGCATGGCCGCAATCGACGCCGAACGCTGGCTGGAATCCAAGGGCGAGTAGGTCTGCTGTCATTCTGAAGGCCGCAGGCCCTTTAGCGCTGAAGGCTGCCGGTAGCGGTAGAATCCCGGCTCCCGCCTGATCCCCTCCTCCAACAAGGGAGGAGGGTTAGGGTGGAGGACATCACGCAGCGCGAATGTCTGATCGCGCCGCTTTCTGTCTCCTCGCCCTGTTAGGGCGAGGATGACGGTGAGGGTCCATGTTCAGCGCGCAATTTCTTTGCGCGCGATTCAAGATTCTGCTCCGCATTTCTTATCCAGTGGGGGCGGGCCGCCGTGCCCACCAACCTGAATTACCCTCTTCGCTACTATCGCGTCATTCTGAAGCCGCTGCGGCGATAGAATCCCGACTCATTCTTCCCCTCACACTGTCAGGGCGAGGATCGAAGAGTGGAGTTGCCCCGAATGCGTGGACACTCGTGTTAGGCGGCCACGGATATATCATGACGTTGCTCGAACTCACTAGGGCACAGGTAGCCGAGGGCCGAGTGTCCACGCATTCGGGCAACTCCAGCGAATAATCAGTGGCGCGGAACGCCACATCCTAACTCCGCGCGCTGAATAAGGTCCCTCTCCTTAAATCCTCTCCCGCGGCGGGGAGAGGGGAAGGAGGAGCCGGGATTCTTCGCTTCGCTCTGAATGACACGGGTTGAGGGCGGGCACGGGGGCCCGCCCTACTTGGAGGTGGGCTGCTCCACGGAAAATCACGGGCTGAAGCCTGTGCCACCAAAATCACTGGGCGGGGCGGGGTCGCCATCCTGCTATCGCTGTGATAACAAAACGCTTTATGGCGCCAATTTCATTTCCTAAGGGTTTCTTGTGGGGGACTGCCTCCGCGTCTTATCAGATCGAGGGTGGCTTCGATCAGGACGGCAAGGGCGAGTCGGTTTGGGATCGGTTTTCGCACACGCCGGGGAAGATTAAGCATGGCGAGACCGGCGACGTGGCGTGCGATTTTTACCATCGCTATGCCGACGACGTCGAGCTGATGGGCGAGCTTGGGCTTAATGCGGCGCGGATTTCGCTCTCGTGGCCGCGGATCATGCCTTCAGGCAAGGGGGCGGTGAATCAGAAGGGGCTCGACTTCTATCGGCGCGTCGTCGACGAGATGCTCCGCCGCAATATCCAGCCGTGGGTGACGCTTTATCATTGGGATCTGCCGCAGGCGCTCGAAGATGCCGGCGGATGGCCGAATCGCGATCTCGCCGAATATTTTCGGGATTACGCCAGCGTCGTGGCTGATGCGCTCGGCGATCGCGTGAAGCATTGGATGGCATTCAACGAGCCGTGGATTTTTACGATTCTCGGTTATCACCTGGGAATCCATGCTCCGGGACGCCATGACATTGGCGAGGCGATCAAGGCGACGCACGTCGTCAACCTCGCGCAAGGCATGGCGGTCAGGGCTATTCGCGAATCGAATCACCATCCCGAGGCGGTCGGCACGGCGTTCAGCATGTCGCCGGTGCATCCGGAGACCCATTCGCTCGAGGATCGCACGGCGGCCGAACGATGGCATCGATTTTACAACATGTGGTTTCTCGACACGGTCATGCACGGTAAGTATCCCGATGCGTACCTGAACGGTTCGGTCGAGGACCACGTCGAGATTCGCGCCGGCGACATGGACCTGATCAAAGCGCCGCTCGATTTCATCGGAATCAATCTGTACACGCGCGCGGTGGTCGCGCATGACTCGAGCGATCACTACATGGGGGTCAAGCAGGTCAGGCCCAAGGCCGACGAAGTCACCGAGTTTGGTTGGGAAGTTTATCCGCAGGCGCTGTCGGAGATGATCCTCCACATCACGAAGTCCTATCCCGGTATTCCGATCTACGTGACCGAGAACGGATGTTCGTACGGAGACGGGCCGGGGGCCGACGGCAAGGTCAACGATCAGCGGCGCGTCAGCTTCCTGCGGCGGTTTATCTTCGAGGTCGGGGAGGCGATGAAGGCCGGCGCCGACGTGCGCGGTTATTTCCTGTGGACGTTCACCGACAACTTCGAATGGGCGGAGGGATTTCAGCAGCGCTTCGGAATCGTGCACTGCGACTTCAAGACGCAGCGGAGGATCGTCAAGGAAAGCGGGCATTGGTACTCGAAGCTGGCGCGGACGGGCGCGCTGGATTTCGACCCGGTCATCTAGCAGGGTGCAGCGGTAGAAGTGGAGCGCGCGCAGCGCGCGAACTCAGATACCGGAACCGGCTTCGCGTGTAGCGCGAAGCTGTCCGAGGTCCGTTCCTCCCGTCGCTAACGCTCCCGTCGTCAGGATGACAAAGAATGCGCAGCAGTCAGAAAGAGTTGTCGCTTTCGTCGTGGTAATTATCGAGTGGGCAGCGCGTAACAGTTTGTCATCCTGACAAAGCGAGCAACGCGAGCGGCAGGAAGGATCTCGGACAGCTTCGCGCTACACGCGAAGCCGGTTCCGGTATCTGGGACCGCGCGCTGCGCGCGCTCCTTCGCGAACGGGAAGGGGAACCGGAAGCGGGGGTTGTGGTAGTGTTCGGCGGATGAGTGGCGGGGAATTTTTGATGTGGATGCATCTGTGCGCGATGGCGTCTTATGTCGGCGCGCAGTTTGCCGTTATTTATATGCTGATTCCGGCGGCTGAGACTGCGCCCAATGAGGCTGCGCGGCGCGCGAGTTTGATCGCGGGGTTTAAGTTCTACAACCCGTTCACGATCGGCGTGCTGGGAATTATTGTGATTAGCGGGGCGATGCGGTTGACGGACTTGAAAGCGTCGATGAAGTTCGATTACTTCGCGCGAATCGGGTCCGCGCTCGAACTGAAACTGGCGCTGGCGTTCCTGCTCATCTTCATTCAGACATACATCACGTTCGGACTGGCGTTTCGAATCGGACGCCAGGAAGAGGTGGCCGCACACGGCGACGGCGATGCTTTCACCGTCGAACAGCTGAACTCGATGCTGCGGCGAATCCGCGCGATGGCATGGTTCACGATCGTGCTGGCTGCCGCCGTCATCTGGGTTTCGCTCACGATGGTCGCGCGCGCAGTGGACGAGCCCGCCACCGCCTCACGCATCTCCGCGCGCGCCACATCGGGCCGTGCAGCTCGGGTACTCATGCACCCGGTCGCATCCGAGGTGTTGGCGGCGCGCGTCATGACTTAATGCGCGAGCGCGAGCAGCGAGCCGACGATATACGCTACGGTGATGACGCCGAAGATGGCGCCCGGCAGTTCGTTCAGCATGCTGTACTGCGCGAACCGGATCTCTTCGCTGACCGGAGCTTCGACGATCGAGGTGATTCCTGCGAACCTTGCTTCTGTGGTTGATGCGTTCATTTCAATTCTCCCGTTAATTCCTTTGGACGACCTTAGGCCAATGCCACCAGCGAGCTGATGACGTATCCGAGCGTGATCAAGCCGAACACGATCCCGGGCAGTTCGCTGAGCAGACTGTTCTGCGCGAGCCGGGTTCCTGCAGTTGCTTCGACCGCTTCGTTGGTGTTGGTGATTGCGTTCAGGGTTGCTTCGTTTGTGGTTGCGTTCATTTTCGGTCCCTCCGTATTCGTTGACTGACAGGGGGTAAAGCAAGGACGGTGCCATCGAAGAAACTCTCGATTTAGCAAGGATCTTCCGAAATAGCCGACCTGTGGTCAGGGTCGATAATTAACGAAAAGTTATAAAAATCAATGAGTTAGATAGAATCGCAGAATGCGACATGAAATTTGGTCATCTTCAGCTTTCGCGCTATATTTCTTTTTTCGCGAATCGCTGCAACTGCGGGCATGCAGCGATTATGCTGCGGATGGCCTCGCACCCCGCCGTCTTTGATCATCCTTAACGCATCTGCAAAAGTGGCGTGATGCCGAATGAGATAAATCAGGATGCGCCCCAATCCAACGGCAAAGCGACCGGAGGATTGAAGCCGACGACCGCGATGTTGCTCGCCGACGCAATCGCCTCGCCCGGCCAGCATCCGCATTTCGTGCGCGGTCTGGCGCTGCACTTCGCCGAGACTGCGATCTTCCTGGTCGCCGTCATCGGCGCGATCGCGTTGGGACTCGGAATCACCGCCTACTTCGGTGAGCATCGCTATGTGCTCGCGTACCTGGTCGCCTATGCGGGCTTTCGCTTTTCGGATTTGATTGTTCGCGACGATGCCGCGGACAGCCCTCCGCATGAGGAGCTGTCGCGCCGCGTCGTCGCGCAACTTCCGCTACTGGTGACGTTCGCGGCCGCGCCGTTCGAGCGCACCTATGTTTATGGCGGGTCGGCGCCGGTGTTCGTTCGCGCGCTCGGGCTGCTAATCGAGCTGCTTGGGATGTGGCTCGCGCTGGGTGCGCGGATCCAGTTGGGATTTTTCACTTCGGGCCGGACGCCCGAGCATCCGATGCTGGTGACGCGCGGTTTTTATCACTACCTCAGGCATCCGATTTATGCGGGCACATTCCTGGTGGCGTTTGCATGGACGCTCATCTATGGCGCGCCGGTCACGGCGATCCTGACGCTGATCATCGGAGCGATTTTCGCGCAGCGGCGGATCGAATCCGAGGAAGCTGCGATGCGCGCGCGATTCGGCGAAGAGTACGAAGCCTACAAGCGCGAGACGGAGGCGTTGATCCCGGCTATCTGGTAAGGTCGCCGCGCGCCTGGAACTGGCAGAGGATGAGAGAGCAGTAGTCGTCGCCCGTGCGGCGGCTTACGAACTTCTGCCCGCATCCGGCGCACTCGCGAATTGATTCGTTCGGCTTGAGCAGCCTGGTCAATTCCGATTCCACAACATAGTCGTCGTCCTTCTTCGATGATTTTCGCGTCTCTCTTTTCTCTGGCGATGCACCATCGGCCAGCAGCCTTCGCTGCGCGCCCATCAGCGCGAGTTCGTCGGCGCGATTGTTGATCGGATCGTCGCCGTGTCCGCGCACCCATTCGAATCGTACGCGACGCGCCGCAGTTTCGGCGTCAAGCTGATCCCACAAATCGTTGTTCTTGTTGCGCTTGTAGTGCAGCGTCATCGATTTCACGACGTACTGGCTGTCGCTGCGGAGGATCACCTCGGCGCCGGGTTCGGTCGCGCGCAGGCCTTCAATCGCGCCCATCAATTCCATCCGGTTGTTGGTGGTCGAAGGATCGTAACCGTTGAGTTCGGTCACCGTGCCGTTCGGATCGCGAACCACGACTCCCCATCCGCCCGGCCCTGGATTACCGAGGCAGGAGCCGTCGGCATAGACGAGATATTCGCGAGACGTTGATGCCACGGCTGAAATTCTAGCTGAGGCCGCGAGCGTTTCGCAGCCGCTTGAACCACTCGACGTATTGTACCGCCGCCCGCTCCCAGGAAAAATCCGACGCAAAGCAATTTGCCATCAGCCGCCGCCACGTCGCGCGGTCGCGGTACATCGCGACCATCCGGTTCAATGCTGCGACCATTTCAGCAGCCTCGAACTTTTCGAACGCGAAGCCGTTGCCGATCCCGCGCGCGGGATCGAACTCCGCGACCGTGTCGCGCAGTCCTCCGGTTGCTCGCACCACGGGCGCGGTGCCGTAGCGCAGCGCGTACATCTGGGTGAGTCCGCACGGTTCGAATCGCGACGGCATCAGGAAACTGTCGCTACCCGCCTGGATTCGATGCGCCGTCGTGTTGTTGAACTCGATTATCGCGCGAAGTTTTGCCGGATAGCGCTTCTCCGCGTCCTTGAAGAATTTTTCGAGCAACGCGTCGCCACTCGCCAGCATGACGAGTTGCAAGTCGAGGCGCATCACGGCGTCGAGCGCGTCCCTCAGCAGGTCGACGCCTTTCTGCCCGGTCATCCGCGTGACCATGCCGACTACCGGCCAGTCTTCATTGTGAGGAAGCTTGAGCGAATCGCGTAGTGCGCGCGTGCATTTACGCTTGCCATTGGGGTTCGCGGGCGTGTAGGTCGCCGCGATTTCGCGATCGTTGGCGGGATTCCATTCGTCGTAGTCGGCGCCGTTCAGGATTCCGACGAAATTTTCGCGCTTGTCGCGCAGCACTCCTTCGAGTCCAAAGCCGAGCTCTGGATCGGTGGTGATTTCGTGCGCGTAGGTCGGGCTCACGGTCGACGCGCCGTCGCACAGGACGAGCGCGCCCTTCATCAGGTTCAGGTGATTGTAAAACTCCAGGTAGTCGACCGAATTATATGCCGCGTCGAGATTCAGCAGTGCGAAGTCCTCGCGCTGGCTGATTCCCTGGAACGCAAGATTGTGAATCGTGAACACCGACAGCGCGTTCTTGAACCGCCGGCGAAGAGCATCGTCGGCGCGCATCGCAATTGGTGCGGTTGCCGCGTGCCAATCGTGCGCATGCACAATATCCGGCGCGACAATCTCCGCGGATGCGATCGCGGCGGCGCGGCCGAAGAAGATGAATCGCTGCAGGTTATCCGGGTAGTCGTTGCCGTTCTCACCGTAGATTCCGGGGCGCGCGAAAAATCCAGGATGGTCGATCAGGTACATCGGCACACCGTGCGGATCGGTCGCGCGCAAGACCGAGAAACGTTCGACGTCCGTGCCGAATCGCATCGGGATGTTGCGCAGGATCGGTGCGGTCTCGACGTTGTCTTTAATCGAAGTGTAGGCGGGCACGATCAGCGACGGTTCTTCGCCGGCCGTCTTCAATGCGCCCGGCAGTGCGCCAATCACGTCGGCGAGGCCGCCGGCTTTTGCGTGGGGCGCGGCTTCAGCCGCAACGATCGCTATCTTCACGGGATCAAGAGTCCGGAGAGGAACTTGGGATTTGGACCCTCACCAGCGCTGGAAGCGCGACCTCTCCCTGACAGAGAGAGGATAAGAAGGATCCGGGATTCTTCGCTGCGCTCCGAATGACACAAAGAAGTTTCTTTTCATTGGGTGCAGGGGTCACCCCTGCCCCAGGAAGCGTGAAACCCAGGTGGGTTTCACGTTCAATCAAGTTCTTCCCTAGTTCAGGACCGTTCTTTCCGTGCGGGCTGTTGCGGGCGTTGGTGCGACTGCTTCTGCGCCCGACTGGACGGCGTCGTTGTCGCGCAGGGCGTGGCGGATTACTTCGTCGACGGTGTCGACGAAAATCATCTCAAGCTCCTTGCGGACTTCGGGCTGGATGTCCTCGAGGTCGCGCTCGTTGCGGCGCGGCAGGATGATTGTCTTGATTCCGGCGCGCCTGGCCGCGAGCACCTTCTCTTGGATACCGCCGACCGGCAGCACTTTGCCGCGCAGCGTTATCTCGCCGGTCATCGCGATGTCCGAGCGCACGGGACGGCCGCTCAGCAACGACGCCAGCGATGCCGCAATCGTTACGCCGCCCGACGGACCGTCTTTGGGAATCGCGCCCGCGGGAACGTGAACGTGGATGTCGGATTTGTCGTAGAAATCCGGCGCGATTCCGAGTGCCGCCGCGTGCGTGCGCACGTAAGAGAGTGCCGCCTGCGCCGATTCCTTCATCACGTCGCCGAGCGAGCCCGTCAGGTTGAGGCCCTTCTGCCCCGACATCCGCGTGCTCTCGATAAACATTATCTCGCCGCCGTTGGGCGTCCACGCCAGGCCGGTCGCAACTCCCGGCTCCTGCGTGCGTTCGGCGACTTCTGAGAAAAATTTCGGCGCGCCGAGATACTTCTGCACGTCGTCTCCGCTGATGACCGTTGGCGCAGTCTCACCTTCGGTGATCGAACGCGCGATCTTGCGGCATACGCGCGCGATTTCGCGCTCGAGATTTCTCAGCCCCGCCTCGCGTGTGTAGCTGTGAATTATCTCGCGCAGTGCGTCTTCCGAGAACTCGATCTTCTGATCGCCGAGTCCGTTCTCGATCAATTGTTTGGGGATCAGATGACGCTGCACGATTTGCAGCTTTTCTTCCTCGGTGTATCCCGGCAGCTCGAGCACTTCCATCCGATCGCGCAGCGCGTGGGGCACCGGGTCGAGCATGTTGGCGGTGGTCAGGAACAGCACTTTCGAAAGATCGAAAGGCACATCGAGATAATGATCGGCGAAGGTGTTGTTCTGCTCGGGATCGAGCACCTCGAGCAGCGCCGATGCCGGATCGCCGCGGAAGTCCATACCGAGCTTGTCCACCTCGTCGAGGATGAACAGCGGATTGTTCGAACCCGCGTTGCGCAGCCCCTGGATGATTCGCCCCGGCAACGATCCGATGTAAGTGCGGCGATGCCCGCGAATCTCTGCCTCGTCGCGGATGCCGCCGAGCGACAGCCGCACGAATTTGCGCCCGAGCGCGCGCGCGATCGACTTGCCGAGCGACGTTTTGCCGGTGCCCGGAGGCCCGACGAAGCACAGAATCGGTCCCTTGGTGTCGTTCTTGAGCTTGCGCACCGCGAGAAACTCGAGGATGCGCTCCTTGATTTTTTCGAGGTCGTAATGATCCTCGTCGAGCACCTGGCGCGCGTGCCGGATGTCGAGATTGTCCTCCGTCGACACACCCCACGGCAGGCTGACAAGCCAATCGAGGTAGGTGCGCACGACGGTATGCTCCGCCGACTCCGGCGGGATCATCTTGAGGCGCTCGAGTTCCTTGTCGGCTACTTTGCGCGCCTCGGGCGACATCTTCGCCTCTTCGATCTTCTTCTCGATTTCTTCGACTTCGGATGAGCGCGGGTCGCCCTCGCCCAGCTCTTTCTGAATCGCCTTTAGCTGCTGGCGCAGATAATACTCGCGCTGATTCTTGTTGAGCTCGGTCTGCACCTGCGACTGGATCTTGTGCCCTAGTTCGAGCATCTCGATCTCGCGGCCGAGGATCGCGATCAGCTTTTCCAACCGTCCGCGAACGTCGAGCGTCGCCAGCAGATCCTGCGCCTCTTCGATCGGAATCTTCAGGTAGGAAGCGACCATGTCGGCGAGCCGGCTGGCCTCCTTCACCTTCATCGCCATCACCTGTAATTCATCGGGCAGGTATGGGACCAGCGATACAAACTTGGAAAACTGGCTGACCAGGTGCGCGTGCAGCGCGTCGATTTCCTTGTCGGATGAAACCGGCTCGACCAGCCGCTTGATGTGCGCGAGAAAGTACGGCTCGCGCTGCGTGAATTCACCCAACTCGATTCGCGCCAAACCCTGCACCAGCACTCGCACGCTCTGATCCGGATAACGCAACATCTTGACGATGCTCACGGCGGTGCCGCTCTGGAACAAGCCCTCGGGCGTGGGCTGCTCGTCTTCCGGATTTTTCTGGGCCGCGAGCGCGATGACTTTGTTGGTCTGGCCGCACTCCTCGATCAGCTTCAGCGACGACGGCCGCGAAACCAGGAACGGATGTATCTGACTTGGGAAAATCACGATGCCGCGCAACGGCAGCACCGGCAGGATATCGGGTATCTCGACCTTGGTCAGGTCCTCTTCTATCTCGAAACGTTTTTCACCTTTCGGTTTATCTGCCATAGATTAATCGAACCTCGTGAGGAGGGACCCCGCGGCAACTTCCCCGCTTCCACGCAACCCAATTTTCACCGTAATATACGGTTGTGACGCTGACAAGGTTACCTCTTGGGTAAGAAACTAAGCACGGTCATCAGATCGCGCCACCGACGGAAAAACGTTGCCTAATATTGGATTTGATAAGTTATTCAGCGAGGAAGAAGCCAACGAGCTGATTCCGCGGCTGGAAATTTTGATGCGCCAGATGCAGATGCAGGCGACGTCGTTGCGCGCGCGAATCGACGAGTTGTCGGTTGACGATCCGTCGATTCTGCACTCCGCGATGAGCGAGATCGTCGGGCGCTATCCTGAGTTGCGGTCGTTCGCGACCAACATGGCTGATGCCGCGGCGCAAATCGAATCGTTCGGATGCATCCTCAAGGACATCGACCTCGGTCTGATCGATTTCCCGTACGACGCCGGCGACGACATCGTTTTTCTATGCTGGCAGTTCGGCGAATCGCGCGTCGTCGCATGGCATAGCGTTGATACCGGATTCTCCGAGCGTCAGCCGCTGCCCGGCGCGCCGGACAGATACCTCAACTAACCGCCACGCCGATTGCTTATTACAGAAAAGACTAAAAAGAGATGATCATTGTATTGACGATCTACCTCGCCGCACTCGGATGCTGGCTCGGGGGAATTGTGTTCTTCTCGTTCTTCACCGCGCCCGCGGTCTTCACGGTCCTGCCGCGGCCTGAGGCCGGCCAACTGATCAGCGCAATCTTCCCGCGCTACTACATGCTCGGGTACATCGTGGGTACGATCAGCCTCGTGCTCGCGATCTACCTTACGGCTGTGCGCGAGCCACGGATGTGGTGGGGCGGGACGACGCTCGCGATCGCAATCGCGCTAGGAATCACCTTCTATGCGGGCACCGTCATCCTGCCGCGCGCCGACGCGATCCGCACCGTGAACGAAGCTGCGAATCCCGACCCACTGAAAAAAGCGGAGTTCGACAGCCTGCATCGCAACTCGGTGATTCTCAATGGCACCGTGCTGCTGTTGAACCTCGCTGCGATCGTCGGCACCGCGGGAGCGCTGACCCCGCGTGGCTGAGCATCGTTACAAGGCGGTCGTCATCGATCTGTTCGACACGCTTGTCACGTGGAACCCTGACGCGCTGCCGACGATGCAATTCCGCGGCCGTGAAATCCGCAGCACGACTCCGCTGCTATACGGCGCGCTGGAAGCGGCGCTCGGCAAGCGCTTTGACCGTGAGAAATTCTCGGAGGCGCACGCGTCGGTCTACAGCGAGATATTCAATGAGCGCTCAAAGCAAGATGCGGTCGAGATCACTTGCCTCGAACGCTTCGCACGCACGCTCAAGAGGCTCGACGTCGATGAAAGAATCGCGGCGCCACTGGCCGAAGATCTGCGCCGCATCCACATGGCACGTGTGCGCGAAGTCACCAAGGCGCCGCCGGCGCGAATCGAAGCGATGAAAAAAATCGCCATGCATCATCGCCTCGGCCTCATCTCCAACTTCGACGATTCCGAAACCGGCCACCAAATCATGCGCGATACTGGCATCCGCGAGCTCTTCACCGCTGTGATCATCTCGGCCGACACCGGCTATCGAAAACCGAACCCGCTGATCTTCAAGATAATTCTCGACGCGATGCGGCTCGAGCCCGCCGATATCCTGTTCGTCGGCGACACTCCGCTCGACGACGTACTCGGCAGCAAGGGCGTTGGGATGCATTCGGCGTGGATTCGCACGCGCAATCGCGAGCTGCCGGAAGGTGTTCCAGCACCGGACATCACAATCGCGGACCTCGCGGAACTGCCGGCCGCGCTGGGCCTGTAGGGGTATTGACGTCCATCTGTTCCATAAATTATTCTGTTTCGCGTGACGTGGAATAAACCGATATCTGAAACAGAACTTGTCAAGCGCGCTTGCGAGTCGCTCGCCTCAAGGCTACCGGCAGACTGGAAACTGGTCGAACGCAAGGAACGCCGAGAATCGCGACAGAATCCCGACGCGGTTGTTGAGGTAAGAGCTCCTGATGGTAGCAAAGCGCTCTTGCTGATCGAGGCGAAAAAACACGTTGAGCCTCGCCGCGTGCCGATGGTTCTTGACCAGGTGCGACGGTATGGGAAAGGCACACCTTTGGTGGCATCGGATTTTTTGACGCCCCGGGCGCGTGAAGTCCTGGCGGAATGCGGTGCGGGTTATGCCGACGCGACCGGCAATTTCCGGCTAGTCCTGTCAAAGCCCGCCCTGTTCATCGAGACGAAGGGAGCCGATCGCGATCCCTGGCCGGATGAGAGGCCTCTGAAGTCGCTGAAGGGGCGCGCGGCGGGGAGAATGGTGCGCGCGCTCTGCGACCTCGATCCACCGTTTGCAGTGCGAGAATTCGCGGCACGAGCCGGGGTCTCCGCCGCCTCCGCTTCAAGAGTCCTAGCCCTCCTTGATCGAGAGGCGATCGTCGAGCGCGGCAGCATGGGGGTCGTGAATCGCGTCCAAAAGGCTGACCTGATCAGACGGTGGGTGCGCGAGTATTCCATCCTCGGGAGTAACCGCACCGACAATTTTCTTGAACCTCGAGGCATTCCGGCGTTGCTGACAAAGCTCAAATCGGCGAAGTTCAGGAACGCCGTGACGGGGGGCCTCGCGGCTTCCTGGTTGTCTTCCGCGACGGCGCCGCCTCGCGCGGTGACCATATACGCCGAGAATATTCCCAAGGCAGCCGAAGCAATGGATTTGAGACGCGCGGAAACGGGAAGCAACGTCATGCTGGTGGAGCCGTTCGATGACGTCGTGTTCGAGAGGACGTGGGAACGCGACGGCATTCGGTGCGTGGCGTTCAGCCAACTATGTGCTGACCTTCTGACAGGACCGGGGCGCGATCCGGCGGAAGGGGAGCAGCTTCTGAATAGGCTCGGCGAGTCAGAAGTGGTGCCGCCTGCCTCCAGGAAACGAATTGCGACGAGGTGATGAATCTTGTCGTCGGAGCACGAAGAGCAATACATACAGGCCCGGCGTGTCCTTCTCGACGCCCTTGAGGCGCTCGGCGGTCATCGAAGTTCCGTGGTTCTGGTCGGTGCGCAGGCGATTTATGTCCACGCCGGCGAAGCGACCTTCGGCATGGTGCCCTACACTACTGACGCTGACCTCGCCCTTGATCCCCGTCTGCTTGAGAAAACGCCGCCGATCGAACTGGCGATGAGAAGCGCCGGCTTCCGGCGCGGAGTTCAGCCTGGCATCTGGCTCGGGACAGACGATAATCAAGTTGATCTACTGGTGCCTGAAGCCGTCGGCGGTTCGGGACGACGCGGTGCGAGACTGGAAGGCCACGACAAAATGACTGCGCGGAAAGTCGCGGGACTCGAAGGCGCATCGGTTGAGAATGAAGTCGTGAGCATCGGTTCTCTGCGAGCGGGCGATGATCGACGCTTTGATATTCGAGTGGCGGGGCCATCTGCTCTTGTAGTCGCGAAGTTACACAAGCTGTGGGAGCGTCGCGATGCGCCTCGGCGGCTTGAGAACAAGGACGCGGCCGACATTTTCCGATTGCTGCAAGCTATAAAAACCGAGAGGCTCATGGCTGGTCTAAGGCGGCTAAGTAAAGATCCGATTTCGCGCATGGCGGCGCTCAATTCGCTGGATTTTCTTGGGAGTCTGTTTGCTCAGTCAGAAGCTCTCGGGATCAGGCTGCTCCGGACCGCAGTAACGGGTTTGGACGATCCCCAGATCGCAGCTGCGTCGTGCGTGGAACTCGCAAACGATCTCTTGCGAAGCGCAAAGCGTGAAATAAAAAAATGAAACGGCATCAGGTGGTGGCGGTCATCGGTGCGAGTGATGCGCCGCGCGCTGTTTGCAAGCTTGCTTTCGAGCTTGGCCGCGAGATCGCGCGCCGCGGCGCCGTGCTGATAAACGGAGGGCGTACGGGTGTAATGGAATCCGCGGCGGCTGGTGCGCGCAAAACAGGTGGGCATACGATCGGAATCCTCCCGGGCTATGACCGACGCGCGGCGAACCGCCATATCGAATTCGCGATTGCCACCGGCATCGGCGAGGCTCGCAATGCGGTGATTGTCGCCAGCGCCGACGCGGTAATCGCGCTGGCCGGCGAAGGCGGCACGCTCGCCGAAATTGGCTTCGCGAAAAAATTCGGCAAGCCAATCGTCGCGCTCGATTCGTGGCCCGAAATCGAGGGCCTGCGACGCGCTGAAACTCCCGCCGACGCAGTCGCACTCGCGCTCAAGCTCGCCACCTCGAACACGCGACGGAGAAATTAAATGGGCACTCCGGATCGAAGCCGCTTTATCCAACTGCTTGAACGAGCGCCCTTCGCCACGTTGCTCGGATTGAAAATCGAGTCTGCTACTGACGGCGTTGCAGCGGTGCGGATGCCCTTCGACTTGCGTGTTCTCAACGACGGCGGCCCGCAGGCGCCGATTCACGGCGGCGCGATCGCCGCGCTCGCCGACGTCGCCGCATGCGCCGCGGTATGGAGCCTCGCCGCAACGACGCGCACCGCGACCATCTCGCTCACGGTGAACTACACTGGCTTCGCCGTCAATTCCGATCTGATCGCCCACGCGCGCGTAAAGCGCACCGGCAAACGAATCGCGAGCCTGGTGGTGGAGATCACGGACTCGACGGGCGCTCTAATCGCAGACGCGCTGGTAACTTACAAAATCGCGTAACTGCGGCTGGGAGGCCCCCTGCTGATATCGACCGCGGATTTCACTACAATCAGGCTCCTATTCAACAGGAAGTGGAGAGAGGGGTGTGGAATATGTTTTCTTCGCGGATTCGATTTGATCGCAAATTTATCTTCGCGGCGGTTGCTATGCTCATCGCCGCGATATCGCTGACGATCGCTCCTGCGGCGCGCGCCATCAATGACGTCCCCGACGCGATGCCGACCGGCACCGAGACCGTGCTGTATTCCTTCGGCGAGGGACCCACCGCCGGCAAATGCAAAATCAACGACGGCGCCGACCCCAAGGGCTCGCTGACCTTCGTCCCCACTACCGGACTGCTCTTCGGCACCACCTCGACGACCACCTCCGAGGGCAACGGCTTCGGCACGATTTTCCAGATCATGCCTAGCGGCGCCGGCTACGCAGTCGATCACTTTTTCACCGGCATGAAATCCGACGGCAGCGATCCACAGCATAACGCGATGACCCTGGTCGGCACCGTCCTCTACGGCACGACGCTCATCGGCGGTAAGCATAACAACGGGTCGATATTCAGCATCAACGATGATGGGACCGAATACTCGACGCCGCTTCTGTTCGACTTCCCCGCGAGCGCCGTGAACAACGCCGGCGATCAGCCGTTCAGTAATTTCGTCGCGGTCGGCAGCGTGCTGTTTGGCATGGCCTCGCAGGGCGGCCATAAGGGCGGCTTGACCGGCAACGGCGACATCTTCTCCTTCGATACCTCGAGCGCCACCTACACTCGCCTCTACTCGTTCAGCGGCGGGAGCGGCTTCGATCCGCACGGTCAGCTCATTCTTGATCCCAACGGGCACACGTCTTACGGCATGACGCCGGTCGGCGGCAAGCATCGCGTCGGCGTCATCTTTTCCTTCTCTTCGAAATGCAGCGCCGGCAATTCAAAGTGCAAAAATAAATACAAGGTTCTTCACGACTTCAGTTGTCCCGGCAACAAGAGTCCCCTGTGCATGGACTCCAACGACGGCGCAACACCGGACCACGGGACGCTGGTGCAAAGCGGGTCGACGCTGTTCGGCTTGACGACCTTTGGTGGCTCACACGGGCAGGGCTCGCTATTTTCGATTCACACCAACGGCACGCATTTCACCATCCTGCAAAACTTCGGCAAGCCGGGCACCAACGACGGTATAAATCCATACGGCTCGCTGCTGCTGAACGGCACCACGCTTTACGGCATGACCAAGTTAGGCGGCAACAGCGGCAACGGCACCGTTTTTCAAATCAATACGGACGGCACCGGCTACGATCGAATTTGGCATTTCCTTCCAGCGCCCGACGCCGCCAAGCCGATCGACAACGTCATCCTGGTGGACAATACGCTCTACGGGATGACCGAATCTGGCGGCGTGTGCGGTAACGGTGCGATCTTTTCGCTCGTGCCTCCTCCCTGAACTATGCGCGAGTCATCGACGCTCGAGATAATCCGCCGCGCCGCGGCGCCGCACGGACTCAACCTGGTGGCAGCAACTCCTGCTGCGCGCTATGACGCTGTGGTCAAGGAAATTTCGCGCGCGTCGGCAATCGATCGTGACGCACGCTCGATCGTCGTGATCGGCAACGGCGGCGGCGCGCTTTGGAGTGCGCTGAAGGCTCACGCAGCGCGCAATCCCGGATGGTGGCAGCGTGAGAATCCCCTCGACGACTTCACTCGCGAAATAGTCGAGCGCGACCTCGCCGCCCCGCTGCGCGCATCGGGCGCACGATGCACCACCGTCTACCCCTTCATGAGCAACGGCCGCACGCTCAGCTTTATCGAGCTCGGCAAAGTCGCGGGCATCGCCGGCCCCAGCATCCTCGGCGTCACGGTGCATCCAATGTATGGACCGTGGATCGCGTTTCGCGCCGCGCTGCTGCTCGACGAGGAACTCGATTCGCCGGACGACGCGCTCGGCTTCGATCCATGTCCCAGTTGCACCGCGCGCACCTGCATCCCAGCATGCCCGGCGAGTGCGGTCAGCGTCGAATCCGGATGGGACATCCCGAAATGTTTGACGCATCGCGTCGAAGTAGAGCCGGACTGCACTCCGCGATGCCACGCGCGCGCCGGATGCGTCCTCGGCCCCGAGCATCGCTACCCCGACGACGAACTCGCCTATCATCAGATGCGCGCGCTCCGCTCGATGCGCCCGTATTACGAAACTCACATCAAACCGACCCGCCAAATACAATAATTCCGGTCCCCCTTCCCACTCTGGGAAGGGATTAGGGGTTAGGTTCCCCTCTCTTATATAATCGACGCGGTTACCACGATGCCCTTTCCAATCAATCGCCCGCGCCGGCTGCGACGCACCGAAACAATCCGCCGCATGATTCGCGAGACGCGTTTATCAGCGGACGACCTGATCCTGCCGATGTTCGTGTGCCCGGGACGCGGCGTGAAGAACGCAATCAAGTCGATGCCCGGTGTGGCGCAAATGTCGGTCGACAACATCGTCGCGGAAGCGCGCGAGACGTGGGCGGCAGGCGTCCCCGCCGTCATCCTGTTTGGAATTCCGGAACGCAAGGACGCCAACGGTAGCGAGGCGTGGAACGACGACGGTGAAGTGCAACGCGCCATCCGCGAGATCAAGGAACGCGTGCCCGGGATGGCGGTGATCACCGACGTCTGCATGTGCGAGTACACCGACCACGGTCATTGCGGCGCGCTCGCCGGCAACGACGTCGATAACGACGCGACGCTCGAATTGCTGACGCGATCGGCGCTGTCGCATGCGCGCGCGGGGGCGGATATCGTCGCGCCGTCGGACATGATGGACGGGCGCGTCGGCGCAATCCGCACCGCGCTCGACAGCAGCGGCTTCAGTCACGTCGCTATTATGGCGTACTCGGCCAAGTTCGCCTCCGCATTTTACGGCCCGTTTCGAGAGGCGGCGGAGTCGGCGCCAAAATTCGGCGATCGCCGGTCGTACCAGATGGACCCGCCGAACGGCGACGAAGCGATGCGCGAAGTTGCGCTCGATCTCGATGAAGGCGCGGACATCGTGATGGTCAAGCCGGCGCTGCCGTATCTCGATCTGATCTACCGCGTCAAACAGGAATTCAACGCGCCGGTAGCCGCCTACAACGTCTCTGGCGAGTACTCGATGATCCGCGCCGCCGGCATCAACGGATGGATCGACGAAGAGCGCGCCACGATGGAAGTGCTGACATCGATCAAGCGCGCCGGCGCGGATTTAATCCTGACGTACTTCGCGAAGGACGTCGCGCGCAAGCTGCGCGGATAGAGCCGATGCTTGAATGTGAAACCCTCCGCGGGTTTCACGCTTCCGCGGCAGGGGTGACCCCTGCACCCAGTACTAATCGCAAAATGGCGAGGACGCCATTTTGCTCTGAGGTTCTTTTTTAGTGGCACAGGCTTTAGCCTGTGATTTTTCTTATCCAGGAAGGAATCACAGGCTGAAGCCTGTGCCACGTCTGAGTTCATCTCTTTCCCTTGCCCTTCGCGAAATACTCTCCAATCTCCACTGTCAGCGCCTCGATCGTGTACTTGCGCGGCTTCACGACTACTTCGAACCCACCCTCTTCAGCTGTCGCCGCAGTGATCGGCCCAATCGCCGCCGCTCTGAGTCCCTTACCCGACGTGCCGATCAGCTCGCAGAAATTCGTGACGGTACTGGAACTGGTGAACGTCACCAGATCGATTTTCCCCGACGCTATCCGCTCGCTCATCCGCGCTATCTGCGCGCCCTTCGGCTTGACGGTTCGATAGGCCGGCGCGACGACGACTCCTTTGGCGCCCTTGTCGCGCAGAATTTGCGGCAGCGCCTCGCGTGCAACCTCGGCGCGCGGAATCAGGAAGCGCTTGCCGCGAATCTGTTTGATTCCGATCGCGGTAATGATGTTCTCCGCGCGATATTCGTCGGGGACCGCCGCAACTTGCAGAGCATAGTCAGCCAGCCGCGCCGCAGTTACCGGTCCGATTGCCGCGATCGACGCCCGCCCGAGCCCGCGAATATCGCGGCCGCGCGACTTCAGCCGCTCGATAAAACTTTCGACGCCCATCGCACTGGTGAAGATTATCCAGTCGAACGACGCGACCCGTTTGATTGCGCGATCCAGCGCCGCGTGGCTCGTCGGCGGCGCCGTCTCGATTGTCGGAAATTCCACGACTTCAGCGCCGAGCCGCCGCAGCGCCGTTGCGAACTCGGAGGCGGACGCGCGCGCTCGCGTCACCACAATCGTGCGGCCGAATAATGGCGTGCGCTCGACCCACTTAAGACTCTCGCGCATCCCGGCGAGCTCTCCGACCACGATAACAGCCGGCGCGCTGATTTCTTCGAGCGCCGACGCGTCGGCGAGTGTCGCCAGCGTCGCGCTCACGGTTTTCTGCGCGGCGGTAGTCGCCCATTGGACGGCAACCGCCGGAGTTTCCGGAGGAAGTCCGGCCGCGCGGATTCGATCGAGCGTCGCGCGCATCCGCGCCGTCCCCATCAGGATTACCAGAGTGCCGCCATGCCGGGTCGCCGCGACCAGGTCGTCCCAGGGCACTGCGCTCGCACCTTTGCTTTCATCTTCATGGCCGGTGACGAACGCGACGAACGATCCGTGCTCACGATGCGTCAGTGGCACGCCCGCAAACGCCGGCCCTGCGATTGCCGACGTGACACCGGGCACCACCTCGAACTCGACACGCGCGCGCGCCAGCGCTTCGGCCTCTTCGCCGCCGCGACCGAAAATAAACGGATCGCCGCCCTTGAGCCGCACGACGACGCGCCCTTTGCGCGCGTGCGCGATCAGCATCGCGTTTAACTCGGATTGCTCGATACTCTTTTTAGAGTCGCCGCCCCTTTTGCCGGCGTAGATCAATTCGGCGTTTGGCGGTGCGTGACTGATCAGTTCGGGACTAACGAGATTGTCGTAGATAACAACCTCGGCGCGGCTAAGAACGTCAGCGCCGCGAATCGTGATCAGGTCGGAAGCGCCGGGCCCGGCGCCAACGAGGAAGACTCTGCCGCGATTTTGTTTCGTAGCGCGCGCCGTCATTCTTTTTGTCTCCTCTCCCTGTTAGGGAGAGGATGAAGGTGAGGGTCCTTGTCCAGCGCGCTATTTTGCGCGCGATTCAAGATTCTGCTCTTCGAAAGAATGCGCCCGCCCAGATTACGCAACGGTTTCTTTACCAAGGAGGGCGGCGGCGCCGCGTGCGAGCATTTTTTCCGCTAGGAACTTACCGGAATTTTGCGCGACGGCAGGCACGAAGAGCGCGTCGATCGAATCTTTAATCGACTCCAACAACTCACGCGCGCCGTCGGGACTGAACAACATCGCCGCGAGCGCGAGCGTATCTCCGTCGATTCTCGCCCTCACTCCCACCGGCGTTGTGCACGACGCATCGATCGCTGCGAGGAACGCTCGCTCGGCCGCGGTTTCATAGAATGCACGCGTGTCGTTGATCGCTCCTAGCGCGCGATCGAGTTCATCGCCTTTGCGGTGGGCAAGCGTTTCGATCGCGAGTGCACCCTGCCCTCCCGACGGAATGAAATCACGCGCATCAAGCTCGACGAATTTCACATCCTTGACCCGGCCCAGCCGCTTCACTCCTGCTATCGCGATTATGATCGCGTCGAAGGTGCCGTCGGCCACGCGCGCCAGCCGCGTATCGACGTTGCCGCGCAGCGGCAGGATCGCGAGCCCGCGATTTATCCTGAGTGCCTGGAAACGGCGGCGCGCCGATGACGTACCCAATCGAGTGCCCGCGGGCAGCGCAGACAGCGTCGAGCCGTCGCGTGTCACCAGGATGTCCGATGTATTCTCGCGTTCGAGGACCGCCGCTATTCGAAACTGCTCAGGCAAAATGGCAGGGAGATCTTTCATCGAATGGACCGCCGCATCGATCGTGCGATCGGCGAGCGCCTGCTCGAGCTCCTTTATAAAGAGTCCTTTGCCGCCCACATCCGCGAGGGACGCCGACGTCATCTTGTCGCCGCTGGTGCGTATTTCAACGATTTCGATTTGGACTCCGGGGATTTGAGCGCCGAGGCGGTCGCACACTATCGATGCTTGCGCGAGGGCCAGCTTGCTGGGGCGCGAGCCAATTCGGATTTTGAGTGGCATCGAAGAACCTAACCCCTAACTCCTTCCCGAGCGGGAAGGGGAACCGGAATGAGAAGGGTTAGCGCGACGGGCGGTCACTCGATGTCCGGGTCGTCATCATCGTTATCGGCGTCCTCGAGGTCGTCGTCTTGCGCGTCGAATTCGGCGCCTAGCAGGCGGCGGGCGACTTCGGCGGCGAACGCGGCGTCGAGCGTTTTGTCGTCGCGCTGTTTGAGGCCTGACAAAATGCGATGAAGCAGTTTGTTGGTCAGGCCGCGGGTCAGCAATTCGACTCGCTCGCGCTCGGCGGGAGCGAGTTGCGCCATCCATCCGCGCGCGCGACCCAGTTCGTCGTCGCGCAATCGCTCGACGCTGTAGCGGATGTCCTTGATTGTTGGTGTCAAGTCGAGACCGGAGAGCCATTTGAGGAACGATTCGAGTTCCAGCTCGACGATCTGCTCGGCTTTCTCGGCTTCGCGCTCGCGATCGCCGAGCGATCGTTGAACCAGCGCGCCGAGATCGTCGATATCGTATAAGTACACGTTTTGCAGTGCGTTCAGGCGCTCGTCGAAGTTGCGCGGCACACCCATGTCGATCAGAAACATCGGCCGATAGCGGCGCTCACGAACCACCGACTCGAATTCGTCGGGACCGAGAATCGGCTTGGTCGATGAGACCGAACCGATCAGCACGTCCACCATCTTGAGGTACGGCTTGTAGTTGTCATACGGCACCGCGGTGCCGCCGAGGTCGCGCGCGAGTGCGACTGCGCGATCGAAAGTGCGCGAGGTTATCAGCAGCGACTGGATCCCGAGTGCGTTCAACTGGCGCGCGGTCAGCTCCGCCATCTTGCCCGCGCCCATCAGCATCACGGTTTTGTCTTTGAGCGTGTCGAAAATCTGGCCCGCCAACGCGACCGCCGCGCTGCTGACCGAGACCGAGCCGTGACCGATAAGCGTGCCCTTGCGCACGCGCTTGGCGACGGTGAACGCCTTGTGGAACGCGCGATGCAATATCAGGCCGACGCTGCGCGCCTCCGACGCCTGCGCGTAGGCGAGCTTGAGCTGACCGAGAATCTGCGGCTCGCCGACGACCATCGAATCAAGACTCGCGCCGACGCGGAACAGATGACGCGCGGCGTCGCGGCCGGAGAAGCTGTATACCGCTTCCGAAAATTTGTCTTGCACGACACTCCGATCAGCGGCGAGAAATTTGAGCGTCTCGTCGGCCGCGCGGGACGCGTCGGTGGCGACGCCCACCACCTCGACGCGATTGCAGGTGGATATCAGCGCCGCTTCGGCGACCGCGGACGACGACTCGCGCAAGCGGCCGAGGGCCGCAACGATATCGTCGTCGGCAAACGCGAGCCGCTCGCGCAATGCGACGGCGGCGCTCCGATGGTTTATCCCAACGATGAATAACGTCTGATCCATTCTTATCCGAAACTGCCGCCGTGCTTGCCCGGAAAGATCAGGTTAACGCCCACGAACGAACCAACCAACACGCTCGCCAGCACGATTGTCAGCGTTGCGGCGCGCCGCCCGCGCCATCCTACGGTGAGGCGCGATTCGAGCAGGCCCGCGTACAGTATCCAAATCACCAGCGACCAGGATTCCTTGGGCTCCCACGACCAGAAATGGCCCCAGGTCGCGTCGGCCCAAATCGCGCCGCTCACGATCGCGAGGCTCAGCATCATGAAGCCCCATCCCAACAGGTGATAGTTGATTCGATCGAGCTTTTCGAGACTCGGCGCGCCTTCGTTGGCGGGACCGAGCGCACGCTTGGATTTGAGCCGCGACTCGTACGCGAGATAGACGATACTCACGCTCGCCGCCAGCACGAACATCGTGTAACCGAGAATCGCCAGCGTGACGTGAATTGGCAGCCATACGCTGCGCAGCGTCGCGGGCAACACCAGCCGCCCGCTGCTGGTCGCGAGCGAAGCGGCCCCCAGCGCGATTGTCACCGCAGGCGCGACGAACGCGCCGATCACCGCGAGCCGCAGTCGCACGATCATCATGAGCCCGGCCAGCGCCGTCAGCCACGCGAGAAATGACAGCGCCTGCGCAAAGTTCGCGACGGGAATATTGCCGGCTTGCAATCCGCGGGCGGTCAGATCAAGCGCATGAAAGATCGTGCCCGCGCCGAGGATCGCGACTGCATAGCCGGTCGCGCGCGTGCGTCCCGACGAACGATCGAAGACAAACAACGCAGCCGAGAGCGCGTAACACGCAAGCGCCGGCAATAGCCACAACGTATCCATCGTTTTTCAGTTTTTTCAGTGAAAGGCGTCCGCGCGCCCGAGTCCAAGCGCTGCGAGACTAACACCGTCGCCCAGGTGAGTAGCAAGTATGCGATCGATCGCGGCCACGTCGCCAGCGGCAATCGCGGCGGGCAGCGCGGACTCGGCCAGGGCCTTCAGCCGCCGCATGCGCTCGGCGGGATCGATTTCATCGGAATGTAATCGACGGCGCGCGGCGCGCAGCACTTCGAGCGTGTGCGCATATTCGGTCCCAAATCGATTCTCCAGCTCGCGCCGGAGCCGCGCTGCAAATGCGGGCGATGCGCCGCCCGTTGAGATTGCGATCTGAAGCGCGCCGCGCTTCACAACCGCCGGCGCGATGAACGTACATAGCTCGGGCACGTCGACGACGTTTACCGGAATTCCGAGCGCGCGCGCCTCGGCCGCAAGCTCGCGATGCAATTTCGGATCGTCGGTCGCGGCATACACCAGCACGCATCCGCGGATATCGCCACGCTGATAATCGCGCGCGATATGAGTCATCGAGCCATTGGCAGCCAATGATTCCAGCGGCGGCGACAGGTGCGGACTTACGACCGTCACACGCGCGCCGGCCTCGAGCAGCGACTCGACTTTGCGCGCGGCGACCTCGCCGCCACCGACCACCACGCATTCGAGGCCGGTCACGTCGAGAAATATCGGAATGTATGCCATGAAACTTACGCGATTTTATTACATGATGACGTAATGAGACAGTCCCAACTATTGCGAGCCGTCAATCAAACCCGTGGCACTGTGCTATGCGCGCGGCTGGAGGACGCCGGTGGCCTCGCGGGCCAGGGCCGCGGCCTGCTGGGTCGCGACGGTCTCGAACCGGGAACGGGGATGCTGTTCGAGAACGGGCGCTTCACCCCGTTCATGTGGATGCACATGTTCTTCATGCGGTTCGCGATCGACATCGTTTTCCTCGGACGTGGCGACACTGTCGTCAGGATCAATCGGCGGCTGAAGCCGTGGCGGGTGTCGTCGGTGGTATTTGGGGCGCGAAGAGCGCTCGAGCTGCCCGCGGGCGCGGCGGACGATAGTTCGACCCAGGTTGGAGACCATATTGTCATCGAAGCTGTCGATTAAGGCCGCTTAATCTCGGAAAACCAGTCAAATCTTAGCCAACCCACGCTATTTGGTGGTTAGATCTTAGCATACCACCACCGGTAGAGGTTTGCGCTTAGTCTACCCCTATTGAGTCAAGCCCTCTTTGAATATCTTACCATTCCAGATTTAATCCCTTTGTGGCCTACTCTGTTGCGGGCTCGCAACCAACAGTTGCATCTCTGCGGCTACCGTAGTCTGCCTTGAATTGGAAAAGTTGAAGAAATTGCTCAATAGATCAAGATGGCACGAGAGATGCTCACGATAAGTCTCGCTTTGGCACAGTAAAAGCTGCCGCAACAAAGCTTTGTCTTTGTCCGGGAGAAAAGTGAGTTCAAGTCTCATTTCCTGCCGGGACCAGCTGCGGCGCAAGGGTGAGACGGTTCGAATCAAAGTTACGGGGACAATGGCCAATTACGGCCACAAAAAAACCAGGAGGACTCGGGACAATGGACAAAATCACGGGAATGTTTGTGAAGGTGCGTGAGTATCAGCGCGGACAGACGATGGCCGAATACGCGCTTATCCTCGCCGCAGTCGCGGTAGTGGTGTTCGTGGGCTACCAGACGATGGGCACGACCATCACCACGCTGCTTTCCAGCGTTGACGGCAAGCTGTAATTCGAAACGGCCCGAACTCAGGGTGGCGGACTAATCCTCCGCCACCCTGATCAAAGCGAGAATCATGGATGGCGGAACTCACCCATCAGCCATTCATCCTAATAAACAACCGGGTTGAGGAGGAGTTCATGAACGCGATCACGAAGTTGGTAGTACGGGCACGCGAGCTCAATCGCGGACAGACCATGGCCGAGTATGCGCTGATCCTGGCGGCGGTGGCAGTGGTGGTTTTCGTGGGTTACCAGACGATGGGAACCACCATCACCACGCTGCTGAGCGCTGTCGACGTGCAACTCTAATCGTCAGGATGGCTTGACGGTCCTTTGGAATGCCTTCTCCTGGCGGGGATTATTTGAACCCCGCCCGGAGAAGCGCTCCAGGCAATACGACCACCCTGGGAGGGGAGTCAATGAGCCGCCAGAAGAGAGTTTATAACTTAACGGTGATTTCGCGCGGTCAGACGACGGCCGAGTATGCGCGCTAATACTCGCGACGATCGCCGTCGTAGCCGCTGCATTTGTCGAGAATGCGGGTGTTATCGTCAACACTTTAGTCAATCACGTATCTTAGCTGTTTTAGTCAGCCACGTGGTGTTCTGGAGAAATTTGCTATGACGATAGAGTCAATTCCGCTCCACGAGAGCAATCTTCTGCTCATCAATGCCAAATTTATGAATATCACTGGCTTGGATTTGCTAATCAATTCCACCGCCAGCTTACTGTTACTGAGTCTACTTTTAAGAAGTACAAGATGCTAAGATGCGCAACAATTATTCGACAGATAGCCGGCTGCGAAACGGCCGGTGGGGAGGGGTGATATGAGACGACCGATGGTATTCGTCTTGCTGGCGGGGTTGGCGGCGATGTTGGCCTCGGTGATGGTGTACTCCGCGTTGAAGCGGAGAGAAGCCGAGGTACAGAACGCCATGTCGCACAACGTCGAGGTGGTGGTCGCGGCGATGGACCTTCCGCTCGGCACCAAGATTGAGCCGGGCGAAGTCAAGTTGGCGCGATGGTCCGCCGACAGTCTGCCCGATGGCGCGTACACCGACTCCAAGCAGGTACTCGGCAGCTACGTGAAAAATTCGTTGGTTGCCAACGAGCCGATCGTGCAGACGAAGCTCTTCACCGGGGACAAGACGGCGGGCGTAATGCCGCTGCTGATTCCGTTCGGGATGCGCGCGGTATCGGTTCCGGTGGACGAGGTCAGCGACGTCGCCGGCTTCGTTCTGCCGCATACGCGAGTCGACGTGCTGGTCGCGACCACTGGGGAAGGATCCGGAGACAAGGCGTTTTCGAAAGTGATTTTGCAGAACGTCGAAGTGCTCGCGGTAGCGCAGGAAGTCGAACAGAAAAAAGACGAGCCGGAAATTGTGAAAGTCGTCACGCTGCTGGTAACGCCGCAGGAGTCCGAGCGCCTGGCATTGGCTAGTCACTCGGGAACGCTGCGGCTGGCGATGCGCAATTACAACGATAACAAGATCGTTCTGACCAGCGGCAGCGACGTTGCGCAGATGCTGCGCGCCTACAGCCTGGCACCCGACGTTCCGGTGATGGCGGTACAGCCTGAGCCCCGTCATATCGCCGCGGCGCCGCATCGGCCGAAGGCGGTCGAGATAGAGATTCTCCGCAACGGCAAATCGTCCGAGTCAGTTTCGTTCGTGAATGAAGCGGCGGCGAATTTCGAGGGCTCGAGCAAGCCGGTGAGCCATATCCGCAAGGCCGCGGCGAAAGCCGACGAAGACGCTGCTGACGACGCGACGGACGCCAGCGCCGATGACGCAGGTTCAACCACGGTAGCCAGTGCTCCCGCTCCCGAACATCACGACCTGTCATCGCCGATCACGGTTCCTGCCACCGCGCCAAACGCGACGGCGAATCACGTGCCGACGCCAAAGACAATCGACATACCATAAGCAAGCCGCGAGGAAGAAGGTAAAGAAGATGAAATCAAAACGAGGATGGGGACTGCTTCCGTGGCTAGTCGCAGCTATCAGCATGCTCATGCTGCGGCCCGGCATGCTGTTGGCCGACGACGGCACCACAATGGCTCTCGGCTTGAATGCCGGTGAGAGTTACGTCATCAACAACGTCAGCCCCGGCGAGACGCCGGCGGTGAGCGTGATCACGAATCCACATGCGCTGGTGGTACACAACGAGGAACCGGGCAAGGTCGTCCTGCTCGGCGCGGAAGCCGGCGAGTGGACCATTTCGGTCAAGACGACAGACGGCAGCACCGTCAAATATGACGTGACTGTCAAGTCGCTCGGCAGCGCTTACGACATCAACAATCCTGGCAAAGCCCCGGCGGTGATCACCGGTACCGGAGCGACCACGGGCACGGCGGCTCCGGTAGTGGCCAAGATGGATGCGGGCACAGGTCCGGTTGCTTCGGCTTCGTCGTCTTCTTCCTCGTCATCTGGAGCCTATACGACAACGACAGAGAACGTGGCTGCCGCTTCGTCAAGCGCGCCTGCGTCCGCCCCGATGATGGGAGCTCCAACTCCACCTGCTCCTGTCAGTCACTCGAACTTTGATTTCGCTCCCTCGGTGCCGGCTGCCTCCTACGCTTCGACGCCTCCGGCCGCGTCCAGTCAGACCGCGTCGGCGTCGTTGTCGAACGAGCGGTATCGGGTCAATCCTTCGGTGAGTCTGAACGGCGGCGAATTGCACTCGGGTGCAGTTACCGGCGGACGCCATTATCTACCCGAAGACGGGGTGCAGTTACAGACGGGATCCTCGAGAATTATCGACTTTCCGAGCAAGCTGCGCCGCGTGTCGATCGCCGATACGACGGTCGCGGACATCCAGGTCATCAATCCGTTCCAGGTCAACCTCATTGGCCACAAGCCCGGCTTCACGACTCTTGCGATTTGGGATCAGGGCGGCCAGTACGAGGAGCGTCCGGTGCGGATCGATCCGAACGGTAAACAGCAGGTGATGCTCAACACGATGGTGGCCGAACTGGACCGCAGCGCGATGGAAAACCAGGGGACCAACCTGGCGCTCTCGCTTGCTCATGCGGGAGTATCGGTTGTTGGTTTGCCCGGCGCCGTAGCGACGCCGTTTTCCCCCCAAACGAGCGTCACGGCCGCGAACGGATCCATCTCTTCCACAGGAAACACGATGGGCGTAGGCGGAGCCCTCACCGGGTTGCTGCTGTCGCAGGGACTGACCTACGGCCTGGCGCTGGGGAACAGCAACTATCAGCTCCAGGGATACTTCCAGTACCTTGAAACGCATAACCTCGCGAAGATCCTTGCGCAGCCTCATCTGCTGGCTAATTCCGGTGAAGAGGCAAAGTTCCTGTCCGGTGGCGAAATTCCAATCGTAATCGCGCAGGCATTGAACACCTCGATCGTTTTCAAACAGTTCGGCACTTCGGTTGAATTCGTTCCTACCGTCGTCGGCCGCAACGATATCGAATTGCTGGTGAAGCCTGAAGTATCGGAACCTGATTTCGCCCACGGCGTGCAGTTGTTCGGCTTCAGCGTGCCGGCCTTCGTGACTCGGCGCGCCGAGACACTGGTGCAGCTGAAAGACAATCAGACTCTGATCATCGCGGGCCTGATCGAGCACGAAAAGAAGACCACGATTCAAAAGGTCCCGTACCTCGGCGACATGCCGTACGTCGGCGGACTGTTCCGTAACACCGCCTATTCAAACACCGAGACGGACCTGGTCATGAGCGTGACGCCGCAAATCGTGCAGCCGCTGCCCGATGGATCCTCGGTTTACAACCCGACTTCAGTGCCTGACCTGACGACTGAACAGATCGAGACCCGTCGTCTGGCGCAGCCTGACGCAACACGGCCGAGATTTTAGTTCGACGGAGGACAAGACATAGCCGGGCAATTAGTGCATGATATGGCACCGCATAGCTGAATCAGGGAGATTGTGAAGTGTCATCGCTCGGTAAAAAAAATGATGGAAGGCACGGTGGACTGAAGGTCCAATTGGTTGGCTCAGGCGACGATCATCGGACCGAGGTCCGGGATGCTCTAGCCGCCTTGGGCGACCCCGTGCTGAACATCAATGAAATCGAACCAGATCCGGACGCCGCCACCGACGTCAACTTTGACGTAACGATGGTGGTCTTCAACGGCAACGACGAACTATCTCTTAGTTATCTCAACACCCGGGCGGGGCAAGAACCCCGTCCGGCTCTCTT
>Ga0210393_10000740_pt1 | contig 28317 bp, 30 predicted proteins | sample IncBWC27OmetaG_FD_160068 | JGI IMG/M metagenome (GOLD analysis project Ga0210393, IMG submission 160068) | Forest soil microbial communities from Barre Woods Harvard Forest LTER site, Petersham, Massachusetts, United States - Inc-BW-C-27-O ...
CGGCTCATAAGTAACGGTCAGCGATGCGATGTGTGGTGTCTGAGAGCCTGTGAAAGCTTCGGGCTTCGTGGGGTGCGGCTCATTGCGTGGACTGTTCGCTTTTTGTAATTTTGCGCGTTCTCTTGACAATAGGCATCCTCGCGCTTTACTACGCGACCGATCATAAACCACTCGCACAACGCTGTTCGCTTCCTTCGCACTCAGCCAAAGCCTGATTAGTCGCGTTACCGGACACTGAGGCAACTTTCCGATAACGGCGTTTACCGGCAGCTAGCGATTGTCCCGCTCCGCGAAATCGCGATTATGACCCGGAGTGCGAAGGCAGGGAATCTCGATAGACCTTGAGATTGGCTTTATCTATAACTACGGTGCCGGTGTCCACGGATGTTGGCATGGGCGTTCCTGGAGCAATCCGCCAATCTTTGAATTGACGAACCGCGTTGTGATGCAAGTCGTCGAGGAACTTCAGGCCGTAATAGCTCATCACGTAAGGTTTTTGAGTGATGGTGACCGCAATAGCGCCACGGTCGATCCAGTCCAGTGTTTCCGGGGCATTGTCGAAGGCAACGATCGGCAGCTTGCCTTCCAGGTTGAAGCGGTGAACCGCTTCGGCCGCACCGCTGCCTCCTGTCGCCTCAAGGCAAATTATGCCGGCTATGTTTTCTTTCTTCTGTATCAGCTCGGAAACCTGATCAAATGCACTCTTCGCGTCGCCCTTGTCGTCCAAAATCTTTGTCAGCTTGAGGGCGGGAAAATTCGCCAGTGCATCTGCAACACCGGCTACGCGATCATCTAGGTTGCGCTGCCCCTCAATCGTGATTACGGCGATGTTTCCTTTGCTCTGAACTAGCGGCGCCATCCGTCCTAAGCCCTCTCGACCAGCTTTGAAGTTGTCTGTTCCGACATACATAAGGCGCTTCGAGCTCGGTACGTCGGAATCCACGCAGATCACAGGGATGCCTTGCGCGACCGCACTATCTATGTCGGCTTGGAAGAGCTCTGGCCGCGCCGCTGAGAGACAAATTCCGGCAGGGTGTTGCTCGACGACTTGTCTGAATGCTTGAAGTTCTGCGTTTGGTGCGTACCCAGTAGGACCTACCAGTTCTGACGTTACGCCGAGAGTTTTGGCACCGTCCAGAAACCCCGCCTCTGCTTCTTTCCAGTAGGGCAAATTGATGTTCGTGGCTACAAAAACGTAGTGCTCGTTTCTCTCGTGGCTGGGCTTTTCACACGCGCCGATTAGTGCCGTCCCAGCCAGAACAACAATACTCGCGGCCATTGCTCCACGTGTCGCCATCGGAATTCTCCTAAGCACTCAGCATGGCTGGAACACGCTCGTGCGATTCTTTTGGGCTGGGTACCTACGGAAGGGGCCTGTGGCACGAGTCTACTCTCAATCATGGCGAAATCGGACAGATCACTTTGTCGTTGAAAATTGCTGCTTTGGCCAGTTGGCAGATTGGCGGGTCAATCCCCGGAGCACGCGCCATCGTTCCAGTTTCCGGTACCGGCGTTTATCGAGACTTGACTCCGATCCTGCAAACGTTTTTCACCCGAGAGTCATCACTAGCCGACTTCTGGGGACCAATCTAGGTTTCTATAATTTGGAAACGGTCAGCGCGCCGGTGCGGTTTCCAGCGTCTTTAGCTTTTCTTTGGCGTTGTCGTTGTCTGGGTCCAACTCGAGCGATTTTTTGTAGTTGTCGATCGCCAACTGCTTCTGCCCGGACTTCATGTAGGCTTCGCCCAGGCTATCATAGGCATTCGACGAAGTTGGGAATACTTGCACATTCAACTTGAGGAGTTCGGTTGCCTCAGTCAGGTGGTTCTTCTCCATCAGGTCGAGTCCCCACATGTTCACCGCCGACTCATCCAGTTTGAAATCCGGGGAGTCTTTCAGCATTGCGGCATAGATCGTCGGAGCATGATCGAAGCCCTGCTTTCCTAGCTCGGCACGAAGGGCATCGAGAGTAGGCGGAATTCCTTTTGCGGCACGAAAGTCCACCGTCAGCAAGTGCGGCGGAACTCCAACCTCCGCAGGCGTCTTTTTCAAAAACGCCATCGCCTCCGCGTCATGTTTGAGATACGCATCGAGGAACGCCAGTGTGTAACGCGCGATCCATGCATAGCCGACAATCCCGTCCGCCCGCGAGTAATCCGCTTTACGATGCCTCGGGTAGCTTTTCCATATGTCTTCATTTCGTTGATACACCGAGCTGTGTTCCACGTGCACCAGAGCCAAGTCGTCTACTGTAATCAGATCACCATGCGTCCACGCATTGAGCACGTTCGGGCCGTCGTTGTCTTTGTTGGTGGTGTTTCGGGCTTGCTGCTCCAGCGAAGTCGGCCCCTGCGTGAAGAAAAGCAGCGGTAGCGTCATATGTTCCGGATGCACATCGGCCGCCTTCACCAGCCCAGGAAAATAGCGCATGCTGCCGTCAAGCGCAAAAAGCGCGCCAATGCGGTTGTCGCGCGCTGCCGCGAACAGATTTGAGATTCCGCCCCAGCTGAACCCACCCACGGCAATCTGGGACATGTCCGTATTCGGCAGCGTCTGTGCGTAGCCGATCAGAAACGAGATGTCCTGCGCTTGTGTATTGACGCCATTGAGGTCGGCAGTCATGCCGCGCGCTGTCGCGCCCATGTCCGGGCCGGCCACCACTACATAGCCGTGGCTTGCGAGGTACTCGCAGAGGTCAACGTTCTCCCACGACATCGAGGAAAAACTCGGAGCGTAGATTACTAGCGGAAATCGTCCCGTGAGCGGTCGGGCGTCGCGGACCGCCCACATCCGATCCTTCATCGTGGGCTTCATGCTGTCAAGCCACTGCTTCCAATCCGCCGTAAGGTCAGGTTTGCCGAAGGTGGTCTCGGTCGCGACAAGATCGCCGTAGTCGCCGACGGTCATCGGTTTGCCGCTGTTTTCTTGCGCGGGATACCAGATGAGTGTTTGCAGGGGACGCGCGCGTTCGCCTTGATACGGCTTGCCTAATTCATCGGTGAGGGGACGATAGGTGCGCGAGAAATCGTATTGTTCTACGACTTTCAGGCCGACGGCGTTTGGGCCGTGCTTCTCAGTGAAGCGAAAACGTTGATCCCCGGATGCAACCACCGCAGCACTTTGGGCATGCGCAGACATGACACTAGCGATAAGAAGAAAAGCGACTACAAGAATCTTCCAACGCATCGCACGTCTTTGTTCCTCTTGCATGGAATGCTCTAAATGCGGATTGGCTGTAATGATCATCTGCCGGTTCTTCCTTTCAGCAGCTGTCTGATCTTTTACCAGTTTAGAGGGTCCGAAACTGTATCCGAGCGGAAGAATTTTGACGGCCCTCGGACTATGAATCAACCGTGATGATCCGTGAGCAGCAAGCCCCAGCGCATCTGAGGGCACATCAGTACTCACAAACGCGCTTGTGTTTGCCGCTTCTATTTCACTTGCCTGGTTAGTCGCATTACCGGACAAGTCCTTTTTGGCCGGAATCCACTTTACCGGTTATGGCGTTTATCGGGAGCTAGGTGTCGCTTCGAAGGAAAACCAACAACGCCCGCAGTCCTATTCTTGCTCGGATTCGTCCCATTTGTAGCTGCGACCGTTCGGAATCAACAGTGAACCCGAATCGCTTTCAAATCGGCCCAACAGAAGGCGATAGGGCTTCGGGCGCGGCGGGCCATAGAACAGACCGTAGTCTTCCAAGTCCATGCCCGACTGCATAAAAGCTGGCGATTGGGTCTCCGACTTGAATGGGCCGTTGAACACGACCAGAACGAATTTCTTTTCTTGCTTCGTGCGGTCGACAAGTATCACGGCAAAGTCTTCCACACCGTCACCGTTGAAATCGCCTGTCGCAACATACGGATGATAGTCGGGGACCGGTGCCCATACACCACCGGAGCCAGCCCGCACCTGCTTGATATCATCGGCGCAATCGCAATCTTCGTCGGTGCCCTCACGATACTGGGCATGTCGCGCAAGCCAATACTTGAGGACCTGTTTTTCCTGCGAACTCAGGGCGTGACCGCACCAGCCGGGAACGCTCAGTGCCAAACAGGCCGCTAAAATCGATATGCATCTTAAACTCAAGATTCCGCGCTCCCTTTTTCGTTCGCTGCTACAACTCACCCTAGCATTTCCTGCATTTGTGGAAAACGGACCTGAAGGTCAGCTTCGTCTCCGCAGTCAACTCCTGGTAAGTCGCGTTACCGGACACTGAGGCAAGTTTCCGGTAACGGCGTTTATCGGGAGTTAGGATTACGGTCGGTACAATAAATCAGTGCGTTGATACATGCCGCCGAATCCGCAAGTCGGGCAGACGCACTTGTGGCCAATCGGGATGATTGGCTTTTCAGCCAAAACCAGCCTTGCCATTCCTACGTCGCTTATTTGGGAGTGTTGAAACTCAGACTTGCAATTCGAACAGATTAAAATCCACATCGCCATTGGGCCATTTCCTACGACCTGGGAAACGCAGCGCAAGATGCGACGCTATCAAATGATAGGCGCGATATCAATCGGGTGCGTTCTGTAGGAGCGTACTACTTGGCGGATCATCGGGTCGCTCTAGCCTGCGCTGCTTGCCTAGCAGCAAATCATTGATTTGGCGCGTCAGTTCAAGCAAGCGTTTAGGATCTTGCTCAACAGCGGCTTCTTCGCACAATTCGCGCCATTTGTCTTTGTTTGAACCTTGCATGAGGCGTGGACAGTGACAGAGTTGCCTGAACCGTCCAATACCCCAATCAGGGTACAGCGTTCACTGGCGCGTGGAGGCCGGAATCCACTTTACCAGTAACGGCGTTTATCGGGAATCGTGGAGGGTGGGCGTAGAGACGCTCTCAGCGGTGTGTCCATTGGGCAGTTGGACCCAACATTCTCACTTGAGCTGCGATGCCAAGCGCTCGCGAAGACGATTGAACGTCGTGGACCGCACGGAGTGCCCTCATAGTATTTTCAGCTAAGGTCGTGTATTTAACTCAGCCGCGGTCAACACACAAGCTGATCCCGGCCCACATCCGTCCTGCTGCTCGCTTCTTCGCCGACAAAGTTTCATTTGAAATGCTGACAAAGTTAAAGCGGTACTCCGTTACAATGAGCCCGAGTCGGCGTGGGCTGCTCGCTCCCACCCAGTTAAAGAAGCACCTGGGGCAGGCTTCTGTGGCGCTCGAAGGTTCTGCTGGCAAGCCCCAGGCCGGTTCCGCGAAGGGATCGTGAATCTCATGCCGTTTCTGCGCACCGCCGCTGAATCGATCGCTTTCGCAGTCTGTCTGGCACTGGCTGGCTGCCACACTTCATCGACAACATCCGCGCCGAAGATCGTTTTCAACCAAGTTCCTGCTACCGGACAGGTTGCGCAAGGTCAAGAGGTTGCCACTCAAACCGGCACAGTTGAAGGTTACGCAACAGGGCTTCGACCGGGTGAACAAATTGTTGTGTATAGCAAAATTGACGGACGCTGGAGCCTGCAGATTCCTTCCGGTAAGCCGTTGACTCAAATTGAAAGCAACGGCCGTTGGCAAATTTCCACGTTTCTAGGGACCGAATATGCCGCCCTCTTGGTTGATTCCACGTACAATCCACCTGAACTGACCGAATCACTGCCTAAGGTAGGGACTGAGGTCGCAGCTGTCGCAACGGTGAAAGGCCAGGGCCCGGCGCCCGTTTTCCCGTCCCCAAAGACGCTGGACTTCAGTGGCTACAAGTGGACGACGAGTACAGGACCGATCTTCCACGCCGGCTCAAGAAACTTCTTCAATCCCGCCAACGTCTGGGTCGATAAGAAAGGTGCGCTCCATCTCCGCATCTCGGGGAAGCCGGAAAAATGGACCTCGGCGGAAGTGAAGCTTAACGGCAACCTCGGGTATGGAACATACCGATTCCAGGTGGAGGACACGACTCATCTCGATCCATCAGCTGTTCTGACCCTCATAACCTGGGACGGTATTGGAACCGAAAGAGACCGCCGTGAACTCGACATTGAACTTTCGCGTTGGGGGTTCGTCGATAACACCAATGTGCACTATGTGGTCCAGCCTTACTACATCCCGGCGAACTTCGTTCGATCTCGAGTGCCGGCTGGTGTATTCACGCACTCGTTCCGCTGGGAGGCGGGGCAAGTCACGTTTTCGACGATGAGTGGTTCGGGCAATGCGGCTGGCGACCGGCTCATTGACCAACACGTGTTCACCTCGGGAGTTCCCTCTCCGGCGGGCCAAACAGTGCGTATCGCTCTCTATGTTTTCGTTCGGGGCCGAGTTCCGCTGAAAAATGAAAGTGAAGTCGTGATTGATAAGTTCGAGTATCTTCCTTGATCCGTTCAAAACAGCCAATTCGGTGGCTCATGTTTGGAATTGCGGTCGTCTGCATCATGGCGAATGCATGGGCTCTCGATCCGAATCGTCCGCCGTCTCAGTACATCCGCCAGCAATGGATTGCGGGAAGCACGTTCCCTGGAGGCGCAATTAACGCCATCGCCCAGACAGCAGATGGATACCTCTGGATCGGAACTGATAAAGGCCTGGTGCGCTTTGACGGATTTACATTCAGCCGTGTTTCATTGAGGCCAGTAGTCTCGGCCTCCGATACTCCAATATTGCAATTGCTAACGGATCCTGAGGGACAACTATGGATCCGCCCGGCAGGGGCCGATTTTATGCGCCAAAATAACGGCCAATTTGAAAGCGTCCAATATGGAGCCCAGGTGCAAAGATCGCAGATCACCGCCATGTCGAAAGACAGCAACGGAAGAATTGTTGTGTCTGACATCGCCAGGGGGACGTTTCGCTTCCGGGGGGGAGAGGTTGAACAACTGGCGGAACCCGCCGTGTTGTCCGGATTGGCTTCTCCGCCGATTATCTCGATGGCGCAAGATAATGACGCCAGGCTTTGGTTTGGCACCCTCGGCGTTGGCCTGTTCGTCTTTGCCGATGGCCAAGCTACGCTTGTGGATGCGGGGTTGCCCGATCGAAAAATTAACTGCCTGTTGCTCATTAGCAAGAATGAATTGTGGGTTGGAACTGACACAGGCTTGTTTCGCTGGGACGGCAAGGAGTTTCATCGAATCAACCCATCGTCTGGTGTCGGTAGCGTTCAGGTTTTGAGCCTTCTGCGCGATCGAAATTCGAATATCTGGGCGGGCACAACACGCGGGCTTCTGCGCATCAATAGCAACGGGGTCTCTTTTTCAGCGGAGGATGCGATCCGCGGCCAGGGCGGCATTAACGCGCTATTCGAAGATCGCGAAGGAAATATTTGGGTCGGAGGTTCCCAAGGGCTCGGGCGCATTCGCGACAGTACGTTTCTCACTTATTCACCTGCCATCGATTCTCGATTCGAGCGCGATGGACCTGTTTACGCTGACGGGCACGGTCGTATCTGGTTCGCTCCAGCGCAAGGTGGGCTGTATGCGCTCAAGAATGGAAGCATTCAATCCATTGCAACCGGGATCCCAGCCAATGATGAGGTCTATTCCATTAGCGGTGACGGGGATGAACTGTGGGTCGGGCGGCAGCACGGCGGGCTGACGCGACTGCTGCTTCACGACGAGGCAGCGAGCAGTCAGACCTTTACCCAGGCCAATGGACTTGCCCAAAACAGCGTTTATACCGTCTACCGAAGTCACGATGGCTCTGTGTGGGCTGGAACGCTGAGCGGCGGTGTCAGCAAATTTAAAGACCAGCGATTCACGAATTACACGATGTCGAACGGTCTAGCTTCCAACACCATATTTGCGATTCTTGAAAGTCGGCAGGGGAAAATGTGGTTTGGCACCTCCAGCGGGCTGAGTTCATTTTCTGACGGACAGTGGAAGTCGTACACGACGCGAGATGGTTTGCCCGCTGAACGTGTGAATTGCCTCTTCGAGGATTCGTCCGGAACTTTCTGGATTGGAACGTCTGGCGGTCTGGCAGTTTCCGCGGCTGATCGATTCCAGGTTCCGGTCACCTGGCCCCAAGGATTGCGCGACCCTGTGTTGGGCCTCGCGGAGGACAATAAGGGCTGGCTCTGGATCGCAACCTCAAATCATGTGTTGCGAGTGCGTCGAGACAAACTCGCTACGGCGGCTCTCGGAGCATCGGATGTCCGAGAGTACGGGGCTGCGGACGGCCTGCTAAGCGCCGAGGGAATCAACCGTAGCAGTTCTGTGATCGCAGATTCTGAAGGGAAAATCTGGTTTTCCCTGGGTCGCGGAGTTTCAGTAGTTGATCCTTCTCAAATGCCCGACAGTTCGCCACCAGCCATAGCACATGTCACGGGAGTGCTGGCAGATGAAGTTCCGGTCACTGTCACGAGTCAGGTGCGGGTTCCACCTTCCCCGAAAAGAATCGTAATTGCTTATACGGCGGTGAGTCTCGCTTCGCCTGAGAATATTCGCTTTCGCTACCTCTTAGATGGCTTCGACCGGAATTGGAGCGCGCCTGTCGCGACGCGAGAGGCTGTCTATACGAATCTGGGGCCGGGCTCTTACCGTTTTCGTGTGATGGCTAGCAACAGCAGCGGACTATGGAACGGCACGGAAAGCGCGGTCGCCGTTGATGTTCAGCCGGCAGTCTGGCAGACGACGTGGCTGCGTTCGGTGCTCGTCGTGCTCGCTGTATGTTTGGCATTATTGTTCTACCGGCTGCGGCTGCTTCAGCTCAAACGTCAGTTCAGTCTCCGTTTTGAAGAGCGCGTCGCGGAAAGAACACGCATCGCCCGCGAGCTGCACGACACGTTGCTTCAAAGTTTTCAAGGGGTCGCATTTCAGCTTCAGGCCGCGCGTAAATTGCTGCTGCGGAAAGCCGACAATGCGACGGCGGTCCTGGATGAAGCAATTGTTGGAACCGAGGAAGCGATTCAGGAAGGCCGTTCGGCGATTCGTGACCTGCGTCCGGAACCCGCTGCACAGCGCAGCCTTTCGGAGTTGCTGGATGCTGTCGGCCGTGAACTGGCAACGGCTCGCGAATTGAATGGGCAAGCCCCAACCTATCGCGTCCTGGTGGAAGGCAAGCAAAGAGACGTGTCGCCAATGCTCCAGGACGAGGTCTACCGTATCTCTCGCGAGGTGATCCGAAATGCATTCGCTCATGCCGCTGCCAGCCACATCGAAGTAGAGATCAGGTACGATCAGGATCAGCTTCGTTTGCGAGTGCGTGACGACGGCAAGGGCATCGATCCCAAGATACTGCAGGCCGGCGGACAACCTGGACACTTTGGTATTCCCGGCATGCGCGAGCGCGCACAGCGAATCGGCGCGCACCTGGATTTCTGGAGCGAGGCGGGTGCGGGCGCTGAGGTGGAACTTAAGATTCCAGCTTCGCTGGCCTACCAAACGGCGCGTAACGAAGATCGATTCCGGTTATTCCCGTGGGCGGGTCGAGATGAGTAGCGTTCCTAAAATGATTCGCATTCTTGCGGTGGACGATCACGCCCTGCTTCGCAAAGGCCTTGCGGCCGTGGTGAATGCGGAGCCTGATATGAAGTTGGTGGCGGAGGCCTCTAGCGGAGAAGACGGCATAGAGCAGTTTCGAATCCACCGTCCGGACATAGTCCTGATGGACCTTCAGATGCCTGGGTTGAACGGAATCGAAACGACGAACCGAATCTTAAGCGAATTCCCCGACGGTCGCATCATTGTACTGACGACCTATCATGGCGATGTTCAAGTAATGCGCGCTCTGCGTGCCGGCGCGCGGGCCTACCTGCTGAAAGGACACGATCGGGGACTTATCGAGACGATTCATGCCGTCCATGAGGGGCGAAAGATAATCCCTCCGGAGATTGCCAGCGAGCTTGCTGAACACGCCACGGACGAAGCCTTGAGCGAGCGCGAAATTGATGTTTTGCGATTGATTGCTGCTGGGAATTCCAACAAACAGATCGCAGATCGCCTCTTTGTCGCGGAGGCAACCATCAAGAGCCGAGTGACCAACATTCTTTCAAAGCTCGGCGCCAGTGATCGAGCGCACGCGGTCACCATAGCGGCCAAGCGCGGAATCATCGATTTCTGATCAGCCAAAAGTATGATTTGTGTTTAGCCTTTCAGTTCTTCCCTCGCCAAAACGAGCGCCTTAACCTCTGTACGAGGAGGCGTCTTGCAGCGACTGTTTTCGACGTTCGCAAATGGCTGGCCTGGGTTCGGCCTTCTGGTTCAACGGCTCTTCACAGGTATCGCTCTGCTCCATAGTGGAATAGCTCAACTGGAAACTCCAACGGCGGGTCTGGTGATGCCTGAAATAACCGGAGCCATCTTGGGGCTATTCATCTTGGCGGGGTTGGGGAGCCCCTTGGCCGGAGCACTGGTCGCAGGCGTCGAGATCTGGATCGTCATCGCGGGTGCGACGCATATTTGGATGTCCCTCACACTCGCGGTTTTCGGCGGCACTTTAGCGATGATTGGACCAGGCGCCTGGTCCTTGGATGCTCGGCTTTTCGGAAGAAAGCTCATTCGAAGTTGATCGTTCTGACGATCCCCGTACGAATGCGCGTTGGGCTGGTTACACTGCTACCTGCGAACTGTGTCGCTTACGCCGCGACTGAAGTAACATCGCCAGCTTCACTTCATCACCAGCAACGAAAAGTTGACTGAGTTTCCCTTCTACGCTGCCGTCTTGTTTCTGTTGATGCCCGGTTTGTCGGCACACGACACCTCAGATTTAAACAACAATTACTTTTCCCCCAAAAGGCTACCCGTTCGACCTACCTTCGTTGACAACACAATCCAACGATCTGGCGTTGCGGCTGAGTTCAAATCCTTTTAAAACTGCAACACATCGCGAATCTCTCGATACAGAAACAGCGGGGTTCGCGACAGACGGAGCATCCGAGCAAGCTTTGTTCGGGCGGATCACTGGGAAGAAAAAAGAAATCTTGAGAGGTGGGATATGGCTTCGGCTGCAACCGTTGGGATCCTTGAGGGAACTGCAAACATAGCGTCTATATTTAGCCAAACACTTTCGGCGCAACCGCACTTTCAGGACGTGCCGATCGTCTTTTTCATAACTGGCGACATCCCTGAGCAAGAGTCTTTGCAATCACTGATCGCTCGCCAAGGCTGGCAGGTTGAGACGTTCGATTCGGTGCGAGAATTTCTGGGCCGGCCGCGACCGCTTGTTCCGAGCTGCTTGGTCCTTGCTCGGTCTCAACGCGATCGAAATGGTCTCGAAGAGCAAAAGCAAATCGCCCGAGAGCGCGCCGAAGTGCCGATCGTAGTCATTTCTCAGCGTGGAGATATCCTGACATCGGTCGAAGCCATGAAGGCCGGTGCCGTTGATTTCCTCGTCAGCCCATTCAGGAATGAGATCTTTTTGGCCGGAATCCGCGAAACTTTCGACCGCAGCCGTTTAGCGCTGCAGCGCGAAATGGCGGTTAGTCATCTTCGGAACTGCTATGCGTCACTGAGTGGTCGAGAACGTCAGGTAATGGCGCTGGTGGTCTCTGGCTTGTTGAACAAGCAAGTCGGTGGAGAACTGGGCATCAGCGAAATCACGGTAAAGGCGCACCGCGGGCAGGTCATGCGAAAAATGAAAGCCGAGTCTCTCGCCGACTTGGTGAGAATGGCCGCAAGGCTCAGCCTCCCACATTCCAATCCTGTTCAGACCAACCATAGCTCAGCAACCAGACACTTCCATCAGGATATGCAAAAATCGAGCTGACCGGGCCCTTTGTAACACGATTGTCGCTCACAAGAATGCTGAAAATGGCGTAAGCCGTCCGCGTAAGCGGACAAGTGGATTCAAGTTTCCGATAATGGCGTTTCACAGGGCTAATGCTTCTAGGTGGGGTCGAGTCCTCAATAGCGTATTGCCCTGTTGGCGACAGTTGACAGTTCGCGCTGCGGACAATCCAAGAACACCAGCCGGTCAATTGACGGAGCTATACTCGTATTGGGCGGCCAACTTTGATTGATGTGCGGATTCCCGCAGCCATAACCCACAACGAGTTCGGCCAACACTGCGGCTTGAAAGCGAACGACAAGAGAGGAATTGACGATGTCACACCATTACTCTGGTCCCAATATTGGATTCCCGCGTGGGGACGCCCGCCTCGACCTGACCGATCTATATGCCTTTCCTAAGCCCGGAGATCCCGCCAAATCGATCTTCATCATGAACTTCCATCCATCCGTCGGCCTCAGTCCGAAAGGATCCACTGGACCTACAGCCACCGAGCCCTTCGCGCCCGAAGCCCGCTACGAACTCCTGATCGACACAAACGGCGATGCCGTCGCCGACATCGGTTACGAGGTGCGCTTCTCACCGTTTGTTGGCGGCGAACAGACCGCGACGCTGCGCCGATTTGACGACGCAAACGCCGCCGAAGCAGGCTCCGGCGGGACGGTTCTCGCTTCGGGAGTACCGGTCTCTCTAGGCCAGGAAGGACACCGGAAGCAGGCTGGTGACCACCGTTTTTTGCCGGTTGGCGCAGCGATCCCTTCTTCTTCGATGTACTCGGCACGATCAACAACTTCCAGTTCACCACCGGGGATTTCTTCACAGACAAAGATATCTGCAGCATCGCGCTGGAAGTCCCCAACTCCGTTTTTGGATCGACAGCAGTTGGCCGGTGGGCACGCTCGCTCATCTAGACAGACGGTGCCGGTGGCGGCTGGGTCCAGGCGGATCGCGGAGCCCGTCCCAACCAGACTCCCTTCCTCTCCGGCGACCACAACGACGGCTACCTCGCCGGGGAACCGGCGAACGATGCTCAATTCATTCCTGTCTTTGCGCATTCTCTGGAACACACAGGTGGCTACACAAAGGAGGAAGCAATGCAGGTGGCAGCGAAACTGTTACCGGACCTCTTACGCTACGACCCCACTCGCCCCGCGTCCTTCCCGGACAACGGCCGCGCGCTCAACGACGACGTCTCCGATCTCTTCCTCGCGATTCTCACCAACGGAAAGGTAACCGGAGATAGGGTCGGCCCTCACAACGACCTCCTCAACGAGTTTCCCTACCTCGGCCCACCGCACATTATCCGAAGTAAATAAATGGACGGGCGCTCTCCTCAAGACGGCGAAATAGCATCGACCGGAACTTCAAGTTCGTCCAGCCGATGCGCATGCGTGTTTAGGCGCCGGGAAGACGGCCGAAGCGGAGAGAATTCTTCGAAGGACACCAACGTTTCGCAGTACACGATGGCAACTTTATATGCAGGGCTTGGTGACAAGAACAGGGCATTCGACTTTTTGGACAAGGCTTACTCGGAAAGATCTTTTGAAATTTCCTCCCTCCAAGCGGACTTGCGGCTTGATAACCTCCGGCCGGACGCGCGCTTCCAACACCTACTTGGCCGCATGCGCTTGACCTTACTGACGAGTAACTAGAATTCCCGAAGAACAGCACCGCAACACGCTATGGGTGCGCGAAGCCAATTCACCTACCCAGTAAGTCGCGTTACCGGACATTGGGGCCATGTGTCCGACTACCGCGCTAACAAGCTACAGATAAGCATTGCGAATCTCGGTGTGGCCGCCATCAAGTGAGATCTATATAGTGGCCGCATGGCCGCGACAGAGAGCCACTCCCTACCCGCCCGGCAGTTCTCTCCCAAGGTTAGCGACGGATTTCCCGAACGCTTGCTTTGTCTCGATATTTACCGCGGCCTAATGGTCGCGGGCATGATCGCCGTCGATAATCCCGGCAGCGATGAACATTCATATTGGCCTATAATGCATGCGGAATGGAACGGTTGGACTCCCGCCGATTTCATTTTCCCCTCGTTTCTCTTCCTCGTAGGTGTTTCTCTCGTGTATTCGTTCGATGCGCGTCGCCAGCGCGGGCAAACGAAACGGCAGATTCTCTGGCACGTTTTCAAGCGCAGTCTGATTCTTATTGCCATCGGATTGCTGGTCAACGCCTCGCCCATTTATGGGCTGGACTTGCACACGTGGCGCTTCGAGGGCGTCACCCAGCGAATTGCGCTTTGTTATTTTTTTGCTGCGATCCTCGAATTGTGGACGGGCCGCCGCGGCCAGTTGCTCGCCTTTGTGATTTGTGTGCTCGGCTACTGGGCCCTGTTGCGCCTTGTACCTGTGCCTGGTGCAGGTTTTCCGGGACGGGACATTCCGTTCATGGATCAAGTGCAGAATCTTCCTGCTTGGCTCGACCGAAAACTCTTTATAGGGCATCTCTACAACGGTACCCACGACCCGGAAGGAATTCTTCACAGCATCCCCGCCGTCGGAACGACGCTGATCGGAGTATTCACCGGTCACTGGCTCAAGTCGAAGCGAAATGTGTCCCAGCTGATTGCGGGAACGGTCTTTTTTGGAATTTTGGGTATGGTCAGCGGCGAACTCTGGAATCGCTGGTCCCCAATCAATAAGAATTTGTGGACTGGATCCTTTGTGTTGTTTAGCGGTGGGTTCTGCCTTCTCTTCCTCTCACTGCTTTACTGGATGACCGAAGTGAAGCAGTGGCGTGGGAAATGGACCATGCCGGTCCTCGTGTTCGGCATGAACGCTATCGCCGGTTTTGTTGCGGATTCGCTGATTTACGGCCCTGGCTATACCTTCACCGTAACAAACGCCAATGGCACGAAGTTGAATTGGCACGAGGCAGCCCAGGCCCATCTCGAATCCACCGGTCTCAGTGTCGCCAACGCTTCGTTGATCTATTCTGTCGGTGCGGTCCTGATTTGCTGGATTCTCCTGTGGTTCCTGTGGCGGAAGAAGATCTTCTTGAAAGTATAGTCTGAGATCAGGCCACTCCCGATTCGTTGCGTAATCGGAAACTTGAAATCCACTTAGACGGTAACGGCGTCTGTCGGGCCATTGGCGACTAACGCGCGAAGAATAAAGAGCAGCAAGCGCAGACGACCATAGAAACAACGCAAAACACAGTCAAAAGGTGGTCCTGAGATAGCAGGGTGCCTTTCGGGTAAAACGTCTTGTAGGCACGCCACAGATTCACTTGCTTCGGTAGGTACCAACCGAGAAGCTCAAACTGTTCTTTTTGGGGAAGCTTTTGGTTAACGCGATCAACCATCTCCAGAGTTTTTAGGCTGGTCAGCAAACCGCATATCGCTCCGGCGACCAAGAAAATAATTCCGAAAATGATGCGGAGTGACATGGCTTGTGAATGCTACTTCATCGAATCGAAGATTCGCTTATTTTCGTTGAGCTTTGTCGCTGAGGCTAACTCCCGATAAGTCGCGTTACCGGACAAGTGCTTTGGGTCGGAACCCACTTTACCGGTAATGGCGTTTCTCAGGACCTCGATGGCTAGATAACCGCCCACTGATTGTTGCGACCTTGGAAGTCAACGGCCTCTGGACCTTGATAGTGCTCAGAAAGCAGCGAGATCATGATTTCGGACTCATCAGTGAAAACGATGCGAAAGCTCTTCGGCGCATCGATATTTACTTCGCGGACGAAGCGACCGATCAAACCAATTGCAAGGTTGGCAAAAGCATCTTCACCGAACGTTGCGGATCGACCATCGGATGAGACGACAACCCGACTCGAATACACGTTGATCTGAGGGGGAGGATTGAACTGCAACTGCAAATAGTCTCGGACAAAGACAATTCCGCTTAGGTCCTCGCCCACAAGCTGATCCCACAACGGTTGAAGGTTTTCTGCTTTCGCCATAAATGGACCTGTAAAAAAATCAGGTTATCACAAGGAAAACCCACTTGGATGTGTAGTCGCGTACTCGGAAACTTGAAATCCACATGGACGGTAACGGCGTTAATCAGGCACTTGACGGCTTCCCTTACCGTTGGCGACTCGCGACAGGTCGGCCAAAGCAAGATGACGCGTTCCCCACGCCCATAGCGTCTCGAATACCGGACCGAGCGTGCGGCCGTGAACCGTCAGTCTGTAGCGAACGCGGCGAACCGGCTTTTGATAGATTACTTTCGCTATGACGCCGTCCGCTTTGAGTTGCCTCAAATGCTGGCGTAAAACCTTGCTCGTCACTCCCGGCATGCTTCTACGAAGATCGCCGAATCCCTTTGGAGTTTCGCCGAGCCTGCGAAAGATCATGGGCTTCCATCGGCCTTCGATTACCCGGATTGCACAATAGACAGGACAGCGGCGGCGCTCGACGTAGCTCAGGGCTTCAGGGTTCATGGGGCCAAGTCTCCATCCGCGAGGGTACTTCAAAGTGCCTAATTGTCAGAAATCGCAGACATAGCTAGAGTACCGAACTGGGAGGCGAGAGTGGCACACCCCAAACTATTTCGCGTCATCTTGCCCGTGTCTCGTATCGAGGAAGCGACTGCATATTGCTCTGCCGTATTGGATCAGCCGGGCAAGCGAATTTCTCCCGGACGGCACTACTTTGAATGCGGCAACGCGATCTTGGCATGCTTCGATCCACGTGCCGACGGCGACACATTTGACGCCAGGCCGAATCCGGATCACGTGTACTTCTCTGTCGAGGATCTCGACGCATGTTTTGACCGCGTGAGTCACCTTCAAAATGGAACTATTTTGCGACCGATGGAAGTCCAACCTTGGGGCGAGCGTAGCTTCTATTGTGCGGACCCCTTCGAGAACAAACTGTGCTTTGTCGATGAACGAACATTGTTCACAGCCGGTTTAATTTGAAGTTCGTCTCAAGGCTCACTATGAAGCAACGGCGGAACGAAAAGAACCGAGGAGCCTCTGCTCGGGCATTGAAGAAAGTCCGCAACTTGTGCCTTGCATTGCCTGAAACATCCGAGCGAGATTCATGGGGGCACCCGAACTTCGTAGCGGGCAAGAAAACATTTGTGACGTTTGAGTTTGTCGATTTGCGGCCCTCGATTGCGTTTCGGATGGATCCCTTGGATGTGCTAGAGATGGCGCGGGATGAACGGTTCTTTGCGACGCCCTATGGTCGGGGACAATGGGTGAGCCTTTGGGCGGATGCCAAACTAGATTGGCGTTTCATCAGTGACCTGGTCAGGCGCAGCTATCGTTTAGTAGCCCTGAGACGGATGCTTGAAAAGTTATCTGACGAGCTTACTGTATAGTTGGGAACCTTTCTTGCAAACTCCTGATAAGTCGCGTTACCGGACAAATGGATCTCAGTTTCCGATAACGGCGTTATCAGGCCTCAAAACTCTTTAAGTATGCCGCGTCACCAAATTTCCACGCAGTGAGAATGCTTGGTTGTGAACAATCTGGTTTCGCTGACCTGCCTAAGCAGCGTGCGGACGAGCCGTGCTTTAGATAGCAGCCGCTTGAGTTGACCTGCGTTGACTTGCCTCTCACCGCAACCTAAGATGAGCGCCGAATGGCGGATTCCCAACCACTCCTCGGGCAGACCGTCTCCCATTACCGCATTCTAGAAATGCTCGGCGGCGGTGGAATGGGCGTTGTCTACAAAGCTGAGGACACCAAGCTCCACCGCTTTGTTGCCTTGAAATTCCTTCCTCACGGGTTTGCGCCAGACGCACAAGCACTGAGCCGCTTCGACCGCGAAGCGCAGGCTGCTTCGGTTTTGAACCATCCCAATATCTGCACGATCTACGAGATTGGCGAGCATGATGGCCAGCCTTTCATTGCCATGGAATTTCTAGCCGGGCAGACTCTGAAGCACTGCATTTCTGGCAAGCCGCTGGCGCTGCAGCAAATGCTGGAGTTAGGGGTTGAGATTGCAGATGCATTGGAAGCAGCCCATGCCAAAGGAATCGTTCACCGCGACATCAAGTCTGCCAATATTTTTGTCACCGAGCGAGGACACGCCAAGATTCTGGATTTCGGGCTAGCCAAGCTGGTCCCCGCCGGCGGTGCAGTGAGTCTTTCGGCAATGCCCACGATCAGCGAGCTAGAACAGCTCACTCGACCGGGCAGGGCGATTGGCACCATCCCTTATATGTCGCCAGAACAAGTGCGGGGCGAAGTGCTGGACGCACGCACGGATTTGTTTTCCTTTGGTGTGGTGCTCTACGAGATAGTGACAGGAGTTGAGCCCTTCCGCGGTGAGACTTCTGGCGTGATTGCCGAAGCGATTCTGAATCGCAGGCCAGTTTCGCCAGTGCGACTGAATCCCGAAGCTTGCCCTAAGTTAGAAGAAATCATTAACAAGACACTGGAGAAAGACAAGAAGCTGCGCTACCAGAGCGCTGGCGAGATCCGCGCGGATTTGCAGCGGCTAAAGCGAGACACGGAATCGGACAGGGCAGCCGTCGCGACCGACTCCCTGTCGAATCCGGCCCAAAAATCCACCCGATGGGGGTCGGTCGCTGCCACCAGTATTGTGGTTGTCGGGCTGGGTGTGTGCGGCTGGTTGTTTTTCGCCCGCCAGGCGCACGCGCTGACGGACAAGGACACCGTCGTCCTCGCGGACTTCACCAACACGACCGGCGATACGGTGTTTGATGGCACGCTGCGGCAGGGGCTTTCGGTACAGCTCGAACAATCACCCTTCCTGAAAACCATGGACGACGAGCAGGTGCAACAAGACCTGCGGTTGATGAGTGTTGATCCCGCGAGCCATATCACGAACAAAATCGCACATGACATCTGCGTGCGAGACGGGGCCGCGGCCACGATCGACGGTTCCATCGGGAGCCTAGGTAAGAACTACGTCATCACGATACAGGCCACAAGCTGCCGGGGCGGTGCGACGCTGGCTCGGGAACAGATTCAAGCGAGCGACAAAGAGCACGTGTTGAACGCGTTGGGGACGGCCGCCACGGCCATGCGGGCTAAGCTGGGAGAGTCGCTCAACTCGATCCAGAAGTTGGATCGTCCGCTCGAGCAAGCCACTACCCCGTCGCTGGAAGCTCTCCAGAACTACAGCGCGGGTGCTTCGGAGATGAGCCAGGGTCAATTTTTGGCCGCGGTACCGTTGTTTGAGCGCGCTATTGCACACGATCCAAATTTCGCGATGGCTTACTATTTCCAAGGCATGGCGTTCATCAATGCCGGCGATGTAGAGCGCAGCCGGGAATACATACACAAAGCTTTCGGTTTGATCGACCGAGTCTCCGAGTTTGAGCGGGACCTCATTGCGGCTGACTACTACTCATCTGATGGCCAGTCTGACAAGGCGATTGACGCTTATCGTTTGGGTATTCAGAACTATCCACGCTTTTGGGGATTCCATAATAATTTGAGCACCGAGTACATAGACCTGGGGCAATTCGAAGAGGGGCTCAGGGAGGGACTGGAAGCAACTGTGCTGCAGACGAACGTGGAACCTCCGTACCGGCGCCAACTGGACGCCTACATATGTCTGGATCGGCTGGCCGAGGCGAAGCAATTGGCGGAGAAACTGAGGGCGCAGGGACTCGGCGGAGCGAGGATCCATCAGCGCTTCCTCGAAATCGCTTACGTCGAGGGCGATGATGCGGCCGCAGTGCGTGAGATTCAATGGTTCGCGGGCAAGCCCGTTGAGTACCTCAGCTTTGGCTTGCAGGCGGCCAATCAAAATGCTCTCGGCCATCGTCGCGAGTCGAGCAGACTATACCTGCGAGCCGCGGAGACAGCGATGCGTCATGGCCTCCGGAACGCCGCCGCCGAATTTGAAGAGGCCGATGCGCGTGCCGATGCGCTGTCGGGAAATTGCCAGACCGCAAGGCGACTGGGGCGGCCCGCGTTGGCACTGGCCATGTGCGGTGACGCGGCCCAAGCGGAGAAGCTCGGAGAGGAGACTTCCAAGCTATTTCCAAACGGGACACTCTGGAATGCGGCGCAGCTACCCGCGATTCGCGCTGCGATCGCGATCAGACGTGATCAGCCGGCCAAAGCCGTGGAACTGCTGGCATCCGCGTCTCCGTACGAGCGTGCTTACCCCGAGGTGGTGTACCTGCGGGGCTTGGCTTACCTGCATCTGCGTCAAGGTGCTGCAGCAGCGACTGAGTTCGAAAAGATCCTGGATCATAGAGGGGCCAGTTGGGGCAGTTCTTGGCAACACCCGTATTGGGGACAGTTCTACTCGCTTTCTTATCTGGGGCTGGCGCGCGGCTGTGTGCTCGCAGGCGACCCGGCGAAAGCTGGAAAAGCCTACCAGGAGTTCCTCACCCTCTGGAAAGATGCCGATCCGGGCATCCCTATCCTGAAGCAGGCCAAGGCGGAGTACGCACAGCTGCAGTTGTTATTTGGGAATGCCGCTTAAGTCTCTGCGTTAAGTCCCGATAAGTCGCGTTACCGGACAAGTTGAATTATCCACGTCACGCCAATTGCCCGATTACCCCCGCAGATTGATGCCGGGCCTTGCCACCATTGATCGCGGGCAGCGCACGCTCCTGGCGGGCTGGCTATCTACAATGAACACTTGCAGCGAGTACGCACCTGACGGGGCACCATCACACCTCGATTGGCGTGTGCTAGCCCAATTCCTCTTGCCGCCCCCAAACCTATGTCTATGCCTCGTCGAACTCTCCTGGAATTTCAATTCGCTACTTCGCGGCCAGGGGCCAACCCCTCCAGCCTTTTCTTGTTAATTTTTACCACCACTCCCGCATTCCGATCCGCTACTTCGCTCACCTTGTATTCCGCTGACGTTCCCAATACCTCCGCTACTTCCGTCGGCGTCAATCCGTACGTCTCCGTCAGCCAGCCCGCCATATTCACCGTCGCGTCACGAAACGCATCGTCAATCGACCCGCCCAGCCCCATCGCCATGATATGCGTCTCGGATTCCACGCGCGGCCCCGGCACTCGCTTTCCCGCGATCACACCCACCGTGAACTCCACGTCCATCGATGTCTCAAGCGCGTTCCCGTTTAGTTCTCCGTCACCCTGCGCCGCGTGCCCGTCACCCAAATACAGCATCGCCCCTGGCGTCCTCACCGGCAGATACACCGTCGCGCCCTCGGTCACCTCATTAAAATCCATGTTCCCACCGTAACCACCCGAGTCGCCTGTTCCTGGCGCAGCTGCAGCGGGAGGCGGCGCCGTCGCCACGCATCCCAACATCGGCCGCAGTGGCACCGAATAATCCTTCAAGTGTTCCGTCGGCTTGTCCACCGTCGCAATCCCGCGTGCCAGGTCTAAGTGCCACTTCACCGGCTTCCCTGCGTCTTTCATTTTTACGGACCATTCTGTATCCACTCCACGCGGAACAATGTCGTCGTCACTGATAGCCCAGTCCCGGTTCAACTTCAGCTTCGTCAAATGCACCACCAGCGTGTCTCCGGGCTCCGCAGTCTCCACATAAAAGGGTCCCGTCTGCGGATTTCCGCCCAGCACCCGCGTCACGCCTTTTTCATCCGTTCCGCCCGCGTCTACTGTCGTTGTATGTATCGTATCCCCGGGTGCTGCTCGCAACACCGGCTCATTCCCAGCAGAAAATCTTCGGTAAAACTTCGTCGGCACAAATTCAAGCTTCTGTGCCGCTCCCGACTTCCGTGTCGGCGGCAATGTCGCGGTAAACGTATGCGTTGCCGGATGCTCCGGGTTCTCGCCGCCAGTAAAGACCGCTGTTCCCGAAAGCGTCCCATCCTTCAGTGTGGCGTTAACCTCTTCTGTTCCGCCTTCCTCGTCCTTTGCCACAAAATGTACTGCATTCCCACTTACTGTCCCTTCCAGCTTGTCACCGGAAAACTTTCCCGTCAGCTTGCCACCCTCGTCCTTCAATTCCATCTCAAAATAGAGCGGCGTCCCCCAAAAATCCGCGTTCACCGTCCACTTCCCAGAGAGCTCACTTCCAGTCACGCCACTTGCCTGCCCCGCTCTCGCCCCTCCCGCACCGCAGACGAGCAATATTCCACACATAATCCAAGCCAGAAATCCGTTCCTCATCGTTGCACCTCGATGGACACGTTAGCAGAAGATTGGAAGACGAAAGAAATCCGAAGTTGCCCGCGACCAACAGCCCGGCTCCCGATAAGTCACGTTAACCGAAAGCTTGTTCCAAATGGACGATTACGGCGTTTATCGGGAATTGGGGCCGTCCGTTGACAGCCGCGAAACAATGGCCTCACAGTGAACGCGTCATGCCAAAACGCTGCGCAGAAATTCACGACTCAATCCTTGCTGCTGTTTCGTTCACGCAGGGTGAAGCGCAACTCCATAACACGGGTTTACATACACCAGAGTGAAGGTACACCAGGCCGTGATGCGGGCAGCGGCTGGATTCAAGAGGCAATACTTCGAATAAACAATGCGAGGGTAGAAGGCTCCTTTTCGAAGTTCCCGGTCACCTTGGGCGACGGCAACATTCAATTGGGAAGTCAAACCTTCGACAACGAAATTCCGGTGCCGCTGCGGCACAACGGCTCAATTGCATTGCGCTTGATTGGCAGTGAGAGCGGCGAGGTTGTTTCTTTCACAGGGAGCGGAGCTGAATTGGAACTGCTTGGTGAGCCGGAATATGTCGAAGACTTTCGTCTCTAATCGCGACAAATGCCGGTCACTTCTCCGGTTACGGCGTCAATTAGGAGTTAGCGTCGGTGGATTGCGAGTCGGCCGCTTGGTACGATGCGGGTGGTGACCGAACATGCGCCTAGCTACGGCATAGAGTTTAATGAAAAAATCGAATCCTTCAAATGCTCACACTGCAGAGAAGAATCGAAAACAGTATGGGGTCGGGTGTCCAACAACGGTGCGGCACACGCAGTATATTTCCTGGGGCTGCTCTGGATTGCCGCGAAGCGCCAGTGACGGGCGGTGGGAACTCAACGATGAACAGCGGGCGGTGGTGGAGCCGATGTTACGGCCACGTCAGCTTCCGAACGATGAATCGCGGCCCTGAAACGCCTCATGGAGAAATACATCTTCTCGCGCGATTGCTTTCGTTAGGAGACCCGGCGCTTACTTCTGATCCGCTGTATTCTGCCCGCACGATTCGAATTTGGTCTTCTTCGATTGCGCTTCGTCCTTCGACAGACAGAACCGGTCCAGATCCATCGGCGCCAGAACCGGTCCGTGAAAATACTTCTTCATGCCGGCGACGAGAGCCTCCTGCTCCGCTTTGTTTTGCGGGTCATAGTGATAGAAGAGAACCGATTGTACTTGGGCTTTCGAGGCAAGTTCTCCGAGGCTGTCCACCGTGAGATGTTCTTTCTCCATGTGTGCGGCAAACTCCTGTTTGCGGGCAGGCGGCCAGTGGTTCTGGGCAGCCATCTGGTCGATGAACCCGCGTAGCTCGTCCGAACTCCCCTCCACTTCGGCAACGAGAACGTCGGCGCCCATCGCAAGTTTCACGACCGCGTCACTGGGTCCGGTGTCTCCGGTGAATACCACCACACCATGGGGCGTCTGGATACGGTACGAATATGACTTGAAATGCGCGCGGAACTGCGCCGGCATGAGCGCGTAATGCGAATTCTCGGCGGCCGTGATCTGAATTTTGTCGTCGCGGTAGACATCTCCCTCGCCATCGACTTCGTGAGCGACAAAGGGACTGGTCAGGCCATGGTTCGGCCGGCCAAGCTGGAACCCAGGCTTTTCCGCAGCAAACACTTCAAAGGGAATGCTGATGTAGTGAAAGGCGGCTTCGACCAATTCGCTCGTTTGCGGCGGCCCGTAGATATTGATCTTCCGCGCGTCGGAGGTTAGATCAAGGTGGAAGTAATCGTTGGCGATCACGTCGACGAGGCCGAGATCATGGTCCGGGTGCAAGTGGGTAATGAAGATCGTTCCAATCGTTTCTGATGGAATCCCAACCTCGACCAGGCGCCGGATGGTTCCAATCCCACAATCGATTAAATACAGCCGCCCATCGACGATGAGTAGCGTGGCCGGCTCGGAGCGATCCTTGCGCAAAGGCGGACCGCCCGCAGTACCGAGCATCAGCAATTCGGTATCGTTTGCGCGAAGCGAGGCAGGCTGCCGTTGAGACGCAACGGGAACGCTGAAGGAAGTCAGCCCGAGCGCGAGAGCTGCAATGAACATTTTTCCACAGCGCGATTTATTCATGCGTGGACACCTCTGCGTGGAAAATGACTCGCCGCAGCGAATCACGGCGGCAAAAGTGTAGCGCAAGATTGTCAACTCCTGGTAAGTCGCGTAACCGGACATTGAGATTCTGGGCGTTTGCAATCTCCCGGTTTTGAAAGGGCAATCTCATGGCCAGCTGTCAGGAGGCGGCTGATCATGAAGCACAAAGCCACGGCCAAATTGAGCCGGAACAAAACAAAGCTTGAATTGCCAGATTTGGAGCATAGCAAGATCGCAGCGATTGTCAGCCTAAGATCATTCGAATCGCAGCGAAGTTACAGACACTCGATTGATGAATTCGTCGCTTGGTATTGTTCTGCTCCTCGACTGTCATTGAACAGAACGGTCGTTCTCCGTTATCGACTTCACCTCGAAGATCGGCATCTCGCAGCGGGAACCATTAACGTCAGACTTGCTGCCGTCAGGCGCCTTGCCTATGAAGCCGCCGATTCTGGATTGCTGAGTCCTGATCTCGCGGCCGGCATTCGTCGAGTGAAAGGCGCAAAGAGACTCGGGTGTCGATTGGGGAATTGGCTGACCGCAGAGCAAGCGCGGGTGCTCTGGCAATCGCCTGTTCCCGAGACCCTAAAGGGAAAGCGGGATCGAGCGATCCTGGCAGTTTTGTTGGGGTGCGGTCTGCGACGGCGAGAACTGACTGAACTGACTGTCCAGCACTTCCAGCTTCGCGAAGATCATTGGGCCATCGTCGACCTGATCGGAAAAGCAGGGCACGTCCGGACCGTGCCAGTTCCCGCTTGGGTTAAGGAGACAATTGACGATTGGTTGGAGGCAGCCCGAATCGCGCATGGAAGGCTCTTCCGTTGTGTGTGTCGCACAGGCGTTACTTGGGGCGATGAAATTACAGAAAAAGTCGTTTGGCACGTCGTAAAGCAATACGCGGCATCAACAGGGATATCAAATCTTGCACCGCACGATCTGAGAAGATCTGTGCTCGCCTGTGCCACACCGCGGGCGGCGAACTAGAACAAATTCAGTTTCTGTTAGGCCACGTCTCGGTCCAGACCACTGAGAAATACCTCGGGTGTAAGCAACGCTTGAAGAATGCGGTGAACGATCGAATCGGTATTGAGCCTCTTGCACCGGTCGAATAGCTACTTCTCCGGTAACGCGACTTATCGGGAGTTGGAGCCAACCTGTGATAAAACCAAACGCAATCGACGATGTGCAAGAAAACGTTAAATATGATTCGGGCGTCGATTTGTCGAGGCTACCTGGTTCATCTCGCAGTGCGCCGAAAGGGAGATTAAAGCCGGAACTGTCGAGGCTACGGAGGCATTCTAACTCGGTATGTCGGCGCGACTCGGTGAAGTCACGCAGACGCGCTATTTGAAATCCTGAGCAACGCTTCGTTCACAAGCTTCCGAAACTCCGACTCGGCTTCAACTTGGCTGGGATATTTACCGGCTTCGAATCGTGCCACAACGAGGGTCAAAATTCGTTGAATAGAGCGCCCGCAGGCCGGACTTCTACCTTTTCGAAGCTGCCCAGCCAACTGCGTTAGGAATTTCGATGTCATGCAACGAGTCTGCTCCCTATCTTAGCAAAACTCCATGGAGCGCCTGAGTGGTACGGCCCGGCTGCTAGTTTTTTGGATAAACGAGCGATGCGTTCAATTTTTAGCTCCGCTTGCTGCCCCCGAGGCGGCGGCGTAGATTTGCCTCATGGCGCGAAGAATCATATGGGTCGCGACCGCAACTTTTCGCGGTTACGGTTGCTCGGAATGCGGTTGGGTGTTCACCGCTTCTGGTCCGCTGGTCGGTGACACGATAGAGGAAATGAAGCGACGGTACGAAAGCCAACGCGACGGCGAGTTCGCTACTCATGTTTGCGCCGATCATCCAAGGATTGGCTCGAAACCAAAATAGACGCCACCCGGTTCTGCCCCTCTGTAGAACTGTTTCCTTTGACACAGTTTTGAAAGTACGCTGATGTTAGGCTACCGCTTCCTTGCCCCGGAAGGATGCCTTGAGCGCTCTCATCAACTACCCATGGCACTCGGTGTTGTGGTCAGCGGTCCTCGAACTCGATCCAAACAAGGCTGCCTACCGCCTGGACGAGGCGACGCGGATAATCAATGACCGAATGAAGATGCCCGTCGGGCCGGATGAGTTAGAGCGTCAAGCCATTCAGGAAGCTCGTTCGGGCATTGCTATGCTCCGAGCGGTTACATCCAACGCGCGACCTGTTTAGTCAGCACCGTTCCGAAGACCGGCTTGCCGCGTTTGCGGATACCTATTCGTTTGACACAAGTTCGACGCACAAAAAGTAATACCTGCGTAAGGAGCGACAAATGTCTGGCAGAGTCAAAACCACTAAGCTGGGAATAGTGGAAAACTGTTCGCGCCCGCATACCCTCGCGATCATGAGAAGGCCCAAATTAATATCGGCGGGGCCGAGCCGCTCTATCAGGAAATTCGCATCGAGAATACGTTGATCGACGATAACGGTGTCGAGGTTAGACTAAAAGAGGGTGCCGAAGTAGAGGTACACGTAGAAGCCGAGAAAAATCAGACGGTTCCGAAGGACAAGAACTAAGCTGGACTTCCCCAAAATCGTACGACAGTCCCAAGCAGACCCCGTATAGACAGTTAATAGGGTCGAATGCTCTCTTGATATCACGAGGGAGGGCCAATGCAACGCAAAGCTGAAACTCACAGATCCGGCAGCGTCTCCAGGATTATCGATGGGGTGGAATTGAAGGAAGAAGTCGCCGAGATCAGCCTCGCCGACCCCGCCCACGGAAAATTGCGCATCGTCAACTTTCTGGTGGATGAGATGGGAAAGAAGCTACGCCTCAAAGAAGGCGAAGAAGTGGATGTAATTGTCAGTTCGACTGAATTCGAACCGAACGACTAAGTTTTCCCGACAAAATCGCCACATACTTACCAATTACCTAGACGGTCCCATGTGGGCTGTGAAAGACAAGCGAAAAAACCGAGTGCTGCACAGCTCGCATCGAAATGGACGAACAAGTACGATCCTGAGAATGATCGATTCGAGAAGCCCCCTGCGCCTCGATCGATGGATTCTTTGGGTATCGCAGTTTGGGCAGCCTCTCGTCACGCGGCACTTCCTCATCGACGGTGAATTTCATCCTCATTTTGAGGGGACCGCAGGCTTCTTGTCTGTCTTGTTCGACACAACTCTCTTGTGTGGCAAGGGGACAAATCCCAGCTAGTTCATTCGAACCCAGGGTGTTTTTTGACGAGAGGGCTCTCTTTCTGCCTGTATCAAGACGTGAAGGAAACACATTCGAGAGAAACTTCGTTCTGAGCTGCGTCTGTCGCGTTCGCGACAGTTTTTGGATCGCATTCCGACGTAACATGGCGAACAAGGCGACTACCGAGGAAGAGTTCGACTTTAGAAGGAGTGCGATGCTAAGTCCATCGATTTACCCCTGGTTTTCGGCATATCGTGCGGCCGTCCTGGAGCCCGACTTTACGCTGGTCCCCGAACGAGTTCGAGAGGCACTAAGTTTTATTCACGACAGGCTAAATGGCCCCGCTCAAATGGACGAACCGGAACGACAAGCCATTGCCGACGCTCGTGCGGCTTTGAAGAAGCTCAACGAAGAGTCGGTTGGTGAATGGGATGCCCGGACCACCGACGATCTCATGGGTAACTAGCAATGCTCGCTCCCCGCCAACGATGAAACCCCCGCGTGGGTGATCTAGCGGGGGGCAGTCTTCGGAACATGCTGCGCGGTCGCCCGGCGAAGACTGTAGCGGTCGGCTAGTATTGACCCGGAAAATTGAGGATGGATATGAACATCACCACTGCTCAAATTCTTGATTTTAGACTCAGCCACTTCGAAATCGAGATTCGTATGCGCAGCAAGGACGGAAAAACCACGACATTCTCTTCTATCGCGCCACCGTCTCCTGACCTAGGCCAAGTCATTTCCGATGCGGTTGAATACAAGATTGGAAACGAAGATTGGATCACGCGTAAACAGTTCGAAATCCGTCTTGACGACGAAGATTAGGACCACCAGGGGCTTTGCAATCCACCGAAGAAATTCAGCGAGGAAAGAGAAACGAGCTGTCCGTGAGACCGTGGTGAAGTTGTTAAGGCGCGACGAGCCACGACGATAGCAAGGCGGAATTTGACTGGAAGGCTAAAATGAAAACCGATGAGCAATACGTTGCGGAGTTTGTTGCATTATTCGAGAAGCATCTGACGTGGAATAACCAGCGAGTTATGGCTATGTTCAAGGCCGAGCACGGAAGTATGAATGAAGATGAAGTGGTACGTCTCTTCAACAAGTGGGTTCGGAAAGGGAAAATCCCGCTTCGCTGAGATTCACTTTTCTCTAGTCTGGTCTCGACCTCTGCGTGGAATGAAACGCCCAGTTTTAAACAATTCGACCAATCCAACCGAATTCTTATTTGCCCTTCCGTAGACCTGTTCCCTTTGACACAGTTTGGAAACGAATGCGGTCGTACCATTTAGTGTGGTTGGGAGGGACGATGAAGAACTCTAACTATGCATGGCGC
>Ga0210393_10000741_pt1 | contig 28304 bp, 18 predicted proteins | sample IncBWC27OmetaG_FD_160068 | JGI IMG/M metagenome (GOLD analysis project Ga0210393, IMG submission 160068) | Forest soil microbial communities from Barre Woods Harvard Forest LTER site, Petersham, Massachusetts, United States - Inc-BW-C-27-O ...
GGGCATCAACCCAGACAGCTTCGGGAGCAATCTGGCCGAACTGGCCAAGGGCCGGCAGGTGATCGCCGTCCATCTTCAGGCGCATGGGCGCACGCCAGACACCGACAGGCCACTGCGCTGTGAAACGATGGGCGACGACGTTGCCGCTCTGATCGGCCATCTGAAACTCGGCAAGGCCGACGTGATGGGCTACTCGCTGGGCTCCTTCGTCGCGCTGCAGACCGCCATCCGCCATCCGGACGCGGTCGACCGGCTCGTGCTCATGGCCGCGAGGATGAGGCAGGACGACGCTTATCCGGAGGTGGTGGCGGCTTTCAATCAGTTGGAGGCCAACGCTGCCATGCTCGGCGGCAGCGTCAAGGGATCGCCGTTAGGGCAGGCCTATCCCGATGTCGATTGGACGAACCTCTTCCGCAAGGTCGGGGACCTGACCAAGCGCCCCTTTGACTGGAGCGCCGACGTCGCCAAGCTTCAGGCTCGCACACTGCTGGTCTTTGCCGACGCTGACTACCTCCGGCCCGAACGCATGGTCGAGTTCTGGAAGGCGTTGGGAGGGGGCCAGCGCGATGCCGGGATCGATGGCTCACTGCGGCCCGCAAGCCAGTTCGCAATCGTGCCGAACACCACCCACTACACGCTTGCGGTCGAGCCGATGCTGCCGGAGATCGTCGAGCGCTTCCTCGGAACCAAATAGAAAGCAGCCGGTCGCGGCGAGGCCCGCAAAGCGCTCACGGAGCGATCAGAGTGCGGGAGAGTTGCGTGTGTCCTTCGATATTCGCCAGCTTCGCTCCGCCTGGTGGCGGCGGATCACGGCAGCTTCTACCGCGCCGCGCGTGCTCTCGAAATTGAGCAATCGACTTGAGAAGCGCGAAAACCACGATGACAATGTACGTTCACAGGCGTCCAGGGAGTCCTACCGCTGGACGAAACTGATTCGACCGATGCCCGCGTCGAGGCCTCGATTGAGGCGTCCTCAGTTAACACCCGCGACCCTCAGACCGAACTTAACATTAGTCCTGTGAAGCGCGCTTGTGGTCACGGACGGGCCGACTCCCAGACTGCCGGTCTCTCAGAAATTATTCTCGGACCTGACTTCCGCCGGTGACGCGGACGTGTAAACAAGTAGTTGGAAACTGAGGCACAAATAATCTGCGAAGGGCGCTGGGCCTTTGCTTTTATTCGCACGGAGCTTGTGACGGTGGAGGAAACGCCAGTCGGGCGTTGTTTTGGTGGCGGAATTGGATGGGGATTTTGCGCGGGAGCACGTGGTGGTGGTGGATAGCGAGGCCATGGGGTATGGCGCTGTTTTGCGAAACGCGCAGCTCAGGAGACGATTTATCAGAACTTGATAGAAACTCCCCCTCCCAAGCCCACGTCCAACTCAGCAGAGCCAGGCGCACTTCAAAACAGCGGAGTGGCGCAGGCTAGATCGTTCGGCCTTCGTACCAAGGAGGGGCTTATGCTGATCCGCGCACGTCTTGCGCTTTCCGCTCTCGTACCGCTGCTGTGCGGTGGCGGAGCTGCGGCGCAACAGGACAGTGCGACAACTCCGGCGGAGGGGGAGAAGATCACCCTGGACGTGGTGGTGACTTCGAAATCCGGCCCTCCCGTTACCGGACTTCAGCAGCAGGACTTCACGCTCCTCGATAACAAAGTCGCGAGACCCATCACTTCCTTCCAGGCGCTCGGCCGCAGCCGGGCTCCCGTGGAAGTAATCGTGGTGGTGGATGCGGTCAACACGGGGATCGAGCAGGTGAGCTACGAACGAGAAGAGATCGAGAAGTTCCTGCGAACGGATGGAGGTCACCTGGCCTATCCCACAACTATCGCCGTGTTTACGGATAACGGGATACAGAAACTGGGGGACTTGACGGACGATGGCAACGCACTAAGCGCCTTGCTGGATCATTCCAACACCAGCCTGCGTTACATCGGGCGCTCGGCAGGGTTTTATGGGGCGACGGACCGCTTCTACCTCTCTCTGAAGGCCCTGAATGAGCTAACAGCGAGCGCTGCCTCGCTCCCGGGGCGCAAGGTCATTCTGTGGGTTTCGCCGGGCTGGCCACTGCTTTCGGGCCCAAATGTGGAACTCGACTACAAGCAAGAGCAAGGGCTCTTTGAGAATATCGTGGCGATGTCAACGCAACTGCGCAAGACTCGCACCACGCTGTACAGTGTCGATCCACTAGGCAGTGCAGACTTCGGCGGGCGCACCTTCTACTACCAGGAGTTCCTCAAAGGCATAAGTAAGCCCAGCCAGGTCAACGCGGGAGACCTGGCGCTGCAGGTGCTCGCGGTTCAGAGCGGCGGACTTGCTCTCACGGCATCGAACGACATTGCCTTGCTCCTGCAAAAATGCATGGCCGATACGGACGTCTATTACGAGATGACTTTTGATTCGCCAGCGTCTGGAGACAAAGACGAATACCACCACTTGGAAATCGAAGTCGACAAGGCTGGGCTTACGGCTCGCACGCGCCAGGGCTATTACGTTCCATCCGGCGAGAAAAAGATGAAGGAAGTGCCTATTCTGGAAAACCCTGTGAAGCACTAGGGAAGAGCAGTCTGGCGGAGAAAACAGAGGAGCAGCCGATTCCGTTTGCTGAATCGCATCCCGGAATGCCGTTCAGCGGTGAAATTCGGTGGTTCGGGGCGATTTTGATTCCGATTGATTTTTTGCGATTTGCAAAATGGATTTCGTGTGGTATTTTGCAGAAAGTCCTTGGAGGACTACGTCCAATGCAACGGTTAATCGATACGAGCCGTTTTGCAGCGTTGCCGGAGCGAGATCGTCTCGGCAGCGAGCGGGCGTGGTCTGCTCTCTTCCGTTAGTTCCCTGCTCGCCCCGGTAGTTTTGCTGAAAACTATTTAATTTGAGTGGCGCGTATTTTTGTGGATGCGTGTGCCGCATTGTCGCGCGGATTTTGGGATTTGCGCGAGTCATCGTTCGTGGTGTGTTTGCGTGATGCGCGGATGCGCCGGGAACATTCGCGAAGCGCTGGAGCGCTTCTTAGAAAAGAGAAACGTTATGGTCACGATTCGAGTCAAGGGTGGCACTCCGGAAGGATGCGAATCCTTGTGCCGGACGTGTAAGCACGGCCACATTATTACGGGATTTCGAGCAACGGAAGAAGATGTATTTTGCAGAATCTTCTATATCGAGCGCGAAATTCGTTTTCCCGTCCGTGAATGCACGTTTTATGCAGACAGGCGATTGGCAAGCAAGGAAGACATGGAAGACATCGCCTGGAAGTTGCGGTCCACGACGACAAAACCGAGCCGGAGCCTCGGCTTTGTCAGCGCGGTGCAATTACAGGAGAGCGAATCCAATGATGAGGAAGCCGCGCCTGCTGCTTTCGAAGAACCAAAGCTGAATGAGTGAGTGGAGCGCCATGCCCTTTTCGAAGGACATGGTGTCCGCTTGCGCGCAGATTCGGAAAAATTCAATGAGGAGAACGGTCATACGAAATAAAAACGGGAACGAAGAATTCTGCTTTCGAGCGGAGCAGTAAGCGACGGAAGGGTTATCCGTCGGAGACGAAAGTGAAGCGCGGGACGCGAGTGGTCCATGGAGAGAAAGAGCTCGTGGAAAAGCTGGGACGCGGGGACCTGTGTCCGTGTGGGTCGGGGCGAAGGTTTCAAGCGGTGCTGTTTGCAGACGGGCAAGTATGACGGGGTGAATCGCGATTACTTTTTTCCGGGAGTAGAGGGTTGCGGGGCTAGTGGATGGGGTGTGGCAGGCATCGGCCCGACCGCAGACAGGGCTAATGGACGAGGCCTTTGGGGATGCCGACGACGAAGAGCTTGGCGGCCTCTTCGGGGACGACGGGGCGGGAGAAGAAAAAGCCTTGTGCCTCGCCGCATTCGTGGCGTCGCAAGAAGTCGAGCTGTGCGCGGGTTTCCACGCCTTCGGCGATGACGCGTTGCTTGAGGCTCTTGCCGATATTGATCATGGCGCTGACGATGGTGGCGTCTCCAGGGTTCGAGATGATCTCATGGACAAACGATTGATCGAGTTTGAGGGCGTCGGATGGAAAACGGCGGAGGTAGGTAAAGCTGGAATAGCCGGTGCCGAAGTCGTCGATGGCAATCTGGACGCCCATGGCCTTGAGCTTGGAGAGAGTGACCACGGCGGCCTCGGCGTCGCGCATGAGGACGCTTTCGGTGAGTTCGAGCTCGAGATTTTGAGGCTCGACACCGGTGGTGATCAAAACGGCGCGAACTCCGGACAGAAAATCCTTGGCGCCGAATTCGGCGGCGGAGACATTGACGGCGACAGGGATAATGCCGAGACCGGCATCGCTCCAGGCGCGCGCCTGCCTGCAAGCTTCTAGGAGCACCCACTGTCCGATGGGGACAATCAGGCCGCACTCTTCGGCGATGTGGACGAACTGCGCGGGAAAAACGAGGCCGCGCTGCGGGTGTTGCCAACGGAGCAGGGCTTCGACGCCGGTGATCTGGCCGGTCTGGAGATTCAGTTTGGGCTGGTAGTGGAGCAAAAACTCGTTGCGCCCGAGAGCGGAGCGTAAATCGGCTTCGAGCAATTGACGTTCTGCAAGCCGGGCGTGCATTTCGTGACGGAAGAACTGATAGTTATTGCGGCCTTGTTGCTTGGCTTCGTACATGGCGTTATCGGCGCGATTCGTCAAGGCTTCGGCGTCCGAGCCGTCGATGGGGAAGGTGCTCACGCCGACGCTGACATTGATATCAAGACTTTTATTATCGATAACATGAGGCACGGCCAAGGCCCTGAGGATTTTTCGGGCACTATAAGCGGCGTCTTCGGCATGCTCGACCTGCGCGAGGAGTACGACGAATTCGTCGCCACCCAGGCGGCCGACGGTGTCCGACCGGCGGACACAAGCGATCAAGCGGCCGGCGACCGATTGCAAGAGTTTGTCGCCCACGCCATGGCCGAGGGAGTCGTTGATCAATTTAAAGTGATCCAGATCGACGAACATTACGGCGAGTTGCTTGCCCTGGCGCTCGGCCAGGGAAATGGCCTGGGTCACGCGGTCGTTAAAAAGAATGCGATTTGGCAAACCAGTGAGGACATCATGTTGCGCCAAGCGGGACATTTCCAGGGATTTGGCGCGGGCGGCGCTGACGTCGTGGAAAGCGACAACTGAGCCGGTTACGGTCCCCTGCTGGTCAAGGATGGGCGTAACTTTTTTTTCAATAGCAAATTCGAGGCCGTCGCGGCGAACGAGAGTACAGTTAGCACAGTGGGCGATGGACCCCGAGGTCGTATCCTGAGGCGCTGCGATTTCCGCGCACGCGACAGCCGCTGCCGGGTTAACACGTTCGATGACCTTGAGCACATCCGCAATGGGACGCCCCAGGGCCTCTTCGCGGGACCATCCGGTCATTTTTTCCGCAATGCGATTTAAATAAGCGATGTGGCCATGAATATCGATGCGCAGTACGGCCTCGCCAATACAATCCAGAGTGATGTTGGCGATTTCATTTTCCAACCACACGGCTTCCGACGCGTGGAGATCCAGCAAGTAGCGGACGGTGCGCTTTAAGCGATAGGCGTCGGCTTGCTCCTTGACCAGGTAGCCGCGGGCGCCGCGTTGTACGGCTTGCCTGGCGGCATCTTCGGAGTCGGCGGCGCTGAGGAGCAAAATGGGGATGCGATTGGCGGCCTGAAAAAGATTGTCGAACTTTTCGGGCCCATTGCCGTTGAGGGATGTGAAATCCAGGACCACAGTGCCTACCCCGCCGGTACGCAATCGTTCGATCCCGCTGGGAATGTCGACAACGCACTCAAGGAGGAATCCATGGTCGGTTGCGGAACTCAATTCGCCGAGGGTGCGCGCGGCATCTTCGGCCGCAGGTCCGATGAGCAGAACGGACCGGAGGCGGTCTTTCGCGGGCGCTGGTTTTGGCGTGCTGAGCTCGACGTTTGGCATGCGGCTGATTCCTTCCAAAACGGGTTACTTGCTCTTGGCCGTTTTGGCGGTCTCGGCTGCCATGAAGCGCAACATCTGCTCCTTCAACTGGGCATCCACTTCGTCCGCGATGGTCACGACGTCGGGAAGAAGCGTGGTGAATTCCAAGTGCTTGACGTTTTTGTGGAGCGTGGAAAAAATGGTGACCTGCAGCAGACGAGACTCCTCGACGGCCATGGCTACCGTGTAGCCTTGTTTACGGCGCAAATCGCCGTGTTCGGCGGCGGCCTTGGAAACCGGAGCCTTGGCGCCGGCGCTCAGACGCAACCGGGCAATCACATCATGCAGAAGATGAGGAAGGTGGCCGGTGCGCTCTTCAAAGCTCAGTGGAATGCACGTCAGGTCGGGCTCCTGATCGACGCGAGCAAGCCAATCGACAATCACGGATTGGAGCTCGCGTTCGAGAATACCCGCCACCGTCTCCGTATCGACAGTGCCGCCGTTTCCTCGGTGTTTCCCGACAGATTCTATGGGTTGAGGCATCGAACTCTCCTTGGCGCACTGCTCCGGTTCATCGATCTCGGTAACTAATATCCCACTGACACGGAATGTAAAACTGTCCGAAAAGAGTCTATTCTCCGCCCGTTAGAGGTCTCTGGTGGCCCAACAGTAACTAGGCTTTCTTTAGGGTTCGAATCCGCCGAGGGCGGGTTGGGGATGCCAAATTGGGAAGAATTTTGACCGGGAGGGGACGACGAGGGCCTTATGGTGCAGTTTAAGTTGTCGATGAGGGGAAGGTGGGATTGATGGAAGAGGGTGAGGGGAAAGGAGGTGGGAGGAGATTGGAAAAAGGCTTGACTTTCGCTTTTTCTTCGCCTAGGATGCGTGGCGGTAGAGGAAACGGGAAACGGCCCCGCGACCTGTTTTGCAGGACGCGGGTTAAAGCGGCAACCGGCTCCATTGTCCAACCGACTCTCACGAGCCGGTTGCCGCCCGTTAAAAATTTCCGAGCCTTAAGCGGGTGAGGGGTCATTCGTAAGGGTGATCCCTCGATCCCGAAGAACGCTGGCGGTGCGCAGCGGTTCTTGCGCTCGGAGAAGTATAGGCGTTTCGCTTTCTTGTGCCGATGGTTGTGCGGTCAGAGTTAACAGGAGCAATTTATGGAAGCCTGTGTGGAAAGCGTGATTGCTGGCGTGTCGTCCGAGACGATTCTGAATTCAGACGCAATGGCTGTCGGCATCGCGATAGAGGAAGAAGAAAAACAGGAAGCGGATGGCGCGCCCGATTTCCTGGAGCAAGGGCAGATCGCCGACACGCCGCGAGAAGATCGGATGGTGGCGCAGGATTTCAGCGACGAAGAATTTTTAGGACCACCGCACGAAGAAACGGCAAAGACAGAAATAGGAAAAGAAGCGACGAAGATGGAAACGTCAAAGGAAGAGACGCCCAAGACGGAAGCGGCGGCGGCGAAAAATCCGTGGGCGGGGTGGGCGTGGCTGGGGATCTGTAAAAATGCGGGGCCGAAAATTCCGAACATCGTGCATGTGGATGTGGACGCGTTTTTTGCGTCGGTAGAGCAGGTGCTGAATCCCAAGCTGCGCGGGAAGCCGGTGCTGGTGGGGCGCGGGGTGGTGGCGTCGGCGAGCTATGAGGCGAAACAGAGCGGCGTGAAGACGGCGATGACGTTTCGCGAGGCGCTGCGGATCTGCCCGAAGGCGATTGTGGTGGCGGGGCAGTACGAGCACTACGCGGATTTTGCGGAGCGCGTGCGGCGGATTCTGGAGACGTACACGCCGGCGGTGGAAACGGCGGCGCTGGACGATTTTTATCTGGACTTTGCGGGGACGGAGCGGCTGTATCCGGATTATGAAGCGGCGCTGCGGCGGCTGCAGGCGGAAGTGCTGGGGCGGACGGGACTGAGCGTAAGCGTGGGTGCGGCGCGAACGAAAGTGGTGGCGTCGATTGCATCGCGGCTGGAGCGGCCTCGCGGATTCCGCATGATTGCACCCGGCGAAGAGGAAACATTTTTGACGCCGCTGCCGGTGGAGAAGCTGCATGGGATTGGCCACGTGCACGCGACGCAGTTGCACGAGCGCGGCATCAGCACGATTGGGGAATTGCGGCAGGTGCCGAAGCCGGTGCTGCAGGCTGCATTTGGCGAAGCGATCGGCGGGCAAATTTGGGAGCGCGCGCGAGGGCTGGATGGGCGCGAAGTGCTGCTGCCTTCGACGCCGAAGTCGGTTTCGCGCGAGACGACGATTGAGGGCGGGACGATTGATACGGACTTTTTGGATGGACTGATCGAATATTTGAGCGAGCGCATCGGCTCGACGCTGCGGGAATACGGCAAGCAGGCGTGCACGGTGGGCTTGCGCGTGCGGTACGTCGATCACTTTTCCGCGCATCAGACGATGCGCATGACGCGGCCGACGAACGACGAGCGCGAACTGCTGGCGGCAGCGAAGGACTTGTTTGTGAAATTGTTCACGAGGCGCGTGGCGGTGCGGCTGGTAGGCGTGAGCGTGACGAATCTGGAAACCGACCGGCGGCAGAACGAACTTTTCGATACCGGCGCGAACAAACGATGGTATTTGAACCGCGAGATGGACCGCGTGCGCGGGCGGTACGGCTGGAACGCGGTGTTTTACGGCAAAGGGCTCGAACTGCGCGAGCATTACGAGACGAAACCGAACGGGCTGGTGCTGTCGACGCCATGTTTATCGCGATGAGTACGTTGCACGGCGTGATTTTTCGAGGGACGGAGTTGCTGCCGCCTTTCCTGGTGCGAATTTAGATTTTCCTTTTCCCTTCCCGCTTCTCTGCCGCGATGTGGATTAAAAAAACGCCCGCCCTACGACGGGCATAACCGTCTTTCTTTCCGATTGGGGCGCCCGTGTTCATGCACTTGCATTGTCATAGCCATTATTCGTTTTTGCGGGGCGTAGCGTCGCCGGAAGAGATTGTGGCGGCAGCGGCGGAGATGAAGATGCCCGCCGTGGCGCTGACGGATACGAACGGGATGTACGCGGCGGTGCCGTTTTACCAGGCAGCGCAGAAGGCCGGGGTGAAGCCGATTGTGGGCGTGACGCTGGATGTGGAATTCCGCGACTCGAATGATGCCTCGCGAAACTCGAAATTCGAGACGCAAAATGCTGCTAGTGCGCCGTTAACGCTGCTGGCCATGAACACGGAGGGGTACAGCAATTTGTGCCAGTTGGTGACGCTGCGGCATTTGGGCGCGGCAAAAGTGGGGCAAGACACGCGTCCTGAAAAATCGGACGGCGTGCCGGTAAGCATCGAAAATTTGGCGCGGCACAGCAAAGGCATGATCGCTCTATCTTCCCTGCCTGCGAGATCGCACGACGTGGACATTCGCAGGGGCGCGGAACGCCGCATTTCTATAAATGAAAATCACAGTGGCAGCAATGAAAAAGAATGGCTCGCGCGTTTAAAAGAAATTTTCGAAGGGCAAATGTGGATCGAAGTGCAGCATTTATCGCCGGGGGACGGACGAACGCTGCGGGAAGCGGAGCGCATGGGGCGCGAGTTGGGTGTGCCGCTGGCGGCGACAAACAACGTGTATTTTCTGCGGCCTGAGGAGCATTTGCATCACCGCGCGGTGAACGCCATTCGAACCGGAGGATTGCTGACGACCGTGGCGCCGCCGGAAATCACGAGCGGGGAGGCGTGGTTCAAACCGGCCAGCGCGATGCAGAAGATATTCCCCGATCATCCGGAGTTTTTGCAAGCGACGCTGGAAATTGCCGGGCGCTGCGACCTGAAACTGGAATTGGGAAAACTGATTTTGCCGGAATATAAAGTTCCGAAAAACGAAACAGCGGATTCGTATTTAGCGAAACTCAGCTTGCAAGGATTGCTAAAACGCTACGGCAGGCTGAAACCGGAAGCGACTTCGCGGCTGACGCATGAGTTGAGCGTCATCAGCAAATGGAAACTGGCGCCGTATTTTTTGCTGGTGTGGGAGATCGTGCAAGAGGCCGGCAGGCGCGGGATTCCGGCGGTGGCGCGCGGGTCGGCGGCAAGCTCCATGGTGACGTATTGCCTGGGAATTTCCTGCGTGTGCCCGCTGCGGTGGGGCCTCTATTTCGAGCGTTTTTTGAACGAACAGCGCGGCGATTGCCCGGACATCGACATCGATATTTGCGGGGCGCGGCGCGACGAGCTGCTCGATTACGTTTATGAAAACTGGGGCGCCGAGCATGTGGCCATGATCGGAAGTTTTATCACCATGCACGCGCGGCTGGCGGTGCGCGAAGTGGCGAAAGTTTTTGGCGTGCCGCCGGCGGAGGTGGACCGTTTCACGAAGCGGTTGCCGCACCGGCCGGTGCGCGAAATTCTAAAAGCGATTCGCGATCTGCCAGAGTGCCGCGATCTTCCCGTCGACGACGAGCCGTGGAAAACAATTCTGCACGTGGCGCTGCGTCTGGATGACGCGCCGCGGCACATGGGGATTCATCCGTGCGGCACGGTGATCTCCGCGTTGCCGCTGAATAGGCTGACGCCGCTGGAGCGCGCGACGAAAGGCATCGTCGTGACGCAATACGAAATGAACGCTATTGAAGCGCTCGGATTGATCAAGATGGACCTGCTGGGGCAGCGGGGATTTACGACGATGGCGCTGGCACTGGATAACATCGAAAAGAAGGAAGAAAAGGAAATAAAGGAGGGAAAGGAGATTCAGGAAAAACAGGAAGTAGCGCCGGATGGAATGACGCCGCGGCCGAAAGCGCGAGTGATCGATTTTTCGAAAATACCGGAAGACGATCCGGCCACGTGCGAAGTCATCGCAGCGGGGAGAACGATGGGAGTTTTCCAGATTGAATCGCCGGCAATGCGCGGACTGCTGAGCGCCATGAAAGCTCGTACGCTGGAAGAGATGGCACAAGCATTGGCGCTGATTCGGCCGGGCGCCGCAGAGTACGGATCGAAAGAATTATTCGTGAAGCGGCTGCGCGGAAAGGAGAAAGTTGAATACGCGCATAAAGAACTCGAAAAGATTCTTGGAGATTCTCTTGGCGTATGCATTTTTCAGGAACAGGTGATGCAGATATCGCAGACGATGGGGAACATGTCCATGGCGGAGGCCGACCTGGTGCGGCGCGCGGCGGCAAAATTCTCCGGGCGGAGCGACCGTGATCGATTGCGCGGGAAATTCGAGAAAGCCGCCGGGATGATGGGGTTGACGAAGAAACAGCGCGAAGAGACCTGGATGATGGTGGAAAAATTCGCGGGATTCGGATTTTGCAAAGCGCATGCCGCGACGTACGCGGATATTTCTTACCGCATGGCGTATCTGAAAACGCATCACACAGCGGAATTTCTCGCGGCGATGTGCAGCGCGGGCGCGGGTTTTTATCACGTTTCGGCGTACGTGGAAGAAGCGAAGCGCTGGGGGATCGAAGTGCGGCTGCCGTCGGTGAATCATTCGCGGATGGAATATACGGCGGAGGCCGTGGGCATTGGCAAACGCGCTTTGCGCATTGGATTGATGCAAGTGCGAGGGTTGCGCGTGGAAACCATCACGGCGATTGCGCGTGCGCGGGAAAGCGGCGGCGGATTCCGTTCGCTCGAAGATTTTCTGCAGCGCGTGCCGGTGGAATGCGACGAGATCGAGGCGCTGATCAAATGCGGCGCCTTCGATGATGTTCGCGGAATGACGCGGCCGGAGATGCTGTGGCGATGGAACTTGCTGCGGCCCGGGGGAAAAAAGTTGCCGCCGGGCGCGGCTGCGTCCGCGGAAATGGCCGGCGCGTTGTTTGCCGAACCGAAACGGGAGGATGCCATCCGCGAGGCGTTGGAGGGAATACAACTGATGGAATACGGCCGGGAGCAGAAGTTACGATACGAGCGCGACATTTTGGAGGTGTGCGTAAGCGGCCACCCGCTGGATTTTTTCCCGAGAAACGGCGAAACGTGGAGCGACGAATTGCCGGAGTTGCGCGGCAAGCGCGTGACGCTCTGCGGCTGGGTGGTGACGCACCGCCACGTGGGAACAAAAAATTACCGCAACATGATGTTCGTGACACTCGAAGACCAGCGTGGGATTTTCGAGACGGTGCTCTTCCCCGACACGTACGAGCGCTACGGCGGGTTGATTTATGAGACGCGCACGATGCGCTTGACCGGGCGCGTCGAAATCGGCGGGCAGATCAATTGCGAAACGCTGGCAGCGCTGAAAAGCACGCGGTGATTTATGATTCGAACGAAAACGCACAATATCGCGCCGTCCGCGGAACCGGAAACAGGCCGGCCTGCAGGAACCGGCGAAGAATGGCTGGGGCGAAACCGCAGCGGAAAACGCCGGCTGTGGGAACGGCTGAATCCGCGCAGCCGCAAGCAGATCCACGTAATTGCTGAGGCGCTAGCGCTGCAGCAAACGCACGCGCAGTTGCCGGAGCCGCTGCGCGCGCGGCTAAGTGCGGCCATCGAGGAACTTTACCGGGTGATTGGCCGAATTGGCGCCTTGCTGGCGGAGGTAGCACGACGGACACCACCGCGCGAGTGAAGCTTGCGAGGGTCCCGCATGCGACGGCATACTGCGAGAATGGCTGTCCCCAACATGCGCGGCTCCCTGGCCCTTGCAGCGATGGCGTTGCTGATCGCGGCAGGGGCGGCTCCATCGCGAGCGGATGAAATCAGGCTGAAGGATGGAAAAAAACTTTACGGCGTGATCGTGGCGTATGAAGACAATATGTTCAAAATTAAAACCGATTTTGGATATATTCTCGTGGAGAAAGATAAGATTGCTTCGATAATTCCGACGGCCCCAGGGGCGCAACCAACTGCGAAGAAAGAGCCCGCGCCTTCCGCCAAATCTCCGGCAGATACGCAGCCAAAGAACGAGGACGCCGTGGCATCCTCTGCGGATACGGCGAGTTCAGCAACGGAGGTCAATGCCAAGTCTCCGAATCCAGCGGCGCCAGCCAAGCGGGAAAAAGCGGCTCCAAAAATAACCAACGCAGCGGCAAAACCGGATTTGCCAGCGACGCAATCCAGTGCGAATCCAACGCCACCGGCGATCAAGGCGGCGACTGGAGCTCCCTCCGCGGGATTGACGTCGGCCGCAACACCGCCCGCGCCACCGAAGGAACCGGAACTCCCCGCGAATCGCGAAGAGATTCAAGGCAACCTCTACACGAATTTCACGCACGGCTTCCGAATGTATAAGGCGCCCAGCTGGAACTTAATTGAAGACGCGCGAAGCGCGCTGCCGAACGCGATTGTGGCCATGGGAACATTTAACGAATCGACTTTGCTGGTGCTCGGCGAGGAAAAAACAAAAGAGCCGCTGGCAGCAGCGGCAACGACGGTGGAAAAACGACTCCGGGATGTTTACGAAAACTACCGGCAGATTTCGCAGCGCAAGACGGTGGTGGGCGGAATGCCGGCAGTCGAATACCAATATCGCGGACAGGCCGACGGCCACGATTGGTCGGGAACCCTGGTCGTGCTTTCGCGCGGGAACGATATTTTCACAGCGCTCGGCATGACCTACGCCGACACGGACCTCATCCAGATTCAAGAAAACGTGATTGCGCGTTCGATTGCCAGCCTGGACTTCAGCGCTCACTGATCCGCTCTCAAAACCATTTGGAATGGCGAAAGACCCCGCGTTCGCACAGCAACGAAGTGTGCCTGCGTCTTTTTTGAACCGCAACATCAATACATGATGGTTTGCGTGAGGTGATGAGGCCATCGGGTGGCGTGGTAGTGAGTCCAAAGACGGGCGTCAATTTGCGGAATGATGACCTGTTCGGAGGCGGGGCGGAGCCTATTGATCTCTTCGGTGAGGAGCGCGGTGGCGTAGAGGCAATGTGCGCGAATTTCGACTTCGCGATGTGAGTCGCGTGGAATGAGCTGATAAGTATTGATAGCGTGCTCGAGTTCGGCGGAATAGCTGGTGATACCGAGAAGCCGGAGGCCCACAGGAACGATGTAGTCGGCGAGCGCGGTCATTTTTTCGGCATCATCGAGACGGAACTTGCCGGATTTATGCAGCGTAGCATAGAGAATCCACATGCCGAGTTGCGCGAGCTTATAAATTTTAATTTCGTGACCATCGTACATACTAACGTCGTTAAAGCGGGGAAATTCCTTGACCAGGCGTTCGATCAGTCCGTTGCCATTGTCGAAGAGTCGCGGCGGGCACGAATGGACGAAGTTGTGGAAGTGGCCGTTGTACTTCTGGGCAAGAATCGCACCGGTTTCGCGAAGGACGGCAAGTTTTTCGTCGAGCATAGGCATGGGAATATTGCCGGCGAAGATTTCGGCGAGTTCGGCTCGCGAGATTTTGGCGAGGAATGCTCCATCCAAAATAGGGATGCCGTCGTCCATGGCGCGTTTGAGGCAGGCGAATTCCGCGTCCGAGTCTGACCAATGCCGGCCGCCATAATCGACCTGGAATTTTGTGTGCGTGGTGAAATCAGTGAAGGCCGTGTCGATGGTGTCGGCAACGAGGGTGAAATCGATCGCTTCGTTGGCGTTATCGGAACCAACGCCCAATGGGAGAGTGAATTCGGGCATCGGAAGTTCCTCGTAGGCCATCCAGCCGGCGACTTCGACGATTTTTTCGATGTGCGTACGAACTTCGCGGGAGTGCTCGATAACGGGGTGAAGACTATCTAGAACAGGGCTTCCGGTGAGTTTGGGCCAGCGAACGGATATTGGCAATGGAGAATCTCCAACAATTGCTTTATCAAAATGTCGCACAACGTCCAAAGTATTCACAAGAATGTAGCCACAAGCAAACACGCCCGTCATTTGGCGAAAGAAAGTTCGGCGAGTGCAGTACACGAACAAAAGGGCCAATCTACTTGCCCTGAATGCGCGAGACAAATAACTTCAGGAATTTGTCGGCTTGCACTTCGAGACAGACCTTGGCGTTGGGCTCGACTTTGTCGAGGCCTTCGATAATGTAGCGGCCTCCCGAGGGCCCGCCGGGAGCATCGGCATGAAAGACGTTGCGCTCGATTTCGCCGCGGCGGTTGGCCACCGTTTCTCCGCGTGTAAACTCTCCGCGTGTTTCGACGTCTACGTGCATCAGCGGCGCGGTCACTAGTGTGGCGTCGATGGCCACGCCGACGGCAAGCGGATCGTACATGGGTGCGCCGGTGGCGCCGACTTTTTCGGAGAGCTCGACGAGGAATTTGGTGACGCCGTAAATGAAATCGCTGATGGGGCCGTGTGTGCGGCCAAGCTGTTCGAGATGTTTGCGGCTGAAGAGCGTTTTGTCGCCGACATCGAGGCCTACCATGGTGAGCGGCCAGCCTGCCTGAAAAACAATCTGCGCTGCTTCGGGATCGTTGTAAATATTGGCCTCGGCCGCGGCATTTACGTTACCGCCTTTGATGGAACCGCCCATGAGAATAACTTCTTTAACCAATGGAATGATGGAAGGATCTTTTTGGATGGCCAGCGCGATGTTGGTGAGCGGACCGATGGGGACGAGAGTAATTTCATGAGGAGCGGCGTGAACGAGTTGGATGATGAGGTCCGGACCGAAGCGAGGGTCGGCTCTGCACTTGCTTGGCGGGAGCTCGATATTGGCCAGACCGTTTTTGCCGTGCCAGAACTCAGCCGTGATGAGTTTTTGAAAGAGAGGATGCTGCGCGCCGCCGGCGACGGGAATGTCGCAGCGATTCGCGAGCGATACCATGCGCAGCGCGTTCTCAAGGCCCTGCTGCGCGGTGACGTTGCCGGGAACTACGGTGATTCCACGAACGTCAAGCTCCGGCGAGATAAGCGCCAACATGATAGCCATGGCGTCATCGGTGCCGGGATCGGTGTCGATGATGATTTTGCGCGCCGAGGCGGAGGCGGAGGCGACAATCAGTGCAGAAAAGAAAATCAACGATAGCGCGAAGGCAGCAGCGCCGGCGAAATTGCCCAGCGATCCCCGCGGTAAACACCGCCGACAAATGAGGAGTCGAATCAGAAATTGCTCCCGAACAGACCGCGCGTAGGCTAGCGTCCGGATCGAAGAAGTGTCAAGTTAAATATGGAGTTTTTTGCCGACTTGTGCGCCCGCAAGCATTTTTCTTCGTCACGAAAATAAGTGATTTCTAATCTATTTTGTTCTGGCAAACCGATTTCGAACGTTCGCGACTGCTGCTGAATCAGCCCACCACTGCAGCTGATTGCAGACGGGCAAGCGCTTGCTCAGTGGAAATCAGTTGCGCGCCAAGGGCTGAGAGTTCATCGATCGAGCTGCGGCCTGCCGCGGGATCAAGCGTTTCGATCGCATCGTGAACGATCGAAACGCGGCGGCCTCGATCGAGCAACCCCTTGCCCGCGTAGCGCACGCAGAATTCCGCGACCACGCCGAAAAGAAATATTTCGGACTCGCGGGGCAGGGCGTTTACGATGTCTTGTGCATGATGGCTTTCGAAAACGTCAAGCGTTTGTTTCTCGATTAAAATCTGCTGGTGCGTCAGCAAACCGGCGGGCGGAGTAAATGCGGGATCGTTGGGAACGCGCGCCACAACATCCGCTAATGCTTCGGGAATGAATTCTGCGCCGGGGGTTCCCCGCACACAGTGTGGGGAGAACACTTTAAATTCTGGATCGTCTTCGGTGTGCTGGCAACCGCTGGCGACCAACAATGTGCGCCCAGTCCGCGCTTGGTCCACGAGCAGCTTGATGCGGGGAATCAATTTTTCCGCGCCAGGAACATACAACTTGCCTCCAGGCAACATGAAGTCCGCCTGCGTATCGACAGCCCACAAAACAATATTTGATCGGTTGGACACCGAGTGGAAGCCTCCGGTTCGAACTGCCGCGAGCCAAAACCAGAGCCAGTTCTTCGAACACGGGCAAGATAGCACATTCCGATGTCGGCTATAATCCTGCGTGGTGAAGAACATTCTGGATGGCGTGCGCGTGGTGGAGATGACGGAAGCCCTGGCCGGGCCGTATTGCGCTATGTTGTTGGGAGATTTTGGCGCGGACGTGATTAAGGTCGAGCGGCCTGGCGTTGGCGATCAGTCGCGCGGCTGGGGACCGCCGTTTGTAGGAAGCGAGTCCGCGTATTTTCTCGCTGCGAATCGAAACAAGAAGTCGGTAACGCTGAATTACGCGCATCCGCGCGGAGCGGAGGCTTTGCAAAGGCTGCTGGCGACGGCGGACGTGTTCCTGGTGAACCAACCAACGATGAGTTCGCTGGTGAAGCGCGGGATCGATCCGGAAACTCTGTGCGCGAAATATCCGCGGCTAATTTATTGCAGCATTACGGGCTATGGTTTCGGCGAGCCGAACGCGGGCCGGCGCGGCTACGACATTATCGCCCAAGCGGAAGCGGGCGTGATGAGCTTCACCGGCGAGCCTGGCGGAGAGCCGATGCGCTATCCCATCGCCATTGCGGACATGACGTGCGGCCTGTATGCCACGATGGGCATTCTCGCGGCGCTCTTCGCGCGCGAAAAAACGGGATGCGGGCAATTCCTGGACATGGCGCTCTTCGATTCGCAGCTCACTTGGCTATTGAACATTGGGAGCAATCACTTGAACGCGGGCGTCTCGCCGGAACGCTGGGGAAATGCGCATCCGAGCATCGTGCCTTATGAAATGTTTCGCGGCAGCGATCAACGGTATTTTGTTGTGGGCGTGGGCACGGAGATTCAGTGGAAGAAATTTGTGCAGTTGATGGGGATCGAGAAAGAAATCGGAGGCGACGCGCGGTTTCAAAGCAACGCGATGCGCATAAAATACCGGCAGGCGCTCGTCCCACATTTGCAAAACATATTTGCCAAAAGAACTGTTGGCGAGTGGTTGGAACTTTTGGCTCGTGCGGAAATTCCAGCGGGCCCTGTCAACACCGTGGCGGAAGCATTGCATGATGCGCAGACACAAGCGCGAGGATTAATCGTCGAAATCGAGCACCCAACTCTGAAAGTCGCTCGCAGCATTGCCAATCCCATCCGGTTTTCGAGCACACCTGCAACCTACCGGCTTCCGCCGCCCCTGCTGGGTGAGCATACTCCTGCAATTCTAGAAAACCTCGGCTACTCGCCGAGTGACTTGGACGTCATGAAGCACGATTGCGCGATTTAACATTCGGCAGTGGTCGCGCGCGGGAGCAATGCCTTTCCGTTCCCGCCCAGATTTTCTCTGAATTTAGTACGACAAGGACTCAGTACAGCGATGGTCTGTCGGAACCGCCCAGCAAACTGTTATTGACGTTGACGCTCGTGTGCGTCCCTTCGCCCCCGCCCCAGGAAAACAGCAGAAACACTTGTGGAAACCCTCCGGCGCGCAGCGTCAACCCCGCAGAAAAACTGTGCACCCAGGGACTTGCTCCCAATCCACCGCGCGTCAGCGCCACTTTTCCCTCGTCCACCATGAACGCCACGCCCAGCGGCAACGGCCCAACCGAATGCTCAAAACTTTCGCGCAAAAGCAAAACGTCTGGCGCTCGAAAACGGTAATCCTGAAAACTTGCAAGCGTGGAATTTCCGTTGATATCCGATCCGCCGAGCGTCGGTTGATAGTAAAAAGGCACAATGTCCCCGCCCGGTGTCATGGAAAGCGCGGTAAAAAGACGAAACCCTATACTCCCTTCCAGATTTCTCGTGAACGCTTTCGGGCATTCCGGATGTTTCTCCGCCGCATCCAGCGAACAATCGTCCGGTCCATTGGCCGATCGCGGCTCGATCACCCGCGTTGTCTTTCCGTAGAGCGCAAATTGGTGCCCCAAATCAATCGTGGCTCGCTCAAACGAAAACGTTGTGTTGCCCGGCGCAAAATATTGTTGAAACGCAACGTTGTAATTCAGCCGCACGATTGCATTGCCAAGCACCGGCGTCATGCGCACGCCCTCGCCAAGTTGCAGCACGCCGGGCTGGTTCGTCAATCCAGGAGCAGTCGCCTCCGTATACAACTGTTCGATCGACGGGCTCGGCTGGCCATCGCTCGGCCTCAACGACACAAACCTCCCGTTGATTTCTCCGTACAGCGAAATTTTCAACGGATCGTAAATGGGCTTGATCGCATTGGCACCGGCAATCGTCTCGCGCATCCCGTAAAACGACCGAGCCGCTTCGTTCGTCCCCGGCCCCAACCCAAAATACGTAATCTTGTTCAACGAGATCGCCTGCGCATACAGCCCCAGCACCGTGTGCTCCGGCAACTCCGTCCAATTCCGCTTCACATTTTGCGATCCCAGGTGATGGCCGATCAGCGGCTGCCCGCTGTGCACAAACTTCATGTACGCTCCCGCGCGCCACGAACCGTTGATCGATCCAACTGCGTCCGCATCCCAGCTGATTCGCCAATTGTCCGTGTTCTTGTGCCCGACGTACGCCACTCCGGCGCCAAATCCGTTTTGCGGCGCGATGCTTCCCACCGCAATGTGCACCGGCTGCCCCGTAAACAACTCCTCCACGCAATCTGGCACCACTTTTATCGTGAACGCGCCGCAACTATCCTTTAACTTGTCCATTTCGCCGGGTGGATCCACATTCGTCGCCGCCGTTTGCGGCGCGGCCGTCTGGCCTCGCGCGATGCCAGCCACCAGCAGAAGTAAAATTGCCGCAATCGCTCGCATAGCTTTGCTCACTTTCCCACCGGCTTCGCCGCGTACAAGTGCAAAATCGAAGTAGCCTTTCGCACGAACTCGCTCACCTGCCGTTCCGTCTTGATGCTCTTTGGATCGATTGCCAGCAGCGCCTGCACTTCTGACGCATGCTTCGAAAGCGCCTCGCGAAGATGCGCAATCTGCGACACCAGCAGCGCCGACGCGATCCGCTCCGGGTTAAACGACTCTTTTGGTGTCTTCGGTACCGAAATTAATTTTCCGCCGCTAGCCATAGCTCTCCTCACAAATCAAACGTGATGCAGTCTCCATCCGGACGCATCGTGTCCGTCAGCAAATCAAGATACGTCTGCGCCTTCTGTTCGCGAACCGTCCGCTTTGCATCGCCCTTCAGAAAATAATTCGTCACCGTCGCGGGAATCGACGCATGTTCGAACACTCTTCCATTCACCGCATCTTCCGGGCCTGGCACCACCGTTCCTCTCCCGATCCACGGCGACACCAGAATCGCCGGCACGCGAATTCCCAATCGATCAAATGCAAACGCCATTCCCGTACCCGTGTCCCCCGCCTTGGCCACATACCCATCCGGCGTGCACGCCGGCGGCACCACGTGGTCGTAAATTCCGCCATGCTCGTCGTAAACCACTAGCAGCGCCGTGCTCTTCCACAGAACAGGATTCGTTCGAATAGCGTTGTACACCGTCGCGATAAACCGCTCTCCCTCGCGCACGTCGTGGTCCGGATGCTGGTCCGACGCCAGAATCGCTCCTCCGTCATCGCCCGTATGATCGTTGTAGCAAGGCTCCACGAAGCTGTACTCCGGCAAGTTCCCCGATTTGCAGTCCGTCAAAAACTGTGAGAACGTGCCGAATAACTGCGGCTGATTCTTCAACAGATTGACGATCTCCATCGTCGAGCTCGGCTGATCGTAATAATAGATTTTCGACGTATGTCCCGCGCTCACCATCCGCTCGTAAGCGCTGGGGATCGGGTCCAGCGTATAAAAAATATCCATGCTGACCTGCCCGAATGACGTCCCATAGTGCGCGAACGCCCGATTGCAGATCGTCGGACCCGGTATCGACGAAAACCACCCATTAAATACCGCGTACTCCGTCGCCAGCGCCGTCAACACCGGCAGTTGCGCCGGCGTAAAGTAGCTCATGATCGCGTGCGACGCGTTCACGTTTCCGGCCTGCGTCTGGTAGCTCTTGATGAATCCCTGCATATTCGCAGCGCGTCCCGCCGCTTGCGATCCTCCGAAAATTTGCACGTCCACTCCCGGAAAGTGGTGGTCCGGATCGTTCTTCAGTTGCCCTTCATAGTTGGCGTTGGCCTTCACCTGCACCATCGCGCCCGTCGAATCCGGATTGCCCTCGTTACCCGTCAGCCCGTTGATCCTCGGGTCCTGCTTCTTCAGCCCGCCCAGCATGTGGTCAAACGACCGGTTCTCCATCATCAGCACAACGATGTGCTTCAAATTGTCCAATCCCGCCGTCATATACACCCCCGCATTGCCCTGGATTTCGGCTCGCTCTATCCGAGTAGTGACACAAATCCCACGAAACGTTTCAACCTCACGCTTCACTACCCTCCATTACTCATTTCTTGGGACCGGCAAGCCGCTCCGTCTCGCCAGCCACGTTTCAACGCGCCGGCGCATCCATCGAAAGACGACTCGCCCGGCCCGGCAGCGGGGAGGATCACGTGTTCGGCTCTCAAGTTCTTGAAGTCGTCATCGGCCTCATTCTCGTCTATCTCGTTCTCAGCATCGGCTGCTCCGGCATCAAAGAAATCATCGCCGCCATTTTTTCGCTCCGCGCCAAAACTCTCGAAGACGCCATTCGCAACATGCTCAAAGACGGCGCCGTCGACTACACCTCGCTCCTCTTCAAGCACCCGCTCATCGCCGCCAGCGCCCCCGAAGGCCAGAGGCCTTCCTACCTCGCCGCCCGCTCTTTTGCCCTCGCACTCCTCGACGTCATTGCCCCTCCCAGCGCCGGCCAGCCCCGCTCCCCCTCCTCCACGCGCGCCGCCATCGCCCAAATCTCCGACGAGAAACTTCGCAACACCCTCCTCGGCTTCTTCGACACCGCCCAGGGCGACATCGACGCCTTCCGCAACCTCCTCGAGCACTGGTTCGACGACACCATGGAACGCATCAGCGGCTGGTACAAACGCATGTCCCAAAAAATTATTTTCGGCGCCGGCCTCGCCCTCTGCCTCGCCCTCAACGCCGATTCCCTCATGGTCGTCAAGGAGCTTTGGAGCGACCAAGCCCTCGCCAAAGCCGTCGTCGCCCAAGCAGAAAATCGCATCAAGACACCCCTTCCATCCGACAGGTCCAACAAGCCTGTACAGCCGTCTGGCATCGCCCAAGTAGAAAATCCCGCAAAAGCCAGCGCTCCGACTGACGACTCCACCGAGCCCGTTAAGCTTTCCGATGTCATCTCCGAAGTTCGCGACGCCAACTCTCCTCCCATCGGTTGGTCCAACACTCCTAAGGACATCCGCTGCCTGCCTCAGGAACCCTGGAGTATCGTCTTCAAAATCCTCGGTATTTTTCTCACTTCCTTTGCCATCACTCTTGGCGCACCATTCTGGTTCGACCTTCTCAACAAGGTCTTCAACATGAACGCGCGCCTCTCCGGCCACCCTCCCGCCGCGGCCAATTAACTTTCCCGGATCCCCTCGCGGGAGGCTCGATCCGGAAAATAAGTAAGCACATCAGCAGAAAGGAAACTTCACCATGAGCACGCAGCAAGGAACCATTCCTCTCAAGGGCAGCACCAAGCATCGACCGTCAAACGCCCAAATCACCGGCGAAGCACCAGCTGGTGAATTCCAGATCACCGTCATGGTCCGCCGCCGCAACGAACTTCCCTCCATGGAAGCTCACGGCAAAACCAAGATCAGTGATCGCACCTATCTCACCCGGGAGCAGCAAGCCGCTAATCACGGCGCCGATCCCGCCGATCTCCAAAAGGTCGAACTCTTCGCACAACAGAACGGCCTCCGCGTCGTCGGCGCCAACGCCGCCCAACGCTCCGTCACTCTTGCGGCCACCGCCACTGCCTTCAGCAAAGCCTTTGCCGTGGATCTGAAAACCTATAAGTCCGGCGAAATCTCCTATCGCGGCCGCGAAGGCGACATTTATCTTCCTCCGGCCCTCTCCGGCGTCGTCACCAGCGTCACCGGCCTGGACAACCGCCAATTCGCCAAGCCCCACGTCCGCGTTCACCGCGGCGCGGCCCAAGCCGCAGGCGCGGGAGCGGGTACATCCGCAAGGGCCGCATCCGTGCCTCCCGGATTCACTCCGCAGGATCTCGCCACCATTTACAATTTCCCCAAAACTCTTGACGGCACTGGCCAAACCATCGCCATCCTCGAACTCGGCGGCGGCTTCCACCCTGCCGAGCTCGCCACCTATTTTCAAAAGGTTGGCGTCGCCAAGCCCCCCAGAGTCACCGCCGCCACCTTCCCCAACGGCGGCACCAACTCTCCCGGCACCAACGCCCTCGACCCCAACAATCCCGACGTCGAAGTCATGCTCGACATCGAAGTCGCCGGCTCCATCGCTCCCGGCGCCAACATCGTCGTCTATTTCGCCCCCGACGCCTCCGACCAGAGCTTCCTCAACGTGCTCAACGCCATCGTCCACGACAACGCGAACAAGCCCACGGTCGTTTCCGTCAGTTGGGGCGGCCCCGAGGAAAGCGCCACCGTCCAGTTCCAAAATGAGTTCGACCGTATCCTCCAATCCGCGGCACAAATGGGCGTCACCGTCTGCGTCGCCGCCGGTGACAACGGCTCCGCCGACTTTGCCGCCACCGATCCCAACTGGGACCACAAAGCCCACGTCGACTTCCCCGCCTCCAGCTCCTTCACCCTGGCCTGCGGCGGAACAAATCTCACCGCCTCCAACGGCGCCATCACCAATGAAGTCGTCTGGCACGACGGCACCAATGACGGCACCGGCGGCGGCGTCAGCCGCTTCTTCGCCATGCCCACTTACCAGCAAAACGCTGGCGTTCCCAAAGCCGTCGACCCCGCCGGACCCGTTATGCGCGGCGTCCCCGACGTTGCCGGCGATGCCGCCCCGGCGACGGGCTATCGCGTCCTCTGCGACGGCACCAGCTTCCCCGATCCCGCGCAAGGACTCCCACCCGTCGGCGGCACCAGCGCCGTCGCTCCACTGTGGGCAGGCCTCGTCGCCCGCCTCAACCAAGGCCTCGGCAAGCCCATTGGCTTCGTCAATCCGCTGCTCTACGCCATCCCCAGCAGCGCCAACGCCTTCCACGACATCACCACCGGCTCCAACGGCAACTACAAAGCCAAAGCCGGCTGGGATCCCTGCACCGGCCTCGGCAGCCCCAACGGTCAAAACCTCCTCGCCGCCCTCAAGTAGATTGCTTTCTGCGGGGCGGCACCGCCGCCGTCCTGCACAAACGGAAAAGGGCAGCGCAACCATCTCATCTCGCGGTCGAACACACTCCGAGAGCCATCCAAAAAAGACGAAGGGCCGGCATCCACCGGCCCTTCGTCTTTCCCACTCTCAATCACGACTCTCGCCAGTCCACATCCTTCAACCTCGCGCCCTCTGGCGTAGGTGCCCTCAATGCCCTCCTCTGTTTCCGCCTTATCCCCTCCCCCCGCGTTTTCCTCCTCTTCCCCCCTCCGGGTCCTCTGTGCCTCCGTGAACTCTGTGTAATTCTTCTCCCCCGCCTTTCGTCGCCGCACCTGAGCCACCCATTGACCATAGTCTGACGATGGTCCAAGCCTTCGGATCACCTTAGGCTCGCCCCGCCTCAAACCCAACCAATCCACTCACTCCTACTAAAAACCGATAACTGAAAACTGAAAACCGCATTTGCCCCTCAGCGTAGGCTCTCTTACTTCTCCGCACACTCTGCGTCTCTGCGACCTCTGAGTTGATCTTTTTCCAACTTTCTTCACCCTCGCGGCCCACCCACCACAAAAATCCGCACCTCAAATTCGCTTGACATCACGTAACTAATGCGGTATTCTCTTGCCCAGGGAATTGTGGGTTGAAACCTGTAAAGCTCCAACCATGTTGGAGCATTTTTTTTGCCCGGTGCCGGTCCACTTCCGCGAAGATGTGCCTTGGAAGAGGACTTTCCTAAGCTCTTTTGGCGCGACACTTCCGTCCGATTCCTGATTGAGGCCTCTTTTGAACCCGCTTCGCTATTCGTAACTTGTTTGTTCTCAATGCTTACGCATGACCGCCCTGTAAGTCACTTAGATGCAACACTTACAAGCATATTCCGTGTTTTGCCCTGTTTCAACCGAAATTGACCGTCTGTAACTCATTTATCTGCAACACTTACAAAGAATCACTCCGTAAGCTATTTAGATGCAACACTTACAGAAAAACGGGGGGGGAGGGCCCCACCACAATAGTCCATCGCCCTCGGCACACCACCCTCGCTCCGGCAAGATCACCCAGCCATCTCCTCTCCCTTGAGTTTCAGCGATGCAAACGTGGCGCAATCCTGAGATGAGGGAAAACGTCAGGGAGGAAGTTAAGACTCAGCGCACAGTGGAAATGGGGTCCAGAAGTCCTGCAAATCCTTCGAGCGTTTGTAGTTGCGCAGCATGCTGCGCAACTACAAGGGGTCGGGGCTTATGACCCAGCATAAAGCTGGAACGGCGCCCAGTAGTAAGGCTTCTTGAAAACGCTTTGCGCATCTTTCGAGTGCAGCAGCGACAACTTGGCGGTGCGCAGCGCCGCAGCCGTATCCTGGCCGCGATTCAGTTCACCGTAGAAGGAATCCATGAGCTGCGGCGCGGCGGAATCGTTGACTTCCCACAACGCACCAATGACGTTATGCGCGCCAGCGCGCAAGAACGCCCAGGAAAGACCGATCAAGCCTTCGCCGGAATACGCGGTCTTGCCCGCGCCCTCGCACGCGGAGATCGTAACCAGTTGCGCTGTCAGAGGATGCTTCACGATGTCGCGCGCATACAGTTTGTAGGAGTCGCCTTCCCTGCTCAGGATGACCGCCGATTCCAAAGGCCGCGTCACGCTGGCGGTTCCGTGAGTCACAAAATGAAGATAAGCAAATCGTTCCGGATTGCTATTGAGATAAGCGCTCGGCGTAGCCTGCTTCCCTTCCAGCACCTCGCGTTTGGAATCTGGAAAATATCGCTCCACCCGCTTCATCTCGTCGGCCGCCTGCGGCAGCGGATCAAAGGGCTCCACTGTCTCGGTATTCCCGACCAGCAAAAGACTCTTCTCCTTCGTCGCGGGACGGCCAGCGGAAGAAGCGAGCAGCGTCAGCGAACTCGCCGTCGTCAACGTAACATCCTCAATCCAAAAATGCGGCTGCGGGTCGGGCACAATCAACGTTTCAAAATTCAGCGCCGACAAACTCGGATCGGGCAACAGAATCACCCGCGCCCCTTGCGGAATCAACTTCTTCGCCGGTTCCACCAGCGTCGCGTACAACTTCTTACCCGCGTCGCTGCCCGCATCCCCAGCATCATGCAAATCGCGCAGCGCACTGCGATACGCCTTCACCAGCGGCTCGATCTCCGAAGCCTTCGGCATCTTAAAATACGCCGTCTTCGTCGGTGTAATGACCCAAAGGTGCGATTGCTTCTGCCCAATCCAGTAGAAAAGCAACGTCTGTCCCACCCATTGTGCGACCTGCTGAGGCCGTACCGCGACCGCTGTCAAGCGCACTGCTTCATCAGTCGAGGACAAGCCCTCGGCCAGCGTCCGCGCCCGGCTCAACTCAGCAACCCGCAGAGCGTCGCCAGATCGCCCATGCGCCACAAGAAAATCCACGTAGTCTTCATAGAACTCGATGCTGCTGGAAAGAAACGTCAATCGAAACTCTTCCCGGTTGAGAGCGTTTCGCGCTGCCTCGATGGTGCTGATGGCCTGGATATACTCTCGCTCAGCGAGGGACGCCTTGCCCTCGTCATCGTACACTTTGGCCAAGCGTGCCTGCGATTCCCATTTAAGCGTTGTCTGCGCTTTTTTATTAGAAATGATTCCCTGATAAAGCGTCTCGGCCTCTGGAAAGTTTCGCTCGCTGGCTTGAATTCTAGCGCGGACAAGCTGCGAATCAAGAACGCCCGATTGGTCGAGCCCGTCGCGCTCCATGTCCGTCGCCTCCTTGTTATATTGCATGGCAAGCTCGATACGCCCGGTCTCTAGTGCAACTGCAGTTAGGTCATTGAGGCATTCTATAAGGCTGGTTTTTTCATCTAGGCCCCTGGCGATCCTCAGCGCCTGGGTCAGAATAGCCTCGGCGGCTTCGTAATTGTGTTGGGCATAGTAGGAATTAGCGACGCCCGTCAGCCAGTAGGCTTGATAGGCAAGGAGTTTGCGGCTTTCTGATTCGTCAGCGGCTTGTTTATATAGGGTTAATGCGTTTTGGGAGTCGCCCAGCTGGAAATAGCTCCACCCCATGTTTCCGAAAATGATTCCAATATTTGCCTTCAATCCTAAAGAACGGGAGAGATTCAGCGCGGCTTGATTCCAATCGATTGCCTCGTCAAAATGTCCCTGTTTTGTAGCCACTAAACCCAAGTTTCCCAACGCGTCCGCTTCCTGTACTTGGTTAGGGTACTGCCGGGAAAGGGATAGTGCTTGGCGAAGGATAGCCTCGGCTGAGGAATAGTCACCCCTGTCGATATTTAACGCGCCTTGATTGTTCAAGACTTCGCTCAAAAGCTTTGGTTGGAATGCACCAGCAAGACTTGCCGCATTAGCAAATCTCTTTTCGGACTCATCGAGTTCCTGGGCGTATCGAAACGCGATTCCCTCGACCATGTACTTAAGCACAGCCACGTCAGACGACCTGAGGGAACTAGGAATATCCTCGTGGAGAGTATCAAGGGAATGTTTATATTCTTTGCGGTAGACGAAATCCTGCGCCGTTAGCACCCTAAACCGCCACTTCCATTCTTCACTTTTGGTTCCGTATTCTTTCGAAGCGCGGTCAAGCTCTACCAGTGCTATGTCGAGATCGCCGTGGCGGATTTCCTGTTGGATTCGAGCATAGGCACTCTCTGGGCTCGTAGTTTTGTGGCAGCCAGAAAAAACGGTAATGGCCGTTAGGAGTAACAATGAAAAAGAGGTATCAGCTATCCGCCGCCTGGGTTGGGTGGCATTGGCTGGCCGTTGGTGTTGGCTTCGGCGACTGTTAGCGCTGCTACTTGAGGGGAACCGAGTTCCAGGCGGAGCATCGTGAGTGTGCGCGCACCGGCCGTGGCGAAAAGTTCGGCAAAGTAAATCCTGCCAAAGCCGTCGATGGTGATGTGGTTTTCCTTTTCCTTCACGCCCGGCAGAGAGGATTCGATTTTCTCGACTAAAGAGCACAGCGCGGCACCATCCTGGTGTTCTGCCAGTCTCCCATTTCCTTTGTCGGTTTCAACTTCTTTTTTCAGGTCCTCTCCGCTCTTGGCTTTCGAGAGGTGCTGCTCGCGAAGGAATACTTTGACGGGATGTCCTTCAATGCGCAGATTGTGAAAACTGCTTCCTTCGAAAGTAAAGTGGCCGACCGGGTCTTTACGTTTATGCACCGAGTGGACGCTCACTTCGATGCGTTCCGCCGTCACCACATCCAAAATATTCAAGTCGTAGATGAACGTGGTCGCGTGCGTGTGCGCGACGGTGGAGTCTTCGTTCCACCGCCCGGAAACGTGCGTATGCGCGGATCTAAAACGAATATAATCCTGGCAATAGTAGCCTTCCGCATGATTGCGCGCGTGCCCGCCGATCGTCGGCAGCGACGCGGAAGCCTGCGCATCAATCAATACACGCGTAGGATGAATGATTTCACCACTTAATGCGTGACCCAAGCATGGAAATGAAAAGGGATGCG
>Ga0210393_10000743_pt1 | contig 28274 bp, 19 predicted proteins | sample IncBWC27OmetaG_FD_160068 | JGI IMG/M metagenome (GOLD analysis project Ga0210393, IMG submission 160068) | Forest soil microbial communities from Barre Woods Harvard Forest LTER site, Petersham, Massachusetts, United States - Inc-BW-C-27-O ...
GGCGTTTTTACTGAGAGAAGGCATGGAAGTCTCCTTAGAATGAGTTTTGGATTTGTTGGAATTACGGAAAAAGAAAGAGCACAGGCAGGAGTGCCTGCGCTACTAAAACAAAACGCCCCGGCTGGAGCCGGGGCGCAGCGGTCTACGGAGATATTGTACCGCAGCGGTAACATGGGTCAAGGAAAGAATCTGGGGCAAGAGAAAGAAAAGTTACCCCGCACGTAAAAAGCGAAGTGTGCGGCGCACGGCCACTCCAACCACAGCGCCAATTTCTTCACACGTTCCTGTCCCCGAGTTCCTAATGGAGCTAATTGATACTCACACGTTTCTTGGGTGCGTATTTTTCGAGGAATTTTCGGAAGCGTTCGAGATTGTAAGTATCTCCGTCTTCCAACTCGCTAGTGTCCTCCGAGCGAATGAGTTTCCCCTTTGAGTCCACAATGAAGATGTGCGGGACCCCATCAATCTGCGGAAAATGCGAGAGGAATTCTGAATTAGGGTGCCCTTCACTCATATCCACTTTTAAGAGGACATAATTTCGATCTCGCAGGGCAAGCAAATCAGGATTCTTGCTGTAGAACACATCCATGACATGACACCAAAGGCACCACTCTCCGCCAATTTCAATAAGAACATTTCTTTGAGTGCGCTTTGCTTCCTCAACAGCAGCAGCGAGGTCTTCCGCGGAATTACGGTCAGGATCGAACTTTGTCGGGGTCTCATATGCGCGCTGGCCGGATTGTGCAAGCGGGTGGGATACCGAATGAATAAGCGATTCTCCGTTTATGAAGAACATAAGAGGCAGCAAAAGTAAAATGCACATTATCAACTCCGGACTCACACGGTTCGGGACTGTGCAGATCGCGTCGCATATCCCGAAGAACTTCTCGCCAATTCCAACGAATTTTATCTTAAATTGCTAAAGGTTCAAACCGTAATGTTGGGAACCGGCCCCAGTGCCTGGTTAGTTGGATAATCTGAAGCTGACGGCCGGTGAACGACAGGTTACTTACGCGGGCAAGACGGGAACGAAGATCGGCGAAGATCGCGGGGTTAGCCGGCGGCGGCTTCGCTGGCTTCGGCTATTTTGCGGTGTTCGCGGATGAGGGCGATGAGGGCTTGGGCGGCGCGGGGGAGGCTGCGGTCGCGGCGGTAGACGAGGCCCAATTCGCGCCAGAGATCGAGGCCTTCGACGGTGAGGAGCTTGACCTCGCCGGCCTTCACGTAGTCCTTGGCAAAATTTTCGCTGATGATGGAGATACCGGCGTCGGCGGCGACGAAGCGCTTGATCATGCCGATACTGGGCAATTCCATGGCGACGTGAATGCGCGCGCGGTAGGGACGGAAGAGTTTGTCGAGGACCTGGCGGGTGAATCCGGTACGAGGAAAAATGAGCGGCTGCTCGGCGACTTCGGCCAGCGTGATTTTCGAGCGATTGGCTAGGGGATTTTTCGTGCTGACCATGAAGCGCAGGCGATCCTTGGAAATGTGATGCATCTTCAAGTTAGGAGATTTGATGGGCAGGGAGACGATGCCCACGTCCACCGAGCCGTCTTCCACGCGCTGCAAAATCTTGTGGCTAAAGTTGCGGTAAATGCTGATGTGCACCAGCGGGTAGCGGCGCTGAAATTCGGCAAAAATATCGGGCAGCAAGTACAGACAGGTAGCTTCGTTGGCCCCGAATACGATGGGACCTTGCACGACGTTGCCGCGATCGGCGACGACCTGGATCGATTCATCGCGCAAACGGAGGAGCTTTTCCGCGTATTCGAAGAGAACTTCACCAGCGGGAGTTAATTCCACGGATTTCGCGGAGCGATCCAGAAGCTTGGCCTTGTAGGCTTGTTCGAGCTGGCGGATTTGCGCACTGACTGCGGATTGCGAGCGGAATACCTTCTGGCCCGCGCGAGAGAAGCTCTTTAGCTTGGCGACGAATACGAAAGTAGTGAGTTGATCGAAGTCCATAAGCAGTACGCTGGGCGGGAATTATAACGGATTCTCGCCGCTAAAAGCGGAACTATTGTCCTCCCTTTCACGCATGAAGCGCGGCTTGCGAAACCGGGGCGGCAACGGGTGACGGAACCATGCCGTGACGGTGCTTGAGCTGGGCCAGGATGGGTTTCCAAGTGGCTTCCACCGTGCCTTGAAAATGGACAGGCTGCACGCGCACCAAAGGCAAGGTTACGCGGCGCGAAAGCAGTCTTGCGGCGCGGGGACTTGCGGTGAAGTGGACATGCTCTTCGAGGGCGCGGCGCAGCCAAAGCTCCTCGTTGGAATCCAGATCAGCGAGCGAGACGAAATCCTGGTGAAGCACGTCTTCGGCTTCCGCGCGCAAAACGTAGGCGAGCCCGCCAGTCATGCCTGATCCAAAATTGAGGCCGAGCGGGCCGAGAATGATGGCTACGCCGCCGGTCATATATTCGCAGCCGTGCTGGCCGACGCCTTCGACGACGGCGAGCGCGCCGCTATTGCGCACGGCGAAGCGTTCTCCAGCGCGGCCGGCGATGAAGAGCTGGCCGGAGGTGGCGCCGTAAAGAACGGTGTTGCCGGCAAGAACGTCGCCGCGGCGGGAAGCGGCGAGGCCTGCGGAAATCGAGATTGTTCCTCCCGAGAGGCCTTTTCCGACATAGTCATTGGCTTCGCCGGTCAGGTTTAGCGTGACGCCTTCGGCGAGAAATGCGCCGAAGCTTTGCCCTGCGGAACCGTGGAAGGCTTGCTTGATTTCGTCAGCCGTGGCGAGACCCTTATTCCGCCGGCGCACCAACTCGCCGCTGAGGCCGGTGCCGACGCTGCGATCGGAATTTTGGATGGGCTGAGACTCGTTCTGCAAGGCGATCGAGGCATTGAAATGAACGTAATCTTCGAGCGCGGTTACGTGGAGGCCGGGCTCTTGCTGCGGGGCAACGCGATTGGATTCCGAGATGGGAACGATGAGCAACGGATCCATTCCGGAACGCGCACCGAGGCGGTCGTACCAGCCGGTGAGTTCGCTCAAGGAACGCACGCCGAGTTGCGAAAGGCGGTTGCGAACTTCTTCGGCGAGCGAGCGGAAGTAGGCGATGACCATTTCCGGTTTGCCCTGGAATCGAGAGCGAAGCGTTTCGTCCTGCGTGGCGATGCCGACGGGACAGGTATTCAAATGGCACTGGCGGGCCATGACGCAGCCGATAGCCAAGAGCGAAGCGGTGCCAAAGCCGAATTCGTCTGCGCCGAGGATGGCGGCGAGCACGATGTCGCGGGCGAATTTCAGGCCACCGTCCACGCGGAGAGAGAGGCGTGAACGGAGGCCCGCGCGAACCAGCGTGTCGTGCGTTTCGCGCAAACCGATTTCCCAGGGCAAGCCGGTGTTTTTGATGGAGGTGAGCGGCGAGGAGCCGGTGCCGCCATTGTGGCCGCTGATGGTGATGACGTCCGCGCCGGCTTTGGCAACGCCTGCGGCGATAATTCCCACGCCGGCGCCGGAGACGAGCTTTACGCCAATGCGCGCGCGGGGATTCACGGCGCGCAGATCGTGAATCAACTGGGCGAGGTCTTCGATGCTGTAAATGTCGTGATGGGGCGGAGGAGAAATCAGAGGCGTTCCGGGCGTGGCGTGGCGAATGCGCGCGATGTATTCGCTGACTTTCTTGGCGGGGAGCTGGCCGCCTTCTCCGGGCTTGGAGCCCTGGGCCATTTTGATTTCGATTTCCTGGGCGTGAACCAGATAGTCGGTGGTGACGCCGAAGCGCGCGGAGGCGACTTGTTTGATTTTGTTTGCCGCGGCGGGTTCGTAGCGGTAAGTGTTTGGGTCCTCGCCACCTTCGCCGGTGTTGCTGCGGCCGCCGAGTTCGTTCATGGCCAGCGCTAGAGTGCGATGCGCTTCGGGGCTCAGCGAGCCGAGAGACATGGCTTGAGTGCTGAAACGCTTAACGATGGATTCGAGAGGTTCCACTTCGTCGAGCGGAACGGCCGTGTCGGGCAGAGTGTCCAGCAAATCGCGCAGGAAAATGCGGCCCTGATGCTCGCCCAACTCTTCAAAGGCGGAGTAGGTCTTCGCGCTGGGGGCTTTCACGTGGGCGTGGAGACGGCGGACGACTTCGGGCGAATTGGCGTGAAGCTCGGCGCCTTTGCGGAAGCGAAAGAGACCCGCGTCGCCCATGTCGTCGGATTCGCCGGAAAACGCGGCCGTGTGCATTTTCAGATAGTCGGAGAGAAGATCGTCGAGCGATTTCTGGCCGGGAAAATCGGCGGCGTCTTCAAAAACATCGGCGCAGAGTTCTTCGGACAAACCAACAATTTCGAAGAGCTGGCTGTTGCGATAACTCGCCAGCGTGGAAACGCCCATGCGCGCGAGGACTTTGCGCATTCCGGCGTTGAGGGCTACGCGCATTTTTTCTGAGCCGCCGGGTTCGATCGACTCGGCAAATTGATCGGCGAGATACGGGACGACGGCATTCGCACCCGCGGCGATGAGGAGAGCGACGTGATGAGTGTCAAACACCTGGGCCGATTCGACGATCAGCGGAACTTCCCAGAGACCTTCGCGCACCATCGCTTTCCAGATGGCGGCTGTCGCAAGCAGCGCGGGCAACGGTGCGCGCTCCGCGCCGAGCGTGCGATCGGAAAGGAGGAGGAGGCCCGGGCGCCCGCTGCCACTCAGAGGGGTAGTGGAAAGCTGAGTAAAACTGCAGCGCGCCCCCGGGACTCCAGTTGCGGCAGGAAAGGTGAAATCGATTTGTTGCGCAGGGCCGTAGATGGCCTCGAGTTGCGCGAGCTGGCCGGCGGTGATGACCGGGCTGGGAAGCGTTACGCCGTCCTTCATGTGGACGTCGAGGGACATGACGTGGGTTTCGCGCAAGGGATCGATGGGCGGATTGGTGACTTGCGCGAAGCGCTGCTTGCAGTAGTCCCAGAGCGTTCTCGGAAGCGCGGAAAGAAAGGCGGGCGGCGCATCGTCGCCCATGCTCCAGTCGGATTCTTTGCCGTGGACGAGGCCGGAAAAAAGAATTTTGAATTGGTCTTCGGTCCAGCCGGCGGCGGCGGCGATGCGCTTTGGATTCTCGACGAGCGTGGGCGGAGTGCCGGGCGTTGCGGCCAGTCTGCGTTGCGGAGTGGCGTTGCGCGCTTGCTGAATGGCGAGGCGCTTGAGGATGTCGCGCCAGCGGAGGAAGAGTCCGGTGACGGGATTGGCGAGAATCATTTCGCCGGGGCCGAGACGCTGGCGCTCGGCGATCTGGGATTCTTCCAAATCCACGAGGCCGGTTTCCGAGCCGGCGATCAGAAGGCCGTCGTGCGTCAAGGTGTAGCGCAACGGGCGGAGGCCGTTGCGGTCGAGCTTGGCGCCGACGAACTGACCGTCGGAGAAGACCAGCGCGGCGGGGCCATCCCAGGGTTCGATGCGCTGGGAAAGCGCGGTTAGCGCACCGCGCACGTCGCGAGAAAGAAGAGGATCTTTTTCGAAGGCTGGAGGGACCATCGCGAGCATGGCTTCCTCGGAGGACAAACCTTGGAGCAGACGTAACTCGAACGCGTTATCGAAGCTGGCGGAATCGCTGACGTTTTCTTCGAGCAGCGGAAACCACGGGCCGACGGTGAGACGGGCGCGAATTTCACGCGACTTGGCGCGGAGCCAGCGGCGGTTCGAGACTATGGTATTGATTTCGCCGTTGTGCGCGACGTAGCGAAAGGGCTGCGCCAAATGCCAGGACGGCTGCGTGTTTGTCGAGTAACGCTGATGAAAAACGGCAAAGGTGGTGGCGAAGGACGGATCGCGCAGGTCTTCGTAAAACTGGGGGAATTGCCAAGGCGTGAGCAGGCCTTTGTAGACGACGGTCTGCGACGATAGCGAACAGATGTAACACTTGGGCGGCAAGAGCGATTCGGCGCGCTTGCGCAGGAGAGACAAGCGCCACTCAAAACGCGCGGTGCGGCGCGAGGGGTGGAAAGGCTCGACAAAAAACTGCCAGATCTCCGGCATGGTTTCGAGCGCACGGCGGCCCAAAGAATCTGTATTGACGGGGACGCGGCGCCAGCCAATGACGCGGAGGCGCTCGGTGTCGGCCGCGCCTTCGATGGCTGCGCGTGCTTCGCGGACGGCGGAGCTGGGGATAAAGGCAAACCCGACTGCGAAAATCTCGGGGAGCTCGATTCCCTCTTCCTGCGCGCGGGCACGGAAGAAGGGGACGGGGAGCGAGGTGAGCAGGCCGGCGCCGTCGCCGCTGGCGCCATCGGCGTCAACGCCGCCGCGATGCGTGAGGCGCTCTAACGCGGTCAAAGCGTACTGGAGAATGTCGTGGCTAGGTGCGGCGCCCAAGCGGGCGATGAAGCCAGTTCCGCAAGCATCGTGGTCGGGATGGCCCCAGTTCGGGTGGCGGCCCGGATCGGGCGCAAGGGTCGTCCTGTGCGGGCTGGCGAGGCCTCGACGGCTCTGCGGATACATGATCGTTTATCGGACAGGTGGGCGTTGGTTGTACAACGCAGAATTTGAATTCGCTGAATTGATTTCTTGATAGGAGAGATGGTTGGACCGGAAGCGCTAGAACTTGGTGGCTTCGGAAAAGTGGAATTCGTGGACTTTCATCGCGGGGACGACCATTTCAAAGGCTTCTTCGCCGGTGGCACGGACGGCGGGGCCGAGCAATTCGACGTTCTTGAGCATTTCGATGAGCGACTGGTTGAAGCGGAAGTTTCGGGCGGCGCCCGTAACCCTACCATTTTCAACGAGAAACAGGCCGTCGCGAGTCATGCCAGTCATGACCTTTTCGTAGGGGTCCACTTCGCGGATGTACCAGAGGCGGGTCACCAGCAGGCCGCGGTCGGTCGAAGCGATCATTCTTTCCAGGGAGGAATCGCCGCCTCCGAAAACCAGGTTCATGGGGGCTTCGCCGTATTCGTTGGGGAGGGCGAAACCGTGGCCGGTGGGCTTTTTTCCGGCGGCTTTGGCGCTGGCGCGGGAGTAGACGAGATTCTTGGGGATGCCGGCGTCGACGAGAGTTACGCGCTCGCGGGGGAGACCTTCGCCATCGAAGGAGGCGCCTTGTTGAAGTGGATGATAGGCGTCGTCGGTAATGGTGATGTTATTGCCGAAGAGCTGCTTGCCCATGCGGTCGTTCAGGCAGGAGCGCTTATCGCGGAGGGCAGTAGCGGCAAAATCGTAAAAAAGGAAGCCGACGAGGTCGAGGACGGCGGCGGGTTCGAGGATGACGGTGAAGCGGCCGGGGGCGAGTTCGCGGGCGTTGACGGCGAGATGCGCTTTTTCGCTGGCACGCTCGGCAAGTTTTTGCGGATCGAAGGCGTGGACGTCGGCGGAATTGGCTTTGGCCCAGCTTGCGGCGGGCTCTTCCTGCATCGTGATGGAAAATTCGGCGTGGGTTTCTCGATAGGTGGCGAAGAGGCCGCGGGAATTCCCGATGGCGGACTGGCTCTGGCCGCTGGCGAAGATGCCGGCAGCGACTTGGCCTTTTTTGACGGCAAGGTCGCAGGCGCGGCGGACGGCGCGCGCGCGATCTTCGGCGGTGAGAGCGGCTGTTTGTTTGATGAAGCGGTTTACGCGGCGGTAGCGCTGCTTGCCGGGCATCGGAAGAAGAAGAGGATCCTTGGGCTGGCTGTGTGCCAGGGAGAGGGAGGCTTCGATGGCGGCGCGAAGGGAATCTTGGTCGAGGCGATTTGTGGTGGCGCGGGCGGTGCGGCCGTCCAGGACGGTTCGAATCGAAACTGTTACGCCATGTTCGGCTACGTTTTGGTGAATGCCGTTGTTGGCGAAGCGGGTGAGCGTGTCCGCGACTTCGTCTACGTGGATTTCGGTTTCTTCTGCACCGGTGGATTTGGCCAGGTGAAGAGCGGTAGCGATCATTTGGCGGAGTTCGCGCTCTTCGAGAAGTTCCGCGCCCTTGGCGGCTGACTTCGACGATGCTTTTCTCGTTTTGGGTGCGAATTTCATTGGTTCGAGAAGGCTGTTCCGATGCGCACGTTGCGGAAGCGAGAAGGAGAGGCGCCGTGGCCGGTTCCCATGGTTTGCATGGGCTGGCCTTTGCCGCAGTTTGGCGTGCCCCAAAGCGTCCAGTGGTCGAACTTGCAGATGGCGTCGCAGGAGTTCCAGAATTCCGTGGTGATTCCGCTGTAGCTGGGGTTTTTCAGCATGCGTACCTTTTTGCCGCCGCGGATCTCCCAGCCAATTTCGGTGGAGAACTGAAATTGGTAGCGGCGATCGTCAATGGACCAGGAACGGTTGGTTTCCATGAGGATTCCGTCGGAGGTGTCGGCGATGAGATCGTCGTAGTCCCAGGTGCCGGGGAGCAAGCTGACGTTGGTCATTCGAATGATGGGCAAACGGTTCCAGCTTTCCGTGCGCATGGTTCCGGAGGAACGCTTCAGGCCGATGAGGTGAGCGGTCTCGCGGTTCGACAGATAGCCGCGGAATTTACCGTCCTTGATGATGTCGGTGCACTGAGCGGGAACACCTTCGTCATCGTAGGCAAAGGTGCCGAGGCCCTGGCCGTGATCGAGGCGCGCGTCGGCCACGACGTTGACAATGCTCGAGCCGTATTTCAGATTATTCAATTGGTCGAGCGTCAGAAAACTGGTACCTGCGAAATTCGCTTCCTGGCCGAGGACGCGATCGAGCTCGATCGGATGGCCGACGGATTCGTGGATTTGGAGACCGAGCTGGCTGCCGCCGAGGATGAGCGTGCCGATCTTTTCCGGACATTGCGAAGCGGAATGGAGCGCGGCGGCTTCTTCGGCGACGATCGGCGCGTTTTTCAACAAATTCAGCGATTCGATGAGTTCGTATCCTTGCAGCGCGTACTGGCCTCCGAAGCTGTTGGGATAGGAGCGCTTCTGGATTTCATCGCCTTGGAATGAGGTCGCAGCGATGCCGCAGCCGGAAATGACTTTGCGCTGGTGAATGCGGGAGCCGCTGCTGGAGGCGAACCAGGAATCGATCTTACGGAACTGCATGTCCGTCTCGGTGAGCGTGATGCCCTTTACGCGGCGCATTTCTTCATCGGCGGCTAGCAGAAGCGCCAGCTGGCGTTCCAGCGGAATTTCGAAGGGATCTTTGCGAAATGGGCTTTGCCAACTGTCTATATAGGATTCCTCGGGCGCCATCACAACTTCGCCGCGCTTCGCCAGAGCGGAGGCTTTGGCGATGGAAACGGCTTGCGCGGCGCAGGCGGCGACGCCTTCCCGCGTCAAACGGTCGGTGGAGGCAAATCCCCAGGCGCCGTTGGCCAGGACGCGGATGCCGATGCCGATCGATTCGGTTTGCGCGAGCGTGCCGACCTGGCCGTTCTTGGTGGTGAGGTCGCGCTGGCGGATGTGCATCCCGCGCACGTCGCCGTAAGTGGCGCCGCGCAGCTTTGCCGTATCAAGAGCGTTTGTACAGAGATCCCACATTAGAAGCGGTCACCTGGAAAATTGAAAATAAGAAAGTAGAAAAAGTCAGGGGCGACCGCCGTGGCGGACGCCCCTATGAAGATAACATGATTTTGCAGCCAATCCAGGCTGTGGAGACTAGGTGCCTTCTTGCCAGGAAGCGAGGTAATGCTCCTGCTCGGGCGTGAGCTTATCGAGCCGGTGGCCCATGGATTCGAGCTTGAGGCGGGCGATTTCCTTGTCCAGGTTTTCGGGCACGACGTACACTTGCGGTTTCAGGTCCTTGTAGTTGGCGCGCAGATATTCGGCGGAGAGCGCCTGGTTGGCGAAGCTCATGTCCATCACGGATGCGGGATGGCCTTCGGCGGTGGCGAGATTGACGAGGCGGCCTTCGCCAAGCAGATAGACTTTGCGGCCGTCCTTGAGTTTGTACTCGTCCACAAGCGGACGCACTTCGCGCTTGCCGCTGGACATTTTTTCCAGCGCTGGGATGTCAATTTCCACATTGAAGTGGCCTGAATTGCAGACGATCGCGCCGCCCTTGATTTGCTCGAAGTGCTCGGCGCGAAGGACGCTCTTGTTGCCGGTCACGGTGATGAAAACGTCGCCTTCTTTCACGGCTTCGGCCATCGGCATCACGCGGAAGCCGTCCATTACAGCTTCGATACCCTTCACGGGATCAATTTCGGTGACGATGACATCGGCGCCCAAGCCCTTTGCGCGCATGGCCACGCCGCGTCCGCACCAGCCGTAACCGGCGATTACGACTTTGAGGCCGGCGAGCAGCACGTTCGTCGCGCGGATGACGCCGTCAATCGTGGACTGTCCCGTGCCGTAGCGGTTGTCGAAGAAGTGCTTGGTCATGGCATCGTTCACGGCGATGATCGGGTATTTCAGAGTGCCGTCCTTGGCCATAGCGCGCAGACGAATCACGCCGGTGGTTGTTTCTTCCGTCCCTGCAATCACATTGGGGACGAGGTCGGTGCGCTTGGTGAGCAGCATGGTGACGAGGTCCGCGCCGTCATCCATAGTAAATTGGGGCTTGTGTTCGAGGGCCGCGCGCAGGTGCGAATAGTAGGTCTCGTTGTCCTCGCCCTTGATGGCGAAGGTGGGAATGTTGTAGTCGCGATTCAACGAGGCGGCGACTTCGTCCTGCGTGGAGAGCGGGTTCGAAGCGCAAAGAACGGCGTCGGCGCCGCCGTCGCGCAGCGCAATCATGAGGTTTGCGGTTTCACTGGTCACGTGCAGACACGCGGAAACGCGCAGCCCTTTGAGCGGCTGCTCCTTAACGAAGCGTTTGCGGATGGATTCCAGCACGGGCATTTGCTGCGCCGCCCATTCAATTTTGCGCTTGCCAGCGTCGGCAAGCCCCATATCCTTCACATCACCTTTTTTCAGTTCAGCGATTGCCAATGTCTTGCTCCTCAATTTTGGATTTCGAATGTGAACGGGTGGACCAAACCACTCCGTTAAATGCTTGCGTACTTCTTGCGGCTGTCCTGACTCAACTGCGAAAGTTAGTGTCGTGCGCCGACTTCGGCAACAGCGACGGCGCCGAGGCCTGCGGCCTTGCGGAGAGCATCCGCGCGGTCCGTGCGCTCCCAAGTGAATCCGGGCCCGGTTCGGCCGAAGTGGCCATACGCCGCGGTGGGTTTATAGATGGGGCGGCGCAGGTCCAAAGTTTCGATGATAGCTTTGGGCGTGAGCGTGAAGAACTCGCGGATCAGCGAAGTGATTTTTTCTTCCGGCACGGTTGCGGTGCCGAAGGTATCGGCCATTACGGAGACAGGCTCAGCAACTCCAATGGCATACGCCAATTGCACTTCGGTCTTACTAGCGAGACCTGCCGCCACAATGTTTTTCGCGATGTAGCGCGCCATATAGCACGCCGAGCGATCCACCTTGGAGGGATCCTTTCCGGAGAAGGCGCCGCCGCCATGACGGCTGTAGCCGCCGTAGGTGTCCACGATAATCTTGCGCCCGGTAAGGCCGGCATCACCCATGGGCCCGCCAATCACGAAGCGGCCGGTCGGATTGATGTGGTATTTGGTTTTCGCATCCAGCATGGAAGCGGGAATGATCGGCTTGATGACGTGCTCGGTGACGGCGTCGCGAAGGTCAACGTTCGAGACCTTGTCGCTGTGCTGCGTGGAAATGACTACGCAATCCACGCGCGCGGGACGGCCATTGCGGTATTCAATGGTGACCTGCGACTTTCCGTCGGGCCGGAGAAAATCAACTTTTTTGGATTTGCGAATCTCGGCGAGGCGCTGCGTGAGGCGGTGGGCAAGCTGGATAGGCATAGGCATCAATTCATCGGTTTCATCGCAGGCAAAGCCGAACATCAAGCCCTGGTCACCTGCTCCTCCGGTATCTACGCCCATGGCGATGTCCGGCGATTGGCGCTTGACGGTGCACATGACCGCAGCCGTATCCGCGTCATAGCCGTACTTCGCGCGGTCGTAGCCGACGCCGCGAATGGTATTGCGGACGAGTTCATCGTAATCTACGTGCGCGGTGGTGGTAATTTCACCGGCGACCACCGCGACGCCTGTGGTGATCAGGGTTTCGCAGGCGACGCGGCCCTTGGGGTCGTGCTTCATCACTTCATCGAGCACGGCGTCCGAGATCTGGTCGGCAATCTTGTCCGGATGTCCCTCAGTAACGGACTCCGAGGTGAATAAAAAGTTTCGTAAGGCTTCGCTCAAAACAGACTCTCCTTAATAGGCAAATAGACAGCGTGGGGAAACACACCCGAAATGAGCCGAAAAACAGTATGCGTGTGACGTTCCAAAGATATCATCGGCTCAGGCGGGAATCAAACCATTGATTCCAAATGCGTTAGGAGAGGGTTAAACGGTCGATTTTGGCACCTGAATGGAAACCCGGTGGCCTTTATGGACAAAGTTTGGGAGCTGTACTCATGCAGCGCTAAAGGTCTTTATCGTCCTCCGGCTCGATTTCGAGCTTCCCCTTTGTTTTTTTCGCCATCAGATAGGAGCGGATGAAGGGGTCCAGGTCGCCGTCGAGGACGCGGTCCACGTCGCCGACTTCGAATTTTGTGCGGTGATCCTTGATCAAGCGGTAAGGCTGCATCACGTAGGAGCGAATCTGGCTGCCGAAGGAGATATCAAGTTTGCTGGCATCGAGCTTGTCGGTGTGCGCCTGGCGCTTCTGGATTTCCAAATCGTAGAGGCGGGAGCGGAGCATCTTCATGGCCAATTCGCGATTCTTGCCTTGGCTGCGCTGGGCCTGGCACGCAACGACAATGTTTGTGGGGAGGTGGGTGATGCGGACGGCGGTTTCCACTTTGTTTACGTTTTGGCCGCCCTTGCCGCCGGCGCGGAAGGTGTCTACGCGCAATTCTTCCGGACGGATGTTGATCTCGATGCGGTCGTCAATTTCCGGGATTACGAAGACGGAGGCAAAGGAGGTGTGGCGCCGCGCGGCCTGATCGAAAGGAGAGATTCGAACGAGGCGGTGAACGCCGGTTTCGCCGGCAAGCAAACCGTAGGCATTTTCTCCGGAGAATTGAATCGTGGCGGACTTGATGCCGGCTTCTTCGCCGGGAGTTTCGTCGAGCACTTCCGCGCCCATGCCTTTGCGCTCGGCCCAGCGGAGGTACATGCGCAGGAGGATGGAAGCCCAGTCTTGTGATTCTGTGCCGCCGGCGCCGGGCTTGATGGTCATGATGGCGTTGAGGTGGTCGGTCTCGCCGGAGAGCAAAGTTTTTGTTTCGAGTTCGGAGATATAGGTGTCGGCGGCGCTCAGTTCGCGGTCGAGATCTTTCAAGAGGTCGTTCTTTTGTTCCGCGTTGGTTTCTTCCAGCGCGAGATGGATATACGTTTCAATGTCGCTGGAGAGCGAAGTGAGTTTTTCGTCGGCGGCGATTTGCTCTTCGGCGCGCTTGCGGTCGCGGAGAACACTTTGTGCGGCTTCCTGGTTGTTCCAAAAAGTGGGATCGGCGACGCGCGCTTCGAGCGCTTTCAGGCGTTCACGGTACTGCGGGGCGTCAAAGATAGCTCCGAACGAGAGTGATGCGCTGCTTGAGCCCTTCGTAGCGGTGCTGCAGGTCTTCGAGGATCATGCTTTGTGTTGAAGCTTACCCGCGGAGAATGCGGGCGCTACTTTGCCTTTCGAAAAGTTGCCGCCACTAGAATAACGGAAACCAGCACGCAGAGCCAGGCGAACCAGTCGCCGAAACGAGTGTAAATGGTTTCGTCGGTTCGAAAGTCGTAGGGCAGATCCACGGCGGCGCGTATGTCCGGCGGAAGCGACGAAAAGATGCGGCCGTAGGGATCGACCGAAACGGTGAAGCCGTTGTTGGTGGTGCGAACGATCCAGCGGCGGTTTTCCACAGCGCGGACGCGGGCCATACGGAGATGCTGCTCGGGGGCGGCGGAGCGTCCAAACCAGCCGTCGTTCGAAATATTGATGAAGAGCTGCGCGCCGTTGGCGGCGAACCGGCGGACTTCGCCTGCGTAGATGGCCTCGTAGCAGATGAAGACGCCAAACGTGTTCCCGCCCGGAAGCGTGCCTACAGCGTACTTGTTTCCTTTGTGGAAGCCGCCGACTTCTTCGGAGACGCTGCTCACTACCTGGTGGATCAGCGGAAATGGTTCGTACTCGCCGAAGGGAACGAGATGAATTTTGTCGTAGACGAAAATACGCTGGCCTTGCGGATCGAAGAGCAGGGCGCTGTTGTACGGCGCAACGCCTCCATGTGGAACGATGTCCTTGGGGTCCACCGGAGGCTTCCATTCGATGGCTCCAGCCAGGAACGGATGCTTGAAATCCGTCGCGAGTTTCGAAGCGATTTTTGCGAAGCGGACGTCTTGAAAAGAAAATGGGGCGGGCGCTTCCGGCCAGATCAACAGGTCCGGCTTTTCGGAGGAAGGTGTGAGACTGATGCGCTCGATTTCTTCGAGATCGGCGGTGTGGGTCTGAAACCAGTCCGTGGGGTAGGAATCGGCTTCCGGAAAATTGAGCTGAACGGCGCGCGCGAAATGATGTGTGGGTGCTTCGGGGACCAGCCGCGGTCCAACAAATAGGATAAGAAGAAGGATAGCCGTGACGCCAACAACGACTGCGATGCGCTTCCTGAAGTGGGGCGTTTCCTCAGCCACCGTCCAGACCAGCAGCATATTGAAAGCCGCAACGAAGAACGAAAGTCCGTAGATGCCTGTGACGGTGGTGATTTGAATGATTCCGAGATTCGCCGAAGCGGGATAGCCGAGCAAATTCCAGGGGAAACTGATCTCCGGCAAGTGCGCGCGAACAAATTCGAATGTCACCCAAATAAATGGCGCGCCGACACAGGCCCACTCGATACTTCGGCGAGAGAGCCGGTTTACGGCCCAAGCGAAAGTGCCGATCAAAATGCCCCAGGCGGTGGCGATCAAAAGTAGGACGCCCCAGCCGCCCGCCGTGGAAAGCCCTCCATGAACGGAAAGAACAGTCGCAATCCACGGGACGGAGGTGAGAACAAAAGCGATGGCGTGAAGAAATCCGCAGGCGAATGCCACAGGCGGACGCGCGCCGACGGTCGCAAGGACCAGAATCGCCACACAAAGCCACGAAAAAATACTCAAATATTCAGAGGTAAAGGGTAGCGAGAGGAGAGCGCCGGAAGCCGCTCCAACCACTAGGCGCAGGCCCGCCGGCGTTTGCGAGCCGGTTTGCGGACGAAGGTAGGTGAGCCAGCTGCCCGCGGGCATCAGTGTTTCACGATGGCTTTGAAGCCTGCGCCGTCGAGGCCTTTTCGCGCAGCGTCGGCGGCTTTTTGATCGGCGTAGGGGCCGACCTGCACGCGATAATACTTGTCCGTCTGCGGAGAAAGAACGAACGCAGGAAATTTTTTCTTTTGTAATCGCGTCGCGAGTTCCATGGCGTCGGCTTCTTTGGTGAGCGCGGCGACCTGCAAGGTGTAGGCGCCTTCGGGGATCAGCGGGGTGGTCGCTGGTTTTGGAGCGCTACCTGCCGTTCTTGGCGGCGCGGTGGTTCGGACGAGCACGGGCGTATTTGTTTGGGCTGGCGATGGAGCTACGGGCTTCAAATGGTCTTCGGGTTTCTTGGCATCGCCTGCGTGATAAAACTCCCAATCTGTTTTCGCAGGCTCGGCTGTGTCCGTTGGAGTGGGAGGTGGCGGCTTGTTGTTCGCGCGCTTCGCAACGGGTTCCGGCTTTGGAGAAACGGGGACTTCCGATTTTCCATGAAAGTCCGTCGCGGCGCGCACCTGGCCGTCGTACTGATTGCGGCCCATGACGTAGCCGAGCGTGAAGAACACGCCCGAAAACAGCAGCATCAGCATAAACAGGCCGATGACATGCCGGCTTTCGAGCACACGCTCACCCGCGCCGCCTCGTTTTCCCCCAGAAGCCATTCTTACTTTTGCGGTCCCCCTAAATTCCTAGTCCACTGATTAATGATATCGATAGGCAGGGGAAACACAATCGTTGTGTTCTTCTCGACACCTATCTCGGTCAACGTCTGGAGGTAGCGGAGCTGGATGGCGGAGGGTTGCGTCTCAAGAATCTTGGCGGCATCGGCGAGTTTCTGCGAAGCTTCGAATTCTCCTCCCGCATGAATGATCTTGGCGCGGCGCTCGCGTTCGGCTTCGGCCTGCTTGGCGATGGCGCGCTGCATTTGCTCGGGGATGTCGACCTGTTTTACTTCGACTTTCGAAACTTTGATGCCCCAAGGTTCGGTGTCGGTGTCTAGAATAACCTGGAGCTTGGCGTTGACCTTGTCGCGCTGGGAAAGGATTTCATCGAGTTCGAACTGTCCCACGATGCTTCGGAGCGTGGTTTGGGCGAGTTGGGAGGTCGCGTATTGATAGTTCTGGACTTGGGACATCGCCAGATTCGCGTCCACGACGCGAAAGTAGCAAACGGCGTTCACTTTTACGGAGACGTTGTCGCGCGTGATGATGTCCTGCGGTGGAACGTCGAGGGTTTCGAGGCGCAGATTGATGCGGTACAACGTTTCAATCGGCCAAACTACAAAGTTGATGCCCGCGGTCTTCGCGTCGGGGAGCAACCGGCCGAGGCGCAGGACAACGCCACGCTCCCATTCCTTGATGATGTAAAGCGAATTCCAGACCCAAATCAACAAAATGCCGAGGACGACGAACAGCGGTATCCCAACGAACCCGATCTCCATGTTTTCCTCCTCCATTCAAAAATTCTTATTTCGCTGCCGGGATACCCACATCTGCCGGCTCCACGAAAAGTTTCAGACCTTGTACACGCAAGACTCGGACGGTCCTGCCTTCTGGGACAGCCTGAGCAGATTCCGCCTGCCAGAGTTCGCCATGCACGCGAATCATTCCTTCTTCGCCCGCCTGCAACGGCGAAACAACGATCCCTTGTGTACCGACCAATTCTTCTTTTCCGGTCGACGTTTTCCATTTCCGCGAGTTCAGCACGAGGCGCATCAAAAAAATAACAATCAGCGCGCAGGGCAGCGTTGCCGCAAGAGCCACGCCGATGCTCACTCCTCCGGGAGTGAGGGGCGAGCGGATCAGGAAGATGGCTCCCAGAAACATGGAGATCACGCCGCCGGCGCCCAGGATGCCGTGGCTGGGCATTTTCGCTTCCAGGATGAAAAACGCCAGTGCCAGCGCAATGAGGAAGAGACCCGCGAAATTCACCGGCAGGAAGTTCAGCGCGTACAGTGCGAGGATCAGGCAAATGCCGCCGATCACGCCCGGCGCGATCACGCCGGGATGCGTGAATTCGGTGTAGAGGCCAAGAACGCCGAGAATCAGCATGACGAAGACGAGGTCCGGCTGGACGATGCGATTCAAAAATTTCTGCCGGGAGGAGAGTTCAAACGTCGCGCGGACGGGACGGGTGAGATTGAGCTTTACTTGCGTTCCATCGAAGCGTTTGATCTCTCGGCCGTCCAGTTGCCGCAGCAATTCTTCCGGCGAGCTGGCCACGAGGTCGATCATTTTGGCGTCGAGCGATTCTTTCTCGGTGAACGCTTTGGATTCGGTTATGGCTGTCTCCGCGAGAGCGGGGTTTCGGTTGCGCCTTTCGGTGAAACTGCGTAGAAAAGCCATGGCGTCGTTGTTGATTTTTCGGCGCATCACTTCGTCAATCTGTGGCACGTATCCGCCGATTGCGAGCACGGGAGAAGCCGCGCCGGTGTGCGTGCCTGGCGCCATCGCGGCAATGTCCGCGGACAGCAAAATATAAAACCCGGCCGATGCGCCCCGCGCGCCCGTCGGGGAAACGTAGACCGCCACGGGCACCTTTGACACCAGGATGTGCTGAATCATGTCCTTCATGGAATCGCTTAGGCCGCCAGGAGTGTCCATGGTGATCAGGACGAGCGCAGCGTTGCGCCGCGCCGCATCGGCAAGACCCTCGTCGATATAGGCGGCCAAGATGGGTTCTACGTCGCCATCAATCTGCAACTCCAACACCAAGGGGCCAGATGAAGTTTCTTCGGCGGCCGCCTGGGGCAGCAGCAAGAAGAGAGCAGCGGCACTCCCCACGGCGAGAGACATTGCCACCGTAAAGAATTTGAAACATGGGTGTTGAAGCGTGCGACGCATCCATCGAAACAAGTTGGTCACGGCGCACCTCCGCCGGTTTTCTTCCCGGCAGGCTTGACATTCTGGAGATGTTCCAGCAATTGTTTCGCTTCGGCGTAGTTGGGCGCAAGCTTCAAGGCGCGCTCCACTTCCGCTCGCGCGAGATCCGGCTTTTTCTGCTCCAGATAGATCCTCGCCAAGGTTGTGCGAACGGCGGCGGAATCGCGGGACTCCAGCGAAGCCTGGAACTCCTTCACGGCGTCATCGATTTTCCCTTTACGGCGATCGATTTCCGCGAGACCAATATGTGCCGGGGCATTGCCAGGATCCACGGCAAGAGCGGCACGGAACTCCTTCTCAGCCGCTTCGGCATGCCCGCCGGAGAGCTCCTCCCGGCCGCGGCGGACGTGGGCCGCGGGCGTGTCAGTTGGCGAACCGGAAGCAGGTGTGCTTTCCGCCGATTCAGGTGACTGGATTTCTGCTCGCAGCGCGGTCACATCCAGCTCGGTCTTGATGCGAATCAGCTTCGAAAAGGCGTCCCCTTTTGTTTCGAGCCGGATCACGGGGAGTCCGTTAGGGCCAAACGTTTCCGCGGCGGTCTCGCGTTCCTGATCCGCCTCCGATTTGTTGCCGGCTTTTTCCAGCGATAAGATCAGCAGCGCGCGGTCCTCCGCATTGTCCGGTTCGCGTTCCGAGGCGTCGCGAAAGTATCCTACCGCTGCGCCGGCGTCATTCGCCTGGAGCGCCAACAAACCCAGATTGAAGGGATAGTCGTCTTCATCAGGATCGAGTTCCGCGGCGCGGCGGAGATCGGTTTGCGCGGCAGGAACTTTTCCTTGCCGCGCGCGCGCAATGCCCAGATTGTTCAGGATTTCCGGGAGGTCCGCGCCGGAAACCCGGATGTTCTGACGCATCTCCTGCAAGGCAGTGAACACTTCCTCAGCATGCTCTGGCTCCCCAAGTTGCAGCTTGCAAACGCCAGTGGCGAAAATCGCTTGCGCGTAGCGATCGTGAGTCTTGGGCACGCGGGCGTACCATATCAGCGCGGAATCGCAATCGCGCCGCGCGAAATATGCGTCGCCCAACGCGAAATCGGGTTCAGGCCAATCGGGTTCGAGTCGCGCCGCTTCCTTCAACTCGCGCAGGCGGTTGTCATCGTCATTGGCCAGCAAGCCACGGATGTAATGCTCGAAGGCATCCAAGCGGAGCGGCCGCTGGCGCTTCGTGAATTCATCGAGGTTCAGCGGGTAGTAATGATTGCTCGCGGAGAGCATGCGCCACGTCAGGCGCGTGTGCAGGTCCATGAGGCTATCAAGAGGGCCGGTTTCGGCCAATGGCGGGAGCAGCGCCGTCGGATTTACTTTCAGCATGCGCAATTCGATCGTCAACGAATTCCCTTTTGCGCTGTAGCGGCCGAACACCACAAAGTCGGCGTCCAGATCCTCGGCGACGTGCAGCATCGTAGCGCGGCTGAACTTGGAGGTGCGGGGAAGCCCGTAGCGATCCAGCTCCAGCAAACGTCCTGCATGCGAATAGACTTGCTCGCCGGCAGCCGAGAGTCTTTGGATAGTCAGCTCTTCCAAACCTTCGCTAAGCCATTCGAGGCGCGGAGAGGCCCCCGCATTTTCAAACGGAAAGACCAAATAGATTCCCTGCTGGTAACCGGGCGTGGCCGGTTTTTGCGGGCCGGGCGCCGTTTGCTGTGCGCTAGCGGAAACGCTTCCAAGAATGAATACGCTGGAGAGAAGGATCAAGTAACGCGCACTGAAGAAATGCCGCAACATGCTGCTGGCATTGTAACAGACGCAGGCACACGTTTCCCGTCAGACCTGGGTATCAGTACAGAATTGAACAGTCAGAGTGCAGCTTAGGGCTGCTCGGTCTCCCGCGGTTTAGGAGCTAGCACTTCCTGGATCGCAGGATCCTGCAAGACGGCGGCGAAGGATGGATCGGTCTTTGCCTGCGCTAGTTCCTTGTAGCCTTCATCCTTGGCTTTGCGAAGGTAGATCACGCAGCGCTCCAGATTGCCGGCCTCGGCATAGGACTTCGCGAGCAGGAAATAGAATCGTCCGCGATCGCCGACGGAACGGTCCTGCAGGAGCGAGCCGCTTCTCGAACTGTTGTGCTCGAAAAGCTGAGGATCGAGAGAGAGAGCTTGCCGGAACGAGGAGATGGCCTGCTCATACTTTTTGTCGCCGAAGTAGGCGTAGGCCAGGTTGCTGTAAAGCACAGCCATATCATTGCGAATGGAAATGGCCTTCTGATAAGCCCGAATGGCTTTGCCATAGCGCTTGCGCTGATACCAGATGGTGCCGATGTTGTTCTGGGCGTCGGCATAGAGGGGGTCGGCCTTCCAGGCGCGCTCGTAATACTTGAGGGCCATGGAAAGCGCCGCCTGCTGATGCAGCGAGATTCCGAGTTTGTTCAAATAGACGGGATTTCTGGGATCCTTGTCGGAAAGCTTCTTGTAGAGCATCGCCGCATTCCGATAGTCCTTGCGGACCATGTAGAGATCGCCGAGCTGCTCTTCCGTCAGTTCGGGCCGCACAACAATGACGGAGGACTCCGCGGGCGATTGCGGCTGCGATTGCGCAATGCGCGGCGCTATAGGCGCGCTTGCGCTTTCCAGGAGCGATTGTCCTGCGGATGGGATCGAAAGACTGCAGAGAAGAACGAATGCTGGAAGCGCCAATCGAATTCTGATCATGGCGGATCTCCCTTCTCCGGCTGAGGCTTAGCCTTGTCGGGATCCTTCTTCTTGTCCCCAAAGATACCAAAAATCTTCTGAAAAGGATTCTTTTTTTTCTCCTCGGGCTGCCCTGCGGGGGTGGGGCCGGGTTGACCGGTGGCATTGGGTGGGCGGTTCGGGTCGCCGGGGGGGAGGGGTTGTCCATTGGCGTCGGTTTGCGGGGTCTTGGGTTGGCCTCCGAAGACGTGGGAGAGGAACGATCCCGTTGAGGAAAGGAGGCTGTGCCCGCCGTGAAGCTCGCAGAATTGGGTGGGGGCCGACCCTGCGACGTAGACTTCCTCCCTGGTCGTTGGGCAGTTGGGAGTAGCCAACTGGAGCGATTCGGGATCGATCACCACGGACTGCACGCCATCGGGCATCGCGAAATCCTTCACATCGCGGTACGCTGCGAGATTCGTCGCGCGCGTCATGAAATCGGCCCAAATCGGCGCCGCTACCGCGCCACCAGGAAGCCCCAGGTCGCGATTGTCGTCAAAGCCGATCCAAATCACGCAGAGAAGATTTGAAGTGAAGCCCGCGAACCAACCATCTCGCGAAGTGCCCGTCTTTCCGGCCGCCGGCAAAGTAAATCCGCGCGCCCGGACGCCCGCGCCCGTGCCACGGTTCAGGACATCCTTCAGGAGACTGTCGACCAAAAATGCGACGCGCGGATCGAGCGCCATGTGTGTCTGCGGCGCGAATTTTTCGAGCGGTGTTCCGTCGGCGTTGATGACGCTTCGCAGAAACTGCGGCTCGGCGCGCATCCCCATGTTTGCGAAGGTCGTGTAGCCTGCCGCGACGTCAATGGGCGTCATTTCATAGGCGCCGAGCGCGACTGCGGGTGTGGGCTGAATATTGTTGCCTAGCCCCATTTGCCGGGCTACCTGCACGACGCGTCCGTAGCCGATGAGCTCGGCGACTTTGACAGTCGCTACGTTGAGCGAGTTCGTGAGCGCGTCGCGCGCGGTTACGCGGCCCATGAACTTTTCGCCGTAGTTGTTGGGAGTGTAGTCCTTGCCGTCGAATTCAAAGGTCGTCGGCTCGTCATCAATCGTGGTTGCAGGGGTGATGACCGGCTGCACGCCGTCCACGGCATTGTCAAAAGCCGCGGCGTATACAAAGGGTTTGAACACCGAGCCGGGCTGGCGATGCGCCAGGGCGTGATTGAGCTGGCTCTGACCGTAGTCTCTTCCTCCAATGACCGCCTTGATTTCTCCGGTCTTGGGATCCAGCGCCACAAGCGCCACTTGCGCTTGCGGAACCGGCTCGTTGCTGCCCTTCTTCGCCAACTCGCGCTTCCACTTGTCGTATTTCTTCGCAAGCAGCGTGTCCACGTTCTTCATTCCCGCATCCACGGCCGCTGCCGCGGCGCGCTGCAAGGCCGGGTCGAGGGTGGTGTAGACGCGGAAATTCTCACTGAGCAGCTCGTTCTCCGAGTATTTGTCGAGCAGGTGGTCCTTCACCATATCAATGAAGTACGGAGCTTCGCCGCCCGAGTTGGACGCACGCACGATTTTCAGCGGCGCGCGCTTGGCATCCTGCACATCCTGTTCATTGATGTACTTGTTTTCGAGCATCTGCGTCAGCACGCGGTCGCGCGCCACGGCGCCGCGCTCCGGATGGCGGTCGGCGGAAGAATAGTAGTTCGGCGCGCGGATGATGCCCGCGAGATATGCGCATTCGGCCAGCGACAATTGCCTCAGATCTTTTCCAAAGTAGGCGACGCTGGCTTCGGAAAACCCGCGAACGCCGAAGCTGCCGCGATTGCCGAGATAAACTTCATTGGCGTACAGCTCGAAAATCTGCTGCTTGGAAAAGCGCTGCTCGATTTCGAGCGAGACCATCGCTTCCGCGAGCTTCCGCCGCATGGTGCGCTCGTTGGAAAGAAAAAACGTGCGCGCCACCTGCATGGTAATGGTGCTGGCGCCTTGATAATGCTGGCTGCTGTGCCGCAGGTCAGCCCATGCGGCGCCCACGATGCGGATGAAGTCAAAACCACCGTGCTCGAAGAAACGCTTGTCCTCGGCCGAAAGAATGGCGTCAATCAGGGTGACGGGCAAATCGTCATAGCGGACTGGGCGTCGCTTTTCTCTGGCGCTGTCAAAAAGGTTGGTGATGAGATCCGGCTCGATTTCCGCAGTGTCGAGGTCTGTGCCGCCGGACAGCGCCCGGATGGAGCGAACACTCTTGCCCTTGAACTGCACCGCCAACGCGTTTTTCCCGGCGAAGTAAGAAAGCTTGGAAGGCCGAATGTCCACGGCATTGTCCCGGACGGTATATTGACCGAGAGAGCTCTCGTCGTGCTCGGGCCGGTAGCCCACGCGCGTCAGATAGGTCGTCAGATCGTCCGGTCCCCAAGCCTGGTCAACAGAGAGGTGTTCTGGAGCGGAAAAAATCTGCGTGGTGCCCTGCAGCACATGGCCCGGGAGCCGCGCGTCTATGAGGCGCGAATATTTGATGTAGTAGTAGGTAAAAACTCCGCCGGCAGCAAGAAAAACGGCGAAGACGATGCCCAGAATCGTCAGGCCGATAGCGGAAGTAAAAAATCCTTTTTGAACGTGAATGCGCAATCCATGACTCCCTGGGGCTGGACTTTCATTGTCTCGCAAGTGCATGCCCTAGGAAAGACGGTGTTCTACCTTCCACGGTTGCCCGCGGTGCATGGGGAACGGACAACGTGGTCGCGGCAGAATCACAAAATGGACTTGTTTTCACTCGACGGAGTAAAGTGCAGATCCAAATGGTAGAACGGCAAGTCCACGGGCACGGTGTATTCCACAGAAATTTTCACCACGGAATTCGTTGAGAGCACCTTGATGTCTTCATGCTTCACCGGAATATCCAGGTCCTGTGCCACTTTGAAAATATTTTCTCGAATCTGGTCCTCGCTGTAGCGATTCACGACTGCGAAGCGCGCCTGCTCCTGCATTTTGTCGCTGAGTTGATAGTCGGAGACGTAGGCCGGCACGATTTTGACAGCGCAATAAATAATCACCAGGATGATCGCCGTAATGACGACAGCCTTGAGCTTTCCTTCCCCGCGCTCGGAGCGCCGGTGAGCCAAAGTGCCGCGATTCTGAATGCTGTGAATAGGCAATAGATCTGTCCCCCAAGGCCGACCTGTTCCACGCACTACGTGAACCGTGATCGGTGGACACGTAGCTGCCCTCTGAGGTAACGCTAACACCCGGCTCGGGACGTGTCGAGAATTTGGCGCGGGCCATGTACCCGGAAAGGAACGGGTTGGCGCGGCAGCAGGGGATTACATTAGTCGGCCGCCAAGCGGATTTGGCAGGTTAATAGGCGCGGGCAAAAATCGCGCGTTCCGTGGCGGGCTTGCCGCAGGCAACGCAGTTCCCCGCAGCGCCCTCCTGGTCCAGAGGAATGCAGCGCATCGTCGCGCGGGTTTCGTCTTTGATCTTGGCTTCGCACTGGGCGTCGCCGCACCACGAAGAAAAAGCAAAGCCGTCCTCGACGGCCTTCTTCAGGTCTTCGTAGTTTTTTGCATCGTGCGTCCGGCTCTTGCGGAAGGCCAGCGCCTTGTCATGCATCGATTGCTGGATTTCCACCAACAGGCGCTCGATGGTTACAGGCAAATCGGCCAGCGAAACGCTGATCTTTGATTCCCTGCCGGGACGATCGCGGCGCGCCAAGACAGCGGCTTGTTTCGCGACGTCTTTCGGCCCCAGCTCGACGCGCACGGGAACGCCGCGCATCTCCCAATCGTTAAACTTCCAGCCCGGACTGTTGCCTTCGCGCTCGTCCAGCGTGACGCGGATATTGGCCTTCACCAGTTCGGCTTTTAGTTTGCGCGCGGTGTCCAGGACGCTGGCCTTCTCTTCGTCAGTCTTGAAGATGGGAACGATGACGGCTTGATACGGCGCGAGCTTGGGTGGGAGCACGAGACCCTGATCGTCGCCATGCACCATGATGATCGCGCCGATGATGCGCGTGGACAGGCCCCACGACGTTGTCCAACAATGCTGCAACTGGCCGTTCTGGTCGAGATATTTGACTTCGAACGCTTGGGCAAAATTCTGGCCCAGGAAGTGCGACGTGCCCGATTGCAGCGCCTTGCCGTCGCCCATCATGGCTTCGATCGAGAAAGTCGTATCGGCGCCGGCGAACTTTTCGGCGTCGGACTTTTTCCCAGGAATCACGGGAATCGCCGCGTCGTTCACGGCGAAATCGGCGTAAATGTCCAGCATTTGGCGCGTTTCGGCTTCGGCTTCTTCGCGCGTGGCGTGCGCCGTGTGGCCTTCCTGCCAGTAAAATTCCAGGGTGCGCAGGAACAGTTTGGTGCGCAGCTCCCAGCGGACCACGCTGTTCCACTGGTTCATCAGCACCGGCAAATCGCGGTAGGACTGAATCCATTTCGACCACATGTGGCCAATGATGGTCTCCGAGGTCGGCCGAATCACGAGCGGCTCGGCGAGTTCTTCGCCGCCCCCGATCGTGACCACCGCTAGCTCCGGCGAAAATCCTTCGACGTGATGCTTTTCCTTGTCGATGAAGCTTCGCGGAATCAGCAGCGGGAACGCCACGTTTTGATGGCCGGTGGCCTTGAACCGCCGATCCAACGCTTGCTGGATGTTTTCCCAGAGCGCCCAGCCGTACGGCCGAACGATCATGCAGCCGCGCACCGGGGCGTAGTCGGCCAGTTGGGCTTTCAGAACCAGCTGGTTGTACCATTCGGAAAAATCCTGTGCGCGAGTAGGTAGCTTTTCTTCGGCCATGCGGCGGTTGGTCCGTCCCTCTCAGGTGCAATTCGTCCTGCTATGTAAACTCAAAAGCGTAACGGACGCCTGCAGAGGTGTCAACGCAGGCGAGGTAAACGGAAATGAACCGGGCTAAAGAACATTCCACCTTGATGGGGGCGACGCCCCTGGTTTGACGTGACATGCTTTGAAAACGTCTCTGACAATGATTTATAAGCGTTTCCTGCCTCTATCCGAGACGGGCCTCTTCTTCAATTCGCCGGAACATGCCGGACCGGCTTAGCCTCCGAACCGGGTCCAGGTTCCGGCGCCGGCTTCGGCATCTTCTCCGCTTCAAAACGTGGCACCATCTGGTCTGCCATCGCCAGCGCATACACCGCCGAGGCAATTTCCACGGCTCCTTCTCTCACGTCCTCTTCATAAATACGCTCATACGTGTCCAGATTCGTGTGATGCGTAAAGGAACCATAATCGAACGCATCCTGTGCCAAGCCAATTCCCGGCAATCCCGCGTTGTTAAATGAGGTGCTGTCCGTCCCGCCTGTTCTGCGGCTGCCGCTCGCTGCGGCTCCCATGAATCCCCAATCGGCGAACGGTATCAGCGCTTCGCGAACCATGTCGGCCGCGCCTGGTGGCCCAAAAACTCCCGCCCCTCTCGGTTTCCCCGTGCCGGAATCGACGTTGAAATACGCGTCCAATTTCGCGTACTCCGGCTTCTGGTTTTCAAAGCTTCCAAAATGCTGCTGCACATACGCCAGCGAACCGAGCAAGCCTTCTTCTTCTCCGCTCCAAAGCGCAATGCGAATCGTGCGCCGCGGCTGCACATGCAGCGCCGACAATATCCGTACAGCCTCCAGCATCATCGAGGAACCGATGCCGTTGTCCGTGGCTCCCGTGGCATCGTGCCATGAGTCGTAGTGACCACCCAGCATGACCACCTCGTCTTTCTTGTCCGTGCCAGGAATTTCTCCAATCGCGTTGTAAGCGGTCGTTCCCTCGGGGTACTCCTTGTTCTGAATATTGACGCGCAGCGTTACAGGTGTTCCATCGCCAAGAAACCGCGAGATGCGTCCATAGTCTTCATTGCGCATCACTAGAGTGGGAATGGCCCTGGTCCAGTCGAATGTATTGTTTCCTTGCGCAATGATGACGCCGTGCGCTCGGCCCGCATCGTTGATGCGTACGAGCGCTCCATTGTCGACGAGGAACTGGTCCACCTGGCGTGAAACTTCCGCGCGCGTCAGCTGGCCCTCGGCCAGCTTTGGCGGTTCGGGAAAACGCATCGGTCGCGGGTTCTTGGCGTCGAACCGCGACTTCCAATCGTCTTCCGAACGCCGCATGGGAGCAGGATTCATCTCCTCGGCCACTTCCACGTGCTTACCCACGAATACAATCGCGCCGTGTACCTTATCCTTCACGGAATTCAAATAGGCATCGAGTTCGGCCGCGGTCGGCTGCTTGGGCTCTGCCGGTTTTGCTCTTTCGGGCATCGGCGGCGCCGCCCATTTCGGCTCCGGGAACGGTGGCGGCCCTCCAAAAAAATTAAATCCACCGCCGGGCGGTAGCGCATATCCCGGCGGGTCAATGATCACCACTTGCGCGGTCACCACTCCTTTGGTGCTCGGCGTCCACGCCAGCGGCTTCACCATCAGTTGCCCGTGGAATGGCGTGACGGCTTCTGCTAAAAGTTCCATGTTTTCCCAACCGGGCACGGGCGTTGCGGCGCTCGACGGCTGAAACGTCCAGGGTTCGAGGTGCGCGTTCGTCAATCCCCAGGACGTCATGGTATTGACGGCCCAATCGTCTGCGGCTTTCAAACTCGGTGTGCCTGTTATGCGCGGGCCGTACACATCCGCGATCTCGTGGATGATCCACATGATCTTGGAGTTGCTGGTCTCTTCCGCGCGAATCCGGGCGTACATCTCGGAAAGTCCCGGGGCCTGCGCCGGAAGCGGCATCGCTGCCAGCAGAAAGAGGCACAGCACGCGTCCACGCAGTCTTGCCACGGTTCCTCCCAAAACTCTTCGAAAGTTTTCAACTCGCATCGCCAGGCCGCACGTCAATATACGCTCCGGCGTCTCCCGAGGCAATTTCGGCCATATCTCTGTTTCATGCTGGCCTTTCAAGCCGGTCTTGCAGCCTTCGCCACCCAGCATTACAATGCCACTCGTTTCCGCCAACTGATTTTCATTCGTACCTGGCCGGCGATCTTCATCTGAAGGAGAAACTACACCATGAAACGCATTGCGCTCATTTCGCTGCTCATTTTTATTGCTGCGCCGTTCGCTTCGGCGCAAGACTGGGCCAAAGCGGCGCTCGCGAAATCTCCGCGCCACAGCGAGTGGGTGACGCTAAAGCATGATGGCCGCTCGGTCGAAACGTTTGTCGTTTATCCGGAATCGAAGGGCAAGACGCCGGTCGTCCTTATCATTCACGAGATTTTTGGGATGTCGGACTGGGTGGAAGATCTCGCGGATCAGGTGGCTGCGGCCGGTTACATCGCGGTCGCGCCGGACCTGCTTTCCGGCATGGGACCGAATGGCGGCCGCAGCAGTGATTTTGCGGAAGGCAAGACAATGGAAGCGGTGAGCCATCTTAATCCGGATCAGGTCACGGCGGATTTGAATGCCGCTGCGGACTATGCGCTGAAGATTCCCGCTTCGAACGGCAAGCTATTCGTGGGCGGGTTTTGCTGGGGCGGCAGTCAGACGTTCCGATTTGCTACCAACCGCGGAGACTTGGCGGCTGCATTTGTTTTCTACGGCGGACCGCCAGAGAAAGACGCGATGGCACGCATCAAGGCTCCCGTCTACGGATTTTTCGCGGGGAACGACGCGCGCATCGGCGCCATGATTCCCGACGCCATTGTGCAGATGAAGGCCGCGGGCAAAACGTTTGACATCGTGACGTACGATGGCGCGGGTCATGGCTT
>Ga0210393_10000744_pt1 | contig 28259 bp, 24 predicted proteins | sample IncBWC27OmetaG_FD_160068 | JGI IMG/M metagenome (GOLD analysis project Ga0210393, IMG submission 160068) | Forest soil microbial communities from Barre Woods Harvard Forest LTER site, Petersham, Massachusetts, United States - Inc-BW-C-27-O ...
TCGCCTGTAGTAACGCCCGTGATCGATATTGGCGTTTGCGAGCTTATGCCCGCCTCTCTCAGGACTGTTTGAAGCGAAACGTATGACCGAGGCCGGAGAAGATTCACGAGCTCACGACCCGAGAAGGCTCGCACAAGCAGGTTGATAAACCACTTTTTCGCAAAGTGTTCGATCATCCCCCTTTTCGTAAGTCTGAGAAACGATCTGCGGACAACTAGCTCAGAGATTCCTAGACGGCGGGCAATCTCATCCGACTTCAATAGTGGAGAGACCTTAGCTTCGTCCGATATGAACTTCGCCCAATCGATGCGTGAGCTTTTCATTGTCCTAGCCACTCCGCGAATAGATCGCGCAAGGATTGCCGTAGCGGCTCGAATTCGGTTTCTGCAAGCTGTCGATACACGTCTTCGGGAAGATATTCGCGTAGCTCAGACTCGCAGCGTTTAGGCGTCACCGCGGCAATTCGTTGGTCAATGAAGAGCGGATCTTCGAGTCGGTCCGACACAGCTCCGTCTTGTAGATGGAATTTAAGGTAAGAGTTACCGACGATTCGGGAGGGCGTGCCCAAGTAGGCCTATTGTTCTTACTTCGGCTTCGGCTCACTGGATGGCGGTACGATCCCTTTGGTCCGCATGTAGACCGCTAAATTGCCATAGTGCTCCAGGTTATGCGACGCATTGAACCACAAAACTCCAAGCCGGTTGCGCTCCTGCCCAAAAGCTTTGACGGTCTCATGGGCATTCTCGTCGGTGAGCGCTGAGTAAGCCCGATTGCAGTAGGAAAACGCAGCGCGCAATGCCGACGTCAATTCGGCCTTCGCGGTTTTGGTTTTCTCGATATTCGGAGACGGGTTGCTCTCGCCCAGAACGGAGGAACAGAAGAGATAGTTTGCGTCAGCGATGTGGCCAAGGATCTCGCCGAAGGATCGCACGGCAGGATCCGGCCTGAAGGCGTATTCTCCTTCCGGCATTTTCTCCGCCGCGCTCTCGATCCAGGATGTAACCTGTGCCTGGACCAACTTAGGATAGCCGCTCATCGTCTTCAGGTCAGGAGTTTGCGACATCGCAGCACAGGTCAGGACGATCGATACGGCAAGAACCTTCGTCGCCAGATGTTAGCACGCCAAGCAACTTTCTTTCGAGCGGATGTCGGGCAAGCCCGGGCAAGCCTTCCAATAACGCCGGTAAGCGAAGGTTTGCCGACGATCCCGCCCCCAGAAGAATCGTACGCATGAAGGCGGGGTGGTCGTTGTCCGCTACATCCAGGGCGAGAAGCCGCCGGTGCTCTTATGGCAGACTAAAGGCCACAAGCGCGTCACTCAGGGCCTCTTCTGTGATCTTAGGATGTCCGCCTGCACCGACAACCAGGTATTGTCTGCCTTTCAGACTGTAGGTCATTGGAGTGGCGTTGCCACTTGCTGGAAGCTGCGCCTTCCACAACTCTTTTCCAGTCTCGACATCAAAGGCGCGGATATAGGGATCAAAGGTGCCAGCAATAAATGCCAGGCCACTGGCGGTCACGATCGGACCACCGAATCCAATCGATCCCGGCGGAATGGGCTCATGCCCACCCCCGAAATACTGCATTGACCCAAGCGGAACCTGCCACTTGATTGTGCCTTCTTTCATGTCCACGGCGCTGAGCATACCCCATGGTGGAGGGCTGCACGGTAGATCTGACGAGGCTTGGAGAAAACGGCGGTACATTCCATATGGAGTCCCTGTTTGGCGTGCATAGTCTCCATCTTCGCCGCTGCGCGCAGCCTCTTCTAATTTCTCGCGTGGAATCAGCCTCGCCACGGTAGGAATACTATTCGTCGGCACCACCAGCAGGTTGTGCTGAGGATCAAATGCGTAGCCGCTCCAAGTCATGCCTCCGATGTTTCCAGGAACTACCAACGTGCCTTGGAGGCTCGGTGGCGTAAAAATGCCTTCATTGCGAAGCCCTCGAATCCAATTTCGGCAGGTTTCGCGATCTACTGGGATAGCGCCCCAGGCAGCGTCGGCAGAGAGCGTCTGTGGCGTGAGTGGCGGAGGCGCAACTGGAAATGGCTGCGTCGGAGACGTCATTTCGCCCGGGATGTCACTTTGCGCCACAGGCCGTTCCTGGACTGGGAAAACCGGCACGCCAGTATCGCGATTCAGCACATAAAGAAAACCTGTCTTGTTCCCCTGTACAACAACCGGCACATCCGTCCCGTCCCGCCGCAGAGTTGCCAATAACGGTGGTGACGCCGTGTCGTAATCCCAAAGATCGTGGTGTACGAGTTGGAATCCCCAGACGAACTCTCCCGTCTTCCCACGGAGCGCTACAACTGAATCCGCCCACTTATTGTCGCCGGGACGCAGCCCACCGAAGTAATCGGGACTGGCGCTGCCCGTGGGGATGAATACAAGATCACGTCCAGTATCCACAGCCATGATGCTCCAGGCGTTGCCTGCACCACTTTGCCACGTCTTTCCTGTACCGTTGCTTGCGCCCGGAGACTCATCGTTCTGCCGGATTGGATCCCAGCTCCACCGCAAAGCTCCAGTCCGCGCGTCGAAAGCTCTGACTACCCCACTGGCCATGTCAACTCGATTGTTGTCATTAATCGCCGAACCAACGATTACGAGATCATCGATTACCGCAGGCGGCGAGGTCATGTGATATCTGCCAGCGACATAACGCGCCACATTGCGGAGAGACACTTGGCCATTTTCGCCGAAGTCAGCACAAGGACTGCCGGTGGCTGCATCTAGCGCGATAAGGCGCGCATCAAGTGCGGCTTCGTAAATCCGGCGGCGGCATGGCCTTCCGATCCCCGCCGCGACCATCGGATCGAGCCAGGTCGCAACACCACGATTCACCAGAGCGTCGCCATAATCCCAGGTCGGATCAATCTTGGGATCGTAGGCCCAGCGGAGAGTTCCCGTCTCAGGATCAAGCGCAATAACGCGATTAAAGCCGGTCGTCAGAAACAGAGTGCCATCAACCAGGATCGGTGTGGTCTCAAATCCGCTCCGCGGCTTGCCATGTTTTCCGTCTGAGACGTCGCCAGTATGGAAGGTCCAGGCAATCTTGAGCTTCGCCACGTTTCCCCGATTGATTAGGGTAAGCTGGGAATAGCGCATCCCGCCGGAGTCGCCTCCGTAATAGGGCCAATTCCGATCAGTTGCAGTTTGTCCCAGGAACGTCGCGCTAAGGAGGCAGCAAGCAAACGGCCAAAGAAAACGCAGAACGAGGCGGGTTCTTTTGCGCATACACCGGAGATATTAGCAGATTGGGAGCAAATGAAGGGCTGCGTCGAAAATCCCGCCGCCCGCCCGGGGCCTCATGCTGGGTTGACTTGAACAGTCAACGGTTCCACGCGGTAGCCGAGGCTTCGGAGCTGCCGGATCATTCTCGCAGTGCGTGTTCGCTTCAACCTTTCGCAGACGACCTGGCCGCGTTCCTCGTAGCGGCCCGCAGCGTTTTGCCAGAGTCGGGAACTACCTCGATCCCAACTTCTACTGGAAGAGACGACTGCGGGAAGCAGAAGGGGCGCCGTTTGTGAAAGTGACTGGCGCGCCCCGGAGGAATCGTGAAGTCGTCATCCAAGGTCCTTCTGATTGTTATCTTAATCGATTTGTATTCTATGACGCCCACTCTGGCAGCGCAGTTGCCGGTGGTTGATATTCTTTATCCGCCGGGCGGTTCCCTGCTGGATCGCCTCTGCAAGAACGATCTCAAGCTCCCGGTGGATGATAAGGCACTTCAAGCAGCGGTTCAGCAGCGTTCCGAATTTCAAAAACAATGGGATACCGACGGCCCTTCTTATATGAATGCGGCGCTTGGCGAAGTCGGATTAGATTTCCCGTATCGCGAGATGCAGGCCACTCTTACCGTCTGCCTGCCGGTTTCGACGAGTATTCCTCTGATAGTCGATGTCAGAGAATTTCTACCGACGGCGTCGGAGCGCGCTCCCGCGTGGGAGTTCTCTGAAATTCTATTCCACGAAATGATGCATACCTATGTAATTCCTGTTTACGCAAGCTCGGCTCTGATGAAGAAGTATCGGGATGAGCCTGCGACAACGAAGTATCATTTGCACGTTATGGCGGTTGAAAAAATGACCTTGCTAAGGCTCAACAGACCAGACCAACTCAAGGTTATTGATCACGACTATCGTTACAGGTCTGGCCCTGACTATAAGCGCGCCTGGGAAATCGTGAACGATATTGAGGGTTACGGACCCTTTATCGGCGAATTGAAGGCTCTCAAGAAAAACCCCAAATGACGCCCGCTGTCGCGCAGCCCTTAAATCGCGGGGCGGCTGGAGGAGGCGCTGGCACTGCATAAGAAGCAAGAAGCGATCTGCCTGGAGTTGGGCAACAAGGACGGGCTCGGCTACTGCTATTGGCAGTGGGGATCGCTTCTGGCAATTTTGCGATTACGCGGCCCTGCCGAAAGGACATGGAATTCTTAGACTGCGGGTCCAAAATCCGAAATCGCAGCCACGTTAGCCGGTATGCGCTTCCTACCATCGTATTGCATCACGAGCGACACATTGTTGTATGACTTTAGCGGTATCGGCAACCCTTGCGCGTTACAATAACACCGGGTAGGCAAATTATCTCTTACCGGCTCCCATGCAAGTGAAACGTGGCGAGCAAGCATGCGGTGGGTATGCCAATAATTCGAGCCTGCAAAGCTTGTAGACGCATGAACCGTATTCCGGCGGCACATCTCGCCGATACCGGACGGTGTGGCGCCTGCAAGACTCCGTTGCAACCGGTGGACGAACCGCTGGAAGTTGATTCTGAGACCTTCGAGGAAATCATTCAAAATGCCCATGTTCCGGTGCTTGTGGATTTCTGGGCTGCGTGGTGCGGACCTTGCCGGATGGCGGCTCCGGAAGTTGCGCGTACGGCGGCGGATATGGCTGGACGAGCTATCGTAGTAAAGCTTGACACTGAACGCTATCCGGAAGTAGCGAGCCGGTTCAACGTGCGAGGCATTCCAAACTTCATCGTCTTCAGCGGCGGGCGCCTCGTGACGCAGCAGGCGGGAGTGGTCGGGCATGAGCAGATGGAAGCCTGGTTGAAATCTGCAATTCCCGCGTCTGCAGCCTAGCGTCCGATCCACAGTACCCGAAGTTGTACAGATTTTTATAGCCCACAGCGAATTGGATTCTATATTCCCTTTCCCTATCTGAAACTGCTTCCCACTCCGACTGTTACACCTGCCAAAAATCTTCTCTGATCCCTGCTCTGATCGCTGCGGAATCTTGTACCAGAGGGTCTGGAGGAGCAAACAACATATGGCACTGATCCTGGGCGGCATTTGTGTTTCGATGTTGTGCCTTTCGACCGTAATTTGGATCAAACGCACAACCGGCCGGCGCGAGATGGAACCGCACAGCATCACAGCAGATGGGCTTCACACGTTGTTAGCAACAAATCACGAGGTACTTCTCTTTGGAGTCGGGCTCGGGGCGAGTGCTGGCGGCGAAGCAAGGGTCGAAGCAAGTTATTGAAAAGAAGGCAGCCGGACCTGTAAGCCGAATTCTGTCCGCCGGATTGCTCTGGTGGGACGGCCATTCCTCTGGGCCACGCATCGCTGCGAGGCTCTAGCGACCTACCCGAAGGTTTGACGCACCGAGCCGGCACGTGTCCGAAACCTGATTCGCAAAAATCAAGTCCCGCACTTCCTTCCTATTTGGTCTTGCTCCGTGTGTGGTTTGCCCTGCCCGCTGCATTACTGCCGCGGCGGTGCGCTCTTACCGCACCTTTTCACCCTTACCCGAATCCGTAAAGACACGGGCGGTATATTCTCTGTGGCACTTTCCGTCGGACGGGCTTGAACCCGGCCTCCCGGACGTTATCCGGCACACTGCTCTGTGGAGTTCGGACTTTCCTCTCCCCGCGTCCGAAGACGCTGGAAGCGGCCGTCCGGTCCAGCTGCCAACTTCATCATTATATGTCACCTCCGGGAGTTCGAGCTTCGGCCATGGGGCGGAAGCTCCACAATCGGTCCGGTAAGCCTTCTGCTGGTAGACTGATCGACAAGCGGCCGCGGCGAAAGTCGGTTTTGTGCCGAAGTCCGAATCCTGAAAGCTGCAGCCCGATCCATGAACATCGCCGAAGCCATCCGAATCGCGCTGCAGTCCTTGTGGGTGAATAAGCTGCGCTCTGTGCTGACGCTGCTCGGCGTGGTGATTGGAGTGGCCGCTGTGATCGCCGTGGTCACGTTTGTTTCCGGTATCAACGATTACGTGGCGCAGAAAGTTTTCAATCTGGGCGCCGACGTTTTTATCATCTTCAAAGTTTCTCCGGCCGTCACCAACGTGGACCATTACCTCGAAGGCGAGAAGCGCAAAGACTTGACCATGGAGGACTATCAGGCGGTGGCCGATGCCTGCCGTCACTGTGACTACATAGGCGCGGTTGTGCGGAACGAAGCCGGTCACGTGAAATATGCCGAGCAATCCATCAGTGATACGTCGGTGCGGGGAATCACTCCGTCCATGGCTCCCATTTACGATACCGACCTGAGCGCCGGCCGCATGGTCAACGAGATTGACTTGAACAACCGCGCTCCAGTCGCCGTCGTAGGGACCGATATCGTCGACCATCTGATGGCGGGCACGGACCCCGTAGGAAAGGAAATCCGTCTCGATGGCTGGACGTATCAGGTGATTGGTGTAGGCACGAAGAAGGGCACGACCTTGGGGCAGAGTGCCGATAATTACGTAATGATTCCCATCACCTCCTTCCTCAAACAATATGGTGTCCACAACACCAGCATCCGAATTGCAGGGAAGGCGCAGAGCGCGGGTGTGCCGCTCAACGAGGCCGTGGATGAAGCGCGCGCATCGCTCCGGGCCAAGCGCCATGACACGCCCGGCGGCGACGACAGTTTTGACATTGAAACCAATGCCAGCCTGCTCGGCATCTGGACCGACTTCAGCCAGACGTTCTTCATCGCGACCATCGGGATTGCCTGCATCTCCCTGGTGGTAGGCGGAATTGTGATCATGAATATCATGCTGGTCTCGGTTACGGAGCGTACGCGCGAAATCGGCATTCGAAAGGCTCTGGGGGCACGGCGTACCGATGTGTTGCTTCAGTTTCTGATCGAGTCTGTTACGCTGGCCCTCGCGGGCGGCTCTCTGGGTGTGTTGTTGGGCGTGGTCATCGCCCTGCTAGTTACTTTTTTGATTGGTATGCCCTCGGCCATCAAACTCTGGGCCGTCGCGGCTGGATTGGTGGTATCCGCCAGCGTCGGAGTATTCTTCGGTGTCTATCCCGCACGCAAGGCCGCGAAACTGGATCCGATTGTTGCCCTGAGGTTTGAAACGTAGTCCATGATTCGCAAAGATGATTCACAAAGATGAATTCGGCGAGATCGTCCAGATGGCGACCGACACGATTCGCGGCAACAAGCTGCGCTCTTCGCTGACCGTCCTCGGCATCGTGATTGGCGTCGCCATGGTCATCGGCGTATCTTCCATCGGGCGCGGCCTGGACGACAACGTTCGCGACATGGTTTCGAGTATCGGTTCGAATGTTATTTTTGCTTTTCATATCGAACCCTTCACCTTCGGCCGTCCCACGGAAGAGATGCGCACGCGCAAAGAACTCACCTACGAGGATGCTCTGGCGATTCGCGAATTGCCGCACGTGAAAGCGGTCACCGCCGGCCTCCGTTATTTCAGGCCAGAACTGGGGGTGGGCACGTTTGCCGTGAAATACGGCGACAAGCGAGCCAAGAATACGATCCTCGAGGGCGATCAATCTTCCGCTAAAGAAGTGTTCGATTTGCAGATCGCGTCCGGTCGTTGGTTCAGCGAAGTCGACGAAGAACACCGGTCTCCGGTGGTGCTCCTGGGATCGGATACTACCGAAGAATTATTTGGCAATGACAGCCCTCTGGGCAAAGAAGTCAATATTGAAGGCCAGCTTTTTACCGTGATCGGAGTTGCCAAACAGGTCAAGTCGGTTTTTGGCGGAGGAAAGAATCCCGAAGATAATAAGGCAATCTTTCCGCTGAGCACGCTGAGGAAGTTGCATCCGGAGTTGAAGCAGCACTGGATCAGCGTCAAGGCAACGTCGCACGACGACATGCCGAAGGCCATCGACGAAATTCGCGAACTGTTGCGCCGCCGTCGCAAGGTTCCCCCCAACAAGCCGGACAACTTTGCGGTTTTTACTTCGGATTCGATCTCGGATGTTTGGAACCAGCTCACCGGCATGCTATTTGTAGGGATGTTCGCAATTTCCAGCGTAGGACTCATCGTGGGCGGGGTTGGTGTGATGAATATTATGCTGGTCAGCGTCACCGAGAGGACGCGGGAAATCGGCGTTCGAAAAGCCATTGGCGCGCGCAAGCGCGACATTCTTTTGCAGTTCACGTTTGAGGCGATTATTCTTACCGCGATCGGCGGATTGATTGGAATTCTGCTGGGTGCGATCATCGTCGGAATTATTCCAGCGTTCTGGCCGTCGCTGCCGGCTCGCATGTCGATGTTCTGGACGGTCTTCGGTTTTACGTCTGCCGCGGGAGTCGGACTTGTCTTCGGCATCTATCCCGCGTGGAAGGCGGCGAATCTGGATCCCATTGAAGCGCTGCGTTACGAATAGTCGGCTTCGCGCTTGCGCATGATGCACTTCATCCTCACCATAACTCAGATCATCGCGGCCGTCGGCATGGTTTCCAGTTCGCTCTACTACCTGCTCTGTCTTTGGAGCGCGTCGAAGTTTATTGCTGAGCGAAAAGCGGGTGCACGATCCACACATGCCTTTCCACCTGTCTCGATTCTTAAGCCGCTGAAGGGAACCGATCCCGAGATCTACGAAAGCTTTCGCAGCCACTGCCGGCAGGATTATCCGGAATACGAAATCATCTTCGGGGTGAGCGATCCCAACGATGCTGCGATCGAAAGCGTGAAAGCGCTGCAGCGGGAATTTCCGGATCGCAGAATTCGGCTGGTGAGGAGTCCGACGATCCTCGGTGCAAACGTGAAGGTGAGCAACCTGGCGCAGATGATGACTGAAGCCGGTTATGACCACATCATTGTTAACGACAGCGACATTCGGGTCGAGCCTGACTACCTTCGGCGTGTGATCGCGCCGCTGTCAGATTCACAAACAGGAATGGTGACTTGCCTTTACCGCGGGGTGGCTGCGGCGACGCTGGGATCGCGAATGGAGGCGCTGGGGATCAGTACGGATTTTTGCGCAGGCGTATTGGTCGCCCGTCAACTGGAGGGGGGTATTCATTTTGGACTGGGCTCCACGCTGGTGTTCCGCCGTGCCGAGTTGGAGAAAATCGGCGGCTTCGCTTCCATCGTAAATCATCTGGCAGACGACTACGAACTTGGAAAGCGCATTGCGGACCTCGGGCTGGCGGTAAGACTCTCTGATGTTGTGGTGGAAACCTATCTTCCTGCCTATGACCTGCTGGGTTTTTTCGCGCATCAGCTTCGCTGGGCGCGCGGCGTTCGCGACGCCCGCTCTGGCGGCTATTTCGGACTGGCTTTCACATTTGGAATTCTGTGGGCATTGTTGGCTGTGGCGGCAAGCGGAGGTGCTCTCTGGTCCTGGGGCGCGCTCGTGTCCACTCTTTTTCTTCGCTTCGCCGTAGCGCTGGCCGTGGGTTGGAAAGTCCTCGAGGATCGGCAGGTTCTAAGGTATGTCTGGATGATTCCGCTGCGCGATCTAGTTGCGGTTGTGGTCTGGATCGTGAGCCTGGGTGGCCACACCGTAACTTGGCGCGGGGACCAGTTTAAGTTGAAAGATGGGAAGCTGACTCGCGTCGATTCCTAGAGCGATCGACCGGTTCACTCGGTTCAGCCGGGAGGGGAAGAGCATTCACCCTGCGATCCAGAGCTACCCTTACTTTGACGGCCAGTTGTCCCACGGTAAATGATTTTTGCAGAAAGTTGTTTTCCACGTCCGCCACTTCGTGATCCAGGATGGTTTGGCCGGCGTGAGCGGAAACGAATAGAACCCTGGTGCCGGGGGGGATCGCAGTCAGTTTTTCTACCAGTTGACCACGGCTGATGCGAGGCATCACAACGTCCGCCAGAATGTTGTGATCGACGTTGCCGATACTGATGGCTTCCCACAATTCGCGATAAAGTGCCGGCACTTGCCCGGCCGAGGTCGGGATGCCCGGCGTCTGGCCCACCGCTTTCTCGGAGGAATAACCAGTCAGCGATTCAAAGGCGGGGTTGACCTATTCGATGATGCCTTCACGGTTCGTAATCATGATGGTATCGGTGGATTGCTGGACCGCGCAGGAAAGCTTGCGCAATGAGTCTTCCGCCGAATTCCGCTTCTGTCGCATCGTGTGGAGATTCAGAGTGCACCGGATGGTGCGCAGCAGCCCAGCTCCATTGCGGAGCGATTTCTCAGCCCGTCCCAGGCTCCCGCCTGAGTGATGTCGGCGACCGATGTCGCGAATGAGAAAAAATCCTCCGCCTGGTCTCCTACCAGCAAGACTGACAAAACGAGGGATGAGCGCTCGAGATGTGGTGCCGTATGCACTGGAATTACCTCTTATTCTCCTCTCATCGGCTTCGAACGGAAAAACCTCGAGTCGAAACTAACAGCGGAGGACTGTTTATTTACATTTTCGCTTAGCAGATCCTTAACCATCCCTGATCTCGCGCGTCTAAGGAATAAGTCTGGCGCATGTTGCGGCTCCCCGGGCAGAAGCGGGGAACACTTACAGGGCTTTCTGCGTATCGTCTAAAGAGCCGGTGCCCTGGAGTTCGAGCGTCGGAGACAGTGTGGGGGAGGGTTTATGGAGAGTCAGCCAAGCGCGACTGGAACCATCAACACCCATGTCAATGGACATGTGCAGGAGGTTGTGCGGCAAGCTCAGGAAGAGCTGCGCCAACTGTTGCAGCAGCGCGCTGACGTCATGCGCCGGATCGGGACGGTTAAACAGACCATTGTCGGTCTTGCCAACTTGTTCGGGGACGACTTGTTGAGCGATGAATTGCTGGAGTTGGTCGATCGCAAAAGCGGCGGCCGTCAACCTGGCTTTACCAAGGCGTGCCGCATGATTCTCATGGAGGCTAACCGCGCCCTAAGTGCGCGCGATGTGTGTGACCGAATCCAGAAACGGATGCCGCCCATGCTCGAGCGCCACAAGGACCCCATGGCGTCTGTCACCACGGTGCTCAATCGTTTAGTGGCGTACGGAGAGGCCAAGCCCGTTTCGCTTGATAGCGGTCGCCGAGCCTGGCAGTGGGTGGCTGATGCCACGCCGCAACTGTCGCGGCCTGCCCCACAGTAGTTCGAACTATCCCGGTGGCAATAGCATCCCTTTTTCGAGATGCCGTGTGACATGCGCGTACGAAGCCGCATGGGGATCGTGTGTCACCATCACAATCGTTTTGTGAAAATCCTCGTTCAGCCGCTTTAGGATTTCGAGCACCTCGGTGGCTGAGTGACTATCCAAATCGCCGGTAGGCTCGTCCGCCAGTAACAGCGTTGGGTCGCTGACAATTGCGCGCGCGATCGCCACCCGTTGTTCTTGTCCGCCGGAGAGCTGCTTGGGAAGATGATTGACCCGCTCTTCCAGGCCGACGAGTTTCAATGCAGTCATCACGTGGTCGCGTCTCTGCTTGGGATTGAGCTTGGTCAGCAGCAGGGGCAACTCCACGTTTTCGAAAGCCGTCAGCACAGGGATCAGGTTAAAGGTCTGGAAGACGTATCCGATGTGCTCGTTGCGCCAGTGAGCCGCCTGCGAATCATTGAAGCGAAAAATATTCTGGTTCTGCACCAGCAGTTCGCCCGACGTTGGCCGGTCGATGGCCGCGATCATATTCAGCAGAGTGGTCTTGCCCGAGCCTGAGGGCCCCATCAGCGCCATGAATTCGCCGGCCGCAATGTCAATCGAGACATCATCGAGAGCCTTCACCTCGAATGCCTCGCGCTTGAAAATCTTGCTGACATTGCGGGCTTGAACCACCTTCGTTCCGGTCGCGACTTTGGCTTCAGCAACAGTGCTCATGAATTACCCCTTTACCTTAATTGTGTCTCCGTCCTTCAGATCTTGTGGCGTCTTCGTGATCACGCTCTCCCCACCTACTAATCCATCGACGAGAAATCCATCGCTGCGCTGGCTCAGCACATGAACCTCTCGCATGTGCGCCTTGCCATCGAACGACAAAAATACGATCTTCTTTCCGTCGTGATCGCGCAAAGCAGTCGCGGGTATGAACGCGCCCGTGGGCTTTGAACTCGCGGATTTCTGTTCGTCGGCTAGAAATTTCACCGTGGCATTCATCTCCGGCCTTAGATATTCATCCGGATTCAGAACCTGCACTTTCACTTGCACGGTGGCTTTCTGCCGGTTCGCCTCGGGCGAGATCTGTGCGATTTCTCCTCTGTACTGTTTATCGGGGTAAGCATCCACAGTAACGATGCCTTTTTGTTTAGGACCGAGACGCGCAAAGTCAGACTGTGCAATATCGAGTTCAACCTGAATATCGTTCAAGTCAGCCAGTGAGACCACCGATCCTTGCGGCCCGCCAGCAGCTGCGCTGGCAAACTGAGCCGTAATGAGTTCTCCCTTTTCGGCGGTGCGGTCGAGAATCGTGCCCGTGACCGGCGCGCGGATCACCGTGGCATCGAGTTGCGACTTTGCATAGTCTGCGAGCCCCTGCGCCTGAGCCAGGGATCCGCGGGCGCGGGCGATCTCTTCCGGCCGTGGGCCGATCTGCATCAGCTGAGAAGCTTTGTCCAGTGAATTAACCTTTTGCTGATCTGAATCAAATTTCGCTGTGGCATCGTCCAGAGCCTGTCGCGACACCACGCCAGCGGATGAAAGTTCCTTGGTGCGGTCGAGCGTAAGCTTGTCGTTTACCAGCGTAGCGCGCGCTTCATCAAGATTGTGTTGCGCCGCTTGAATCTCTTCCGGCCTGGATCCGTGCTCCAGTTCCTCGAGATACGCGCGGGCATTATCCAACGCGCCTTTTGCCTGTTCATAGGAGGCCCGGAACTCCTCATCCTCCAAACGTACGAGAACCTGGCCTTCCTTGACCTTGTCGCCCTTTTCCACGCCAATCCACGCCAGGCGTCCAGTGACCTTAGAGTTCACATTGATGGTGTGATGAGCCACGATGTAGCCTGTGGCCGAGAGTACTGTGCCGCCCACGTCGCTGCTCTCCGCCGCCGCGCGCGTTACCTCTACCTCCGGGACGTCGCGGGAGAGCATGCGGTAAGTCAGCGTGGACAAGCTCAAGACGGCTACGAGCACGATCCCAATAAGAATGTAGCGGCGGGCCCACGCAGGCGGTTCCCCGTTGACGGTGCCGCGTTCCGTGCGGTCAATCCTCAAGCTCTGCAGGTCTTGGTGTTTTGCGTCAATCGGCATAAGAGTGAATACGCAAGCTTTGCTCGTCTAGTTTCCTCAAAAATTATCCTCGCAGAGCGGTAAGAATATTCTGGCGCGCCGCATGCCAGGCGGGAAACAGGCCGCCGAACAGTCCCATGGCCAGGGCGAAGATGATCGCATACATCGCAACCTGCCAGGTAATTTGCAGGCTGAATACGACTTCGCTAAAGGTCACGGCATTCGATGTTCCGGTCTGCATTCCATTGAACGGCAGCATAAGCAGAATGCCCGCCACCGCGCCCAACATGGCGAGCAACAGCGATTCCAGAACAAATGATGTCAAAATCGAGGGACGGGAAAATCCCAGCACGCGCAACGTGGCAATTTCGCGCCCGCGATAGGCCACCGCGGCATACATCGTGTTCATCGCCGCAAAACTCGATCCAATCGCCATGATGATCGCGACCACGATGCCAATGTACTTGATGGGAGCCCCCGAGCTGGTTTGCTTGGCGTAATAATCAGTCTCGAGAACTCCTTCAAGCTTTAGACGTTGATCATCGCTGACTCGGTTTTTGAGAGCATCCGCGGCGATGGGATCGGTCGCCCGCAGGTATGCTGACGAATACCCACCCTGCCGATCGAAATCCGCCGCCATCTGATTCACATCCGACCAAATCTCCGATTCATAGGCGGAACCGCCGGCGTCAAACACGCCGACGACTTTCCACGATCCTTTGCCGAACTCCACTGTGTCGCCAATGTTGGCATGAGCGAAGCGCGAGCGAATGGATTTGCTCACCACCACTTCGCGCTGCCCCGTCTGGAACCAGCGTCCTTCGACCAGCTTCGCGCTGGGCCGGAGCTCGAGCCCATCCGGCATCATTCCGCGCACCGTGACGTTGACCTCGCCCGTGCCGTCCTTACGCGGAAGTACGATCACCACCACCCATTCTCCGGAAACCATGGGATCGCCGTGACTGTCTTTGGCGATGCCGGGAAGCACCTTCAGGGTGGGAAACAGCGAAGCATCGAATCCGCCCGAGAGCTCCGCCTCCGACCCCTTGCGCAGCACGAGCACGTTCTGCGGATTGCCGCTCGAGACGAAGGCGCGCTGCAGCCCCGCGAGCAGCGCCATCAGGAAGATCGCAGTGGTAACCGTCAGTGCAATACCCAGGGCGGTCATGACGGTAAGCCCTTTGCGGAGCCTCAGATTGCGGACGTTATAGCTGATCGGTATTGCCATAGATTCATTCTCAACTCACCTGACTTGGTCAGGTCTTCGTTCAACCTATGTGGCGTAATCCCTCTACAATATTGGTGCGCGACGCGCCATACGCGGGAACATATCCGCTCAGAAATCCAACCGTCGCCGCCACCAGCAATGACAGCGCGATGGTCGGCAACGTGACTTTCATGTTGATTGGAATGCCGATTGCGACGGTGGAGTGCGTCATCCAGTGAATCAATCCCGCCGCCCCAAATATTCCCACCAGGCCGCCCGATACAGCCAAAGCGACCGCTTCAAACACGAAGAGGGACAGCACACGCCGGCGGGTGAATCCCAGCGTCTTCAGCACGGCGACTTCGCGCGTCCGGCTGCGCACCGACATGGCCATCGTGTTTGCCGAGACCAGCAGGATGGCAAACACCACCGCGCCACAAATACCAAGGATGAAAGCCTTGACATTTCCCAGCGTGGCGACGAAGGAAAGCTGAAAAGCTTTCTCGCTCTCAGTTTTTGTGCGCTCCGGCGAGTTGCGGAACATATCGTCGATTTCGCCTGACACGCGCGCCACATCCGCCGGCGACGCCAGTTGCGTGGAGTACCAGCCTGCCCGTCCCTTGAACCAGTCTATGGACTCTTCCAAATACTTGGCGTTGAAATACAACGCGTTCTGGGGAGGATCGCGGTGGTAGATGCCGCGAATCGTCAGCTCCGGATTGGCGGGAAAGATCGTTCCCTGCAACGTGATCTTATCGCCAATTTTCCAGCCATACTTATCCGCGAGCGTAACGTCCACTAATGCTCCGGCACGGTCGCGCTGCCAGGCCACGACCTGATCCGCCGGCAGGATCTTGTCCGAGGCCACTTTCAGGTATTCGTCGGGGTCGGTGGCGATTTGCGCAAAGAAGTTCTCCGGGCGGTCATCTTTATACTTGCCGCCAAACCACGTCATCGGGGCCACTGCCACCACTCCTCGGATGCTCCGAATCTTGTCGCGATAATAACCAGGCAACAGGAACGCTAACGAGACTCGGTCTCGCGTAATCACGCGCTTAGCCGAATCGGGCGCGCCCGCGTCGATATAAAACGTTCGCCAGATCGACATCATCAGCGTAAGCAGCAGCAGCGAAAAGCTGATGCTCAGCATCGTCAGCAGACTGCGCCGCTTGTTACGAAACGTATTACGCACCACAAAACTACCCAACGTCATAATTTCAACCGATGTGCCGCAAACCATCCACAATGTTTACCTGCGAAGCATGATAGGAAGGGAACAACGAACTCACCAGCCCCACCAAACCGGATACGAAGATAGCTACCGCCCACATCCCGAGCGTCACCTTCATGTTATAAAAACTGAAAAACTGCGGGGAGTGAGTCACCGCATAGATCAGTAAATACGCCAAGCCCACCCCAATTACTCCACCCAACACGGCCAGGGCTACGGCTTCGCTAACGAATAGACCCAGCACGCTCTGCCGCGTGAAGCCTAACGTTTTCAATACGGCCACTTCGCGCGTGCGCTCGCGGATCGACATCGCCATGGTGTTCGCGGAAACCAATAGAGTGGCAAAAACTACGGCCGAACAAATCATCAAGATGAACGCCTTCACGTTGCCCAGCATGGCAACAAATTCCAGGCCGAATGCCTTCTCGCTCTCCGATTTGGTGGGTTGGGGAGAGTTGTGAAAGGTATCATCGATGGTGCTTGCGATCCGGCTCACATCTCCGGGAGAGGCCGCCAGAATGCTGAACGTGCCGGCTCGCCCCTTGAAAGAATCAACCGCTTCCTCCACATACTTGGCGTTGAAATATACAGATTTGTTATCGGGATAGGAAGTGAAAATACCTCGAACGTACAACTCCAGGTCAACCGGATAAATGTCGCCTTTCAACACAATCCGGTCGCCCAGCTTCCAGCCGTATTTCTTGGCCAGCGTGTCGTCGACGATCACCCCCTGGCGATCCCTCTGCCACGCCAGTCGCTGCTCGTCAGGCATTTGAATGTCCCGGAATACTTTGAAAAATTCCTCCGGATCGGTGCCGAACCGTGCGAAAAAGTTTTCCGGTTTCTGGTCTTTGTAAACTCCGCCGAACCACGACACCGGCACTACCGCGACCACTCCCGGCACGGCGCGAATCTTCTCGCGATAGTAGCCGGGCAAATTGAACGTCAAAGAAACGCGATGCCGGACCACCAGCCTCTCCGCCGACTCCGCACTACCCTGGTCCAGGTAAAAAGCCCGCCAGATGGTCATCATGAGAGTCAGCAGGAGCAAAGAGAATGCAATGCTCAGCACCGTCAGAATGCTGCGGCGTTTGTTGCGGAAGGCGTTTTTGGTGACAAATCGGCTCAAAGTCATATTGAGAACCTCGCTTGAACCCCAGGGAAGACGCGGCGTACAGGACTGCGGACCAGCATAGTCCGTGCAGCCCACAAGGATAAACGAATGACTGCACTCCCCACAACCGCCTCCCAGCCGGAAACTACCCCCGCGCATTCCGCTGCAACGGTAACCCTATCGTCCATCCGACCGGCCTGGGTCGCCAGTGGAGATCGTCATCCCGCCTAGCTGACAAATGTCACACCGATGCTTCTAAGAGAGTTAAACGTTGGAGCTGGCAAAAGGTCACGGCCGAAGGCAGGACATTTCTGGTTTTCTGGAAGTCTTGTTCTGCAAAATCCGCGAAGCTCGGGGAGAACGACTTTGGAATCGGACCCGGTTCTCTACCCCGTATTCCCAGTACTTTGGTTGCGCTGAATTTCCATTGATTCCAATGACTTAAGGCTGATGTCCCAAATTTTGAGACAGGAATTGGGACATGGGAGATGGGCTTGAGTATCAGGAGGTTGGAGCGAAACAACCAATGCGAGGAAGAAAAATAAGAGCAGGAGACAGGTGGTCGGGGAGCGGCTTTAGGTAACCAGAATTCCATTACCACAGGTCGTTGCTCAGATGCAGACCAGAACGTAAAGTGTGTTGAGAACAGTTTTCGGGGGAGGACTGATCGACGGAGCGTCCCGGGACTCGATGAGTCTGGGGCGCTTTCGTTTGTGTCCGGGACGAAGGATATGAGTTTGTCTATAACGGGACCAAACGAGGGAAGCATTCAAATCGGACTCGCATCAATTTGAGCGGGGATAATTCTTGTTGCCAACCGTCAACTTCTACCGGTTCTTCCGATATTTCCCAGCCTAAGTATCCGGCGCGTGCTGACCGCCAAACCGACCGTCATTTCAAGTTGAAGGTCTGCGGTCCCAGCCACTCTTTTTCAGCCGAAACCGCGCCGCGAGCCGAGTGGCCCGAAGGGGGCATTTCTGCAGCAGTCGCAACCTTGTTGAGCCACAAACGACGGGATTGGGTGTCAGGGGCGGTCACGGGGGTAATGTCTCTAAGACGGCAAGTCCGCCGACGCCTGCTGGCGGCGACTCTGCAAATACCGTAAGCTCATCCACGTGACAGCCGTGATCAGACCTGAGTGGTTCATGTCCTCGGAGGACTCTGCGCGTGCGACCGATGCACTTCAGAAATTGCGTCGGCACGAGACCCGGCAATGGGTGATCACTGGCGGATTTGCTACGGAGATTCACAGCATTTTGCATGGCCTGGAGCCCTCGATCCGTTCGCTGAACGACATAGATTTCGTCGTTTCCTCCTTCGAGTACGTGCCCGAAAGTCTGAGTCGTGATTTCTTGTGCCGCCACATCCATCCGTTCGATCCGCCCGGCAAGACACTTGCTCAGTTCGTTGATGCTGAGACCAAGATTCGCATTGACGTATTCCGCGCCTGCGGTTCAACGGTGAGACGGGCGAAGCCGGTCGAGCTTTCGTTGGGTGCTGTTCTGGTGATATCGCTTGAAGACCTCATTGCCAGACTCGTGAGGCTGGTATTGCAGCTAACTGAAGGGATATCGGTCGCCTCGAAGTATGCCGATGACCTGATTCGAATGTTGAAATTGCTAAACCCCGATGCTGCCGAACCAGCATGGCTCGACCATCGACGCCCGCAGCACCCCGCCGTTTTCCGTGAGGCTTGTGGCATCGCTTTGGAACTAATTGAAACGCGCCCACACCTACTCGTCGTGCCTGAGTACTCGAAGAACACCGCTGAACCATGCCCCCGCTGTGTGTCTAGTGATCGATTTCGCGTGCTTGACCCTGCTTTGATGTTGTCGACAATGGGCTACTGTTGAGAATCGGGAACCAGGGGGTCGATTCCATGAAAAAGAACGAACTCCACATCACCGACCACTATGGACAGCTTGTCGAGTACCTGCACTTGAACGGTATCGTCCCACCGTTCACACAGAAATACGGGGTGAAGGTTCGCCTGACTCGTTGGGAGAAGGCGACTCCGACTTTCCGATCCCTGTAACGTCCTTTGTTGACTCCCGGTCTTCACATCCCTACCATTGCACCTTGAGCGCCACCCATGATCGGCCAAACCATCTCGCACTACCGCATCGTTGAGAAGCTGGGCAGCGGTGGAATGGGTGTCGTATACAAGGCTGAGGACGTGAAGCTGCATCGGTTTGTCGCTTTGAAGTTCCTGCCTGACGGGGTAGCCAAGGATACCCAAGCTCTAGCCCGATTCCAACGCGAGGCACAGGCGGCTTCTGCGCTTAACCATCCAAACATTTGCACCATACACGAGATCGGGGAGCAAAACGGTCAACCCTTCATCGTCATGGAGTTCTTGGATGGCATGACTTTGAAGGCGCGGATCGCGGGGAAGCCTTTGGACGTGGAGACCACGCTCTCGCTTGGCATCGAGATCGCCGATGCTGTGGATGCCGCGCATGCGGCTGGCATTATCCACCGGGACATGAAGCCTACGAACATCTTTGTCACCAAGCGAGGACACGCCAAGGTTCTTGATTTCGGTCTGGCAAAGCTCTCGCTCAAGGCACAATCGGTGTCCGAGGGCGCTCCTACATTGGAGATTACCGACGAGCAGCTCACCATTCCCGGTTCGACGCTCGGAACAGTCGCCTACATGTCCCCGGAGCAGGTAAGGGGCAAGGAACTCGATTCGCGCACTGATTTGTTCTCATTCGGTTCTGTCTTGTATGAGATGGCAACCGGAGCTTTGCCGTTTAGCGCTGACACCTCTGGTCTGATGTTCGACGCAATTTTAAACCGTGCTCCTGTTGCGCCTAGACGACTGAATCCCCAACTGCCTCCTCGGCTCGAGGATGTTGTCACGAAATGTCTTGAGAAAGATCGAGACCTCCGCTACCAGCATGCTTCGGAGGTTCGCACCGACCTGCAACGGCTCAAACGAGATTCGGAGTCGGCGCGATTGACGCTGACGCAGCCGGCCATGCAGCCGAAACCATGGTCGCGTTGGCGAGTCCTTGCCGCAGCGTGCGGGGTTGCCGTCGTGGCCATTCTGCTCGTGGTCGGGGCGAGGTGGAAAGGCTCTGGGACGCCCCTGCGCACAACGCTCTCGGAGGTGACATTTGCCGAGGGAGTCGAGGAGTATCCGGCGTGGTCGCCTGATGGCAAGGCGCTCCTCTACACCGGGGAAATCGGCAATATCCGAAAGATTTTCCGCAAGGATTTGTCTTATGGTCAGGACTCGCAACTAACACGTGCGGATTCTGACGAACTCCAGCCCGCGTGGTCACCTGATGGCACGCAGGTTGCGTTTGTGCGGGCCCACCGGCCCGACGTGAAGCTGCAGCCCGGCGATGTGTTTGGCATGTTTCAAGAGGGAGACGTATGGGTACTCGATCTCGCGTCTGGCGAAGAAACCAAACTTGTTGAAAACGCCTTCAATCCGGCTTACTCGCCCGATGGACAGCACATAGCAGTGGATGCCTCTTGGGCCGGCCCACATCGTATCTGGGTACTCGACCGCCAAGGGCACAACCCTCAGCAGGTCACGACCGATACGAGTGAGGAGGTCGCCCATGTCGCACCTGCTTGGTCCCCTGATGGCAGGGAGATTGTCTTCCAGAACCTGGTGCGGACGAAGTTCGACATTCGGACGGTCAACCTCGACTCGAAGCAGATGAACTGGATCACCAACGACTCCCTCACCAACATACGCCCGTCATGGTCACCGTCAGGCAGGTTCATCTATTTCTCCTCGTACCGAAGCGGCGGCATAAACATCTGGCGGGTAGGAGTGAACAAGGACGGAGCCCTAAGCGGTGCACTGCAACAGGTGACCACCGGAGCCGGGCAGGACGTTGAAGTCGCCGTCTCGCCTGACAGCAAGCGGCTCGCCTACGCCACCCTGCGCCAGAACGCCGACATCTGGAGGCTTCCAGTCTCGCCGCAAACCGGACTCACAAACGGGACACCGGAGGCGGTGATCAGCACCACGCGAGAAGACAGCAGAGGCTCATGGTCACCTGACAGCAAGATGGTCGCCTTCAACTCCGACCGTGCGGGAGACATGAACATCTGGCTGTACACGTTCGCCAACTCAACCACACGGCAACTTACCACAGGACACGGAGGCGACTTCCAACCGAACTGGTCGCCGGACGAGAAAAAGATTGCTTTCTTCTCTTCGCGTTCGGGAAGCCCGAACATCTGGGAGGTGGAGATCGCCAGCGGAACTTTGAGACGTCTGACATCGAACTCCGAGGTGAACGTCAATCCGTTCTACTCCCCGGACGGAAAACTGATCGCCTACCAGTCCGACCAGAGTGGCCGGCTTGAGGTCTGGGTCATGAACGCAGACGGTAGCAACCCGCGTCGCTTGACAAATGCTGGCGTGACGGGACATTTCATGCGCTGGGCTTTCGACGGATTGGGCATTGTTTTCCGCTGCACGTGCAACGGAAAGCCGGCAACGATGAAGGCATCTCTCAGCGGAGGCGCACCGCAACCCTTTGCCGAAACGATGATGGGCGGCTCGCACATGTCTTTCTCACCGGATCGCATCCGCATCATGGATGTCGTAGGGCACAAGGTACTCTGGGTTTCGCCAGTCAACGGAGGAAAGCCGGAGAAGGTCTACGAATTCCCCGACCCGGACGTGAGGATCGACTACCCGGTCTGGTCGCCGGACGGCAGGTGGGTCATGTTTGATCGCTTTCGCCCGCAGGGAGGCGACATCTGGGCTATTAGCGGCGTGGAGTAACCTTGAGGCTCAGACTTTCCCGATGCACCTGAGTGCAGCAAGCCAAAGCCTAGTACGCGAAGCTGCAGTTGGCGCCTTGCCGCTGCAACGTTGGCGTCGAAAGCGTCGCCAGGTTCGTTCAACCGATTCGGCGGAAATCGTTCGCGCTGCGTGATTCCTTATTGTCTGCTTGACTCTCCGTATGGTCGCGACCCAGAATAACCGGCAAGAATGTTCCAGCGGCTGGCGGATGCGGGCTTGAGACTCGCGGCGTGAGGTGTCAACTCTTTGCACCAACCATCGTGCATGATCCTAATCGGCGGCGGTTCCCGCTTCCTGTGCGGATCGTCCTGCGGCTGATTGGGGCGACCGATTTCATGCAGCTTTCAACTTCTCGCGCACAAGGCGCGGCGTCGTGAGTCGAATCCGATTACTTGTCGCACATCTCGTAATGCGTGGAGCACGGCTCCAGTTCGAGCAGGAAGTCCTTGTCGAAATCGTAGTATTTCGCCACGCGTCGTGTCCGGGGAAGGTGCCGATCGCCTCCTCGGACTCCCTGAAGGTGATCATCAGAAATGCGCGGTACTGCCCTCCATGCGGCGCAGCGCGTAAGCGCCCTTTCGCCGAAGGGCTTGCCCAGCGCTTGAGCCGTGAACTGCGTACTACAAAAGACGGCTACTCCCCAAGTTCAGATTGGCGCCGAACCACAGGCCGGAGAAACCCTGGCCTTGCAGGCCATCCGCTGACTTCTTGGAGCACTCCTGAACGACTGCGATGTCCGGATCGAGCGCCAATAAACTCGGCGCTTTCCGAGCAAGAGCCATTCCACAGTTCCAAGTTACGATGCGCCTGGAAGTCGTGATTTCTGAGTCTAGCCGAACAGTCTCCCCATTGCCTGTTCAAGGCTTTAACCCAAGGTAACTCCATCACAGAGAGAGATCACTGTTGGAACCAGCGTGCTGCGATAATGGTTGTGTCAGCTTTCGGACTGCCAGAATGTCCTGAATCGCAGGATTTTCATTGGAGGGACATGAACTGCAAAGCAAACGACTGGATCGAACATCCGGCCTTCGGCTTCGGATGCGTGAGCGAAGACCGAGGCGACAGGCTGGACATCAGATTCGTCACCTCTGGTTACAAAACGATTCTGAAGACCGCAGAACTGAAGCCCGCCCTGTCCCCTCCGGGTTTCAAGTTTCCCGCCGCCAAAAAGGTCAAATCTGGCGCTCCGCAGTCCAAAGTGGAACCCACGCCCAGCCGATCTCGATTAGATTTCGACTATCACGTTAGCTGTTTCCTCAATCATTTCTCTGAGGGCTTTGAGGGACAGGGCTTCCACATCGCCGAGCGTGAGAACAAGGAAAAAGCGGCAGGTGTACTGAAGGACAAGCTAGGCAAGGATGCCTTTGAGAGTCTGCTTCGTGACGGACATTACGCAGAGGTCTGTGGATTTGCGAATCACGTTTTGCAAGCCACCAATCTCGTCTTCCAGATTGGGAAGACCAAGTTCGCCGACGCCCTTGAGAACCCAGCGAATCAGGAGCGTTTTGCGAATGCCCTGTTCGACCTGTTGTATGGTTCCGGCGAAATGGAGGGACGGTTTACAAGCTTCTGCGATCTTCTGTCGAAACTGGGCGCGAACCAATGGACGATAGCCACCTACTACCAGTTCCTTGCAAGTGATGGCAAATGGATGTTCATGAAGCCTTCGATCATGAAGCGCATGGCCGAGTCGCTCCACATTTCGCTGAACTACAAGGCGGAACCGAATTGGCTCACCTACTCCAAACTGCAAGAATTGGCGGACCGCGTGGAACTGGAGTTACAGAATCGAAAGCTGGCGCCCCATTCCCGGATCGACGTGCAGGGCTTCATCTGGGCGGCAATCGCCATTGAAGACGATAAGTATGGTGAATAGCTGTCACCCGGCATTCCTGTTCTCCCGCACTGTCCGCGTCCCGCAGCACTCTCCGCAGGCAGCAAAGGTAGTGACGGGTTCGACTCACGGGAAAGGTCATACGGTGTCAGCCTAGCCCGCCGAAAGATCGCTGAGGCGCAAAGAACGCGGTGGGCGAAGATACGAGCGGGGCAGAAGAAGGCGGATTAGAGCCAGCGGAGCCAATCACTTGCATCGTTCTGGATAGCTACTCTTCAGAACAGTATCGGCAGCTTTGCTGCCTTTGGTCGATGCCATCTGTAAAAGCATGTGCGCCTGTTCACAGCTTTGAGGAACCGACTTTCCCTGCAAGTAAAGGTTGGCTAGTGTGACCTCCGCATTGACATTGCCTCGCTTGACCGCCTTCCACAACTCGACAGGATCATCCTCTTTCGCTATGTCGGGTGTCTGCGCGGTTCCCATTTTTGCCGGGATGACATGCTGAACTCGTCTGACCGGATTGTGGGCGATGTGTCGTTGATCAGAGTTTTTTACCTGGGGCTGCGTCGATGTGGCAGTAGGTTCGGCTGCTGATGCGGATTCCTTGGCAAGGTCGCGTTTGTGAACCTCGTAAAGAACCGATGAAACCACCATGAGTACGGTCGAGACAACAACGATGGGGATCAATCTCCTGAGCCCGGGATGGGGACGTCTTGGTTGACTATTGAGACTCGACTGGAAGGTTTTGTGATTGGTTCTGAATTCGTCAGGAACGGGTAAGAGCGGCTGAATGGGTTTAACGGCTGGTGGGGCGGTCCCGCACATCGGGCAAACCGCTCTACTCCGAAGATAGCGATATTCACATGAAGCGCAGGTGATGGGTTCGTCGCTTACTGGGTTAGACACGTCATTCTCCTCGGGGCGGGAGTTTTGGTCGTCGTGGCAACTAGATTGTACTCAGCCCGGTGGAAGACTACTCCGTAACGGAAGTAATGTCTGGGCGAGGGCTTCAGTGTGATTCCATTCTTTTACGTGTTCCATCGTGCGAGACGGCGACTGGTCGAGACCTAGTCGAATTTGCACGCCAGCGGGTCGAACTGATCCAACTGGCCGTGGTCAGCGACAACGAACAAGCGCGGCGGCTATATCAGCGGCTGGGTTTGAAATATGGAATCGAAAAGAAGGCGTTAAAGCAGGATGGGCGGTACTACGACGAGGTGCTCATGGCAAAGGACCTCAAGCCAGATTGAAGCTCAGACATCACTGAACCGAGCGCACCGCTCCCACAAGATCGGTCGGAACGATCCCCGTCCCCTGCGGCTCCGGCAAAAAATACAGGCGGTGCTGCGGCGGGGCGACGGTGGACTGACCCCTTAGAAAAAAGTGAGATACAAACCATGACGGTCATGCAAGACGACCCACTGTCCCTACCCGGCAAATACGCACAGGAGCAGACTCCTGTAGTGGCTGTTTTCAACGACTCCCTCACCTTCAGTCGCCAGTGCCTCGGGGGCGAGAGGTTGCGCAATCGAGCCCTGTGTAGATGCACGCTGGGTTGGCCACGGAGGGTCTGCGGACATTCAGAGAGGTAAGGGTGGCATCGCCTTGCCATGTCCCAATTTGTCCGAATTTTGCGGTTACATCGGTTTTATTGGGATTCATTCAATTCAATCGGCTCGTAGAATCAATAACCTGCAGAAGACATTTGACAGTGGCTGGTACTTTGGTAATTCGAACCTTCATCCTGCGAGCGGTATCCTAACCATACCTTTCCCCGGGTTTTGAACCCATGCAGCTTCTCAACGGGGAAACTGTGCGGCTTGTTTTCTGTGATGAGGCACTGAGCAAATGTCCAATATCGGCCACTTCGAAATCCTGAGTGAACTGTCAAAATCTGGCACTGGCACGGTCTTTAAGGCCAACGATCCTCAAACCAACCAGACCGTCGCGCTGAAGGTCATCCAATTGTCGGCCTTCGGCGAATCGGCGGCCGAGTTAGAGAGCTGTCTCTTGCAAGAGGCGGAGACCGCGAAGGTCCTGAGCAACCCCAACCTCGCGCCGGTTTTTGGCGCCGGAGTGATCGACGGCCAGTTCTACGCTGCCATGGAGTACATCCAGGGCAACAGCGTGGCTACGATGCTGGCCCGTAAAGAAGGATTTTCCATCTGGGATCTGCTCGATATTGGAAGGCAAGTATGCAGCGGTCTCGATCATGCCCATTCCCACAGCGTTTTTCACTATAGTCTTGATCCTGCGAAAATCATGTGCGGTTGGGATGGCACCGTCCGAGTTCTGGGATTCGGGGTTTCCAGCGTAGGCAAATTTGCCGCCCAAATGCCCGGCATCCCATCGCTCCTGCATTACATGTCGCCGGAGCAGGTTCGCGGAGAAAATATCGATGCCCGGTCAAACCTCTACAGTCTGGGTGCTTTGTTTTATGAGATGGTAACCGACCGCAGAGCTTTCGATCGCGAGGATTCAGAATCCTTGCGCCAAAGCATTCTCGAGAGCACACCTGTTTCGCCCATGCAGGTGAATCCCAAGCTTCACCCCGTCTTGAGCGATCTCATTATGAAAGCTCTGGCCAAGGATCCCGCCGAACGCTACCAGAGCGGACGCGGGCTGCTCGACGACCTGGAGAAATGCAAGGAGTCCAAGCCACAGGCTGCGAAAGCTCCGGCCGCCCCAACCAAGGCGCCGACGATCGCAGCTCCTGTGAAAGCTGCGGCTCCCGCAAAGTTTGCCTCCGCTCCGAAGCCGGTAGAGGCGAAAGCCGCTACCCCTCAGCCTCCCGTAGCGTCGAGACCTTCAGCTCAGGCGGCTGCCGCAGCGGCGGGCTGGGGCGGCACCGAATCCACCCCCTCAGCACCGAACCTCAATGCGTTCAATGAACCTTCAGCATCGCGTGCCCACGCGACCGGCGAGTCCACGTCGCCATCAGCTTCCATGTCGTCGGCGGTCATCGATGAGCCAACCTTCGAAGCTCCAGTCACCGAACCGCCTAGAATTTCTGTCGATCCCATGATGGCGGCAGCTGCTCCAGCGCGCGGCAGTGGCGGCATCAGCTTCTCGGAGATGACCGAGCTGCCTCCATTGAAGGAAGACTACATTACGACGCCTTCGCCCAGTCCGGCCGCTGAGCAGCAGCCTTCTCCGGCGCCCGATTTCAGATCGGGCGGTGAACCGGAGAAACCTAGAATTCAGCCTCGCGAGGTCGCCGAAAAGGCAATCAAGGAAATCAAGAACGTCCCGCCCAGCCTGATGGTTTATTCCATCGCCGGTGCGGCCGTCTTGATTCTCATTATTGCGATCGTTCTCGTCCTTCACATTAATCGTTTGAACAGTGACGACGGTTCGCCTCGTCCTGCTCCGCCCGAGCCAACGGCCCAGTCGGCAGCGAACCAACCTGCCGCCCCGGTTCAGCTCGCGCCAGAGCAGCCTGCTCCAACGGAATCTGCCGCACCGGTGGCCGAATCCGAAGCTGCTCCGGTTCACGTGCCCGTTTCGGCCGTGAGAGCCAAGAAGAAGAAACCTACCGCACCCATCGCCCCCGTCGTTGTCCCCGGACAGGTGTCGATTGACTCCACTCCCCAAGGCGCGCAGGTGCAACTCGACGGAAAGACCGACCCTTCGTGGATCACCCCCTTTACGCTATCGGGAATCAGTGCCGGTCCGCACACGGTTACGCTAAGCAAAGCCGGCTACTCTACCGACACGCGCGCGGTAGATGTGGCGTCCGGCAATAAATCATTTGTTACCAGCCATCTCACGCTGCTCATGGCCACTCTTTCCGTCACCAGCACGCCCCCTGGCGCCAATGTCTATGTCGATGGCAAAGACACAGGTAAGCTCACTCCCGCCCAGGTCTCCGTGGATAAAGGTCAGCACGTCGTTCTGGTGCGCAAGGCTGGCTTCATTGACGAGACCACCAGCGCCCAATTTGTTCTCGCCCAGACCGTCAGCTTCTCGCCCACGCTGCGCTCGCTTGGCAACGTCGATGACATCAAGACTGTCGGAAAAATGAACAAGCTGTTTGGGGGAAAACAGGCGCAGGGCATGGGCATCGTCGGCATCAAGACCCAGCCCAAAGGTGCGCAGGTGGCCGTCAACAAGCACATGCTGGATAAGAGTTCACCAGTCGATGTCATGCTCGATCCCGGCAATTACATCGTTGACATCACTATGACTGGTTACATTCCGATTCACAAAGTCATTTCCGTGGACAAGGGCGGGAAAGCCGTCATCGACGAAATCATGCAGCATGAGTAGCTGCTTCGCGCAGCACGCCGCGGCTGATGCTTCATAATTGAATCCCGGTCAAACACCGCGTCCACATGCGAGGTTTAGACGTCTCCCGTATTCGTGGATACCTGACCCCTTCCGAGAGCCGATTAACCTTTAGTTAACCATTGCGCAACCCCTCTGAAATATTCACCCACTGCATTTTTCTTCACCCCGGTTCAAGAGCCGTCGCGCAATCTCGGTTACGTGCCGAGGATAAGTCTTGCTTCCGGGCGGAGGAGAATCAGGTTCGACAGTCTGAACTTTCACATGGCTGACAGATTGAATTTGCAGCCAGCGCCGGCCTTCGTCCCTTGGTCCAGGGCGGATAACTTCCGGTAGCCCGTTACTCGCCCGGAATATCCAGAGGAACCGGTTGCGAGAAGGGTCTGACCGGTCCGGAGGCTTTGACCCAAGCCATCAGACTGAGAGGCACCACAAGAAGGATGGAAACGAGGCGAGATGCCCAAAGAATGCCGG
>Ga0210393_10000745_pt1 | contig 28230 bp, 23 predicted proteins | sample IncBWC27OmetaG_FD_160068 | JGI IMG/M metagenome (GOLD analysis project Ga0210393, IMG submission 160068) | Forest soil microbial communities from Barre Woods Harvard Forest LTER site, Petersham, Massachusetts, United States - Inc-BW-C-27-O ...
GCCAAATGAGCACCGGCGCCCCGTCGGCCATGATGCGGAAGCGGTTCTCGCTTTCGCGCAGGGCCGATTCGGCCCGCTTGCGCTCCCCAATGTCTTGGATCAGCCCATACACGCCCAGAACCTCACCGTCGTCGGTGCGATTCGGAATGTATTGCACCTGCACGAACCGCGGGCCGGTCGGATACATCAATTCCCGCTCGTACAGCACCGTCTCGCCGCCGAGTGCTCGCTCCAAGTCCGGGCGAATGAGCTCGTACATCGGCCGGTCCATCAGATCGCGCAGCCGTTTGCCGAGAGCCTCGGTAATCGGCCGGCGGTGCCACTCTTCATAGGCGGCATTGAGAAATTGATATCGCTCATCGCGGTCGATGTAGGCGATCAGCACGGGGAGCGAATCGGTCATCAGCCGCAGCTGATCCTTTTGCTGCTGCAGTTCGTGCTGCACTTCCTTCAGACGCGAGACGTCGTGGAAGGTGACGACGACGCCTTCGATGCGGTTGTCCCGCGTGCGATAGGGCAGCATCTCTCGCAGGAACCAGCGGCCGTCTTGAGTCTGAACCGCCCGTTCGGCGCTTCCCAGCGTCTTCAGCACGTGCTGGGCGTCGGGGAGCAGGTCGCCGCTGTCGAAGTTGTGCGCCAAGTCGGCGATGGGCCGGCCGACGTCGCTGCGAATCACGCGGAACAAGTCGGCCGCCTGAGGCGTGAAATTGCGGATGCGGAAATTCGTATCGAGGAAGATCACTGCCAGCTTGGTGCTGGAAAGTAAGTTGTCAAAGTCGGTGTTGGCTGCCTCGAGCTCTCGAACCTTGTCCTCGAGCCGCCCGTTCACGAGCGTCAGTTCTTCGTTCAGCGCCTGCAGCTCTTTCTTGGAGGCCTCCAACTCCTCGTTGCCCGACTGCAATTCTTCATTGACCGAGATGGCTTCTTCGTTAGCGGCCTTGAGCGCTTCATTCGCCTGCTCCAATTCCTCGATCGTGCTGCTGAGCTGTTCCTTCGTCTCGTGCAGTTCGTGCTCGAGCTGCCGCGCGATTTCTTCTCGGTTCTCGTCTGCGGCCGGCGTAGCTGCGGCGGTTTCCGGCTCCAGCGCCCCCAACAGTTCCACTACGAACATCGCGTCATCGGTCTCGGGGTGCTTCACCGGCAGCACCAAGCCGCTCACGAGGACCGCGGGTCCGGAATCCTGCTTGACGCGAGCCCGTTCGAAGGACGTGCGTGTGTTTTCCTTGGCGGCCCGCTGCAGAGCATTTCGCAGCTTCAAATGCAGCCCGCTGCGAGCCATATCCAGAATGCTTTGCCGCTGCTCTCCTTCCGGCACTTCGAAAAACTGTTTGACGGGCCCGGCGATGTACACCGGCTGCCAGCGGGCATTTACCAACAAGGTGGCCCCCGCCGCGTGGCGCAGTTTCATCTCCGCCAAGAGTTCCCGGAAGCCGGGCGGTTGGCGCGTCCGCGAGCCCGTTGGAGTCGCGTAGAGCGACACACGACGCGTCCGCCGCGCATCGAGGTCGGGCAGCGACGCGCCGGCGGCGCGGCGATAGATGCGCCACTTGGTCGAAATCGGGTCGAATGGGGCGGTGCCTCGGCTGGGTGTCTCGGAGTTGCCCAGGAACAGGAAACCGCCGGCCCGCAGTGCGAAATGGATTTTCGCCAGAATGTTTTTTTGAGCGGCCGGTGTGAGATAGATCAAGAGATTGCGGCAGCTCACCAGGTCGACACGAGAGAAAGGCGGATCGCCTTTGATGTCTTGCGAGGCAAAGACCACCATCTCACGTAGCGCCTTGATCACCCGATAGCCGTCCCCTTCGCGGACGAAGAACCGGCGCAGTCGCTCAGGACTGACATCGGCGGAGATGACCTCGGGATAATATCCGGCGCGTGCCACCTTGAGCGCGTTGTTGCTGAGATCGGTCGCAAAGAGTTGCACGCGCTCGCGGCGGCCTTGAACGGCCTCGCTCAGCAGCATCGCCAGGCTATAAGCCTCTTCCCCCGTTGCGCAACCGGGCACCCAAACTCGCACCGGCTCGCCCGTCTGCTGCTTTTCCTCAACCAGTTTCGCGAGCACCTCTGTTCGCAGTTCGTTCCACGCTTCGGGATTGCGGAAGAACGAAGTCACGCAGATCAAGAGATCGCGGCCCAGCGCCGTCAGCTCGTCCGGCTGATCGCGGAGCAGATGGATGTATTCATCAATGCTCGACAAGGAGCGAAGGGTGACGCGCCGCCGAATGCGACGCAGCAGCGTGGACTGTTTGTATTGGCGAAAATCGTACTCCGTATTGGCCTCGAGCATGTGGACGATTTCGGCGATCTGCGCCGCTTCGTTGGCCGCGTCCTCCGCGCGATCGTCGAACAGCTCGTTGTGCTCGACATAGTTGATCAACGATTGCTGCAGTTGCTCGGCCGGCAAGATGTAATCGGCCACATCGCTTTGCAGCGCGCTGCGGGGCATGTCCTGGAAGCCGGCCTCGTCCGGCTCCTGGACCATCACCATGCCGCCGCGCTCTTTGATTTCGCGGATGCCTTTGGTGCCGTCCTGACCGGTGCCGGACAAAATAATACCAACCGCATTTTCGCGCTGATCGAGCGAGAGCGAGCGGAAGAAGCAATCGATCGGCATCCGCGCGCCGCGCGGTTCGATCGGCTCGTGCAAGGACAAGCGTCCCCCGTGCAACTCCACATATTTGCCGGGCGGCGCCACAAGGATCGTATCGGCGGCGACCGGAAGGCCGGGAGCAAGCTCGGCAACAGTCAAGCGGGTTTGTTGGCGCAACAGTTCCGCGATTGACCTGGTTTGCTCGGACGGCACGTTCTGGATCACGACATAGGCGATCCCGGCGCCGAGCGGCGCCCCGGCAAAGAGTTTTTGCAGCGCGTCGAGACCGCCGGCGGACGCTCCGACACCGACGACTGTAGAGGGTTGATTTGCGGTCGGTGACGGCGTGCCCGTCTGCCCGTGCGCAGAAACGTCGTTCGTCACGACTGCTCTTCTGTTGTCTTCGTCACAGCAGCAAAACGCCCAATCGAGCAGGCGGGAGGTTGGCTCGACCACAAAGCGGGCGGTCCAAAAATACAGCGGGTCGACGAGCCGCGTCAAATGGCATGAGAGCAGGGCTTCGTCGGCGCGCAGTCCATCTTGCTTGCAGGAGTTTGCACTTCGCGTGCCAAGGGGGAGATCGGCATCCGCGAGAACGGGAGTGACGAGAAATCTCGAAACGATCGCGATCAGCATACGTCCCGCAGGAGTTGGGGGCTGGTTTCGGCGGAGCCGAACTGTTCGCTCACCGCTCAGTGAACTCTCTGGGCGGCGCGGGGGCCCCGCGGCTTGGACTTTATTCCTGCGTCGCACCACAATGGGGGCCGGGGATCTTCCGCGATTTTTGCGCGTTGAAGTTGCCGAACCCCCGCGTCCGAGGGTCTGAGCTTTCGGGATTGCGATCGTCGGATGTGCCGAGGCCGTTCCACCTTTGGTCGCGTTCCACCTTGGTCGAAGTGAGATGAACATGCCATGCCGCCCGAATTCTCGCCTGTCACCCCCCTCTGCCTTGCTTGCGCTGGCGATCGTCCTGTCGATTTGCCTGGCGCTCCCCCATCGCGCCTCCTCGGCCGAGCCCGATTCCCCATCGCTATTTGACGGTCAAACGCTCCAAGGCTGGACGGGCAACCCCGAGTTCTGGCACGTCGAGGACGGCACGATCACCGGCGAGACGACGGCCGAACACCCGACCCGCGGCAACACCTTCCTGATCAAGGAAGGCTTCAACACCAAGGATTTCGAATTCTCTGTCGAGTACAAGATCCGCTCCGGACGAACTCCCGGCAAAGGCTTTCAACCCAATTCGGGAGTGCAGTACCGCAGTTGGGAAATGCCGGGCAAGCGGTGGGTCTGTGCTGGGTACCAGGCCGACATCGACGCCGGCGACACCTATTCCGGCTCGATCTATGGCGAGAATTTCCGTGGGCTGCTGGCCGTCCGCGGACAAAAGACAGTCATCGAAAGCAATCACAAGCCGAGAATCGTGGGAAGCGTTGGCGACCCGAAAGAGCTGCAGACGCACATCAAGAAGGATGACTGGAACACTTACCAAATCACCGTTCGCGGCTTCCATTTTGAACAGCGGATCAACGGCGTGCTGATGGCCGTCTGTGATGATGACGACAAGGAGATGCGCCGCTCGGACGGCATCCTGGCCTTGCAGCTACACGCCGGCCCGCCGATGAAGGTGCAGTTCCGCAACCTCAAATACAAAGAACTCAAACCCGAAGGCTCGACTTCGACCTCAGAACAAAACCGGCAACATCAAAAGAAGATCGTGTTCATCGCCGGCAAGCGCAGCCATGGTTATGCCGAGCACGAACACCGAGCTGGTTGCCTGCTGCTGGCCAAGGCGCTCAACGAGAACGTGCCGGACATTCACGCCGTAGTCGTCGAGAACGGATGGCCGAAGGATCCGAGCATTCTGGATGACGCCGATTGCGTCGTCGTGTATGCCGACGGGGGAGGCGGACATCCGCTTGTCAAACATCTGGATGAGTTCGACAAGTTGATGAAGCGTGGCGTGGGGCTGGTCTGCCTTCACTACGCGGTCGAAGTGCCCAACGGTCGCCCGGGCGAAGAGATGGAACAGTGGACCGGTGGCTACTTCGCCCCCGATTGGTCGGTGAATCCCCACTGGACGGCGTCGTATAAGAGTCTGCCGCAGCACGCCGTCACGCGGGGCGTCCATCCGTTTACGATCAATGACGAGTGGTACTATCACATGCGTTTTCTGCCTCAAGGCAACGTGACGCCGATCCTCACCGACTTGCCCCCGCAGAGCACTCTTAGCCGGCCCGATGGCACGCATAGCGGCAATCCTGCCGTGCGAGAGGCGATCGCCAAGGGCGAGCCGCAAACGATGGCTTGGGCCCGTGAGCGACCGGACGGGGGCCGCGGATTTGGCCTGAGCGGCGGGCACGTGCATTGGAACTGGGGCAACGACAATTTCCGCAAGCTCGTGCTGAACGCGATTGTGTGGGCCGCGCACGGGGACGTGCCGGCGAACGGTATTGGATCGCGACCGCTGAGCGTGAAGGATCTCGAAGCGAATCAAGACAAGCCGCAACCGCCGGACTTCAATCCGGCCCGCATTCAGGCGCTGTTGGATCAGTGGCGCGCGGAGAGCGGCTCGTGACGGGACAGATTCTGCAGTTTCTCGAGAAACGCCCCGCGAGCGGCGGTCGCCCACATACGGGATCCGCTTGCCGAGCCTGGGGCGTCAGCCCCAGGAGCGCGCTTAGCAGCACCGGCTCTTTGCCGACAACTGAAGCACCCGCCAGCTCACGCTGGCGGCTCGCCTTCGTCTGCATGGTTCTAGCGTTGCTCGCCTTTTACGGCCGGCCGCTCTTCGCGCAGGACGAGCACCCGCCCTCGCAGGCGCTCGCCGGGTTGGACGTCGCTCCTGGTTTGGAAGCCACGCTGTTTGCTTCCGAGCCGATGATGCTCAGTCCCACCAATATCGACGTCGACGCCCGCGGTCGTGTTTGGGTCTGCGAAGTCGTCAACTATCGGCATCGCAACGGCGAAAGGCCCGAAGGCGATCGCATTCTCATCTTGGAAGACACGGACGGCGACGGCCGGGCCGACAAATCGACCGTCTTCTACCAGGGGCGCGACATCGATTCGGCGATGGGCATTTGCGTGCTCGGCAACCGCGTGATCGTGTCAGTCTCCCCGAACGTGTTCGTGTTCACCGACACGGACGGGGACGGCAAGGCCGACAAGAAGGAACTGCTCTTCACGAAGGCGGGCGAGCTGCAGCACGATCACACCGCGCACAAGTTCGTGTTCGGCCCCGACGGGCGACTGTATTGGAACATGGGCAACGCCGAACCTTCGGTTTACGATCGCGACGGGAAAGTCGTCAAAGACATCTTCGGCAACCCCGTGATCGACGGCGGGCATCCGTTTCATGGCGGGATGGCGTTCCGTTGCGAACCGGACGGCAGCCGATTCGAGGTGCTGGCCCACAACTTCCGCAACAACTATGAACTGGCCGTCGATTCCTTCGGCGGCTTGTGGCAGTCAGACAACGATGACGACGGCAATCGCGCGGTCCGCATCAACTACTTGCTCGAATACGGCAACTATGGCTATCGCGATGAGATGACTGGCGCCGGCTGGCAGACGCCGCGGACGAATCTCGAAGAAACCATTCCCGAGCGGCATTGGCATCAGAACGATCCCGGCGTCGTGCCCAACCTGCTGGTGACAGGGGCCGGTTCGCCGACCGGCATTGTGGCCTACGAGGGCACGCTCCTGCCAAAGCCGTTCCAGGGCCAGGCGATTCACGCCGACGCAGGTCCCAGCATCGTGCGGTCGTATTCAATCGTGCCGGAGGCCGCCGGGTACAAGTCGATCGAGACTGTGAATCTGCTTTCCGGAACTCGTGATCACTGGTTCCGCCCGTCGGACGTCTGTGTCGCGCCGGACGGTTCGCTGATGGTCGCCGACTGGTACGACCCGGGCGTCGGCGGTCACCGCATGGGGGACATCAAGCGAGGCCGAATTTACCGTTTGGCTCCGCCAAAGACGCCGTATCGGATCCCCAAGCACGATTTCAATTCGATTTCCGGCGCAATCGACGCGCTCGGGAGTCCGAACTTGGAGACGCGCTATCTCGCTTGGACTTCGCTGCAAGCACGTGGTGCAGCGGCCGAATCGGCGCTCAACCGCGTGTATTCAGAGTCCACAAATCCGCGACTGCGGGCGCGAGCCTTGTGGTTGTTGGCGATGATCGACGGCCGAGGCAGCGAATACATCGCGCGGGCCGCGAAAGATTCCGACGCCGATCTGCGGATCACGGCCTTGCGCGCAGCTCGCCGCATTCGTAGCGATGTGGCGAAGACAGTCCAAACGCTGATCCACGATCCTTCGCCTCACGTTCGCCGCGAGTGCGCGATCGCACTCCGGAACGTGGAAGGACCCGAACGCTCGAAACTCTGGGCCGAACTCGCGGTTCAACACGACGGTCGCGATCGCTGGTTTCTCGAAGCGCTCGGCATCGGGGCAGCCGACGATTGGGACGCCTGTCTCAGTGCCTGGCTTGCAACCGCTGGGGCGCGGCCGACCAGCAACAAAGCCGGCCGAGACCTTGTTTGGCGGTCGCGCTCGAGCCAAACGCCCGCGCTTTTGGAAACGATCCTGTTGTCGCCCAATACTCCGCCGGCTGAAATGCCTCGCACGTTGCGGGCTTTCGATTTTCAGCGCGGATCGACAAAGCAACCGGTTTTGGCGCGGTTGGCCTTCAGCGAGGCTCAGCCCGGGCAGGTGACCGGCAATTTGATTCGCGGAGAGGCGCTCGCACGACTCGATCGCAATGATGTGGTCAACAATCCCGAGCACGTCGCGACCTTCAAGGCGTTCCTTGATTCGCAGCGAGGAAAGCCACGGCTCGTCGATTTGCTGGAGCGATTTCGAGTTCCCGGCTATTCGGCGGATCTGCTGGCCGTCGCGCAGTCACATCCGCAAAGTAATCTTGGCGTGCGGGCGACTCGGCTGCTGTTCGACTTGGGCGACAGGTCGCCGATCGAGGCCGCTCTTAACAGCCACGACCTGAAGTCGATCGAGGAGACCGTCGCAGCCCTTTCCAGCTCCGAGGATCCTCGAGCGGCAAAGGTGCTGTGGCCCGTCGTGGATGATGCCAAGCGGCCGCTCGATATTCGCCGGCAAGCAATTCGAGCCCTCGCGAGAAGTCGCCGCGGTGCGGATGAGGTTCTCTTGCGGGCCGAGCAGGGCCGCCTCGACGCGTCACTTCGCGAAGCCGCTTCGGCATCGGTCTATGCCTCGGCCTCCGACGCGATCCGTGCTCGCGCGATAAAAGCATTTCCCCTTCCCCCCGCCCTCGACTCGCGGCCATTACCTCCGGTGCGGCAGCTTCTGCGCCGCAGGGGCGATGCGCGCAAGGGGGAAATCGTCTTCGCCACGATTGGCACGTGTGCGAAATGTCATGTGGTCAATGGTCAGGGGAAAGAGGTCGGCCCAAATCTGTCGGAGATCGGGGCCAAGCTCAGCCGTCCGGCGATCTACGAGTCGATCCTTTTCCCAAGCGCCGGGATCAGCCATAATTTCGCCGCCTATACGGTCGTGCTCACGAACGGAAATGCGGTTTCGGGAATTCTGGTCAGCCGGACGCCCGACTCGATTGCGATCAAAGGCATCGACGCGATCACGCGCACGTTTCGCATGTCCGAGGTCGAAGAGATCAAGGAACAATCCGTTTCGTTGATGCCCGCCGACCTGCAGAAAGCGATGACGGCCGACGACCTGGTGAACGTCGTGGAATACCTCACGACGCTCAAGGCGACATCGCAGAAGGCCGTCTCCGCGCGAGTGAATGGGGACAAAGACAAATGACGAAGCACGAATGTCGAAGGAAGGCTCAAATGATCTAAGCACGAACGAAAGCAAATTCGTGCTTCGGGCATTCATTCGTCATTCGGATTTCATCGTGCGTGCTTGGCCTTCCTGATTTTTGGATTATTGAATGCGAACGATTCTAGTTACGGGCGGAGCGGGATTTGTCGGCAGCCATTTGTGCGATCGGTTGATCGAACGCGGCGACAATGTCCTGTGTCTCGACAACTTCTTCACTGGCAGCCGCGAGAACGTCGAGAAGCTCATCGGCCGACCGCACTTCGAGCTGATTCGGCACGACATCGTGCGCCCCGTCTTCCTGGAAGTCGACCAAGTCTACAACCTCGCCTGCCCGGCGTCTCCTGAAGCGTACCAGTCGAATCCGATCAAAACGATCAAGACCTCCACGGTTGGAATGGTCAATGTGTTGGGTCTGGCCAAGCGATGCCACGCCCGCATCCTGCACGCGTCGACCTCAGAAGTGTACGGCGATCCGCAAGTGCATCCTCAGACCGAGGAGTATTGGGGGCACGTGAACCCAATCGGCCCGCGCAGTTGCTACGACGAAGGAAAACGCGTCGCCGAGTCGTTGTGCATCAACTACAACCTGGCGCACCGCGTGCAAGTCCGGATCGTGCGGATCTTCAACACGTACGGCCCGCGCATGGCGCGCGACGACGGACGGGTCATCTCCAATTTCATCGTGCAAGCGCTCCGCGGTGAGGCGCTAACGATCTACGGCGACGGGCGTCAGACCCGCTCCTTCTGTTATGTCGAAGACCTGGTCGAAGGCCTGATCCGCATGATGGATCAGAACGACACGACGGGCCCCGTCAATCTCGGCAACCCGGTTGAAACTTCGATGTTGGAGCTGGCTCAGTCAGTTCTGCGGCTGACGGGATCCAAGTCTGAACTCAAGTTCATGCCGCTGCCTCAGGATGATCCCAAGCAGCGCTGTCCCGATATCAGCCGAGCCCGCAAGTTCCTCAACTGGACTCCGAACGTTCCCCTGGAAAGCGGCCTCCAGCGAACGATCGAGTATTATCGAAACCTCCTTAAGAAAGAGACGACGTCATGAACCCGCCGGGCGATCGCTCCGGGGCCGCACCCCATCGCAAGGGGATCATTCTGGCAGGGGGAGCCGGCACGCGGCTGCACCCCGCCACGCGCGTCGTCAGCAAGCAGCTCCTGCCCGTTTACGACAAGCCGATGATCTACTATCCGCTTTCCACCCTGATGTTGGGCGGAATCCGGCAAATTCTGATCATCAGCACGCCGGCCGATTTGCCCCACTTCCGCAATTTGTTGGGCGACGGGTCCCAGTGGGGATTGGAGCTGCAATATGCCGAGCAGCCTCATCCGGGTGGTTTGGCGCAAGCTTTTCTGATTGGCGAAAAGTTCCTGGCGGGTGATCTGTCCTGCCTCGTGTTGGGCGACAACATCTTTTATGGCGAGCTGTTGAGTCACAACCTGCGGCGCGCGAACGAACGCGTCGACGGCGCGACCGTCTTCGCCTACCACGTCGCTGACCCCGAGCGCTATGGCGTGGTGGTGCTCGACGCCGCGGGCCGCCCGATCGACATCGAAGAGAAGCCCAAGCAGCCGCGCTCTAACTACGCCGTCACCGGTCTGTATTTCTACGATGGAGACGTGTGCGAGATCGCCAAGTCGCTCAAGCCGTCGCCGCGCGGCGAGCTGGAGATCACCGACCTGAACCGCCGCTATCTCGAGGCCGGCCGGTTGACGGTCGAGATCTTCGGTCGCGGCACCGCGTGGCTCGACACGGGCACGCACGAGTCGCTGCTGGAGGCGGGGACGTTCGTGCATGTGATTGAGTGTCGGCAGGGGCGCAAGGGTGCCGGTCCCGAAGAGATTGCGTTTCGGATGGGTTACATCGGCGAAGACGAGGTCCGCCGTTTGGCCGAGCCTATGCGGAACAACAGCTACGGGCGCTACTTGTTGGGGCTGCTCGACACCCACGATCCTCACATCTGAAAACTCTTCCCAGCCTTCCGCAGCACCCCGCATCCTCTCCACTATTGCGCGCGTCTGACGGTCCTAACGGACCTCTCGGCGTTAAGGTCGCATCCATTTTTCGCACGCGGAAAGCCCGAAAAAACCGGCCCTCGGTTTGACGTAACCGCCTTGTGAATTACTGGTTTGTGCGACTAAAGCGGTCGTTCGAATGCCGCCGATAGATTGGTCCAGTCCTTCGGAGACCGAGCGTGAAGGACGTAACTCATGTATCGCTTGGAAGAGCGGGCTATGGGTGGGGAACCCGAGCCCAACAGGGACCGCAAGAAGGCGCTCCCTGCGTGGTTAAAACGTTTTGTCGTCTCAAGCGGCGCGACTGCGGTCGGTAACTCGGAATAACGCGACGCGCGTCGCCGGGCAGCCTGGACCTCCGAACCAAGTCCCGGGCACGAAGGCCCACGAACGAACATTTTGCCGGCACGTCGCCGACCGATGGAGACGGCCCACGGAATTCCGAATCCCAAGGGAAGGAGACTCTGCGTCATGAAATGGATGAGAATCTGTAGCGCCGTGGTCGCCACTTTCGGCATGGCCACTGCCGCACAGGCCGACATGTACGACTTGTTCCATGGGTGGAACCATGACGGGGGCTGCAAGAGCTGTGGCTGCGCGAGCAGCTGTCAGCCCTGCTGCTGCAAACCTGTCATCGTGAAACCCTGTTGCCCGACGGTGCACTGCTACCAACGGCAGTGCGCTTGTCAAAAACCCGCCTGCTGCAGCCGCTGCTGTGAGGCGCCCAAGTGCTGTGCTCCGGCCGCCTGCTGCGCGCCGGCTCCTTGCGCTGCGGCTCCGCACTGCTGCCCGGCGCCGGCCGCTTGCTGCGCTCCGGCTCCGTGCGCTGCTCCTCGGTGCTGCGAAGCTCCGAAGTGCTGCGCTCCGGCTCCGGCGTGTGCGCCGGCCTGCTGTGCTCCGGCTGCTCGCTGCTGCGAAGCGCCGAAGTGCTGCCCGGCTCCGGCCTCGTGCTGTGCTCCGGCGAAGTGCTGCGATCCTCCGAAGTGCTGCCCCGCTCCGGCGACCTGCGGTTGCCCGGCTCCTCGGTGCTGCGAAGCTCCGAAGTGCTGCCCGGCTCCGGCCTCGTGCTGTGCTCCGGCCTGTGCGCCGAAGTACTGCGCTCCGGCTCCGGCGACCTGCTGCGTTCCGGCCGCCCCGGCCTGCAACACGTGCAACACCTGCAATACTTGCAACAACTGCAATAGCTGCAACACGTGTGGCTCGCACAGCCTGTTCGACATGTTCCACCACAGCAAGGGCGTTTGCTACCAGACGCAATGCCAGACCGTGAAAGTTTGCTGTGCGGATCCTTGTGAAGTTGCGGACCTGATCTACAAGTCGCAGACGGCGTGCTACGGCAAGCAGCGCGCTCACGCGATCCACAAGCTGGGTGCGTACGACTGCCAGTGCAATCCCGAGATCATGTGCGCCATGGTTTACGGCCTGAATGACGCCGACGAGCACGTCCGACGCGAGTCGGCCGAGCAGATCGGTCACGAGCTGAAGAAGAATCCTTGCTGCTGCAGCCGCGAAGTCACTGCGGCCCTGACCTGTGCGTTGGCGGACTGCGACAAGAGCGTCCGTCGGCACGCGGAGAAGGCCCTGCGTCAGTGCGGCTACGACGTCGTCGACGGTTGCTGCAAACCGAGCTGCTGTGGCCCGGTTGGTGGTTGTGCCGCCGGCTGTGCGTCGGGTCCTACGGGTCAGCCGATGGCCCCCGCCCCGACTCCGGCCGCCGCTCCGGCTCCTGCGCCGGCCCCGGCTCCGGCACCTGCTCCTCCGGAAGACTCGAAGGCCTACTTCCCTTCGCGTCTCCGCGATCAGCAGACCCAAGCTCAGCCCAAGAGCCTTTCCAACATGTTCGGCCTGCTTGACTAGTTAGTTCGCCGGTCGCTGCGACCTAAGCGGTCGGCACCGGCGAGAGTTAAATTCGCCGGTCGCTTGGACCGAGGGGTCGGCACCGGCGAGACAGTGAAGTCGAATAGACCGATCGGAAAGACTGACTGACTAAGAGAGCGGCCTTCGGAAGTAATTCCGGAGGCCGCTTTTATTTTGCGCGCCTGGAGGTGAGCGAGGAGTCGCGGGAAGACATGCCCATGCAAAGCCGCGGGAGCCCGAGAAGCGCAGCCGAATGCCTATTTGGTGGTCGCTCTTAAACCGGACGTGCGCTATTGTCGCTGGGCGGGCCGACCGAACTGCGGACCTTTTCCCCCGTCGAGGACGACCCCGTTGCGCTCCAGGCCCTCCTCAAACCGCGCAGCGGTTTTGAGTTTGCGCTCGAGGGCCCGCCACTGCCAGGGCTCGAACAGCGGTTTCAGCCGCTCGGCCGGCAGATGAGCCATCTGGACGATTACGATATTGAAACAGGCAGTGGGGTAAAGTCGATTGGGACTCCGGCCGGGACGCGTCTCTTTGAGCAAGAGCTGCTCCAATCTCCGCCGCTGATCATCGCTCAGCCCCAGCGCGGTCGACATCCGCAAAACTGTCAGCTGCACGCCGGTGCGATGCTGAAACTCTGCACGCTCGCGCTCGATTTTCTCATGGCGGGCCAACTGCTCGGCCGTCAGCACTCTGGCCAGCGTCTTTGCGAACAGCGACTCGTTGGCGAAGAGGTTGACCCGCGAGGCGGCCAATGGCTGAACCTCTTTTGAGAGCTGATTCCAATCCAAGCCGTTCGCTCCCACCTTGGGCGTTTGATACCGAGTTTTGAACAGTTCGACCCGCTCGACGAGGCGCCCGATGTCTCCTTTTCCGGCGAAGAGCAGCTTCTGCTTTTGATTCTCCGAAAGTGTGGCGTCGCGCGCCAGCAGCTCGATTCTCCTTTGCAGCCGCAGTTCCAGCCGCTCTTGCGGCGAATGGTTCTGAGCCGGATTTCCATACACCAATTGATCGATGCTGGCTGCGATATTGATATTGCCGTTCGCATTGATGACGAGTTCTTCTTCGACGGGCTTCTTCGCTGACTCATCCACCAAATCGTCGTCTGGGCCGGACGGCGGCGCCGCGCCGGCGAGGGACAACCCCACAATCGCCGCCGCGACAGCCCGCAAACCGAATCGTCCGATCGACCAGCGCATGTCTATCCTATTCGTCATCGGGTCGCGGATCGGGTGTGCCGATCGCGCCGATCCGTTGGGCGTCGAAAGCCTGCTGAGTCTCGAGGTTCTTGGGCAATCGCTTCCAAGCTTGGACCTGGTCAGCATTCAGCAGTGGCAAGATCTCGTCGTCTGGAATCGGGGGAACGCGGCGCGTTGCCCAGCGTACGTTCATTTCGATCATCTGGGACCAGACGGGCTTCCAGACGGGGATCAGCGCAGCCACGAGGGCCTTGCGCTGCTGCTCGGATAACCTCAGGTCCGGGTCGACAAGTGCGACGAAGGTGTAGACGCAGGCCTCCCGCTCCTGTGCGTCTCTTTTGATCACCTCGGCGCGATAGCGGACAGCGTCTTCTTTCGACAAATGATTCGCGACGCAGTCGGCCAGTTTCGGCGGAAGCAAATCGCAGGAAGTGGGCCCCGACCTCTTCGCCGCATCCGCGAGACATTTCTCCAGATCTCCCTTGATCGCTTGCATCTGTTGCTTCGAAGGAGCACAGATTTTCCGCACAAATTGCAGCTCGACCTGCAACTGCGGGCGAAAGGGACCGAGCGCGTCCGCTCGCGGCGGCTCTGCGCGGACGACGACGGCAGTCGCCGCCAGCACCAGCAACAAGCCCCAGCGAGCCAGGAAGAACGGTCGGCTCATGGCGAGTTCACGCTCCCCTCAGGAGTCGAGTGGCGCATCGCGTCGCTGCTGAGACTTTACCAGCGGCAAGTCGGGAATTCGACCCCCGTTCGTGACGTGCGCCACACGGCGCCTGGGGTGCCATGCTCACGGCCTTTCAGGAGACCGTCCGGGAATTCGGGCTGAGGTTCTCGGTACTCAGGTCGGTAGCCTCCGAACGGGGGCGGCAGAGCATAGCCCAGGGCGAAGCTCTGGGTGAGAAGGCCCAACCAACCTCTCTTCAAAGCCCCGCAAGGGGGCGACAGAAGCACCTGCTCGCCGAATTTCTGTCGCCCCTGGCGGGGGCTCAAGAGTCTCATGTCATTTTGCATCGCATTCCCAGGGCTGCGCCTTGGGCTATGCTCTTTCGCCCCTCCGGGGCTTCCCGACCCAAGACCAACCAATCCATGGGCCCACGAATTCCCGGACGGTCTCACGCCGAGCCGCAGGCATGGCACCCGCTTTATTTATAGGGCCGCCTTGTCCTCTCGACTTTGTTCCCGTCTTCTCCCCTCGCCCCTTGCGGGAGAGGGGTTGTGGGTGAGGGGTAGGTCGGCGGGTGCCGCGACGACTTGTTGTCCCGGCTGCGAAGGAGCAAGAGGCTGTTCAATCAAAAGACGTTTGTCGGATTGGCACAAAGATTTAACTTTGCGACTTCTTATCGTTTCGCGATTCGGACAACGAGTTGTCCGGGTCACCCGCGGGCTGCGGTTGCTCGGCGGCATCGTCGTCCTTGAACAAGCTGCTGAACAGATCGCGCTCGACGTGCAGCGACTTCCGCCACGCCGCGGGCACATCAAGAGCGCCAGCCGCCCGTAGCTCATCGACTGAGATTAAGTGTTGGTCCTCCACAGATCTCCTCCAAGAGTTTCGACTGCGCTCGGGTGCCATGCTCACGGCCTTGAGTTACGCATTTTTTAGCGTAACGATTACGTCAGCATGAACATGCCCACGCCCGAGCCGTGGGCATGGCACCCGGCGCGCAGCCGGTCCAATCGAGAAGCCGTGCTGGATCGCGACGGAGCCGCCGTGTCGTAAAATGAGTCGCATGAGCGACGAACCCCGCAAATCGCATTCGTGGCCGTGGCGGTCCGCAACTCTGCTCTTGCTGCTGGCTTACGTCGGCGGCTATTTCGTGCTGAACGACAATTGGACCAGGGACAATTGGTCCGCCAGCAAAAGGGTGTTGCGGACGTTTCCGTCAAGCATCGTCGCCCCGCCTACGCTCCGCTTGGAATGCTGGAATCAAAGCTGTTCCGACGCACCGTGGAATTGTATTACCCCGGCGATGGCGAGTATGGCCTTGGCATGCTGAGTTTTACACGCTAACGGTCTCGCGTGCGAGAATGACGGCATGAGCGACGAACCCGAAGTTAGGATGGCGTCATGCCGCAACTAAAGTGGGATGAGACCGACTTTCTCAACTGCCTCGAAGTTCTGCCGACAATCGATGAGTTCGAGACTGGATACCATTACTCTGTTTCGAAGGACGGCTTCCGCTTGCAGCTATCCGTCTTCCAATTCGATAGCGACATCGCCATTACGGTCTATCGTGCCGGTGTGGCGCGACCGGTCATCGCGTTCACGATTAAAGATTGCAGCGGAACGCGATACGTCAACGATTCGCGCGGCGAGTACCTCGAATTCGCACCCTCGCAGGTTTTTGGCGACCGGTATCAGCGCGACTACCTCATTCCTGTTGGCGTCCGCTTGTCCGTCAAACCGAGCATTTGCGTCGAGTTATTTGCCCAGCGAACGTAACCAGTCGGCTTGTCGATTGGAAACTGTCGCGGTGGTGACTTGTTTGCTCGGCAACTGGCCCGCTGTTAGGGTGGTTCAGCGTTCGGCGGAGTGAAATTAATGGGCTTTCCGTGTCCACGCTGTCACTCACGACACACGAGCCTCAGACCTGTCCGCAACACAATGCCTTCTGGACTTGCCTCGAATGCGGTCATCAGTTTTCGTCTCCACCCCGGTCGCGAGGCAGCGAATGGGGTTGCTTACTCGTGGTTGTGCTTGTGTCGGTGACGCTCATCAAGGGGCTTTTCTTCCCGTCCGCTCATCCACCACCCAACAAGCCCGCACCTGCGTCCTACGAAATGAAGGCGACGCTGTCGACTTCTCGCAACCTCATCAAAGCCAAGGTCTATCCGCCCGCACGTAAGAACCTGCAAGGAATAATCGACGAAGCACCGAGGACACCGGAGGCGGACCACGCGAAAACCCTTCTTGACTCGATTCCGAAGTGAGGAGCCGCCGCCATTAAAGGTCCAATGGTTTTCATTTTGGGTGACGGTGCGAGCAAGCCCGATGGGTATCCGACGGCTCCAAAGTTGGTCGAGCAAATCGCCCGCAAGCTGGCGTAAGCCTCCCTGGGAGGACACACAATGTCGAAGCCGCTCACTGTGAGCGTTATGAGAGCTTACGCAGCTGCCTATCCGACCCCTCTTGTGGTCCGGGCTGGAGAGAGACTCACTTATGACTCGGCCGACAAGGCGAACTCAGAGAGGAGCGAGAATAAGTGGCCGGAGGCTGTGGTGTACCGGCGGAAACGGCATTCAAGCTTGGGTGCCAGAAGACTATGTAAGGGTTGAAAAGAACTCCTGCGTTCTCTTGAAGGACTATGATTCAACGGAACTGACCGTGAGTGAAGGGGACACGTTGCTCGCCCACTTTGAGGTGGGTGGCTGGTTGTGGTGCAGCACCTCCGGAGGCCTTGAAGGATGGGTGCCCAAGGAAAGCACCACGCCCGCCTAAGACCCGCAACCGGGACTAATTCAAAATAGCCTGTACTTGCGGGCGGGTGGCATGCCCACGGCTCGGCGTGGGCATGTCTTCGGTCTTAAGGCGTGCGAGCAGAAAAGTCATCGTCGAGACCAGGGCCTCGGTCGCGAATCCGGCCGATTCGGACATGCCCACCCAAAGCGGTGGGCATGGCACCCGGCGGAGCGGCAAGAATGCTGGCTCAACCGACCAGGCTGATCCGCGGCGTCAATCTCCGATTCCGAGCAAATCGATCTTGGATGAATCTCGCTTCTGTGGCTAAATGGAGATAGCCCCTTTTTTTGTCCAAAGTCCAAGGTCCAAAGTCGGGATGAGACACGGAGCGGTCCGGACACTTTCGTGTGCGGGACGGGACCGGGGGAGAGCGGACTTCTCGCCACAAAGGCACGAGGCGCCAATAAAAGGCGGCCCTCACTTCCAGCGGACTGGGCGAGGGTGAAGAACCGGGACGGGACTCGAGGTGTGCAGAATCTGATCACCGGGTCGGGTCCGATTGTTTCACTAGCGAGTTGACCCGGTGACCCGGTGGTTGGGACGGGACTCAGGTCAGGACACTTTCGATGTCGCCGCGGCGCGCCGGGGAGAGGATCCCCGGCGGGGACGAAAAAAGGATCCCCGGCGGGGTGGGGATCCTTTTTCACTAAGGAGGAGAAAAGATCCCCGGCGACCTCGGCGAGCCGACTCTGGGGGGTCGAACTCAGGTCCGGACACTTTGTTGATGGGACGGGACTCGGTTTTGTAGGGTGTCGACAAGGCCGCTTTGCGGCCGCAGGCACACCTTCGCATGGAATTGCACGAGAATGGTGGGCCGGCGCCCGCCTTCGGCGGACTGGTCCCACCCTACGTGGGGACGGGACTCGAAGGTCTGATGCGGCCAGCTGCGTCCGGACCCCTCACCCCCGGCCCCTCTCCCGCAAGGGGCGAGGGGAGGAAGAGGAAATGAATCGCAACTCGCTTCAGCGCCAAAGCGCAGTGTGTGTCACACCGGCTTAAGCGTCCATCGCGCCGACTTAGAAGTGGAAATCGAGGCCGATGTTCAGGCCTTGCGCCCAATAGCCGGTGGTGTGAAAGGCATTGCCGGGCTCGTTGGGGCCGCCTGTGCCGTAGCCCGGGTCGGAGGGCACCAACGTCGGACTGGCCGCGCGCACCACTTGGTCGCCTGGTCGAACGACGTTGGTCCAGTAGAGGAACGAATACCCCAGGCGGGCTGAAATGTAGGGCGTGATCGCCAGGCTGAGATTCAAATCCTCCTCGGGAACGAACGAGAAGCGGCTTTGCGAGTAGCTGCCGATGTTGGCGGTCGTCGCCAGCACTCCGCCCGGGGCGCTGCTCACGCCGCCGGAGCCGGTCACCACGGCGGTCGAACCGCTGATCTCGGTACGCTCTTCGGTCGCTCCGAATCCGAGCTTCGTCACTGACTCAACTGAAATGGGGCCGGAGTTCCAAGTCAGCCGGCCTCCCAGTTGCCCGCCGAAGAAATTGTTCGTTGTCTTGAAGCGATCGAAGTCGAACATCGTGCTCGACGTGTCGACCGGCTGACCCAGAAAGGTCAGAGCTCCCGACGCGAGCGGGTAGAGTTGATCGTCGATCTCGAGCGTCTCCGTCAGATTCATGTAGCGAAATCCGGCGAGCCCTTCCAGGCGCCAATGATCGGTCTGGAAGATCTTTCGCAAGCCGTTGAGTTCCCAGCTCAGGAACTCGCTCGTGCTGGTGATCGAAACGCCGCCAGCGAGTGAGCCGGGAAACGCGTCGGCATAGGAGGTCTCGGTTCCGTCGTTGGCATTGACCACCGGTCGGGTGATGAGTGGGTTCCCGCTGTTGTCGGAGTAGGCGTCGAAGCCTGTCGCTTGCCGACCGAGGATGATAAAGACGGATTGCAGCCCCCAGGTCTCGTGAGAATCGATGTACCCGCCGAGATCGAGCCGCCAACCACTCGTCGCTCCGAGGTTGGCACTGCCGTCACCGTACAAGACGCTCGTTCCGGGTTGCCCCAACGCGCCCGGCGCCGAGTCGCTCGTGCTGCCCGTCGTCACCAGCGGCGGCAGCGGAGCACCCTTCGTCCACCAGACCAGGTAATCCGAACGCAACCAGAAGCGAGGCGGATCGGGACTGAATGTCGGAAACCATCCCACCACGGGAGGCGCATAAGCGGGGACCGGACCGAAGCCGGGCGGCGGACCATAAACTGGCGGAGGCGGTCCGTAACCGGGCGGCGGAGCATAACCAGGGGGAGGGCCATAACCCGGGGGCGATCCCGTCATGGGCGGCGGATAGCCCGGCGGGCCGGAGTTGTCACTACCGGAACGGCTGCTCGGCGTGTCCGTGTACGGATTCGACGAAGGCGTGTACGGATTCGGCGAGGGATCGTCGGGCGGCTGAGGGCTCGGCGGCGACGAGTATCCTTCGTGCGTCAAAGGAGGCGGTGGTGTTGAGGAACCGTTGAGCCCCTGGCCCAGCAGTTGTCCCGCGCCGAGAATTGTGGCGACCAGCGCGAACGCCACAACGAACCATGGTCTACTGACCATTCGACCCTCACAGAAGTGCTTTTCGGGGGTCGAATTTCTATGCGAAATCCGCGAATCGAGCCAGACCGAACTCTAACCAGCAAAGCAGTTAAGCGATGGCGAGTGACTTGAACTCGGCGCGTTTCATTTTCGTAAGAAAGGTCCGCGGAACAGGAGCTGGAGTCGCTACTTCTGCGGAGTGCGGCGCTTTACGGAACCTGGTGAAACCTCGCGCAAGAAGTCCTGCGCGAATTTCTCGTCCTTGGCCAGATGACGGTTGACCAGCGCCAGCGTCTTGCGAATTCGCAGGACGGTCTGCTGCATCGGACCGGTCAGCCGATCAATGATCTCGGCGGGTCCGAATTGCTCGAGTTCGCGGATCGATTGCACCTTCAGAAAGTCGAAGACTTCCCGCGCTTGGTAATCCTTCTGGAACACCAGATCGAGTCGCGCATCGACGGGGACTCGCACACGGCCGAAGCCAGTCGATTTGCGTCGCGCGGCTGGCTTCTTGACGCGGGCCTTCTGCGGTGCGAAGCTCTTCGCGCGACCGCTCGTCCCGGTGGCCTTTTTCGACACGGCTTTTTTCGCCGCGGGCTTAGGTCGCGAGACGACTGTCTTCGCCGATCGCGCTTTTGCAGCCGAACTCTTTTTGGCGGACCCTGTTCGCCGCCTTTTCGGGCTGGCCATAGCGGCCCTCACGCGTCAGGTCACGCCGAGTTCGAGTGCCGTGCGGACGATCTCTTCCTTGGTCATCAGCCCACATTGGTTCTGCAGGAACGAATGGGACATCGCCCAGCGGCCGAGCACGTCGAACATGACCTCGAAGCGGTCGTCGTCTAGCCCGAACTGCCGTTTCGATTCGGCCGCTTCGGTCGGCGGCATGTCCTCGAATTGGCTGATCATCAGAAAGTCGCCGTCGCTGGCCAGATTGAGATGCAGGGCCCTCAATTCGCCGGCCAACAGGCTATCGGGCTTGGGCGAAATCTGCTGAGGTCCACCGGCCAGGTAGCGTGCGATCACGTGCGGCTCTTGTTCGACGATGCGGGCCGACGTTTCGCAAGCCGCGTAAATCACGCTCTCGTCGACGAGGTTCGCGACGAACTTCTCGGACGACGCGTGTTTGCACCATGTCTCCGCCAACAGGTCGAGTTGCACGTGCGGCGGTACGGCGCGCAGAAACGGCACTTCCGTCAAAAACCCGAAACATTCCGCAGTGTAGTTACCTACCTGTTGGGCCAGGCAGATACGTTCCAGCGTTTCCTGGAACGCGATGCGGAAGGCGAAGTAACTCAGCCCAGTCTGCGGCAAGGTGTCGGTCTGAATGGCGAGCATGAATTCCATGCTCACTCGCGGGGCGACCAAACACAACAGTAATTCTTCCGAAATTTTTAGCGCATGAAAAACGTAGTTCACTCTGCGCAGTCCGGTCGGCAGAGTAGGTAGTGAGAGCCTGTTTCACAGCCTTTCCGCGGGTTGCCCAAACGCAACCGCCCGTTAAACTCGTACAGTTCACCTGGCTTGCCGTTTCCGATCAACGTTTGAGCATCCGACCAGAGTTTTGCCATGCGATTAGCGACCCTCCAAATGTCCCAAGGAGCCCAAGTCGTCGGAGTTCATTCCGACGCGGGCAGCGATCGGTTTGTCGACCTGCACGCGGCCGATGCCCAGCTTCCCGCGAGCTTGGTCGACATCCTGGCGCTCTCTGGTGGTCTCGACCGAGCACGCGCGGCGCTCACGAAGGGGGTGGCCGCGGGGCGATTTGTCACGGGCTCATTGCTCGCGCCGCTGCCTCGCCCAGGCAAGGTTTTCTGTATCGGCCTCAACTACCGTGACCACGCGATCGAGACCAAAGCCCAGATCCCCGGCGAGCCGATCGTCTTCAGCAAGTTTTCGAGCGCCATCGTCGGTCCCGAAACGACGATCTTGCTGCCGGCCGCTTCTCACAAGGTTGATTACGAGGCCGAGTTGGTCGTCGTCATCGGACGTCGGGGCAAACTGATCTCAGCCGCGGACGCTCCCACCTACATCGCCGGCTACATGATCGGGAACGACGTTTCCGCACGCGACTGGCAGACCGAAAAGCCCGGCAAGCAATGGCTGCTGGGAAAAACGCCCGATACCTTCGGCCCGACCGGTCCCTGGTTTGTCACCGCCGACGAGATTCCCGATCCGTGCGCCCTGGGGATTCGGCTGCGGCTGAACGGCACAACCATGCAGGATTCGTCGACCAAAGAGCTGATTTTCAGCCCTGCGAAGTTGATCGAACACATCACCAAAGTGGTGACGATCGACCCGGGGGACATCATCTTCACCGGCACGCCGCCGGGCGTCGGAGTCGCCCGAACGCCCCCGGTTTTCCTGAAGGACGGGGACCGGATCGAGGTCGAAATCGACGGCCTGGGGGTGCTCAAAAACCCCGTGCGGGCCGAATGACGTTGCCGATTCGGCAGCGGAGCGCTACAACACGGCGGAGATCCGTCGGCAAAGGACTGCCCGATGACCAATCCGCAACCGGCCCCGCCTTGGAAACATTGGTGGATCTGGTGCCTCGGCTGCATCGCACTGGGGGGCCTGCTCCTCGTCGACTATGCGCAGCGACATCAGGGTGAACCGGCGACCAAAGAGACTGCTCAAGAGGTCGAGAACTCGCCTTCTGAAGAATCCAGGGCGACGACCGGAGCGCCAATCGCTCAGGCGAACTCGTCGGAACCTTCCGTCCCACGGCCCCGAGACGTTGCGCTCACCACCGGCGATTCGCAGACCGACGCCTTCCTTCACGATGAGTTGCGGCGCTGGCAGGAGGAATTCGGCTTCGAGACCTACGCCCTGCACGCGGGCGTCCGACGCGCGATCCACGCATTTCGCCCGTTCTTGCTCTTCACCGGCGGACGCGAGTCGATACCCGAAGTCTGCCGCGAGGCTCATGAAGAAGCGGGCCGGACCAAGCGGCGACTCGGTCGCGCGTCGCGACCACTGAGTCGCACCGGCGGCAACGAAGCGATTCGCAGCGGAGCCTTCGCTTTTGACGCACTCGAGGCGGCGGCCGCCGACTGGCTGCAGGAAAAGACCGTCGCCAACGTCGATGCCCAGGTGCCCGAAGGCGGCTGGGCCGCGGATCAAGGCTTGGCGTCGCGCGCAGACGCGACGGACGTCTCGCCGAAACTGCGGGCGTCGCACGGCAATTTGATCAACGCGGCGGGCAAAATCGTCTGGGCCGCGCGACCCGATCTGCCGCTGACGCTCAACAGCCAACTGGCGGGCGCATTCCTCGAATGGGTCGACGAATTTCAACTTTCCGAAGAGGATGTGCCGGGCTTGGCTCGGTCGGTGCTCGGCCGCTTGTTGGTGCTGCAGTCTGGTCCGGGCGGTCTTCCGCCAGCCGGCCAGGCCCGAGTTGTGGCGTGCGAAGCGGGGATCAAGTGGCTGCACGAAGCCCGCGATGAAACCCGGCCGCTGTATCGTCGCACCGGCTGGGTGAACGTGCCGCACCTCGTCCGCCTCTCGACCGAAGTCGCCGCGCGGGGCGCAGCCGCTGACGCGAATGGCAAGTTCGCCGGTGAGAAGCCGCTCAACGCGGCCAACCGCGCGACATCGAATTTCGGCAACGGACTGATCCAACTGGCGTCCGCCATCGCCGGACAAGATCGTCCCGCAATGCTCACGGCCCCCTTCGACGAAACGGCCGCCAAAACCGCGCAACGATGGTGGGCCGACGGGCTGAAACTTCCCATCGATCCGACGAACACGATCGGCATGAAGTTGGCGGTGATCCCGGCCGGCGAGTTCTTCATGGGGTCGACGCCTTTGCAGATTCATCAAATCCGCCGCAGCGACCTTTCATTCCGCAAAGACTGGGAACGCGAAGAACAGCCCCAGCACCACGTGCAAATCAGTCGGCCCTTTCTGCTCGGTGCGCACGAAGTCACGCGCGGCCAGTTCCGCGAGTTTGTTCGCAGCACGCGATACATCACTGACGCCCAGCGTGACACGAAGGGAGGCATGGGCTTCGAGGCGGCTAACGGAGAGTTCAAACAGGGCCCGCAGTTCAACTGGGAGAATACGGGCTTCGTGCAAAGCGATGACCAGCCGGTCGTCAACGTTTCGTGGAATGACGCAATCGCGTTCTGTCAGTGGCTCAGCCGCAAAGAGAAGATCGCCTACCGCCTGCCGACGGAGGCGGAATGGGAATATGCGTGCCGCGCCGGTACCACAACTCTGTATTCCTATGGCGACGATCCCGAAGGGTTGGCCGCCGTGGCGAACGTGTCGGACGCGTCGGCTCGCGAAAAGTTCTCGAGCTGGTCGGGCATCCGAGGAGCCGACGGGCACGTGTTCACCGCACCCGTCGGTTCATTCCAGCCGAACGCGTTCGGTCTGTTTGACATGCACGGGAACGTTTGGGAGTGGTGCCGCGATTGGTTCGGCGAGAGCTACTACGCGAAATCACCCGAGAAGGATCCGTCGGGCCCCGAGACCGGCACCGTGCGGGTCTTCCGAGGAGGCAGCTGGTACGACGCCGCCAGCCTCTGCCGCTCAGCCTTCCGCTATTGGGATGTGCCGACGTATCGCGATTACTTCTTGGGCTTCCGCGTCGCCGCCGACCTACCAACGCAGTGACCAGGGGCGTGCCCCTGGACCCGGTGCGGCTTGCGCTCCGCGAGCCGCCGCAAGCGTGGCTGGATGCGCCGACTCTTGGATCCCGCTCGTACGGCGGACCTTAGCCGTTCACGAACGTCGCGACGTGTTTCACGCACCGGGTCGCCAAGTTTACTGGCGCAATTCCGTATTGAAACAATTCTGGCCGCGACCCTTGAAAGCACTCGCACTTTTTTGGACGCTGCGCGTCGCACGCCCTTTTGGTGGACAATCGGCGAGATGCGCGGTACACCCGCCACGATGAAAGCCCTTCTTGCCGGTCTGCTTTTGATTGGGCGGTCGGTCCTGAGTGCGGACGTGGAGGAAGCACCGACTGCGCCACCCCCGCCAACCAGCACGGTCGCCCCTGAAAACGATTTTCGGCTGGCGAGAGAACCGAGCGCGCAACCTCAGAAGATTGGTGTGCTCTCGTATTATCCAAACAACGCAGGTGGGTACACGTTCTTGGAGGGCAACCAAATCGCGTTTTACGTGTTTCGCAACCGCCCAATGGTATACCACGCCGATGGCGCAGAGGTAGGTCAAGTAAACGCCAATGGTAAGGTCGCGTTCCGTCGCACACCAAGGCGTTTCACGTTGTTCGCAATCGGACTATCACGACCGCCGTTCGGTGCTCAGGTCATCTATCGCGGCGAGATGATTGAAATCGACAAGGGCGTTCTTCGACGAAATGATATGCCGATTGCCCAATGGACTCGCGATTCACCCATGGATAACTTCCGGCTTGAAATCATGAATGTGGATAACGAAACCCGCCTCAAACTGAAGAGCATTGTGCCGGTGCTGGAACGAGTGGGTAAATAATAGGCCGTGCCACTCGACAACGCGCCGGATCCCATGCCCACGGCTTTGAGTGAGACCGTCCGGTAATTCGAGCAGAGATTCTCGGTTCTCAGGTCGGTAGCCCCCGGATGGGGGCGGCAGAGCATAGCCCAGGCGAAGCTCTGGGTAAGAAGACCTAACCAACCTCTCTTCAAAGCCCCCGCAAGGGGGGCGACAGAAGGTCCTGCTCGTCTAATCTCTGTCGCCCCCTTGCGGGGGCTTAAGAGTCTCATGTCATTTTGCATCGCATTCCCAGGGCTGCGCCCTGGGCTATGCTCTTTCGCCCCTCCGGGGCTTGCCGACCGAAGACCACCAATCCATGGTCCACGAATTGCCGGACGGTCTCACGGCTTTGAAGGGGCATGTCCTTCGAATCTGTTGTCGACGGGAATGTCCCGGCAGTGCCTCCCGGTCTCGTCAGATCCGAATTTCCGTCCGGACCCACGCTCTGGCGCGGTGGACCAACTTCACTCCCTCTATCAAAAAAATTGGTCCGTCCCGGCGGACCAAGAAATTGTGGTTCGCCGGACCAACTTGGTCCACCGCGCGATTGGCCATTCCGGTGGCTCCGCCGGGGATCTTTTCTCTCCCTTAGTGAAAAAAGGATCACCACCCGGCGGGGACGAAACTTTTGTCCCCGGCGGGGATCCTTTCCCCACCAGTCGCCCACGAACGGGCCCCGAGCGATCTGCGCGCGAAGGCATCTTTCGATCCTACGACACCTCGCCCACCCAGCGCAGCCCAACGTTCTACGCGCGTAGAAACAACGTCGAAGATTCCCCCGCTCCCGGTACAATCGCAGCGTGAGCGACGAAGCCAAAGAACGTGCACCGCATCCGTTAAACGTGCCCGGCGTTTTTTACGTCGAGGACGAGTGCTGCACGAGATGCGACGTGCCAATTGGGCACGCGCCGGATCTCTTCGCAGCCAGCGATCACGAGTCGTGCTATGTCAAACATCAGCCGGCAACCTCGGAACAGCTCAAACGGATGCTCGAAGTTATCCAATGCGCGGAACTGCAATGCATCCGCTATCGGGGCTCGGACAGGCAAGTTCAGTCGCGGATCGCCGAACTCGGCATGGGAGACGTCTGCGACTCACTTCCAGACGATTTGCGCGCGATCAGCAATCAGGTGCAGGTGGCCCAAAGGGAACGGCTGCGCTCACGGAAGGCGCTTCATACCGGTGGCCAACTACGCCGATGGTCTAATTGGCTCTATCGATCGGGTTGGATGATCTGGATTGTCTTCCTCCTCAGCTTCATCGCTGCCTGTTTGTTGGGACTGGTCATCCGCATTAAATGAGACGCCCCCAATCATCAGCGCTGAACTCGCGTGCCAATCGCCGCTCTTCCGACTTTCTGGGCAAACCGGGCCTTTTCTGGGCAAAGCCCCCCTGACCGAACCGACCGGGGGTGAGTAAGGGCGCAACACCGTTAATCGCGGGGCGGATTGCAGATTCCCGCGAGCGCGGTTACGTATTGACGTCTGGTTGAGATTCTCAGTCTCCAAGGGTTCGCCCATGTCGCAACGAGTGTTTTGCCCCGAGAGGTTCTGGCATCGCACGCTTATTTTCGTAACGGCGTGTTTGGTTGGCTTGTGCGCGGCTGTCGATTGCCCGGCAAGTGAGCGACTGCCTGAGGCGAAGTCGCCCACCCTCGCTCGCGTCTTAGCCGCCTGGAAGGCCCGAGAGGACCGCGTCAAAACGCTTCATCTCACTTGGGAATATCGACTCGCCCTTCCCAAGGGATACCACTTTCCCGAAGCCCCGGTGGTCGGAGGTCTCAAAGCTAGCGGCGTCGCCATCAAGTCTGAAGACGTCCATCAGACGCTGCCGCCGTCGGAGTTCTGGGCCGAGGGAGCCAATCGGGTTCGAGACGATTTTTCGCTCGTTGTGTGCAAGGGACCCAACGACTGGAAGCCATCCGAGCGAATCTCCGTCACAACTAACGGAGCCAAGCACGCACGTTCGAAAACTCCAATCGGATCAGATGCGCCGCCCCAAGCGGTGGTCTGGAATGAGGTCGAGCCGGAGAGAACCGGCGACCAACAAATCGACGCTCGCCCCGACGACTGGGCGCCGCTGATCCTCACTTTTCGACCGTTTGATCCGGCTTTCGGCTGGAAGCGCGAACGCTGCCGGTTGGTGACTGACAACGACCTCGTCGGACAGACACCCTGCATCGTGATTCAGACGGACGAGCTCAGCAAATCGGAACGCTGCTGGGTCGATCCGGCACGTGACTATGCGATCGTCAAATGGGAGAAGCGGCCGCTCAGAATGCCGAGCGTTTCCGTTACGATCGATTATCAAAACGACAAACTCCACGGCTGGATCCCCGTTCGCTGGAAACGGGACCTGCGCGGAGCAAGTCCGGAAGCGACCGGCACAGCGGAAGCAGTGGTCGCTCACTATGAGGTGAATGAGTCGCTTCCTAAAGAGACGTTCGCGCCTGTCTTTCCGGCCGGCACAGCCGTCGCCGATTCTTTGGTTCCTCGCGAGGCTTCGGCGAAGAAGCCGCACAAACCGCGTCGCAACCCTGTGTACGATCCCTTTGCCGAACCTCTGAACGATCTCGAGGCTGCGCTCAAGAGCGCCAAAGAGCAGCACAAGCGGGTGTTGATCGACTTCGGAGCCAACTGGTGCGGCGATTGTCATGCTCTCGCCGGTGTCGTTCACGACAACTCGGAAGTGTCTGCCGCACTAAAGACGGGATTCGTGTTGCTGCTGGTCGATGTCGAGAGCGAGACGGGCCGCGAGCTCTACAAACGATGTGCCCCTAACCGCAAAAGCATGTCCATCCCCCATCTGGCTGTGCTTGATCCGAATGGAGATATCCTGGCCAGCGTGATGAGTGAATTTGCGGTTCGGAATTACGACGTCGCCAAGCTGAAGGCATTCATCGCGAAGTGGTCGCCGGCGAAGTGAGCTGTCATTGGGCGAGCGCGGAGTGAGCTGCGGAGTGAGCTAGGGTACCCCTCACCCCCAGCCCCTCTCCCGCAAGGGGAGAGGGGGGAAGCGGGTCCGCATTGGTGCCGCCCCGGAACAATGGTGCCGCCTTTTTCTGCGCGAACCGACGGCTCACTGTGGCGTGACCTGCTCGCGCGGGGATTGCTCCCAGCCTTTGGGGGCGGGTGCCAACAGCGAAGATCCTGAATAGGCCGTTTGCGATGCCGTCGTCTCACCCTGCCGGAACGTGGCGGCCAAAGCCAGCGCGTTGGCGTGCCGCGGATCGAGGGACAACGCCCGCGCCACCGATTGCGCTGCGTGCTCGCGCAGTCTCGC
>Ga0210393_10000746_pt1 | contig 28228 bp, 29 predicted proteins | sample IncBWC27OmetaG_FD_160068 | JGI IMG/M metagenome (GOLD analysis project Ga0210393, IMG submission 160068) | Forest soil microbial communities from Barre Woods Harvard Forest LTER site, Petersham, Massachusetts, United States - Inc-BW-C-27-O ...
GCTCTGCGACTGCTGCAGCAGTTCCTCGGTGCGCATGTTCGCCATGATCATATTGAGCACGACGCCGATGCTCTCGCTCAACTGATCGAGGAAAATCTGGTGGATCGAACTGAAGGCGTTGAACGATGCCAGCTCGATAACCGCCTTGACCTCGCCCTCGAACAGAATCGGCAACACAATGATGTTGAGCGGCGGCGCCTCGCCGAGTCCCGAGCTGATGTGGATGTAATCGTGCGGGGCGTGCGTCACCAGGATGCTCTTTTTCTCGAGCGCGCACTGCCCGACCAGGCTTTCGCCGATCCGGAAGCGATTCGCGACGCCCTTGCGCTCGCGATACGCGTAAGTGTTGGTCAGTTTGAGAATGGGAGCGCCTTCGTCGGCATCCATCATGAAGAACGCGCCCTGATGCGCCGAGACAAGTGGCGTCAGCTCCGACATGATCATTCGCGAAACGGCCTCGAGGTTTTTCTGGCCCTGCATCATGCTCGAAAATTTCGCGAGGTTGGTCTTGAGCCAGTCCTGCTCCTGGTTCTTTTGCGTCGTTTCTTTCAGGTTCACGATCATCTGGTTGATGTTGTCCGACAGCGCCGCGACTTCGCCCAGCGCTTCGACCTTGATCGATCGCGTGAGGTCGCCTTTGGTAACTGCGGTGGCGACATCGGAAATAGCGCGCACCTGGGTGGTCAAGTTACCAGCAAGCTGGTTGACGTTGTCGGTCAAATCGCGCCAGGTTCCAGCCGCCGCGGGGACGCGGGCCTGGCCGCCCAGTTTCCCTTCGATTCCGACCTCGCGAGCCACCGTGCTGACCTGGTCGGCAAAGATACTCAGAGTTTCCGTCATGCTGTTGATCGTGTCGGCCAGTGCTGCGATCTCGCCTTTCGCTTCTACTCCGATCAGCTTCTGAGTCAGGTCGCCGTTGGCGACTGCAGTCACGACTTTGACGATTCCACGCACCTGAGTCGTGAGGTTCGACGCCATGAAATTGACGTTGTCGGTGAGATCCTTCCAGGTGCCGGCGACGCCGGGGACGCGCGCCTGGCCGCCGAGTTTTCCTTCGACGCCGACTTCGCGGGCCACCGTGCTGACCTGTTCGGCGAAGGTGCTGAGCGTGTCGGTCATGTTGTTGATGGTGACGGCGAGCGCTTCGACCTCGCCGCGCGCATCGACGACCAGTTTCTGTTTCAGGTCGCCGTTGGCGACCGCGGTCACGACTTTGACGATGCCGCGGACCTGGGTCGTGAGGTTCGACGCCATGAAATTGACGTTGTCGGTCAAATCTTTCCAGACGCCCGACACGCCTTTGACTTCGGCCTGGCCTCCTAGCTTTCCTTCGGTGCCGACTTCGCGCGCGACGCGGGTAACCTCCGCGCTGAATGAATTCAGCTGATCGACCAGCGTATTAATCGTGATCTTCAGTTCGAGGATCTCGCCTTTGACGTCGACCGACATTTTCTTCGACAGGTCGCCGTTGGCGACTGCGGTAACGACCTTGATGATACCGCGGACCTGATCGGTCAGGTTGGCGGCCAGCACGTTGACGTTTTGGGTCAGGTCCTTCCAGATGCCTTCGACGCCCTGGACTTCCGCCTGGCCGCCGAGTTTGCCGTCGGTGCCGACTTCGCGGGCGACGCGGGTAACTTCCGCTGCGAACGACCGCAGCTGATCCACCATCGTGTTCATGGTGTTCTTGAACTGCAGGATTTCGCCCTTGGCATCGACCGAAATTTTCTTCGAGAGGTCGCCGCGCGCAACCGCGGTCGTGACTTCTGCGATGTTTCGGACCTGGGCGGTCAGATTATTCGCGAGCAGGTTGACGTTGTCGGTCAGATCCTTCCACGTGCCCGCGACGTTTGGCACTTGCGCCTGCGCGCCCAGTTTCCCTTCCACGCCGACCGTTTTCGCGACGCTGGTGACCTGCTCGGCGAAGATCGCGAGCGTCTTGGTCATGCCGTTAAGCGTGTCTCCCAATGCCGCGATCTCGCCTTTAGCCGCGACTTCCAGTTTTTGCGACAGGTCGCCGTTGGCAACCGCCGTGATGACCTTGACGATGCCGCGGACCTGGGTGGTCAGGTTCGACGCCATGAAATTGACGTTGTCGGTCAGGTCCTTCCAGACGCCCGACACGCCGCGCACTTCCGCCTGGCCACCGAGTTTTCCTTCGGTGCCGACTTCGCGCGCGACGCGGGTAACTTCCGAGGCGAACGAGTTGAGCTGATCGACCAGTGTATTGATGGTGTTCTTCAGTTCGAGGATTTCGCCCTTGACATCGACCGTGATCTTCTTCGAAAGGTCGCCCTTTGCAATCGAGGTGGTAACTTCCGCGATGTTTCGGACCTGCGCGGTAAGATTGTTTGCGAGCAGGTTGACGTTATCGGTCAGATCCTTCCACGTGCCGGCGACGCCCGGGACTTCCGCCTGCGCGCCCAGCTTTCCTTCGACGCCGACGGTGCGCGCCACGTCGGTAACCTGTTCGGCGAACAGCCCCAGGGTTGCGGTCATGCCGTTGATCGTGTCGGCCAGCGCCGCGATCTCGCCGCGCGCGTCGACGATCAGTTTTTGCGACAGGTCGCCGTTGGCGACTGCGGTCACGACCTTGACGATACCGCGCACCTGGGTGGTCAGGTTCGATGCCATGAAATTGACGTTGTCGGTCAGGTCCTTCCAGACGCCCGACACGCCTTTCACTTCCGCCTGGCCGCCGAGTTTCCTTCGGTGCCGACTTCGCGCGCGACGCGCGTAACTTCTGCGGAGAATGCTCGAAGCTGATCCACCATCGTGTTCATGGTGTTCTTCAGCTCGAGGATTTCGCCCTTAACGTCGACGGTGATCTTCTGCGACAAGTCGCCGTTGGCGACCGCGGTCGTGACGGTTGCGATATTGCGGACCTGGTCGGTCAGGTTGCGCGCCAGCACGTTGACGTTGTCCGTCAGATCCTTCCAGGTCCCCGACACGCCCTTGACCTGCGCCTGGCCGCCGAGCTTGCCGTCGGTGCCGACTTCCTTGGCGACTCGAGTAACCTCGTCGGCGAAGGAGCTCAGCTGATCGACCATCGCGTTAACCGTGGTGCCGATTCGCAGGAACTCGCCCTTGACCGGCTGGCCGTCGATTTCGAGCTCCATTTTCTGACTGAGGTCGCCCTGCGCAACTGCGCCGATCACGCGGGCGACCTCCGTCGTCGGCTGCACGAGGCCGCCGATAAGTGAGTTGATCGAGCCTTCGATTTCCCGCCAACCGCCGACTGCGCCCTTCACGGTTGCCCGTTCGGTCATTCGGCCCTCGCGGCGAACCGCCTGCTCGACCCGGATAATCTCGCTGGTAATAGCTTCGTTGCGCTCGGCCACCGCGTTGAATCTCATCGCGAGCTGGTTGAGCAGCTTGTCGTGATGCGAAATCGGCAGCCGGACCGAAAAGTCGCCACGTCCTGCTGCCGTCAATGCCTTGATCAAACCTCTAAAACGCTTTTCGTCGGCCTTGTCGTCGAATGCGTGATGTCCGTTGCGCCGGGATTTGCCGTTGGCTTTACTCTCGGCGACGGTCACTTCTTCGCCTGGGTGCCCGGCGTTGGCCAACTTCTGACTGCGAGTAGAATCATTCAGTTCCACTAGATCTCTCCTGAAAGGACTTCGGGGAATTCGGAAACCGGGTCCGAAAACTGACGCTCGGAAAATGCGGGAACGGTAGACAAGAAACAGAGGCGGTCCGGACAACTCCGAACCGAAAGGCGGCGGCATGCGCTGCGCGACGAACCAACGACATTCACTTCTCCCCGGACATCGGCCCTTTTGGGGGCCGCAAACGAATGTCAGTACAAAAGTGGCTGATAGACGGAAGCAGAAAACGTGCCGCAACACAGCAGCAGCATTGGGTAGGCTAGAAAATAGAGGCTGTACCGATATTAAACTCTATATAAATAGCATTAGGAAAGCGCATAACTGAGTCTTATGGCGGCAAATTCAACGGATCCTTGAAAGTTCTTACCGATAATTTTTTCACGGTTCACACTTTTTTCGGCCTCGCTGCCTTCTGTTCTGGGGATAAATCAGGACCGGCGCTTGCTCAAACTATATGAAGATTCGTGTGCGCGATTTCGCCGTTGCTTTGCTCTGCGTCTGCGCCTGCTTCACAGGCTCGGCGGCGGCGATCGAGACTCCGGCGTCTAGCCCGGCATCTGGCCCGGCACCGAGTATCGACGCACCGCTGGATTCGTTAAAGCGATCGGAGCTGTACGATTCATTCAACGACATTCATCACGGACATCGTCACGAGGCGATCGACATCATGCGGCCGCGCGGCACTCCGATACTGGCGGTCGCAGATGGCGTCATTCAAAAGCTTTTTCTAAGCCGGCAAGGCGGCTTGACGATTTACGAATTCGATAGCTCGGAGACCTACTGCTACTACTACGCGCATCTCGACGGCTATGCGGACGACCTGCGCGAGGGGACGCCGGTGAGGCGCGGCGATGTGATCGGATACGTCGGCACCAGTGGCGACGCGGAGCCCACGGCGCCTCAGCTGCACTTCGCGATCAGCCGGATCGGTCCCGACAAACGTTGGTGGAAAGGCGAGCCAATCGATCCCTATCCAATTCTGCTGCGCGCCGTGACCGCCGACGAATCGGCGCAGGAGAGTAGTTCAGGATCGCGGTCCGCCGTAGGGCAGTAGAACTTTTTCGAGAGCTACCAGCGTCGCGCGATTTTCCGCGAGCTGGCGCTCCAGCGTGGCGCGCGCTGTTCCATCGAAATCGCTCAATGCTTTTTCGTATTCGGCAATGACGTCCTTGACGTCTTGGCGGCACCAGTCGACCACGCCGGTATCGCCTTTGCTCATCACGACGCTCAAGTCCATCGCGGTTCGATCGATGAATCCGCCGACGCTGCCCGATTCTTTTCCCGATTTCTCGCCCTCGCCGCCGCGCCGTTCGCGCTCGAGATTCAGTTCGTCCGCGTCGCGCCGGCGGGCTGTTTCCTGCTGCTCGAAGAACTGAACCAGTTTCTCCTTGCTGACGTCGGCCGCGGCCCGGCGGTAGCGTTCGGCACTGTCCACGCAAATCTTGACGAGGTGATCGAGGGTTTCAAGTTTACTCATTGCAGGATCCTTCTTGATGGGTCGTGTTACACTTTGGCAGAAGGATTAAGAGGCAAGAGGCGGGCCAATGGTGGCAGGTGACTTGCTCATGAATCCGTCGACCTAAAACGATTCGAGGTGTCGAGCATGAAATGCAAACATGACGAATGTTCCTGCCAAACCGACGCGGGACATCAATACTGTTCGAACGAATGCGCGTCAGACAATCGCGATGAGGGCGCAACCGAATGTCATTGCGGTCACCAAGCCTGCATCGAGTCGAAGTCGTCGCATCGGGACAGCACCTAGGCAGGCGACAGGTCGGCGGTTCAACTGGAAAGAGTTTTCCACTGTGTCATTTTTTCAGAGTTGCGTCCGGGAGTGGTAGAGAAAGGTCTTTCGAATACATCGCATTTTTAAAACTGCAAATCGGCACAACGATTGCTCAAAGCTGGAGAGTCTTTTGAATCCCAACGGGGAGGAGCAAGAGCTATGAACAGCGAGCATTCGACCCGTGAGCATACCGTTCGTTTGTCGCCGCAAGGCAAGCCGATCTCCGATGACGAACTTCGTCGTACGCGCGACAGACTGATCGATCGCCTGCAATGGTGTTCCGGCGACGAGCGCGAAATCATCGTCAGCTGGATGACCGCGCAAGGGCTTCTGTAGCTTCAGCGCCGTCTGAGTTCCTCGATTGATGCGAGTGGAGTTGGGCAATCCCCATCATCACCGCGTTGGCAGCGCCTATTTCCTTGAAGGGGTTGTGACGATGAACAAGACTCTAACGACTATCATGTTCGGTGCGACGCTCTCACTGGCGATCGCCACGCTCTCCACGAACGCCCTGGCCCAGGGATCTGGTGCAGGCGCATCGGACGCGGCGGCCGGCGCGGGCTCAAGCGGCAGTAGCAGCGGGACAGGAAGCTCGGGCCCAGTAGGCAGTTCGGTGCCTGGTCCCGCCGGTTCGGATGTCCCGAGCGGCCCGGGCGTCAGCGCAATGAACTCTTCGGCCGCCATCAACGGCGGCAACAGTGGAAGTCCGATGAATTCGTCGGCTTCTGATGCGGGCACAGTTGGTTCGAACGCGGCAGGCATGAAGGCGAACTCTCAGAATCCGCAGCCGGCGAGCGAGCCTAGCCTAAGCCCTGCGCCGACCACTCCCTAGTCGATAGCGTCTGTAGTTTTTACCGATAATCCGCTGAACTTGTCGCAAATGCTTTGTTTTGCGACCTCGATTCTTGGCATGCGCAATGCAGAACTCTTTGATCACCTGGCATACCTGAGGAGGCCTGAAAAGTGGAATACCTACAGATGATCATCGCGCTGGGCACGCTCCTGTCGCTCGTAATCATTGGATGTCAGACGCCGATTCAACCAGTCGTGACTCATAAGCTTGTAGCGATCGGAAATCAGCACAGCGTTCCGGTGTATCCGGATGAGCAATCTTACTTGCATACGTCGCACGAGAAGCAGTCGGGCGGCGTGGAAGGTGTTGTGGGTGACGTGAAAGAGAACATCGAAGCAAAACAGATCGACGATCAGACTCCGGTGCAAATCGTGACCAGCGATGAAAACGGCGCTGTGATCACAGTCACTGATGGACCTATGAAGGGCGCTACCGGATTCGTTGCCAAGCAGAACGTTGACTAGGATCACCCTGAAAGCAAATAGCGGGGGCGCGTCTAGCCGAGCAGGCTAGTTCGCATTAATTAGTAATGGCGGTTGCGGCCCATAGCGTATCTTCAACAACGGAGCCGGCACCCGCAGGTGGGAGCAGGGGCGCGCGCATAGCAGGCTGGGCGATGGCGACGCTCACAGTATTAGTCTTCGCCGTATTCATCGCGTCTTACTTCCTCGATCCCATACTTAGAAACAAGCTCGAAGGGGCCATGAATGAGAGGCTAATTGGTTATCAAACCAAGCTTGGCCGGGCACACGTTCAGCTGCTAAGCGGGACCCTGACTCTTAGCGGCCTGACTGTTAGCCAGGACGCTCATCCGACACCAGCGGTGGCGGTTCTGCCGCAGGTGAAATTCAGCATCCAATGGCACGAGCTACTTTTCGGCCACATCGTCGCCAACCTCCTACTGACGCATCCAAACGTGCATATCAATCTCACCCAGTTGCGCGCTGAAAAAGCGGACCCGGTGCCGCTCAGCCAGAAGGGTTGGCAGGACGCCGTCGAAGCGATTTATCCTTTCAAGATAAATTTGCTCCGGATCGAGAATGGTGAGGCCACTTACATCGATACTGATCCGCAGCGGCCTCTTCATCTGAGCGCCATATCGATTCGCGCCGACAACATTCGGAATATTCACTCCCGAGCTGACACCTATCCTTCGCCGTTTCATGCCGACTCGATAGTGTTTGAGCGGGGACGGATGACGATTGATGGAAAGGCGAATTTTCTGGCCAAACCTTTCCCAGGTGTCCTGGCAAGCTACCAGGTTGTGCGAATCCCGTTGAGTAAGTTCGAGCCCGAAATTCAGCGCGCGAACCTCCATGTCTATCAAGGAGTCCTGCAGAGCAAGGGCGTCGTCGAGTATTCGCCGAAGATCGCGCGTGTCGATGTGGACACTGCGGCGATCGACGGGATTCATCTCGACTACGTACATACTTCGCAGTCCGCGACGGCTGAGAGCAATCGAGTTGCCGTCGCCAAGGCCGACGCGGCAAAGGTCAACAACGCGGCCGGCGTGCAATTGAAAGCCCGCGAGGTCGCACTCACGAACAGTGAGTTGAAGTTCATTAATGATGCGGGCAGTTCGCATTACCGTTTCGTCATTTCAGATGCGAACATGCGTGCGACCAACCTCTCGAATCATCTCAGTGCGGGACCCGCAAAATTCCAATTCAACGGTAAGTTAATGGGATCGGGAGATACGACGCTTAGCGGGGTGCTACGCCCTGAGCATGAGGGTCCCAATTTCGACTTCGACCTGGCTAGCAGCGGCACCGATCTGACTTCATTGAACGATTTTCTGCGCGCCTATGGAAAGTTCGACGTAGCATCGGGCCACGTCGCGGTTTACTCGCAAGTAACTGTCAAAGACCACTACGTGAGCGGTTATGTGAAACCGTTGTTTACAGATGTGAAGGTCTACGATGTGGAAAAGGACAAGAAAAAGCCGATCCTGCATCAGATGAAAGAAATGTTGATTGGCGGCGCAGCCAAGCTACTCAAAAATCAAAGGACGCAGCAGGTCGCAACCAAGGTTGATATCTCGGGTCAGGTCAACAATCCAAACTTGAGTGCCTGGCAGGCGATAGGACAATTCATTGCAAATGCATTCATCAATGCTATCGTGCCGGGCTTCGATCGCGAGGTCGCCGCAGCCAGGCAAGCACATAGCTAATGGCCCAACTGGAAAATTCTGCAAGCCTGAAGGAATTACCGAGGAGCGCTGCAAATTTCGTGGCATCTTCCTAGGATATTATCGGGATAACCTTTGGCCGGCTTCTTGCTGAAGTAAGGGGTAAGTATCTAATGGAGGATTTCAGAAAAATGCGTCTTATCAATCGTATCGTAATTATCCCAGCGGTCGTAGCCGCGTGCGGAATGGCCACCGGATGCTTCTCGTATCACAAGACCGTGGATGCGACGACTCCGGCCCCCGTGGTTGAAACGGCACCTCCCGTAGTTGAAACGACTCCTACGGTGGTTGTGCCGCCTGCGACCAGCTCGACGACCACCACGACGACCGACTCCAACGGACTTGTGGAGCGGCAGAGGACGTCAACTTACACTGCGCCTTACTAAGGCGAATCAGCCGGGTTTCCAGCATGGCACGCGCGCGTGATTGTCGTTGAGGGATCACGCGCGCGTGTGATCTGGACCCTGACGGAGCAAGAGCCATGAAGAAGTCGATTATTTCCGCCCTAGGTCTCAGCGCGATGCTGTTCGGCTGTATAACGCTCCAGTCCTGCGCTGATACGACTAGCCAAACGACCTACACGACAGCCGCTCCAGGTGAAGCGCCGGTAGAGACCACTACTACGACAACGACGACAGACTCGCAGCCAGACAGTGTCGTGGGTGCCACTGCTAACGCAGCAGGGACAATAGTCGCCGCGCCATTCCGGATTGTCGGCGATACTCTCGGAGTCATTTTTTAGAACATGACCTGTACCGTCTGCGTTTTGCGGCGTTTTGCGGACGTGCTTTGATTTCGCCAAGGCCGTAGCTAGAACGCAATGCGCGCTCGAAAGCTGGCCGAAGCCTCGAGATAAGCGATTCGGCGCGCTACCCTCTTCTGGATTTAATTGTCGTGGCGCGACGACTCGCTCACCGGATCGCGGCCCTTTCCCTGATAGCGGACCAATCGGTTGTAGAGCGTCTTCAGGCTGATTCCCAGGATTTGGGCAGCGCGCACTTTGTTGCCGTTGGTAAAATCCAGCGTCTTGAAAATCAGCTCGCGCTCGATCTCGTCCATCGTTTCGCCGATGCGCAGCTCGAACTGCGGGCCCTTGCGGCCGGCGCGCCGCACATCGTTGGGGAGATCGGCAGCAGCAAGCAATGGCCGGCGCGCAACGATTACCGCACGGTCGATTATGTTGCGCAGTTGCAGGACGTTGCCCGGCCATCGGAAGAGCCGGAGGATTTCCAGCGACTCGTTGTCGATGCCGGTGACCGCTTTCTGGTGCGCCTCGGCCGACTGCTGGATAAATGTTTCGACCAGGGCGGGAATATCTTCGAGCCTCTCGCGCAGCGGCGGCAGCTCGATCGTAAACGTATTAAGGCGGGAATATAAATCCTCGCGCAACTTGCCGTGCTGTATGGCTTCGGACGGGTTTTGAGTCGAAGCGGCGATCAGTTTAGCGTCGAACGGTAATTCCGATCGGGCGCTGCCGCCCATTCGCTGGAAATTGTTGTCCTCGAGAGTTCGAAGCAGCTTCGCCTGAAGTTCGGTCTTCAGCTCGGTAATTTCCTCGAGCAGCAGCGTGCCGCCCTTGGCCATCGCGAGGAAACCCTCGCGGCGCCGATCGGCGCCGGGAAAAGCGCCGCGCTCGTGGCCCCAGAGCTCGCTTTCCATAAGATGGTCGGCAATTCCGGCGCAGGTGATCTCGAAATATGGACCGCCGCGGCGCGTCGACAGTTGGTGAATCGTCTGCGCCACCAGCTTTTTGCCGGTTCCGCTTTCGCCGACGATTAACACTGGAGCAGTGCTAGCAGCCGCTTCGTCGATCTGCCGCATGACGCGGCGCATTACGAGCGACTGGCCCACAATCGGACCGAGCGTTCCCGCTTCGATCAATTTGCGCCGCAGCCACTGGTTTTCCTCGGTAACGCTGAGCTGAGTCGCGAGGTTGTTGAGCAGAACCTGCAGATGAGCCGAATTGACCGGCTTGGCAAGAAAATCGTAGGCGCCGAACTTGACCGTTCGCACAACGGAATCGAGGTCAGCCGGCTCGGCCATCACGATGGTCGGGATTCCGATTCCGTGCGCGCGCAGCTCTTCCCAAGCCTTCTCTTGTCCTTCGAGATCTATCAGCAGAACGTCCGGCTCGAAGACGCGGACCTGGTCGAACATTTGCGTATTCTCGACCGCGCTAGCTTGGAAGCCCCAAGAGCTAATTCGATCGCGCAAGTTGTCCCGGCTGATGCGGTCGCTATCGACCACAAGTACTCGCATCTCATGACTGAGACGCGCGGGGCGAGCAGACTGGGGAGTCATTGGCGTGCCAGTTGCCGATGAAGCACGCTCGCGGTCAATGGAGGAAATCCATCGACCACGAGCCTGCATGCTACGCAGATCGCGTCCGGTGATCAGACGCGAGCCTCACCGGTTGAAGAGACGTCAGTTGCATGGTCGCGATCGAAAATTTCTTTCGCGATTTTGCGCTGCCGGCTGTCGTCGGTATGAACCGAAATCATAATGTTGCCGTTTTTGATCTTGCCTTCGTATTGCTTGGCTTCGTATTCGGGAATTCCGAAGCCAACCAGCGCTCCGGCCAGTCCGCCGACCGCGCCGCCCGCGGCCACGCCGCCGAGCGCCGCCATGATCGGTCCGGCCGCGATGAGCGGTCCGACGCCGGGGATAGCCAGGCTGCCGATTCCTACCAGCCAGCCAAGCACGCCTGCCGTGACGCCCCCGGCAACCGCGCCGGTCGCCGCGCCTTCAGGCGCCTTGGTGTGATGCTCATGCGCGAAGTCGCGCGAGCCCGCGCGATCCGGCAGCAGAACGGACACGTCGTTGTTGGAAAAGCCCGCAGCTTTCAGATCGTCGACGATGCGGGTCGCTTGCTCTTCGCTCTTCGCGATACAGATAACGGCTTTTGCCATGATTACTACTCCTGAGTAAGGAAGTGACTATTGAAAGTAGCTATTGACCTGCGACTTCGAGATCGTTGTGTACGTTGGAATCGCCGGCGAGTTGTGCGGCCTTGGCTGCGATGTCAGCCTTTTCCTGCTCGGTCTTGACGGGACCGCGCAGAGTTACGGCGCCGTCAACGGTGATGATTTTGATGTTCTTGGCATCCATCGACAGTTGGTCGTCTTTGACAATGGCGCGGCGAATTTCACGCGTCATGTTGACGTCGGTTGGTTTGCTCGATTGATCCATCGGCGTGAGAGTCTCATGCCCTGCATCACGCTGGTTCATGGTGCTGTTGTCCGCGGCCGGAGGGGCACCAGCGTCAGTCTGCGCAGAACTCGAACCGAGCGGCACGAGAAAACCGCCCACCAACAGCGATGCGGAAAACAGCAACGCCCGCGTTTTCATTTTCTTGCCTCCTGGAAATTGGTTTTGCAAATTTCTTCGCCTATTAATTTCGATTGATCGTTGAGATATGCACTCCCAAAACAGCAACGAGTGTGCCATGGCATGGCCAGAACAAAGTTCCTTCGATAGGCAGTAAAAACAACGTAAATCGCGTCTTTTCGAGACGAATCCCAGTCCGGCGGTAAGTAGGAAATACAGAATTTTATAGGCCTCGAATCTTCCTAAGATTCGCCGCCCGAAGACTGGCGGAATTTTTTTCAGACCAGGAAATCGGGAAGATTGGAAAGTCGCTGTTTTTGCGCTTCTTTTTTAACCGAGGCCCGGGCACAGCGATTGCTGAATGCTCCTCACACAGCTCGGAGGGTGCGTCAGTGCCGCTACCTTCACCCTGATAACCCGGTTCTTCCCAGCGGCGCTGACGTAACCCTTCGACTTTATAAGCATCGGAGGTCCGATATGAAAATCCTGACTAACGTCGCTCTCGCCACTTGCGTCGGTCTCTCACTGGGATGGATGTCGAGCTGCTCAAGCGATCGTACCGTCGAAACGACCACGACTCGCGAAGTCGAAACCGCGCCGCCACCGACAGTCGTAACTTCGGCGCCCGTAGTAACAGAGCCGGCGGTAGTGGTACCTGGAGCGAGTACTGCAACGACCACGACTCAATTCAACAACGGCACGGTTGAGAAGCGGACTGTGACGTCCGGGTATCCAGCTGGCTATCCGGAAGTGGTTACCCCGGCGCCGGTCGTCGTGACTACGCCGCCGGCTGAGACAACGACGACGACCAGCACCAACGAGGATGGCGACATAACGCGTCGAACGACGACAACTACCGATCCTTACGGAGATGTGCAGCGTCAGACGACGACTACGACAGTGACTCCGTAGCGGTACGCGATGCTTTGGATGCAGGTGTTGGAATGAGCGAGCGTCTCAATACTTCGGCCGCGATAATCGCGCAGAGACCTACCGCTCCCAGCACCTGCCACCAGGGCATCCATTGATGGAGCAGCAGCACGATACTGGCGAGCAGCCCGAGGACGCCGGCGGCTGCGAGCACGATGAGTGTAGACGTGATGTAGACCCGGTCGAGGAGGCTCTGCGCCGCCTCGACGAGGTTCGATTCGATTAGGCGGGCCTCGGCGGCCACGATTCGCGCGAAGTCGGACAGAATGCGAACCGCCAGTTCTGGCAGGTCTTGCTCGCGCGGCCGCGGCTCTAATTCAGCGATTTCAGATTGGTTCGATTTCAACGGACTCATCAACTTTTTCGGACTCATCAACTTTCTCACGAGACAGCATGAGCGCGGCGCCCAATGCGAGCAGCCCGATTAGCGCAGCTTCACCCGAGTCGGAGCCGAGTGCGAAGCCCAACGCCCCGGCGATGCACGTGGTAGTTACAGGATGCTTGCGAATTCCGCGGTCCGGCCTAAGCCTGGCGACGTGCTCTTCGACGCGATTGTTGATCTGATGCAAGGCGTCGCGCAGGTCTTCCTTGGCGTCGTCGATTTCATTCTTGGCGTCGTCGATTTCAACTTTTATTTCTGGGTCGTTTGCCATTGTGATCCATCTTCGTCAATGCGGGAATCAATCGGTCTCCCAGCACTCCCTCGAGCACCATGAGAATGATTTGGAACGAGGTTCGGTTGCTCAGCCCGCCGCCGATTGCGAAGCCTCCGAGCACGGCGATCGCAAGCGAGCGCTGGGGATTCTCGGCGATTATTTCGCGCAATTCTTTGGTGAAATCGATTTCCTGGTCATGTGCCATGGCCGTTTACCGTCCGGCCACGCGATTCAGGATGCGCGCCGCGACGTAGCCGATCGCAAATGCGCTGGCGATCGCGATGAGAGGTTCGTCACGGATGAAATCAGTCATGATGGAGTTGGCCGACGAAACGTATTCCATTCCCTGCTCGGCGAAGTCGTTCAGCCTTTCGCGACCCTCGTCGATCATGCCGTCAACATTTGCTTTGGTGGTGCTCATTTTAGGTACTTCCTCGTGGGCGGATTCGATGACCTATAGAAGCAAGTCGGTTGCCATCGAATAGCGATGATTGCAAAAGGCAATCGCAGAACTTTGTGAGGTATGTCTGTAAGAATTACAGACTGGTTCGCTCAACCAATTAAGGGACCGGTTTGCATTCTTGATCGCGCAGCCGGAAATTCTTTCGGACCAAAGTTACAGGGTTCTCACTTTCGGCGCGTGCCGCAGCAACCAAAATCCTTTTGTCTTGAGGGAAAATTTCTATCTGCGACCGATGGTATGCTGATTGCTTCAGTAATACCTCAATCGCTATCGAGCATGGAGGTGGTCCATTATGGCGAGTAAACCGAATCCAAGTTCTCCCTGCCCATGCGGCTCCGGCAAACCATACCGGGACTGCTGCGGGAAGAGCGAGAAGTAGACCTTCCCACTCCCGGTAGGGTCGGGAGCCGCGACGCCCTCCCCCCGTTCTGCGGTTCTGACTCTGCCGGGGCCTTTTTTTCTCCCACGTTAATTTCCAAATCCAGAAATGTCTGATTGAGCGAGCTTCGATTGTTGATCGATTGAGGAGTGTTTCGATGCCTGCGAAGAAATCGAGTGGCAGGAAGTATTCGAAGAAGGCCGGCACCGCGGTCAAGCGCGAGATGGGCAAGATGAAGCGCGGGACTCTCAAGTCGGGCCGTTCAGGAAAAAAGGTCAAGAGTCGAAAGCAGGCGATCGCGATTGGTCTCTCAGAAGCCCGGAAAGCGGGCGCCAAGGTTCCGCGCAAGAAATCCTCGTCATAGTTCGCCCGATTTTACAATTCGTTCTCGATTTTTGGTCTGATCGGCTTCCTGCCTATCATGATCATCTGCTCGGAGCGGGCATTCAGCGGACGGCGATTGTAGTCGCCAAATACGTCCTCGATCTCGAACCCGGTGTGGATGAATAGCAAACGAAGCTCGCGCGGAAAGTACACATGGCTCTCGAAGTCGTCGATGTGACTCTCGATCAGGTTCTTGCGCCGGTACTTTTCATACAAAAAACGGATTTGCGCGCGCTGCTCATCGGGCAGGTAGGTGACAGTCCGCCGCCGCACGAGCCGGACGTTGCGCTTGGGGTCGGTCACGTCGCGATCGATTTCGACCAGAATCCTGGGAGGGCTCGCAAAGGAGTCCGCGTACGCCGAAAAGTTCGGCATTGGAGCTTCGACTGCGAATCTTCCTCCGGGCGCCAGGTTCTGAAAGGCGCGCAGCCATACGTCGAGTTGATCTTGCATCTCCAGCAAGTGAGTTATCGAGGAGCACGGCACGATGATCAGTTCGAACGGCTCGGGGCCATGCCACTTGCGCATGTCGCCTTGCACCAGCTTGATTCGCTTGCGCGCCGACGGCGAAAGACGCCTGGCCTTGACGCGCGCCTGCTGGAGCATCGTCGGTTCACTATCCAGACCCACCACTGAAAAGCCGGAGCGCGCGCCCTCTTCGGCCATCGGAAGCGTTATTCGAGCGGTGCCGCAGGCGAGCTCCAGCACGGACTTGGGCTTGAGCCGGGTGGCGAGCTCAACGTAAAACTTGAGGTCCTCGTCGTCGCCGGTATGTTCGAGATCGTATTCGTCGGGCCGTCGATATAGTTGCATAAGACCTACAACGTTTCGCCGCGCTGAGTCTTGGCGGGAGACACAACGATAGCTACCGAGCAGTTCGATTGTCGCAGTATCCGGTCGACCTTGGGGCCAAAGTACAAGCGCTGATCGACCGACCGGTATAGGACTCCCATGATCAGCAAGTCGAATTTGCCGGTCTCGACGGTATGCAGGATCACTGCCTCGGGTTTGCGGCCGGCGCCCACCTGGCCGTCGATCTTCAAGTCCAGCTCCGAACCCAGTTCCTTGATTTCATCGACTATTTGTTGGCCGTTGCGCGCCAGGCGTATGCCGCGCAGCATGCCGGGAAACCGCGCCTCCGGATTTTCCATCACGTAGAGCGCCGTCAGATGAGTCTCTATAGCCTGTGCGTATAACATCGCGACGGCGGCGCCGCGGCGCGAGTATGCCGCTCCCGTAATCGGCGCGATCACGCGTTCGAACGGCACCGCGGCGCCCGCCACATAGCGCGCAATCACCACGGGCGCCGGAGAGTCGCGCAACACTTCCAGTGTCACGGGATCGTCCAGCAACTCCTCGCCCTCCACTGCCGACAGGCCGACGAAGATAGCGTCGTAGCCACGCTGCGCCTCCTCGATAATTGCCTCCGACATCGACTCGCCTTCGGCAGTGCGTTGTAGAACGTGTTCGGCGCCGCACAGGTCGGCGATCAATTTCAGTTTTTCAAATCTCTCGTCGAGGTCTGTTCTATCGCCGTCGCCGTTGGTGCGGGGCAGTTGCAGAATCGTAATCGTCGCATCGCGATGGTTGCCGAGCGCGGCGGCCAAATGCGTTGCGAGCTGCGTATGAGGTCCGCCGCCGTCTACCACCAGCAGCTTGGCGCCCTCGCGCGAAAAAGGCATCAGCGCGCGCAGCCGTTCGCGATCGTCGCGCTCGGTTTCGCTGGGCCGCTCCGGCACGTCGCTAAGCGCCCATCCAAGCAGCGGCGGCGTGATCATCGACGTGGCGATCGCAACCAGAACGATCACCGTGTACATCTGCTGGGTGAGAATTCCGAGGCTGAGTCCCAGCAGAGCGACGACGATCTCCATGCCGCCGCGCGCATTCATGCCGGTGGCGACCGCGAATGCCTCGCGCCATTTAAGGCCCCCGGCTATTCCGCCGAGCGTGCAGCCGGCCAGTTTCCCCGCGCACGCCACGCTCAGCACGAGGATCGGAATCGTGAAGCCGGTCATGGTGAACAGATCGGTTCTTAGGCCTGAGTACGCGAAAAACAGCGGCGCCAGCACGCCCATCGTCACTGCCTGGAGTTGTTCGCGATCTATTTTGCGAGTTCGCGCGGCGCCGCGGAGCATTACACCGGCCACGAAGCCGCCGAAGACCGCGTGGATGCCGATAGCTTGCGTGACTACGGAACAGCCGAACGCAATCACGATCATGGTCGTCAACGTTGCGTGCTCGACCACCGAGTGATCGTCAACCCATCGCACGATTACCGCTACCAACCGAAAGCCGATGAAATAGCAGAAAAGAACGAACGCGCCGGTAAATCCCAGGATGACCAACAATCCGTGCAAATCGACCCGGCCGCGCGCTGCCAGTCCCGCCACTATCGAAAGCAGCAGCCATCCGACGGAATCGTCGAGGATGCCGGCGGCGAGAATAAGAAGTCCGAGCTCGCGCCTTAGCAGGTCGAGGTCGATCAGTATCTTCGCAATCACCGGGACCGCGGAAATAGCCATCGCGATAGCGAGGAACAGAGAGAAGATCAGCCGTTGATTCGGCGCGGCAAGATAGGCCGCGGGCATCCACCATCCGAGCGCAAAACCGCCAGCGAGCGGAATCACTATTCCGAAGGTCGACACCAGCGTCGCGACTTGCCCCATCCCACGCAAAATCTCGAGCTCGGTTTCAAGTCCCGTGCATAGCAACAGCAGGATAACGCCGATCCACGCCAATGCCTCGAGCAGATGCGCGCCCACCGGATCGCTGGGAAACACCAGGCGGAACGCGGCGGGGAAGAAATGCCCCAGGACGGACTGACCCAGCAGCAGACCCGCCAGCAGTTCACCGATTACGGTAGCTTGCCCGATGCGACGCATCAGATCAGCCAGCAAACGCGCAGTGAAAACCAACAACGCGAATTGAGCGAGAAGATATAGAACTTGTTTTTCAGTTAGACTTTCCAAACTAGCCTTGATGGAACTCGGTAATTCGCGAACTAAGTAAGAAATTCTTATTCAATAGCCGTGTTTCTTTTCCACGACTCGACTGTTTCAGCCGGTTTGATCGGTCTTTAGATTGGCGCACTTCCTGCTAACTCAAGTCTTATAGATTCATTGAGTGAGTCTACTTAAACCTTCGATAGGGAGTTAGCGAAAATGCGTTACGCAGTTGCATGGCTTCTTGGTGTTCCAGTCTCAATTATCGTGATTTGGTTCGTCCTTGGACACGTGCTCTAGGCAACCGAATCATCAACCTAGCCCTTGTTTTATTTATGGGCGCCGCGATTTACAGACGCGGTAACAGTTGAGGATACAGTTATGAACCTCATACTCTTGATTGTATTAGTTGTCTTACTCCTTGGAGCGTTGCCAGCGTGGCCCTACAGTGCAGACTGGGGCTACTATCCAAGCGGAGCGCTGGGCACAGTTCTCATTATCGTCTTGGTGCTAGCGCTGCTCGGAAGAGTCTAGGACTACGAAGAGGCGGACGGCCGCCTCTTCGGTTTATATCTTTTGGGAATAAGTGTTGGTGACTAATTAGTTCGACCGCTCATCACAAGGCCCGCACCGATCAGCAAAACTCCGAGCGCTATAGCACCTTCGCTGACAATGGGCGGGATAACGTGTGTCTCCTGAGTCTTCGCTTGGACCTTCAGGTCACCCAGATCGACGACGTTTTTGGTTTGCTCGGTGTTAAAGGAAGGCATCGCAAAAGCGATCAGCCCAATCAGCGCCATGGCCGCGCCTAAAATTACGATACTTTTCATAGTGGGTCCTCCGTTTGAGTATCGGTGAGCAGTGGCTAATTGAGCAAAAGCCGAGCCATCGGACCCATGCTGCTCGAAACGCGCATTTTCATGCGATTTGCACGAGTTAGAGCTTCTACCGCTAGCTAAAACGGACGGGTGGGATGGAGAAATTACTCGATTCCCCGGCGCCCGGAAAATACTTCACACATCGCTTCCGAGAATGAACCGAATTCCCTGCCGAATGCGCGTGGTACGGCGATTGCTCCGCTTATATCTCGCTCCTTGGAACCTCTCCACTGGAGGTAGAGAAATGAAATTCGGAACAAAGTTGGCTGTATCGAGCGCCCTGCTGTTCGGTATCGCGATGGTTGGCCCCGGGATTTGCGCGACCGGTTCTTCGCAATCGCCGAACGCCGCGGTTGTCGACAATCCGCACATGATCCGGCGAAGTGTCATCAAGGTACATACCGATCATGGAGTGATCACCATGCCGGGCAAAGCGGATTCGTGGGATCAGGTAGAGAACGCGGTGTTCGTTGCCGACAGCATCGCCGACGTGCAGTTTGTCAACAACGAAGTCCCCTGGAAAATCAGGATCCAGTAGTACGTGAGAAATCCAAAGTGAACGACACCACGAAAAGAGCCAGCACTTTCAGGAAGCGACGAACGTTAGAGCCGTCCGAGGCACAGATTCGTGAGCGCGCTCATAAACTCTTTCTCGAGCGCGGCGGCAATAACGGACGCGAGCGTGAAGATTGGTTGGAAGCAGAACGAGAGCTTCGCAGCATCTTCGCGAGCTGAGGTTGATACGATGGAGAATTCGATGAAGAACTCGACGAAAGCTGCGATATCCCTGATAGCCTTGGCTGCTATGCCTTTTCTAGCGGGCTGCGGTCCGTCGATGGCGAACACGCCTGTCACGGAGGTTTCCTCCACTCAGACATCGTCGCGGCAGGCAGTCATTGTGCAGCCGGCTCCAGCCGTAGTTTCTCACTCGACCACGACGACCACTACACAAACAACCAACTAATCCGCCGACTGCCGCGTACCGAGATACGCTTCCGCTCGAAGCTTGTCGGCTAGCCATTCAAACCAAATCCAGCCTATGGCTTTTGCTCGTCGCTAGTGGCATGAGAAGGGACTGCGCGAATCGTGCCGCTAATAAATTACTGGCAGCAGACCGCGCAACACCGACGTGCCAGCAAATCGACTGCGGAAAAGCCTAACCACCACGATCGCAGTCCCCGCGATCATGCTGGCGACGGCGACCGTCGTTTTGCTGTGGCAATCGCGCGTCCAGATGGACGAAACGGATTGGGTCGAGCATACCGATCGCGTGATGCTGCTTGCTGAGCAAGCGAAGACCGAATTCCTTCATGCGCAGACTACGCTCGCTGAGTTTTTAGTTTCGCTGGATCCAGCTCAGCGCAGTCTGCCGCAGGAACACTGGAGTAAAAGCCAGCGGCTCATCGGGCAGCTGGTCGATCTCGTCGCGGACAATCCCGCTCAGGAACAGAATCTGACCGCTCTCAATGGCTTGGAAAACCAGTGGCTGGAAGCGGCCCGCGAAGCCGACCCAACCTACACTGATGCGCAGAAGCGCGAGTTTGTCGCGCGCGCGGCTGGAATCGGCGACAAAATCCTCGTTCAGTTCGATACGATTTCGGCGGGCGAGCAGAAGTTGTGGACGGGCCGAGACGCCCGCCGCGATCTCAACTATCGCACGGCGACGTTGGTTATCCCCATCGCAGCGTTGATCCTGGTGATTGCACTGACGTCGGTAGCATGGAGAGAGATTCGAAGGGCGAGCACTCAATTTGCGAATGCGCTCAAGCAGGCCGAGGCGGCAAATCAGTCGAAGACGAATTTTCTCGCCGTGGTCTCTCATGAATTGCGCAATCCGCTCAACTCGATCCTGCTGTGGTGCAACGCGCTGATGTCCAGCGGGACGCTCGAGGGCAAGATCGAGCAGGGCATCAATGCGATCTTTCGCGGCGCCAAGGCACAGGCACAGCTCATCGAGGATCTGCTCGACATCGCGAGGATCGAGAGCGGCCAGATGCGCTTCGATGTTCAGCCGATCGATTCGGCGGAGGTCGTGCGAGCGGCGGTTGAAAGCATGAGTCCCGCGGCCGAAGCGAAATCGATCGCCATGCAAGTGGTCATCGATCCGCGGGCGAGCATGGTCATGGGTGATTCGCACCGGCTGCAGCAGGCCGTGTGGAACCTGCTCTCCAACGCCATCAAGTTCACGCCCAAAGGCGGCAAGGTGCAGGTCCGGCTCGAGCGAATTAACTCTCATCTCGAGATCGTTGTCGCCGACAATGGCCAGGGAATCGACCCGCGCGCGCTCGACAGCGTCTTCGAGCGATTCTGGCAAGGTACCAACAACACGACCGGGGACCGCGGGATGGGTCTCGGACTTTCGATCGTCAAGCACATCGTCAATCTTCACGGCGGCACGGTTACCGCGCACAGCGACGGGCTGGGACACGGTAGTGTTTTTTCGATTCGACTGCCGCTGCCGGTGACGACCGCCGGTTTGGAGAATCCGGCGCGCCGGCATCCGACCGCAACCGCAGTCGCTCACAGCGCGCGAACGCCCCGCCTCGAAGGGATTTCCGCGCTCTTCGTCGACGACGATCAGGAGACGCGTGACGCGCTGAGATCGTTGCTCATTTCGCTCGGCGCCAGCGTCAAGACGGCGCCCAACGTCGACAGCGCGCTCGAGTTACTCAATCAATCGAATCTCGATGTGATTATTTCAGACCTTGGAATGCCCGGCCGCGATGGCTATTCGCTCATCAAGGAGATTCGAGCGCGCGAGAAAGAAACCGTGACCTCCGAGCATCTGCCCGCGATTGCATTAACGGCTTACGGACGCGTCGAAGATCGCGTGGAAGTTTTCTCGGCCGGTTTCGACAGCCATGTGGTGAAGCCGGTTGATCCCGCGGAGCTGGCCGCCGTCATCAAGCGCCTGGTGGAAGCACGCCGCTCGGCCAGCGACAAAGCATCGCCGACGCAGGGCTCGTGACTCAACCCTGTTGCAGAGGCTCGGGCTTTTCGCGCTGGATCAATCCGACATGGCGCGCGAGCAATTGCCAGCTTCCGCTGCGCTTGGTCCAGACGTTCATGTAGCTGACGAAGGTCTTGATCATCGCGCTGCCTGCCACGAGTTGCGAAACCTCGTTGCCGGTGGCGACGACCAGATCGCCGAAGGTGACGATGCTCACGGGGCGGCGTTCATAGGTGCGCAGTTTGAGCCGTCCGCTTTTGATCATTTCGAGCAGGATTTCTTTTCCCGCGATCAGATTCGCCGTGCTGTTGACGATCAGATCGTCGGCCCACAGCGTCTGTAAGGTTGAGACGTCGGCGCCGAGCATTGCTAGCGCTTCGCGCTGTTCCAGCGTCTCGATCTCTCTTTGTCCCAACGCGTCGGTGGCGCTCATTGCGTCGGCTCCCGCCTGCAGTATTGGCTCACAGTTGTTAGCAGACGATTCACGTCCACTGGTTTAATGATGACCTCATTGGCGTCAACGTCGGCCCGATCGCTCAATGCCGTGACGACGATTACCGGTACATTCTTGAGCCGCGGATCTTTGACCTGCTCGCTACGAAACTGCCAGCCGTCCATCACCGGCATCCACAAATCGAGAATGATCAGATCAGGAACCGGCGCACGGCGCAAATAATCAAGCGCCTCCTGACCGTTGCCCGCCGGGACCGCGCGATAGCCCTTCATCTGGAGAAGAGCGACCATCGCTTCGCGCGCGTCTTCGTCATCCTCGACGACCAGGATGCGTGGGTCGTCCTTCTTTTCATCTTCCCGCACGTGTCCAAGTATACCGGACGACGAGGCGCTCTACACCAGAATCGTCACCGGTAAATGAACGATCGTTCTCCGCCCTGTGTTTCTTGTGATCTTTCATACAAACCGATTTCTCTGTTGAGAGTAAACCGGTCTGGCGCGCGACAGTAAATTTTTCTGGATTGCCCACACTCCGCTACCGTCGTGCTCTAATATCCCGTCCTTTATGGACACATTATTTGTGGCGCGGAAATTGCTGCATTCCCGGTGGCTAACTTTGATCTAAAGTCTGTTTGGGTCCTATGGCAATGGTGAGTGCGCGACTATCATTGAACCAATGGATGGGGATGCAATTCGATGAACTCCGGTAGCGTCGAGTCCGGCTTGACGGACGCGTCATTTCCAGCGCCGGTCGCTTGGGGAGACGCCCAGCCGCATTCGCATCTGGTTCAGTTCTACGAAGACGACAGCTTTCTCATCGATTCGCTCGCTCGCTGGTTTGCCGACGGCCTGAGCGCGGGCGACTCGTGCATCTACATCGGCACCCATGACCATCGAATAAGCCTCGAACAGCAGCTCACGAATCGTGGCGTCGATCTGGTCGGTGTGCGCGCCGAGGGTCGTTACGTCAGCCTCGATGCGGCGGGCACGCTTACAGATTTCATGGTCGACGAATGGCCGAACGAGGCTTCGTTCATTCGCATCTTCAAAGACGTGATCGCAAACTTGCCGAAGCACGGAAACGTCCGGGCTTTCGGCGAGATGGTTGCGCTGCTGTGGAAGCTCGGAAATCGGCAGGCGGCGATTCGGCTCGAAGAAATCTGGAACGCGTTCATGGAGACGCATGCACTCTCGTTGTGCTGCGCGTATCCGATGAACACCTTCGGCTCTGACGCCGACTCGTCACTGTTTCTCAAAGTCTGCGCGCAGCATACTCCGGTTCTGCCTGCCGAAAGTTACACGACGCTGCCCACGCCGGCAGAACGGCTGCGCGCGGTTAGTTTGCTGCAACATAAAGCCCGCGCGCTCGAAACAGAAAAGGCGGAACGCAAGGACGCGGAGAAGTCGCTCCACCTTCGCCAGCAGGAGCTTTCGGATTTCATTGAGAACGCGGTCGAAGGTCTCCATCAGGTTGGTCCCGACGGATTAATCCGGTGGGCTAACCCGGCGCAGCTCAAATTGCTCGGCTACACTGCCGATGAATACATCGGCCATCAGCTCGCCGAATTTTACGTCGATCAAAATCGCTTCACCGAGTTCTGGGCCAGGTTGATGCGCCGCGAAATCATCTACGACTTCGAGGCGGCGCTGCGATGTAAAAACGGATCGATCAAGAACGTCCTCATCCACTCGAGCGGGCTGTGGGAAAACGACCAGCTGCTATACACGCGATGCTTCATTCGCGACGTGACGGAACGCGTCGCGTTGGAAGAGGAGCTGAAAGTCCGGCTCGCCGAGTTGGCCCAGGCCGATCAGCGGAAGGACGAATTCCTCGCGATGCTCGGGCATGAACTGCGCAACCCCCTGTCTGCTGTGCTGGATGCGATCGTGACCGCGCAACTCGACGAGGACCGCCGCGAGCGCGCGCTCAGTATCGCGCGCCGCCAGACCGATCAGTTGGCGGGACTGGTCGACGATCTGCTTGATGTCGGACGAATCACGCAAGGCAAGATCGCGCTGAAGAAGGAGCCGGTCCTCGTCGGAAGCATCGTCCAGCAGGCAGTCGAGGAAGCGCATTTTCTGGTCGAGCCCGGCCAGCATCGGCTGTCCGTGATGGTTTCGTCGCTGGCGAAGAATGTCGAGATCGAAGCTGACCCCGCGCGGCTGCGACAGGTGATCACCAATCTGATTCACAACGCGGCCAAGTTCACGCCGCCGGGCGGCCGTATCGACGTGCTCGCCGAGCGCAACGACAATGAGGTGATTTTCCGCGTGCGCGATTCAGGCATCGGAATCTCACCGGACTTGTTGCCGCACATTTTTGATCTCTTCACCCAGGCCCAGCGTTCGCTCGATCGCGCGCATGGCGGGCTGGGGAGCGGATTGACGCTCGTCAAGCGGCTGGTAGAAATGCACGGTGGCTATGTTCGGGCGAATAGCGCGGGTCTCGGCACCGGCAGCGAGTTCGAGGTCCATCTGCCGATTGCAGCGATGACTCGCGCGAGATCGAGTGCGTCCAACGGCAAGAGTCGTGTTGCGGGGCGCCTGCGCGTGCTGGTGGTCGAGGACAATCACGACGCAGCGGAAGCGCTGATGATGTTGCTCGAGATGTTCGGACACGAAGTGGCCGTCGCGTCGGAGGGATCGAAAGCGCTCGAAGCGGTCCGCAACAGCGCATTCGACATCGCGCTGGTGGACATCGGTCTGCCCGGCATCGACGGTTACGAAGTAGCGCGGCGAATCCGATTGATTCCCAGCGCAAAGGCGATGTTGCTCGTGGCGCTGACGGGCTATGGGCAGGATTCGGACAAGCAGCGCGCGCTGTCAGCCGGGTTCGACGAGCATCTGACGAAGCCGGTCAAGATCGAGCGCTTGCAGGCGCTACTGAACCGTCCGCGATAGCTTAACTGTCCGCCTTCTGAGAGACGCCGCGCAGGAGCATGTTCGCGCTGGGGATACCGGTGCGGGCGAAAGATTTTTCGCAGTCGGCGGTCGACGGACCGCGCATATTCCCTTCCATGTAGGCCAGTCCGGGACATCGCGTGCACCCGCTCGAATGTACGCAAGTCGAGCAGACCGGCAGGTCACGCGTGCGTATCGAGCGGACTTCCTCGAGCTGTGGCGAATACTTCCAGATGTCGATAAATTTTTGCTGGCGCACGTTCCCGCTGGGCAGCGGAAATTGCACGCATGGATAAACGTCGCCGTAGGGCGAGACGTAGGCGGCGCTATGTCCCGCGCTGCAAGGGATGTTGTCCAGGTCGTCCTCGTCGGAGCCTGGAGCGACCGCGACGAACTGGTCCTCGGTTTGGCCCGCGATGGTCTTGTCGTTCATTATGTCGCGCAGGTCTTCGCGCGAGACGTTAAGCGCCAGCAGCGAGCGGTCGCCGTTGATGTGCGGCGTGATAGTGGGATCGATCGTGAAATTTGCGCCGAGCTCGGCGGCGAGCGCCTGCACGCCTGAATAATCGTAGCGCGTCTGCTTCATGATGACGTTGGCGATCGTCACCTTCAAATTTTGCGCGACCAGGAACCGAATCGCGCTAATCGTGCGCTTCAGCGAGCCGGGCACCTTGGTAATCGCGTCGTGAACTTCGGGGCGATGCGAGTAGACGCTTATCTGCACCGTGTCGACGCCAAGGCTGCGAATCAGCGCCGCCTCTTTTTCCTTGATCAGGATCGCGTTGGTTTTGAGTTTCACATTGAAGGTCAACTCGCGCGCGCGCCGTATGATCGGAAAAATATCCTTGCGCAACATCGGCTCGCCGCCGCTGATAGTCAGCAGAAATACGCCCGCATCGGCCATCTGCACGAGCAGGCCTTCGATTTCGTCGTAGCTCAATTCGCCCTGGTCGTCGTGATCGAGGTAGCAATGGACGCATCGCTCGTTGCAACGCCAAGTGACGTCGAGATGAACGCCGAGCGGGATACCGAGTTGGATCGCCTTGGCGTTGACGTTTTCGAGGATCGTCGTCATCCGGCCTCCGGTCCGATCGGGTGATCGGCCAGCAGCAGGATTCCTTCCTGCGCGAGTTCTTCGACCAGTTCGACGGCGTCACGGTAGGCGGTGTCAGCATCGACTTCGAATTCGGACACCAGCGTGCGCGCGACGATTTCGCGCAGCGGCGTCGCACCGTCGGCGGCGCTCCAGATGCGGCTGGCGGTGGGATTCAGGCTGAACACCCTGGAATTCCTGACCGACATAATGACCATCTCGTCTGCCATCATGCGAGCGGCGATGTCCCGGCTTGGCTTGATATAGACCTCAGAGGTTTTCATGTCGCTCATGCTATCAGGTTCCAGACCTCTGTGTCCGGCCGAAAGGTCAATTCGTAAACTGGAACGCGCGAGACGAATTCACATGCCGTCCGAAACATTTGCTCGACCAGTCCCGCGTCATCGGCAAAGAACAGAACGTTGCGCAGCAACCGTCGTGCAGCCTGCGCCGGTGCGATCAGCGCAGCTTGATTATGCGGTCCCTGCACCAGCAAGTACAACGCCGCCAAGGGCGCCGCAATATTTTCACCCGGCCTGCCCAGGTCGCCCGCGAAAGGAGTGCCGCAGGCTTCGTAGATGTCGCCGGCGCGCCGCACGTACGAGATCTCGTCGGTAAGGAGAGTGGCGTCGGCGGGCGCCAAGCGCGAAATTGTGGTCTTGCCGGCGCCCGAGATGCCCGAGAACAGAAATGCGCGACCGTTGCGAACTACGCTGGCCGAATGCACCAGGAAGCCGCCGCGTTCGGCCAGCACCAGGCTGTGCACGATGCGCATGACGGTGTCGATCGCATACGGATAGGCCGCCTGGCGGACGAATCCGCGCCGGCTTGCGGGATCCCATTGCGCGCGGAAATCTCCGCGATTTATATGCCAGCGGCCGTCGGCATAGCGCACCTGTATGTCTTCCTCGGCACCGTCGCTGTCGCTCACGGACGCGACGACTTCGACGTCCAGCAGGATACCGCCGCTAACCGGTTCATCGAGAAATCCGGCGTAGCGGATCTCGAGCATCGCGATGAAGCCGCGATTTGATGATTGAATGCCGATCGGCAGGCCGCCGATAACGACCGATGTCGAATAAGCTCCAGCCTCGGCCAGGTGCGAATCCGAATCTGCGAAGCTGTTCATCCAAGCAACTCAGATCGACGGCGAAGTGCGTGAACCTTGAGGATCACGCGCCGGAGAAATCCCGAGTGACGAATCCCAAATGACAACATCTTTGCGCGACGAGACGAGAGGACGGGAACCTCGTGGCCATCGCGAGAGACCGATACCACCGAACCTAGAATTTGATCGGACGACATCGGCGGATCGCACTTCAGCGCCGTGTCGCCGCGAGTAATCAAGCGGCGTGCGCCGGAGTCGTCGAGCTCGGCAATCAAGCGGTGGGTGCAAAGCTTTCCGTCGCGGGCGAAAAGCAGCAAGTCGCCTCGCGACAGTTCCACCGGGCTTACCGCGCGCACGATCAACGCGTCTCCCGGCCACAGCGCAGGAACCATGCTGCTGCCTGCAACCCGCACCTGCACGTCGTGACCGGCGCGCAGCGACTCAGCTACGAGCTCACAGGCGATGCGATCGCGGCTTTCAACCCCTGCTTCCAATCATCTGCCGCCAGCTCAATTCAGCGCCGCCTGCGACGCCTGAATTGCAGTCGCGCCGCCGAGCGTCGAGAAATAAATCTGCGACGCGCCAGTCGGGGTGGTCGACGAGTTGTCTATCACGATGCCGCTGGTTCCGCCGTTTTCCGTGACCGCAGCGGTGGTGCCGGCGGGTGTCGTCACGGGTAACGTCGTGCCGAGTGTGAAAGACATCAGACATCCGGCGTTAGTCGGGCAACTGATCGGCGCGGCCGTCTTGCCGCTGGCCCTGACGCTCAAGTAGGCCCGGTCAGTAGCCCCGTTTTCAAACTCGGTCACTGGCGAGCACGTGGTGGCAGCGGTAGTCAGGACGGGTCCCGTGCTCACGGTGCCGAAGGCGTTGCTGGCAATCGGTATTCGATACAACGTCGGATCGCCGCCCGCGTTGCCGCAGACATAGATATTCCCGCTCGGGGGATCTGCCGACTTCAAGTAAATGGCGTCGAACGCTCCCGAATAGACTGGTACCCCGGTTGTGGATCCCGTTCCAATCACAGCCTTGTTGCCGCAGGTATGCTCCGCAAAGCCCGAGGCAAATTGGTAGACGGCGCTGTCTGGGGTTGTTTCACCGTCGTTGGCAATGAAAACGTAGGTCTCCCCTGCAGTGCCCGCCGTGGGATCTATCACCGGCGCATCAACCAGCAACGCACTGGTCGTAGCACCGAGTGTAGTACCTGCGCAGTTGGTGCCGCCGGCCGTCGTGGGTCCCAGGATCGTTGAGTCGGTAACGGCGGGAGTTGCCGCGTCGACTGTTATTTCATGGAGTCGGGCACCGTTGTTGGTGCCGTCGTAC
>Ga0210393_10000747_pt1 | contig 28202 bp, 20 predicted proteins | sample IncBWC27OmetaG_FD_160068 | JGI IMG/M metagenome (GOLD analysis project Ga0210393, IMG submission 160068) | Forest soil microbial communities from Barre Woods Harvard Forest LTER site, Petersham, Massachusetts, United States - Inc-BW-C-27-O ...
TCCTTGCTCATGCGTCAGAATTGTTTAGGACACTACCTTGCGTTGGCCTTGATGGTTGACAGAGGATGCCGTGAATAAGGTCGTCGATAAATCTCCGTCCGTCCCATCCGCCACGAGGGCGCCGGATTCCACGATTTCGCTCGGGCTCGGCCTGACCAACGAGTGTAATCTCGCCTGCAGCTTCTGCTACCGCGATCCAACTCGCGCCGACCGTCGCTCCCTGGATCAAGTGAAGGCAGTGATGGAACGCTTGCCCGTGCGCTCAGTGAATCTGGGCACCGGCGAGAACGGCATGCATCCCGACTTCAAGGCGATACTGGCCTACCTGCGAACGAAACCGGTCAAGCTCACCATCACTTCCAATGGTCACAGTGTTGCTGTTCTCGAAGACAATGAGCTCTCTGCCTTTCATGACATCGAGTTTTCTCTCGATTACGCCACTCAAGCCGAACAGGATGCACAGCGTGGGAACGGCAATTGGGAGCTGATCCACCAGCAGGCGGAACGTTGCCTCAGGCTCCATATTCCCGTAACCGTCATCGCCGTGATGATGAAGTCGAACTACTTGCGTCTAGCGGATGTGGCGGGCGTTGCCAAACAGTTTGACGCTCCTCTGCGAGTAAATGTGTATCAAGCCGTGCGATCGGACCTCTATGCCCTGAGCTATGAAGAGTACTGGGAAGGCTTCCGGTGCCTCTTTGAGGAGACCGAGGTAATCGCGATTGGCGAGCCGCTGGTTCGCGCGATGGCTGGGCTTCCGGCGCTCCGAGGCGGTTGTGGCGTCAGCACCGTCCGAGTGACACCAAGAGGCACGACCCAACCCTGCGTCTATTGGCCTGGATCAGGGGAGCCGCTGTCGGACTTGATCTCGGTCGGACTCGATATTCTAGACTCCGCGCCATTCAGCCAGGCCCGCACACTTCCCGACGCGTGCGAGCCTTGCGAGTTTCGAGAGTCGTGCCACGGTGGATGTGCTGGAAGACGACGCTTGCAGGGCGCGTTGTTGCAGCCCGACTCTTATTGTCCGATCATTCGCGGCGAGCGCCCGACCCTGCAGATTCGTATGGCCGCAAATCGCGATCTGCCTAAACTGAGCAGTTCCTGCACAACTGTAGTAATTGCCCGATGAGACTCGCCTCTTGATTATTGCGCGGGCATCCACTTGTCCGAGCCTGTCAGCTTGACTGCCACATCAGAAATAAAGATGTGCAGAGGCTTGCCATCGGCGGTGCCGCGGTGCTCGGTTGAGACGAGCAGAGGACCTGCCTTTTTGTAGCCTGTCCAGGATGCGTTGACGAGGCTTGGCTTCTTGGTGCCGCCGTGTTGGAACACCAGGTACTCGACGCGGTTGTCTTTGCCGACATAAAGATTCCAAGTATCGCCGGGCGTATAACCGCCGGCTTCCGCGGGATACTTCACTGAGACCAGCGTGGCCGAGCCCGCGCCTACCGGCAGTTTCTTCATGCCTTCATCGGTCACGGTGGCGCTGGTGTCCCAGTAAGCATGGAAGGGGAAGAGAAGCCAGTAATTATCATTGACGAATGCCGGTTCGACTTCATTCTTCACCTGGTCGGATTGACTGCTTAGCTGCGAACTGTCGTACGAAACCTTGACCGGCTTACCGTCTTTATCCGTTCCTTCGTAGCTGATTTTTCCGGTTTTGGGCTCCCACTCCCACTTGTGGGCAGCTTTGAAGAGTCCGGTAATTTCCCCATTCCAGGTGTAACGAACGGCTTCGATTTGCCCATACGAATCGATCCCGTAGGTTTTGGCAATCTGCTCGAGAATTGGCGGGCGGCTCTGCGCCCAGGAGTTTGTAGCAAGGACCAGCACTCCGCAAAACAGAAGACCCATCATGGTTAAACAGCGGGTATTTTTCATAGAGTTCGCTCCTCGGTGAATTGAACGGATAAAGGCTTGGATGGCGGGGAGAACCTTTAGGATACAGGAATCGCATGTCGGCACAGTCCCCACGACGGCGATTAACAGCGCTTCCTCGGCTGGCCGCGAGACTATACAGCAAAGCCGGGGTGAATGTGTTCCGCATTCCGAGGCGGCAGGTTTGATGATATAGGCGAAAAAGGAACAGACGCACAATCTTTATACGTGAGTTTGTTTAGAATTAGGCCCTTGCTCCTTTGGCCCTCCTCGGGATGAAAACATCAGCGGGAAGTTTGAACCGAGCGCTTAATTTCCGCACCTGTTCAAGGGTGAGATTCCGATCTCCCGAAAGAAACATCGAAACCGCACTCTCCGAACCAAATTGAGGAATCAGGTCGCGTTGCGTGAGATTCTGCTGTTTAATAAGAAACCGCACGACCGACGCCGGGTCAGCTGTAGGAATAGGATAATGCTCCTTCTCGTAATGCTCCACAAGCAGGGTTAGAAGTTCGATTGCTTTCACTTCAGAGCGAGAGGGGTTTGCTAGCGCCGTTAGTTGGAAGAGAGCGTCGGTGTACACCTCAAGTTCCGCGTCATTGCGTATAATGCGGGGGGCTCCGTGCGCAATCATTTCCGCCGGGTTTGCCAGGATGCCATCGAGGCCCCCTATCAAGCGCGCCGACGCCAAGGCGCTCGTCAAGTTGATGCAAGACGCGGCTGGCGAAAAGCCGAAGATGTGGGGGCCATCCATCATAGGCTTCGGTAGCTACCACTATAAGTACGACAGCGGGCGTGAAGGCGACATGCCCCTTATCGGTTTTTGCCGCGTAAGACCGCTACTGTTCTATACAACGTGATCGAGTCCAGCGAAGCCCTCCAGGCAAAGCTCGGCAAGCACACGACCGGCAAGGGCTGCCTCTACATCAAGAAGCTCGCTGACGTGGACCAACAAGTGTTGAAGGCCATGATTGTGAAGTCCCTGGCGGCCTTGCGAGCGCAGAAACCAAGTTAAGGAGCCATTCGTTGATAGACGACGCAGATTACAACAGCAGCCGAGAGGCCCCTTCCCACAACTCTTGAGTGATAACGCCTGCCGGTTGATTGCGCGCTAGCTTGGCTGCCTGTCCTGCCCACAACTGCATACGATCGGCATCTCCTGTTTTGTGTGCTGCTTCGCGCATCGCGCGAGTCAGCCCGCGCTGAACCGGATACGGTGCTGGAGTGGGAGCATCCGGAGCGTCTGCTGCCCGAACATATGCGGTGGCTACGCTGCGCCCGGGCCGTCCACTGAAGGCACGCGTAATCATAGTTTCGTGGGCTTCAGTTCGCGCCAGCCGATCGGAATAAGCGGAATGCATCTTGGCTTCCGGAGATCGCAGGAACCCGGTTCCTATCTGTACCGCGCTCGCGCCCAGTATCAGTGCCGCTGCCACTCCGCGTGCATCCGCGATTCCACCTGCAGCGATGACTGGGACGGCGACCGCGTCAACCACCTGCGGCAAAAGGGCCATCAGACCTACCATTTGCCTTTCCGCTTCATCCGCGTGAAAGGATCCGCGGTGTCCCCCGGCTTCCATGCCTTGCGCAACAATGGCATCGGCGCCTGCCTCTTCGGCGGCTTTTGCCTCCGCAACCGTGGTTGCGTTCGCAAACCACAGGATTCCGCCTGCTTTCAGTTCCGCTACGAAGGCCGGCGCGTAGAGTCCCATGATGGAAGAGATGACCTTCGGAGTCAGGCCCAACATGGCCTGACACTGTGCCTCAAAATCCGGCAGCATGGCATCGCCCGCTTCCGGCGAAGCCGGCGGTCCCCACATCGCGAGGAACTCCCTTTGCCGCTTTTCTAAATCGAAGTCTCGATCCGGCGATGCCTCCGGAATCCAAAGATTGATTTGAAATTCTCCCGTGCTGCCTTCGCGAAATGCCGCGCCCCAAGCCTGGATTTCATCCGGCTGCATCAGCAGAGCTCCGCACGCTCCCAGCCCTCCTGCATTGGCCACGGCAATCGACAGCGACGGAGGACAGGCTCCGGCCATGGGCGCCAAGAGAATCGGCAGGCGAATTCCCAGTTGACGGGCGAAACCCTCTGCGCGCGTGCGAGGGGATGAATCGCTTTTGTCGGACATGCAGAAAACCTCCGGCTCGATCTTCCTTAATGATGTTCGCGAATCCAGTACAACTAGGCAAGTCTACATTCGCCGGAACCAATCAAATCCGAGATGGCCGGCGACCGGAAGTATCGTTGAGGCGGGGGTTGCTAGGCGGCGCAGGCCTTCACACTCTCCGCAGCCTGCTCAGGAAGACCTTACCCGCAACGCACTCCAAAAGAGCGAATCAGCTAAGCACGCCAATCCGTGAACTGCGAGAAGTAGGTCAAAACCCGGACATACCAACAGGTTGAATTTGCCTAGATGAGTTTGATCGAGCGAAGGGTGCGACCTGACTTGTTCGGTTAAGGAGTGAACACAATTGGTCCGCGTCCTCGGGTACTTGAATATGGGCCGTGAGGTTGTTCCTTTCTAATCTCTAAATTCCAAGAATCTTTTCTGCCATCGCTGTCCCCTCGACGCGGCTCTTCACTTTGGCGAAAGCTGTCTCCCGCGACGTGGATGTGTCATCGGCAAAGGGCGAGAAGCCGCAATCATCGGTTGTTCCGAGCGATTCCAAAGGAATGAATTCGGCTGCTTCGAGCACACGATCTCGTACTGCTTGCGAACTTTCAATCTTTGGATTAATTGGGTCCGTGACACCCACGAAGAGCATCTGGCCGGACTTGAGCAGGTCTCGAATCGCGGCTAGCACACGACGTCGATCTACTTCGCCGGACAATTGAACATAGAAGCGGCCGACCTTCAGCTTGAACAAGGCAGGCAGTAGATTCGTGTAGTCGACGTCGGCGCTATGGGTCGAGTCATGATCGCCGCCGGGGCAAGTGTGCACTCCAATTTTCTTCCTCTTAGCATCTGAAAACTTATCGAGCACGCGGTTATTCAACTCAATGAATGAATTCAACAATCCGCCGGAGGGATCGAGCTTGAGCGCCAGTCGTCCTTCGGTGAAATCGATTTGCACGCACGCGGCGTTGGCTTCCAAACACTCCCGAATATCCCTCGCTGCATCCTGAACAAGGTCTTCCAGAAACGCCTCGCGCGTATACCCATTCAGGCCATTTTGCGGATAGAGCAGGCTCAAGGCTGATGCCGAAATCACAGCCTGTTTCACCGGCCGGTGAGCGTGTCGCTGAGCGGCTTTAAGGTAGGTCGCAGCATGGACGGCGTAGCGGAAGGGGCCTTTCGTTAATCGCGGCAATTGCCGCGTGTGACCGTCCGCAAATGGAATGACGACGCCTTCCGCGGCGAGATTCTCCAGGCCCACAAGTGGGTAAGTTGCAAAACTCGGCTTGGTCTGCTCACCGTCCGTTATCACGGGCGATCCGGTGGCTTCGAAGCGGCTGATCGTATCGCGTAGTGCTGCTTCTTCCGCCGCATGGAACTGCTCGTCCGAGATCTGTCGTGCAGTGCGAGCCCGCATCGCCGCCAACAACTCCGGAGGACGGGGTACGCTGCCAATGGGTTCGGTCGGAATCGGCATGGTAGACGGTCCTTTAGCCTGAATCAGAAATTCAATCAGAGCGCTAGCTGACTTGCCGCGCTTTGACGCTTCTGAATGCGAGAAACCTTACTTGCGATTGCCGAAACACAGCAATAGTAAAAAAAGACTACAGATGGTCGCCGAGGAATCCGTGTAGCATTCAACTCCTGCCAAAACCTCTAAGGCGTAATAGCATTCCAAGGAACGTGTGAACTTAGATCCTCTCTCTACTGGCAACAGCGCTGAACTGGCGGCCACGACGAACCTTTTGCTTCCTCGTTATTCACATTCGTTCACTATTGAAGTGAACTGGTCCGAGGGCCCTGCGATTTCTGGATCGCATAGTTCTCAGGACAGCTGCTCCCATTACTTCGTGCAGCTTTTCTGGTTTCTTTTGTGGAGATCAATCGAATATATTTGTGCGCAGGCAAAAGGTTGGACTAGAAAAGGAGGTCGCATGGTGTACTCCGATACAGCATTCCGTGGGTCGTCCGCTGTCCTCATTCTGCTCGCATGCGTCGCGTGGTCAAGCACACTTTCCCGCGCGCAAGGAACAAGTCAGAAAGCTGCCTCCACAAGGCCTGAAGCGGGTCTCGCCGCCTGGCAACAAATATATTCCGTGCTGACGACTCCTCGCTGTATCAATTGCCACACTGCCACGAACTATCCGGAGCAAGGGGACGACCGGCATCGTCATTTGTTCAACGTCGTGCGCGGGCCGGAGGGCAAGGGCGTGCCGGGCTTGAACTGTGCTACCTGTCATCAGTCCGCTAACGCGGATAGCACTGGTGTTCCGGGAGCTAACAACTGGCACCTGGCGCCTCTTGCCATGAAGTGGCAGGACACCAACGACAACATCTTGTCGAGCGCAGCAGTTTGCCAGTCTCTTACCGACCGCTCCAAGAATGGCAGCCTGGATGGCCCCGGTATCTTGCGGCACCATGAGCAGGAACCTTTGGTGCTTTGGTCATTCCAACCGGGACGCCGCCGCGACGGCACTGCGCGATCTCTGCCGCCGCTTACTCACGAACAATTTGTTGCCGCCACGCGAACGTGGGTCGATGCTGGAATGCCTTGTCCACAGAATCCTTGAACTCGGAGGCTCTTATGCACACTTACAAGCTTACAGTAAACGGACAAACCAGACAGGTCACGGCCGACCCGGGCACTCCACTGCTTTGGGTGCTGCGGGAAGATCTGAAGATGACCGGCACCAAATACGGTTGCGGCATCTCGGCATGCGGTGCATGCACCGTGCACCTGGGGGGAGTCGCGACTCGCTCGTGCGTAGTCCCGGTTTCGCTGGTCGGCGACCGGCCGATCGTGACCATCGAGGGCGTCGGAGAAGACCGCGTGGGCCGCGCTGTTCAAGATGCCTGGGTGGCCGAGGACGTCGTGCAGTGCGGCTACTGCCAAAGCGGGCAGATCATGAGCGCTGTGGCGTTGCTCAAGAGCCGACGGAAACCTACGGACGAAGACATCGAGGAATCGATGGGCGGAAACATTTGCCGCTGCGGCACCTATGTTCGCATCCGCAAAGCGATCAAGACTGCTGCACAACAACTGGCGTAAAAGGAGAACACCATGTCCGCGACCACGACGTTGCGTTCGGAATCAAGTCTCAGCCGTCGTAGTTTCCTGCGCGTCTCGGCAACGGCGGCCGGCGGGTTGATCGTCGCACTCTATTTCGATTTTCCGGCACAGGCTCAGGCCCCGCAACCGAAGATCTATCCTCCGGATGCCTTCGTTCACATTCAGCGAGACGGCAAGATTGTGATTCAGGTAAATCGCCTCGAGTTCGGCCAGGGAGTTCAGACCTCACTACCGATGGTGTTGGCGGATGAGATGGACGCAAATTGGGCGCATGTCGCGGCCGAACTTGCCCCGGCGGCCGATGTCTATAAGGATCCCGTGTTTGGCATCCAGATGGTTGGCGGCTCGGGCTCGATCGCGCATTCTTTTCAGCAGTACCGCGAATTGGGAGCAAAAACTCGCGCCATGCTGATTGCTGCTGCCGCGCAACAATGGAAGGTGTCAACTGCTCAATGTCGGACTGAGGCTAGTGTTGTGTACGGGCCGGGCGGTCAATCTGCCAAATACGGTGAACTCGCCGATGCCGCGGCCCACATGCCTGTGCCGGAGAATGTGCCGCTCAAAAAGGCATCCGAGTTCAAGTTGATTGGTAAAGACACGCGGCGGCTCGACGGCCGTCCGAAGTGCGATGGCTCTATGAAGTTCGGCCTCGACCTCGACCTGCCCGGAATGAAGGTTGCAGTTGTGGCGCACCCTCCTATCTTCGGTGGAAGACCGAAATCAATCGATGACAAGGCGGCGCGGGGAATTCCCGGCGTGATGGATGTATTCGAAATCCCTACGACCAGCAGGGGAACTGCAGTAGTTGTTGTAGCAGACAAGTTCTGGACCGCGAAGCAGGCACGCGATCGGCTTTCTATCGATTGGGATTTCTCTGGAGTCGAACCCGCCGACAGCGAACAGCTGCGGGCAAAATATAAAGAGCTCGCTGCCACCCCGGGTAATGTTGCCGTGACTCGCGGCGACCTCAGCGTGCTGAATAGCATAAGCGCCACCAACCGGATCGAGGCGGATTATGAATTTCCCTACCTCGCTCACACTCCGATGGAGCCGTTGAACACTACCATCCGATTTGATGGCGATCACGCTGAAGTTTGGGCCGGTTCTCAATTTCAAACCGTCGATCAAATGGCCATCGCTGAAACCCTCGGCCTGAAGCCGGAACAGGTTACCTTTCACACCGAGATGGCCGGCGGCGGATTCGGCAGAAGAGCGACGCCTGATTCTCATGTGCAACGCGAGGCTGCTTCCATCGCCAAGCGTTACAAAGGCATTCCTGTAAAGCTCATCTGGACCCGCGAAGACGACGTGCAAGGCGGCTACTATCGTCCCATGTTTGCGCACCGGATCGAGATTGGGATCGGTGGGGATGGAATGCCCTCAGCATGGAGACATGTGATCGTGGGGCAATCTCTTGTAGCGGGCACACCGTTTGCTGCCATGCTAATAAAGAATGGAGTCGACGAAACTGCGGTCGAGGGCGCTGCCGACAATCCTTACGAAATCCCGAACTTCACAGTCACTGCGCATCACCCCACGCCAAACGTGCCGGTACTGTGGTGGCGTTCCGTCGGGCACACCCACACTGCCTTCGTGATGGAAACGCTGGTCGATGAGCTCGCGAGTCGTGCGGGAGCGGACCCGATTGCTTATCGCCGGAAGCTGCTGAAACCGGACGAAAAAAGAATGCGGGGAGTGCTCGATCTGATGAACGAAAAAAGCGCCTCTTGGCGGAATCACCTGCCGGAGGGCCACGCCGCCGGAGTTGCCTGTCATGAGTGCTTCGGGACAAATGTTGCCTGTGCCGTGGATGTCTCGATTGAAAACAAACGGCCGAAGATCCATCGTGTAACGATCGCGCTCGACTGCGGTACGGCAGTGAATCCGCTGACGATCGAGAGCCAGTTCCAGGCTGGTGTGAGTTTCGGCGTATCGCAGTTGATGGCGAAAGGAGCGATAACGTTCAAGAACGGCCATGCGGAGCAGAACAACTTCGACGGCTACACTCCACCCTACATAATCGACGCACCGGTTGCCGTCGACGTTCACATCGTGCCGAGTACGGAAGGACCCTCAGGATGCGGCGAACCGCCGGTTCCGGTCATTTCCCCGGCCGTTGTCAATGCGTTGTTTCGCTTGACCGGCAAGCGGTACCGCACCCTGCCCTTGGTTAGTCTTTGAGACTGGGCGAACTTATAGCCTGCGCAGGAAGTTAGATTTTGGTTTGTCACGTATATGGTTGCTAAACATGATGCTTGTGCATGAAGATCTTCTCCGGGAACTTCAAGACTTTGCTCTAACCGCTCCTACGGCCAAGTCGGTCATGGAACATATCGCGCAGCATCTGCACGAAAAGATGGCGCGTTACAACTGGGTAGGGTTTTATCTTGTCGACCCGTCGGAGCCCGGCTTCCTGCTGGTTGGACCTTTCGTCGGCAGCTTTACACCCAATGCTCGCATTCCTCTCGACACAGGACTTTGCGGTGCCGCGGCCAGCAGCGGGCAAGTCGTAATCGTGGACGATGTCTCCAAAGATCCGCGTTACCTCTCTGGATCGCACTTGGTGAAATCTGAAATCGTTGTCCCCATCTTCGTGAAGAACAAGCTCGCCGCTGAGCTCGACATCGAGAGCTATTTTGTCGGTACTTTCACTAGATCGGAACAGGGTTTTGTCGAGGCCTGCGCCGCCATAGTGGGAGATTATTTGGCGAAAGGATAGCCTGCTGGACATTGCTACCCACACGGAAGTGGCGCGATACCCTTTACGCTCTCGGCGACCTCGGGACGGGTTCAATGCCGGTGAACTCCGTAACGGGCACGTGAGTCGAGACAAACGAGAACTGATTGCGAAACAAAACCCGGCGAGTATTCGTTTCAAGGATGAGCGCGATGCTGTGAATGCAGTATAGTAGACCCTGGTTCGGTGGATGTCGTTGCTGATTGCGGGTGACAAAAAGAAATTTGGACTTGCAGAGATATCTACCTGGCGATCAATTCATCCATGAGACGCATCGAACGACGATGATTTTGGCAGGCGATGTCGGCGGGACAAAGTGCAGCCTGGGGTTGTTCGCAAAAAATGGACCGTACCTTCGTTCGGTGTTCCAGAGCCGGCTTGCCACTCGGGACTATTCCGGATTCGAGGATCTGATCGGCGACTTCCTCGAACGAGCGGCCGGTCTCAACAGAAGCGGGCGTGGACAGGAAATTGAGGCGGCAGGCTTCGGTTCAGCCGGAGTAGTTGTCGACGGGTACCTTCATGCCAGAAATCTTCCTTGGGTGCTGAACGGATCGGCACTGGCGCAGAAGCTCCATCTGGACAAAATAGTTCTACTGAATGATCTCACGGCGACTGCTCTCAGTCTGGATCGGCTCGGTTCGAATGACTTCGCGACCTTGAATCAGGGAACCCCTGAGCGTAATGCCACGAAGGCAGTCGTTGCTGCGGGAACTGGCTTAGGCGAGGCCATTCTGTTCTGGGATGGCCAGCAATATCGAGTCGCCGCATCGGAAGGCGGACAGGCTGATTTCGCACCGCATAACCAACTCGAGATTCAACTACTCTCCCACTTGAACAAGCGGTTGCCCCACGTCTCGTGCGAAGAGGTTATCTCCGGCCGGGGCTTCCTCAGGATTCACGAATTTCTGGATCGTTCGTTACGCCATCCGTCCTTCGATTCGCCGGAAGGGGACGCGGCCAAAGAAATCACAGAGCGAGGATTGGCGCAATCTTGCCCGGTGTGCGTCGAAACCATGCGAGTGTGGGTTGAGGCCTACGGTGCTGAGGCCGGAAATATGGCGCTACGAACCCTTGCTCTCGGCGGAGTCTACATAGCAGGTGGCATCGCTCCAAAAATCCTGTCGAAACTTCGCGATGGCGTTTTTCTGCGCGCTTTTTGCGGGAAGAGCAAATTCGCGTCGGTGCTGTCGCGAATTCCAGTTTCGGTTGTCGTGAACGAGGATGCTCCGGTCTGGGGAGCAGCTTACCAGGCACTCAAAGGGGCGACACTTAGTGATCGCGTCTAACGAAACCTTCGGACCATCAAATTGTACCGATCTGATCGATACAGGCCCAGCACATACAGCGTCGCTTTTCCTTGGGTTGAATAAATAACCTGGCGAATCCGAAGCAGTGGATGCCCGCGCGCAACCTGGAGCAGACTCGCCGTCGTGGGCTCGGCGGCAGCGGCGTCAGCTTCTTCATCGGCGTAGGCCAACTGAATACCGTAGTCGCGCTCCAGAATGGAAAACAGAGATCCGCGCGCAAACGAAGCACGCGTGAGGCGGCTGAACTCCTGGGCGGACCAGTAGCAGGTTTCCAAGGCGAATGGTTGGTCGGCTCCCAGCCGCAGCCGTGACAGTTTGCTCAGGGCTGTGTTGTCCGCCAAGCCAAGGCGTGCGGCAACTGCCTGGTCGGTATCGACCACGCTGAACGACAGAACTCTCGAGCAAGCGCTCAAATTTCGACCTGCCATCAACTCAGTGAAGCCCATCAGTTTGTTGAAGTGAATCTTGGGCGGCGCCACAAAGGTTCCGGAACCGCGCCGCCGTTGAACCACGCCCTCGCGATCAAGCGCCGTCAAGGCATGGCGCGCGGTCATTAAACTCACGCGGTGAATCTTGGCAAGTTCCCGCTCGGACTCGACGGCGTCGCCCGGCTTTAAATTTCCGCTCTCAATCCGCTTCAATATGGTCGCCTGAATTCTCCTGTATGCAGGCGTTCCATCGTGATGGTTGTCTGTCATGAATGCTCTCCGGAGTCATTCGGCCGAGACGATCATGGACTTTATAACATGCTTGCGCTGCCAACGAACGAAAACTCGTTCCGATTGTTTGGAACATCTGCTATAGAGCTAGGCAATCGACAGGAATGCTTCTGCCTGACACCCAAGTGCTGCTATTCTTCGATTGCGCTATAGAGCTTGCCTGCTTATGCTATAGAGCAGACGTTCTCTTCATAGGCACTTCCACCTTAGCCTGGCTAAGGAATCCTGCAGGAATTCCGCAACATATCATAGCGCAAAGGCTTGTGCATAGAGGACTAGTATTCCATTTTCTGTATGCTTGGCTTCTCGGTTTCCACAGGGATCGCCGGTAGCCATCTTATGACAGGGACCATCTTCGTCATCTGCTATAGATCAATCATATTATTGACAACGCCAAAAAACTTAACGTTCTTTTCATTTTTCGCTTGACGATGACAATCCATCTACTATATAGCATTTGCCAGTCCCTATTTTGTTGTCGTGTGTAATGTTCAGGTTCTCAGGCTTGGGATTTGAATTCAGTATGTTCTCTGCGGGGGTGTGGCGATGCGTAAGTCGATAAGAGTTGGCCTTGCCCTTTTGCTATTGATCGGAATCCTTGGGGTGGTCGAGGCAGCGTGGGGACAAGAAGTCACCGCCGCAATTGTGGGCTCGGTTGTAGATCCCAGCAGTGCACCGATAAAGGGCGCTGCGGTTGTCGCTCGAGACACGGAGCGTGGTGTTCTTTACACGGCCCAGACCAACGATGCTGGTGCCTTCAACTTACAGCATCTTCCCATTGGGACTTACGAGGTGAAAGCGACCGCGCCGGGATTTGACACTACGATTCATGCGCCCTTTACCCTGGCCCTCAACCAGACGGCGCGTCTCGACTTTCAGATGAGGATCGGCAAGGTCTCGGAGACTCTGGAAGTGAGCGGCTCTGCGCCCGTACTGCAAACGGAAAATGCCCAGGTGAACAACATCATCGACTCCAGAACCGCCGACAACCTTCCGCTGGAAACACGTAACTACGTGCAGTTGACCTTGCTTTCTGCTGGCGCGGTCTCGGTCGATCCCCATGGCATGAATCTCGGATCCAACGCCGCCGAGGAATCTGGGCGTCCCTATATCAACGGAAACCGCGAGCAGGCCAACAACTTCCTGCTGGACGGCATTGACAATAATCAGGTGTCGGACAATCTGCTTGGCTTCACGCCCTCTCCTGATGCCATCGGAGAGTTCAATATCATTACCCAGAATGCTTCCGCTGAATTCGGCAACTACAACGGCGGAATCGTCAATGCCACAATTAAGTCGGGCACCAACCGGTACCACGGAGATGTTTTTGAATACTTCCGCAACGATTTTTTCAACGCCAACCAGTGGCAGAATGGGTTAACGGCCGGTACTGCGACCGGCGTCTTGCCCACGCCAAAATTGCGTTGGAATATGTTTGGCGGCACCTTCGGTGGTCCCATCATAAAGAACAAGCTGTTCTTCTTCGCTGATTACCAGGGAGGCCGCTTGGACCACCCCGCATCCTCCAGCACCATCACCGTGCTCTCCCCAGCCGAAATCGGGGGCAACTTCAGCGCTTTGAGCGCCCCGCTCTACAATCCATGCGCCGCTGGCACAGGCGGAACATCCGCCACTCCCTGTACGATTCTGGCTCCGTCTGCCAGGACAGCGTTTCCCGGCAACATCATTCCGGCAAACATGCTGAATCCTGCATTTACCTCCCTGGTCACGAATGCGCTGTATCCAAAAGCCGTGGCGACGCTCCCCAACGGATTCGGGCAAGCGGTCAACGTCATCGACCAGCAATACAATTCCGACCAGGGCGACCTCAAACTCGACTACAACGCATCCAACAAGGATCACATCTCCTTCCGCTATTCCAAGGGCAATCAATACGATCCTCTGGTCAACTCCCAACCCCTGTTAGGCAATATTGTGAACGAAGCTTATCTGCAAGCAGGTGTCATCAGCTGGACTCACGCGTTTTCGTCCAATCTGCTCAACGAAGCTCGTTTCGGAAAGAACTACGTCAAACTTCCCCACGGTCTGACCACCTTCGACCCGGCTGTGGGGGCTTTGGGGAATAGTATTGGCTTGCTGAATGGCAATCCTACTGGAGTGGATGGTCTGCCAGAGTTTGGTTTTGGCGGCGGTTCGATTACCAACATTACTTCGGGGACGCTGCAGAATCTCGGATCCGCGAGCGTTACGGAGAAGTTTTCTTCCACCGTGACCCAGTTTGATGATGTCCTCAGTTACACACACGGTCGGCACGTCATCAAGACCGGCTATCAAATGAATCGTTACAACATCAACGTGTTTTACAGCGGCAATAGCGGTGAACTGGGTGCCATACTCTTTGGCGACGGCCCCGGCGGCAACTATTCGGGGAACGGCACTACCAACAGCGGCGACCCATCTGCCGATTGGGCCCTTGGTATTCCAGAAGACGTGGGACGCGGCACCAATTCCGGAGAATGGCATCAGCGCGACTGGTTGTTCGCCGGTTTTGTTCAGGACGACTGGCGGGTGACGCACAATCTGACCTTGAACATCGGTCTTCGATATGAAGCCCGCACGCCTTGGGTCGAAATGAATAATCGCCAGGTCGGAGTGAATATCGATACCGGCGCGCTGGAATTCATCGGCAACACGCCTGTACCCGCTGGCGTTGTGGGAAGCAACGGTTTCAGCCGTAGTCTTTATAAGACCACCTACGGAAGACCGGACTATCAACCTCGTCTCGGCTTCGCCTGGAGCCCCGGCGAGTCAAACAAAACCGTGGTTCGCGGCGCTTTCACTGTCTCATCTTACCTGGAAGGAACGGGCACTAATTTGCGCCTTCCGCAGAATCCTCCCTATACGGCTCCGCAGGTCGAAGCCAACAACGTGGCTACCGGCGGATCATTTAGCACCGAGAATGCTTTTAGTATCGCTGCACCCGCCTCTGACCCTTTTATCGGCGCCACCATGCTGGCTTGGAACGGCACTGTGCAACCTGCCGTCGCAAACCAGTGGAACCTCTCGGTACAGCGCGAGCTTGCCAACAGTACGACTCTTCAAGTGGGCTACGTTGGCCAGAGCACGACTCACCTGATGGTTCCTGAGTGGCTGGCACAAGGCTATCTGCAGCCGAATGGCTCAGTCACATATCCCTTGATTGGAGGTCAAAATCCGACAGGAACCGTCATTAATGGAATCACCACCACAACACCGACGTTTGGTCCCAACGGATTCGGCAATGTGAAGAACACTGCCTCCGCCGGCAACATGAACTATAACGCGCTGCAGGTGGTGCTGCAGAAGCGATATAGCCACGGACTCGAGGGCCAGGTTTCGTATACCTACGAAAAGTGCATGACCAACGACGACGGTTATTACGGTACATGGGGCACGACCACTCAGGCCGCACCCTCCGGTAACTACTGGCAAAACCTCTATAACCCCGCTGGCGATTACGCACGATGCTATTGGGATTCGACCCACATTATCAGCGCATACGCCGTGTATGAGTTGCCCTTTGGCCGAGGTAAACAATTTGGGCACGACATGCCGGCGGCAGCGAACGCCGTGGTCGGCAACTGGTCCATCAACCCGATTGTTTCCTGGCACACCGGCTTCCCACTCACTATCTCTGGAGGCAACAGCTCTGGAACCAACAGCCCGGAGAATCGTCCCAACTGCAATGGCCCTGTCAGCTACCCGAAGACCGTCAGCGTCCAGGGTATGCAGTGGTTTAGTCCAAGTGCATTCTCCCAGCCTGCGGCCGGCACATTTGGAGATTGTCCGGCTCAAGGCCCAGTGATTGGACCGGGATATGCTGATGTTGACATCAGCATGCAGAAGAATTTCCCGATTACAGAAACCATGAAAGTCCAGTTTCGTACTGACTTCCTGAACCTGTTTAACCATCCGAACTTCGCGGTGCCAAACTTTAGCTTTGGAACTCCAACTTTCGGCGTCATCAACTCGAGCCAGGATGCTCGGCAATTGCAGTTCGCTCTGAAGTTCTACTTCTGAGCCTAGCGTTGTACCATGGGGCAGGCGCTTCTCCCCCGCGTCTGCCCTGTTTATGCTTAGATTTCGCCATCGTATTCTCGGTCTTACATTGCTCTTGGGATCCGCTCCGACTTGGTTAGGGGCCCAGGCTTCCAAAAAGCCAGTTGCTCCGGATGTCGCCTCATCGGCGCAACGAGCTTTGAATCTCGCACAATCTGGTAACTGTAAAGAAGCGCTACCGCTCTTGAAGCAGGCAATGTCACACGGAGGGGACAAGGAACTTAAGCGCAGCGTCGGCTTTGCTGGAGTGCGTTGCGCGATGTTTGCCGATCAGCCGGATGTGGCGGAGGATTTTCTTCGGTTCTTGAATCGCGAGTTTCCCCACGATCCTGATGTTCTCTATCTCTCTATCCATACCTACTCGGATCTATCGAGCCGCGCCGCGGCGGAACTGGCCACCATCGCGCCCAAGTCTCCTCAGGGGCTTGAGCTCAACGCCGAGGCCCTCGAATCACAAGGGAAATGGGAAGAGGCTGCCAAGGAATATCGCTTGATCCTGGAGCAAAACCCGCGTATGCCTGGCATCCATTTCCGCATCGGGCGGTTGTTGCTCTCCAAGCCCAATCCCAGCCCGACTGTCGCCGAAGAAGCGAAAAAAGAAATGCAGCAGGAGATCGAGATCGATCCTTCCAATGCGGGCGCCGAGTACGTCCTGGGCGCACTGGCGCAACAAAACCAACAATGGGACGAGGCAATAGGCCACTTCTCTCGCGCTGCGAAACTGGATCCAACTTTCGGCGACGCCTTTGTAGGACTCGGAGCTTGTCTCGGCTCGGCCAAGCGGTACGCGGAGTCGATTGCACCTTTGGAGAATGCCATCAAACTTGAGCCTGAGAATCCAGCCCCGCACTATTTGCTCGCGATCGCATACAACCGCACCGGCCGCAAGGAAGACGGCGACAAGCAATTTGCCATTCAAAGACAGTTGACCCAGAAAGGTGCCGCGGGAGAAGACAACCCACAGTCGCAGGCGAAACCAAACTAGTGTAGGGGCCGTAGAATAGCATCCGAAGACTAAACAGTGACTTCGTTGCCGAATCCAAGAACATTCCTTTTCTCTCGACGCAGCTTTCTGCGTGGCCTTGCAACCAGTCTCGCTCTACCGTCTTTTTATCAACTTACCCGAGCGCTACCCGAAGCTGCTTATCCCTTCGAGGAAGTTCTTCCAGCAGCCACTGGAATTACGTGGAAGCACACCGCGGGGAAATCTTCACAAAAATATTTACCAGAGACCACAGGCGCAGGTTGTGCCTTCGTCGACTACGACAATGATGGTTGGATGGACATTTACCTGGTCAACAGCGGGCGCTGTGATTTCTTCAATCCCGATCCTCCTCTGCGCAACGCTCTATATCGGAACAATCGCGACGGAACTTTCACTGACGTGACCATAAAAGCCGGCGTCGCTGCCGGCGGCTATGGCCAAGGCGTAGCCGTCGGAGACTACGATGGAGATGGTTTCCCTGACCTATACGTCACGCAATATGGCAGGAGCATTCTGTATCACAACAACGGCGACGGCACTTTCACCGATGTAACCGAGAAAGCCGGCGTCGCTGCGCCGGGATGGTCTTCCAGTGCGGTTTGGTTCGACTACGACAATGACGGGCGCCTCGACCTGTTTGTTTGCCGGTTCGTGGACTTTGACAAATCCAAGAACTTGCCTTGTGCCGCCGGCGATAGCCCCGGATACTGTGTTCCGCGCCTTTACAAGCCAATGCCCAGTTGGCTATTTCACAACAACGGGGATGGGACGTTCACCGACGTCAGCAAGGTTTCAGGAATTGGCAACCACCTGGGCAAGGCGTGGGGAGTGGTTGCAACCGACATCAACAACGATGGCCGTATGGACCTCTTTGTTGCCAACGATACCGTGCAGAACTTTCTGTACGCCAACCGCGGCGGCGGAAAGTTCGAGGAAATCGGTGCGCAAGCCGGAGTCGCATACAGCGAGGCTGGTCGCCCACGCTCCGGCATGGGCCTTGACTCGGCAGATTTTAACGAGGATGGATGGATGGATCTCTTCGTTGCCAACATCGACCACGAGATGTATTCGTTGTACAAAAACAATGGCGACGAGACCTTTGACGATCAAGCCGGTCCCACTGGGATTGCGACCGCGACCCGGCTCATGAGTGGCTGGGGACTCAAGTTCTTCGACTATGACAATGATGGCAATCTCGACCTGTTTCTAGCTAACGGCAATCCCGATGACTTGATCCAGGTCGTTCGCAAAGACGTGGGCTACCAGGAACCAATGCTTCTCTTTCACGACACCGGTAAAAGCTTTCAGAACGTAAGCGCGGAGAGCGGCCCCGTTTTCGCGAGACCGCTGTCGGCCCGTGGAATGGCAATCGGCGACTTTGATAATGACGGCGCAGTGGACGTACTGATCTCGGTCAACGACAGCGCGCCGCTTCTCCTCCGAAACAAAGCGGCGAAACAACATCATTGGCTTGGCATCAATCTGGTTGGCACAAAATCAAACCGGGACGCGATTGGAGCCCGGATCGCCTATCAGGCTGGCGATCTAACGCGCCACCGAATGAAAGTTGGTGGTGGCAGCTTTCTCTCTTCGCATGATCCTCGCATTGTGCTGGGCTTGGGCGAGCGAACCAAGATCGACTGGCTGGAAATCAAGTGGCCGCTCCCCGGTGGTGTTACCGAACGCTTCACGGATCTTCCCATTGACCGCTATATAACAATCGTCGAGGGCCATCCGAAATGGAAGTGATAGCGGACGTGCCGTCTTGAATGCAGCCCTTGGCCAACCGAAATGAATCTCAATTTCAAATTGGTCGTGATTGCAACGCTCCTTCTGGTCGCGGAAGTTGCGAGTCAGAACCGCAGTCCGCAGACGAACCCATCGCCACGTTCATTCCCAACACCGAATCCTCGCGAAAATTATGTTGGTGATGATGCCTGCCGCAGCTGTCATCAAGACAAGGTCGAAACCTTCCACCGAACCGCTCATTATCTGACGTCGAGGCTTCCCGATAAAGATTCGATTCTTGGCAACTTCAACCCGGACGCGAATGTTCTCAAGACTTCGAATCCCGATCTTTATTTTCGAATGGAAGCACGGGATGGCAGCTTTTTCCAAACGGCTGTGCAGGGACAACCACCTTACACAACATCTAGCACCGAGCGCTTCGGTCTGGTAGTTGGATCGGGAGGCAAGGGACAAACTTTCTTGTTCTGGAAATCGGATCTGCTTTTTCAATTGCCCGTTTCCTACTGGAAGGAAATTGGCTGGGTTAACAGCCCCGGATATCGCGATGGCGTCGCGTATTTCGATCGACCGGTGATTCCACGTTGCCTTGAATGCCACGGAACTTATTTTCAGTCGCTCGCACCTCCCCAAAATCGTTACAGCCAGACCGGATTCGTCGCTGGCATCACTTGTGAAAAGTGTCACGGACCTGGGCGGGCACACGTTCAACGCTTCAAATCGAAATCAACGGGTAGCTCATCCGACTCTGCAATCCTCAATCCAGCGCGATTCTCGCGCGACCGGCAGATGGATCTTTGCGCCTGGTGCCATGCGGGCCATGGCGAACCGCTTCTGGCGACATTCTCCTACGTTCCCGGCGACCCTCTCGAGAAATATATAGAGTTGCCGCAACCTGATCCGGAAGCCCCGGTGGATGTCCATGGCAGCCAAGCGGAATTGCTCAAGAGGAGCCGCTGCTTTCAGTCATCGACCATGACTTGTCTGACCTGTCACGATATTCATGCAACGCAGAAAGATGCGGCGGCATTCTCCGTGCATTGTTTGCAGTGCCATAAAGCCGAACGCCATCCAAAGATCGAACAGCCAGTTGTGAACAACTGCGTCGATTGCCACATGCCAAAACAGGACACCAACCTCATCGTCTTTAACTGGAATGGCCGGAAAGTAAGCCCTGAAGTGCGCAATCATTGGATCAAGGTGTATTCAAATACCAACGCTCCCGCACGTGAAGAACGAAACGAAAAACCATAAGTCCCGACCATTTCGGGACGCTCGCACCCTAACTTTCAGCTTCCTGTGGTTATGATGCGGTGATCATTGTCGATCGTTGCCTCATAAATACCAACCGGTATGTATGTTCACATTGCAAGACATGCGCGTTAGGACGACCGAACCATCTCTCACTACGGCCGGTGGCAGGAGGGCGTCGGAATCTCCAGAATCTGGGAGTTTCGGGATCTCATCTTCCATCTGTCATTTCTCGGCTGACAATTGGGACGACCAGCGCCGATAAGCGCTGCCACGCGACCGAGATGCGTTCTCAGCGACGTCGGAATGACATCCGCAATCTCATAAGCGCTGATTCAATGATTGCCGTAACTGCTTGAGGAATTGATGACTGCTCTTTGGCGTTCGCCTTGCAATCTCTTAGTCCGCGCGAAACCGGCTTTCCAAGCGGGTTCCGCAACTAAGAGGAGGATGAATGTACCGTCCACGCATCTCAACTTTTGTACTTGTTCTGACTGCAGTTTGCTGTCTTCTTACAAGTCAGCTCCTGCTAGCCCAATCGTCGACTACGGGTGAAATTAGCGGAATTGTTAGCGATCCTTCCGGTGCCGTAGTCCCTAACGTCCCTGTTACCTTGAAGAGCATCGATAAGGGATTCACCCAGAGTGCAACCTCGAACGCGCAGGGTGCATATCGGTTTTCACTGTTAGCTCCGGGCAATTACACGGTTTCCGCGACAGCGTCAGGATTCAAGACCACCACGGTGACCCAACCCGTCTCCGTGGGTGCAGTCGCCATCGCGAATATCGTCATGGAGCTTGGCACTACTGGAACCACTGTCGAAGTCAGCGGAGATGCCCCGCTGCTACAGGCAGACAGCTCCGAAATCTCCACTACGATGAACACTCTGGCGGTTCAAAGCTTGCCGAACCCCGGCAACGACCTGAGCTTCATTGCCCAGACCGCCCCCGGTTCGGTCATGAATACCCAGAGCGGTTTCGGCAACTTCTCCAGCTTCGGGATTTCGGCAACTTCGAATTTGTTTACCATGAACGGCATGTATGACAACGATCCATTCCTGAACGTGAACAACTCGGGCGCGACCAACTTGCTGCTCGGCAACAATGAAGTTCAGGAAGCGTCGGTCACCAGCAACGGCTACTCCGGCCAGTACGGCGGTTTCGCAGGCGCAACTGTAAACTACGTGACCAAGTCAGGCTCGAACCAATTCCACGGCAACGCAAATTACTTTTGGAATGGCTCGTCCATGAACGCCAACGACTGGTTCCACAACAACACCACCCCGGTGACACCAAAGACGTTTGACAACGCCAATCAGTGGGCAGCGTCATTCGGTGGACCCATCAAGAAGGACAAAGCTTTCTTCTTCGCCAACTACGAAGGTCTGCGCGTGCTGGTTCCTGTGACTCAGACTGTCACCTATCCCAGCCCGCAATTCCAAACTTCGACGCTGGCTAACCTGACGGCGATCGGGCAGGCCGCCCAGATTCCGTACTTCCAGAACATGTTTAATCTCTGGAACAATGCGCCCGGCGCCAGCCGTTCCACCCCCATTCCGCTTGGTGGAAACTCCCTCGGTGGTTGCTCCACGCAAAACGCTGGAGGCCTTAGCGGCATTGCTGCACTGCTCCCCGGCGCCCCGTTGTTTGGCAGCGCGGTTCCCTGCGCCAACAGCTTCCAGTCGGCAGACAGTGCTCTAACCCATGAGTTCTTGTTAGCGGGCAGAGTTGATGTCAACCTCACGAACAGCGACAAACTCTTTATCCGCGCCCAGGAAGACAAGGGCTTCCAAGCCACCTACACCGACCCCATCACCCCACTGTTTAATTCCGGCAGCGACCAGCCTGAATATCAGTCGCAGGCGAGCTGGACTCACAGCTTCGGCACCAAGGCTGTGAACAACCTGGTCGCGGCATTCACCTACTACAGCGCGATCTTCAACGCTAATACCCCAGCTGCTTCCCTGGCTGCGTATCCAACAACCCTGCTTTTGGGGGACAGCTCATTTGCCAATAGCTTCGAAGGGACGGCCCTGGGCGGCATAAACTTCGATTTCCCCAGTGGCCGCAACGTCACCCAGTATCAGTTCGTGGATGACTTCTCCTACACTCTCGGCACTAAACACACCCTGAAGTTGGGTGAAAACTTCCACCGCTACGACATCGGAGACCACGATTTCGGCAACCGCGCCATCGGGCTGCTGATTCCGTTCAATATCGGCTCCTTCTATGCCGGAGGGACGACGGGTACCGAGCTGCAGCAGAATTTCGCAACGTCCTCGTCGGTTCCCATCGGAATTTATGGGATCGGTTGGTATGTACAGGATGAATGGCGCGCAACTCCTGGGCTGAAAGTGACCTTGGATCTGCGTATGGACCACAACTCGCCCCCTGTCTGCCAAACCAACTGCTTCGCCAATTTGGCAACCGACTTCGCGGATCTAAACCACAGCGCCAATATCCCCTACAATCAGGCGATAATCAGCGGTCAGCACCAAGCCGTAAACTCGTTTACCACGATCATGTGGCAGCCACGGCTCGGTATTGCCTGGACACCGTTCGGATTGAAGAATACGGTGGTCCGCGGCGGCATCGGCTTGTTCGCCGACACCTTCCCCGGACAGGTTGCCGACAACGCCGCTTTAAACCCGCCGAACTACAACAGTTTCACACTTGTTTCCAATGGAGCTCTAGCACCCAACGTTCCCGGCAGCATTTTCACCCAGGCTGCCCAGACCAACGCGGCCTTCACCACCGTGTACGCGAACGGAGGAACAGTAGGAAACCTTCCTGCGGGCTTCCAATTGCCAAACGTCAACACCGTGAACACGGTTAAGAATCCGATGTACGCGGAGTGGAACCTTCAGTTACAGCAAGGCATCGGCGCCAACACGTCGTTCACCCTCAACTACGTGGGCAACCACGGCTACCATGAAACCGTGAACAACCAGGCTGTCAACGGTTACTGCCCACCCTCGGCCTGCCCGAACGGTTTCGCTGGGCTTCCGTCTGCACCGATCGATCCACGCTTCAATAACGTGGATCAAATCCAGTCCATTGGAATCTCCAGTTACAACGGGTTGACTGCGTCGCTACAGCATCGCTTCAGCCATGGTCTGCAGTTGCAGGGTAACTTCACCTGGAGCCACGCTCTGGACGAAATCTCCAACGGCGGATTCCTTCCCTTCAACGACGATACCAACGCCAGCCCGGAGTTTCCGATCGAACCCAATAACATTCGGCGGATGTATGGCAACGCAGACTACGACACCCGAAAGTACTTCAGCTTGAGCTACGTGTACGAAGTACCCTTCCGCTTTGGACCGAGAACGCTCATGCAAGGCTGGCAGCTCTCCGGCACTGCGTTTGCTCGCAGCGGCCTCCCCTACACGGTCGTTGACAACGCGACAGTCAACAACGTTTTGGCCTCAACCGGCTACGGGAACGCCGACACTATGTTTGCCGGCTACAACGGTGCAGCCCAAGGAAGCTGCGGTGTTGGAGCGGCCTCTTCCACCAATGGCGGCGCGAAATCTCCGTGTTTGAACGCAGCGGACTTTTCGCCCATCATCCAGGCGTCTGGCGCTACCCCCAACGCTCCCATCTTTGGGTTCGGCAACCAGGCTCGTAACCAATTCTTCGGTCCGGGATACTTCGACACAGATTTCACCGTGATGAAGTACACCGGTATCCCTCACTGGGAAAGCGCGAAGCTCGGTGTTGGCGTGCAGTTTTTCAACATTCTGAACCACCCCAACTTCGACCAACCCGATCGCGACATTTCCAATGGCTCGGGCCAGTTCGGCCAGATCCTGCGGATGGTCAATACTCCAACCAGCATTCTGGGCTCATTCCTCGGCGGCGACGCTGCCCCGCGACTGATCCAGTTGACCGCAAAGCTTAACTTCTAAGCTATGGTCGCTTGAAACAGGCGGTCTCGAAAGAGACCGCCTTTTTCGCCTCCTTGATGCCACTTCTGACATTTTCGTTTGAATTCACACCAGGATTTAACTGGAGCGTTGCAGGTTTCCCTGGGGGAGTCATGGAATTCGGGCTTCATGGTAATGATAAGGACAGTATCGAAAGCCTTCAGAATCAAAGCGCTCTTCATGTTCAAGTGACCGTCGCGGTTGCACACGAAGAACTGCGGCGACTTATGCAACAACGCGCCGAGATCATCAAACGCATTGGCACCATCAAGCAAACAATTGCGGGACTATGCAATTTGATCGGCGACCACGAACTAGGCAATGACTTACGCGAATTGGTGAATTGCAAAGCCGGAGTGCGACGATCGGGGCTCACCCAGTTGTGCCGTACGGTGTTGATGGAGGCTAGCTGTCCCGTGAACGCACGCGAGGTAAGCGAACAGATTCAGCGGCAAACCAACTCCGGGTTGCCGAGCCACAAGAATCTGGTTGCCTCGGTTATTACGGTACTCAATCGACTGGTGCAATATGGAGAAGCCAGGACAGTCCTTCGTGAAAATGGCCGCCGCGCCTGGTTGTGGGTGTCGGACGCAGGAGATCGAAAACCTGATCCCGTGAATCGCTCAGAAACTCTAGTTTCCCAACCCTGATTGAATTGATTCTAGAAGTACCCGCATGTTTGTAGCATCACGGTGCGTCAGGAGCAGGCTATTCCGCTAGGAAAATACGCTACCGATCTGGAATTCCGTGAGGGATTTGAGATTCTTCTTGTAACCGCGGGCAACTGCATATTCCCTCCCACCTTCCAAGCGGAGACCATACTTTCCCGTCGAGCTTGACTTGATCTCTACGACAAACGAGGTATTCACGAGCGCAGAACGATTGATCCGAATGAATCCGTATGGCTTGAGCTTTTCCGCTACTACCGAGATTGACTCGCGCAGCAGATAAGAGTCCGATTCCCGCCGCAGCAACACGTAATTGCCCTCAGCTTGAACTGCGACCACATCTACAGGATTGATGAATAGAATTCTTCCTTTAATTTTAATTGCAATCCTCGGCGACTGCGGACGAGAAAGCTTCTGCAACTGGGGCAAAGATTCGATCAATTTTGCGGCTCGCTCGCCTTTTGCCCTCCGAGAGGCCCGGTCCAAGGCCTCGCTGATGCTTTCTTTCGAGAAGGGCTTTAGCACGTAGTCTACTGTGTGCTTCTCGAAGGCTGCGATCGCATCTTCAATGTGTGCTGTTACAAACACGATGGACGGCAACAGAAAGTGCCGTTCCCTAAGCTGGTCTAATAGCTCACTGCCCGACAAGTCCACTGTATTGATATCGAGAAGCAAAACATCGTAAGTGTCCGTCGCCAGTTTCTCGAGCGCTTCGCTCGCATCGTTCGCTGAATCGAAATGCTCCACGTCGCCCCGTGACGACAGAATATTTGCCAAAGCCATTTCGGCCATGGGTTCATCATCCACGATCAACACCCGCATGGTTCCCTCTCATCCATCTCTGTTCCTCCGGCGTGCACGACTTTCCTGAGCGCTCGGAACCCGAGCAGAAGCCAGGAAATCTGCGTTCTAACCGAGTTGTCCATCAGCGGCCCATTCTCTGGCGTTTGGGATGTATCCCTACCTGACTGAGGCCGCCGTTCCATTTCGTATCATGTCCTGTTTCTGATCAACCTTTGCAAAGAACTTCCGTATATCGTCAATCAGGAGATCGGGTTGTTCGAGAGCGGCGAAGTGCCCGCCCTTCGGCATTTCAGTTCTTTGCACTACGTTATAAATCTGAGTAACCCAGCGAAACGGAGGGACAGCTACCTCCTTCGGAAAATCCGCATACCCTATGGGAGTCTCGAGGCGCGGCGATGGCACCGCATCTTCTGCCGTGAGCCGATGTTCGCGATAGATTCGCATAGCGGAGCCCACCGTATCTGTAACCCAGTAAAGAGTGACATCGGTCAAGAATGTGTCGCGATCCACAGCTGTAAGAAAATCGCCGTTATTGTCCGTAAGCAGTTGAAATTTGCCTACCATCCACGCCAACCATCCGACCGGAGAGTCCGTCAAGGCATAGGCAAGAGTCTGCGGTTCAGCGGCCTGGAGGAAAAAAAAACTGCTCTCAGGTTGGTCAAAGTACGAGAGCCGTTTCCGCTCCGCATCGCTCATTTGCGCGACTGCATCCGCATTCGGCGGGTCCGCGGTAAGAAGGTTCAGATGAAGCCCGATCACGTGCGCAGGCGCTTGGTAAGCCATGTCACGGGCTATCAACGAACCCCAGTCGCCACCCTGGATGCCATATCGTGAATAGCCTAAGCGATCCATCAATACGACCAGGGCCTTTGCCATACGCTGCGGGCCCCACCCCCGAGTAGTGGTGGGTCCGGAGAATCCAAATCCAGGAAGCGAAGGAATAATGACGTCGAATGCCGGGCTATGGCTGTCCGTGGGATTGGTAAGCGGCTCGATCAACGCGAGAAATTCAACAATCGAACCGGGCCAGCCGTGAATTAGCAACAGCGGTATTGCGTCGGGGCGGGGTGAGCGCTGATGGATAAAATAAATCTGCTGTCCATCAATCTCCGTGGTGAACTGGTCAAAGCGGTTGATCTTGGCTTCTTGCGCGCGCCAGTCGTAGCCGTTCTGCCAGTAATCCGCCAACTCTCGGACCTTCTTGATGTCAGCGCCGTATTCCCACGTCGTGCCCGGAAGTTGATCGGGCCATTTGGTTTCCGCCAAGCGGTGTCGAAGGTCAGTGAGGACGCGGTCCGGAACGTGCATTTTGAACGGGTGAATGTCTGAGTTCTCCGGCTTTGCCGACAATTGCGATTGCCCACACGCAATTGCTGGGAATAAAAGCGACGCGGTCAGCAGAAGCCTCCTGCATTGCGAGACTGCCCTTTCCGCGATCTCGAACCTTGTCTTCATATGCTCCCACACTCCGGTGTTGGGCGAACTGAGAAAACAACCGGGCACGGCATCCCGCATTTCTCCCAGTGCGATGCCCTACATCTGGTTCGGCGTTCCGTCCGACCACACGCCGGTGGGTATCAGGAACATATTGATCGGCTCCGGGTTGCCTTTGTACGATGGAGCCAATAAGAGCGGAGACCCGGGGAACGTTTCCGCCAGATTATTTGAGGAATCCACCACATTTGCGCCCCATACCGTACCGAGTGGCGTGTAGAACATGAGATGAGCCATGTTGTGCCCACCCTTATCGGTCAGATACGCGTCCTTGGACATCATGTAGCTCATCCCGCCAGGTTCGAGTTCCGGCAGTTCCTTTTTCTCAATCGCGGCCTTGATACTCTCCCTGGCTTCATCTTTCGATTTTCCAGCCAATAACAATTGCGTCCTCATGAAAGTGAGCGGCAGCACCGATCGAGCGGCGGGCGGATTGTAGCAAATCGGGCTGCGATTCTTAGGGTTCCAAAACTCGGGACTATCGAATGGACTCATCCACGCGCGTTCTACGATGCAGACAAAACCGTTTTTGCCTTGGGCCGCCGTTTCGTAGCCGTGCGGCCCAAGAACCACAACTTGCGCATCACGGGAAATAGAAGGCGGAGCCGCGGTCCGTGCCAAAGCAATCTCAGCGTTTCGATCCACTATCAGGTACTGATCGAGCGGTGCCATGCTGGGATAAGCTGCCTTCGCGTCCTGCGCTCGCGCTTGCCGTGCCGCGCTCAATACCAGAATAACCAGTGCGCAGGTTCCCAATGCGATCGTCCTAACTATTTTTCCGTTCATCGATTCCTCCCTGTGCTGCGGCATCTGCAGAAAATTTGCGATCGTGGTTGACCGTCTGCCAGTTCCATACTGACACGTATGTGATCAAACAAAAACGAAGACTTTTCCTGCCCGTACCAATCTTGTCCTCACCAAAGTCGATCGGCCCACAGTTCGCGCAGCCGCCTTAATGAGCATCCGCCGATGTTCCATCCGACCACTCGGACAGCGCAACCATGAACTCCGTGACTGGCTCTGGAGCACCATTAAAGTGTGAATTGATCATAATCGGTGAGTCGGGCGCGCCTGCACCCCAAGTCTTAGCGTCTTTCAGGGGAACGTAAAACATGAGATGGGGAAGCCAGGCCCCGGCGCGGTCGTTCAGGTGCCCTTGCTTCGACAGCATATAGGCCATCCCGCCAGGCTCAAGGGGCGGCAGTTCCTTTTTCTCAATCGCGGCCTTCATACTCTTATAAATTTCATCTCTCGATTCTCCCGCCAGTACGAATTTTGTCCTCATGAAAAGGATCGGCAGCACCGTTCTGGCGGCGGGCGGATTATAACAATCCGGGCCGCGACCCCTTGGGTTCCAAAATTCGGGACTGTCGAATTTGCTCATCCAAGCACGTTCCACGACGCAGACAAATCCATTCGTGCCTTCAACGGCAGTT
>Ga0210393_10000748_pt1 | contig 28163 bp, 24 predicted proteins | sample IncBWC27OmetaG_FD_160068 | JGI IMG/M metagenome (GOLD analysis project Ga0210393, IMG submission 160068) | Forest soil microbial communities from Barre Woods Harvard Forest LTER site, Petersham, Massachusetts, United States - Inc-BW-C-27-O ...
CGGGCCGTCATCAGGAAGCGCGCGAACTCTTCCTGCGTCTGCTCGATTTGCGCAACGACGTCGGCCTGCTGTCCGAGGAGTACGATCCCGTTCTTCACCGCCAGCTCGGAAATTTTCCGCAAGCATTTTCCCATGTCTCGCTCGTCAACACGGCGCACAATCTTATTCCGGCTGAAGGTCCCGCCGAACATCGCTCGCAAAGTTGAGTCGAGCCGATGCATCTATTGGGTCCATCGAAGCGATCGCTGTTTCTGGCGCTGGCGGTGCTGCTGGCAGGATGCCGCGCCACGCCGGCGCCTGAGCAGCTCAACATCGCACTGGCAGTCTTTCCGGACGAGGCCGCGCGCTACGACCGGTTCGTGGCCGATTTCGAATCGCAGCATCATGTGCACGTGAACGTACTCGCGCAGACCTATACCGACATCCTGCAGGCGATGCGGGTGCAGGCTGCGAGCCGCGGATCGCTTGACCTGGTTGAACTGGACCTCGCGATGCTGGGCGAGGCTCACGAGTATGCGCAACCGCTCGACCAGATCGTGTCACCGTCGGCGCGCGCCTTGTTTTCGAACGAGGCGTGGAACGCGGCCACCATTGATCGTCGCCTTTACTTTATTCCGCACCGGCTCATGTGGCAGGCGATGATCTACAATCGCGTCGAAGTGCCGAACCCGCCGGCCACCTGGGATGACCTAGCGCGTTTCGCACGTGAGCATCCCGGCCGGCTTGCGATAAAAGGCGCGCGCTATGAAGGCGCCGTTTGCGACGTGATGCCATTCGTGTGGACGGCGGGTGGGACCGAATGCGAGCCCAACTCGCCGGGATCGATCCGCGCGCTCGACTTTATGCGCCAACTTGCACCCGACTTGAATGACGAGTCGGCCGTGTTTCGCGAGATGTCGGTGCTCGAAGCGCAGGCGCGTGGCTCGGTGTGGATTCACTTCAACTGGCCGTTCGCAATTGCGTATCTTCAGTCGAAAGGCTTGGCGCCTTATGTGAATCTGAGCGCGCCGATTCCGGCGGGGCCCGATGGCAGAGCGACTCCGCTCGGCGGCGGTTACCTGGCGATTCCGAATTCCGCACCTCACGCGAAATTGGCCGCGGAATTTATTCAGTATCTGTTGACCGCCGATACTCAATCAAAGTTGAGCCGCGACCTCGGATGGTACGGCACCGTGCCGCCGCCGACGGGGACCGAAGATGCACAACTTTACTCCGGCTACACCGCGATGCGTCAGTTCGTGCGCGCACGTCCGACGGTCGATTGCTATGCCGATCTGAGCGATCAGTGGCGGCGAGCGATTCGCGGCGTACTTTTCGATGATGCCGCGCCAGCGTCGGCAATCGCCGCGAGCGTCCTCAAAGCGGCCGATCGATGCGATTGCGCCGAGAATGCTTCAGGGGAGCTGTGAACGCCGCCGCCAAAAGACTTCGGCTCGTCTTCGTCGTCGTGCCATGCGTCTTCATGACCGCGATGTTATTGCTGCCTGCTTTGAACGGCCTGGTCTTATCCTTCGATCGCCATGGCCCTTCGCTCGGCAACTACCGGATACTCCTCGACGACTCTATGTTCTGGCGCGCGTTGGCGAACAACCTGCTCGTGCCGGTCGGAAGCGTGATTGTCGAGTTTGTACTCGGACTCGCGCTGGCCTTGACGCTCACGGCTCGGCGCAAGCCCTCTGCGTTGATTGAGACTGCCGCCATTCTCCCCTTTGCGATCCCCGAAATCGTGATCCTGACGCTCGCGCGCTACATCTTTATGCCGCGCGGATACCTGAACGGCACGCTGGTGACGGCTGGCATGCATGCGCTGCCCTGGCTCAGCCCGCGCAGCTCGCTCGCGATGCTCACGGTCATCGTGGTTGACGCGTGGCACGTGACCCCGATCGTGATGTTGATGTTGATGGCTGGACTGCAAACGATCCCAGCGGAACTCTACGAGGCTGCGCGTCTCGACGGCGCCGGCACACTCGCCACCTTCCGATACGTCACGCTCCCGATGCTGCGGCCGGCGATCGTCGGCGCGCTGATTCTTCGCGGCGTCGACGCGCTCAGAATCTTTTCGACCGTACTCGTTCTCACTGGGCCAGAAGGGGTTCCCGTGCTGTCTACCTACTCGTACAGCTTGTGGGATGACGCGCAAAAACCGCACGAGGCGATGGCCGCCTCGATGATCCTGGCGCTGCTTGTCACGATAATCGGCAGCAGCCGCCTGTTGTTCGCGGCTCGATACTCGCGCGCCACAGGAGCGATGGCGTGAACGGTCGAGCACGCGACGATAACGGCGCCGGACGGACTGCGCGCTTTGCGCTCGAGGCGTTTGTGATCGCGGCCGCTGTGTTGCCGCTCTACCTTCTTGCGAAGCAGTCGGTAAGTCCCGAACTCGAGACGTTTGCGTGGCCGCCGCATTGGCTGCCGCATCGGCTGACGCTCGATCACTTCCTCAGTGTGTTCGAGGTGAATGAACTTCGCGGGGCAATACTCAGAAGCTTGGCCGTCGCCGCTATCTCCGCCGCGATTGCGACCACGCTGGGCGCGATGCTGGCGCATGCGATGGCGCGCAGCGCAATTGCGCAGCGCGTTGGATTTTCGACGGTCTCGGGTATCCGGTTGCTGCCGATGATCGCGGTCGCGATTCCACTTGGGACTATTCTTGCGACGCTTGGGGTCTACGATTCACCCAGCGGAATCGGCCTGGCTATCGTTCATGCGGCGATTGCGATTCCGACCGCTGCGCTGACCATCTACGCGTCCTTCGCCGCGATTCCGCTGGAGATCGAAGAAGCCGCCTGGATCGATGGAGCGTCGCCCCTGCGAATCTTTTTGACTATCGATCTGCCGATGGCCCGTGCCGCGATTGCGACCGCGCTGATCCTGTGCTTCATTCTGAGCTGGGATGAATTTGGCTTTGCGCTGTTAGTGCAACAGACCAATCGCACGCTGCCTCCTCTGCTCTACTACTACACGGTGTTCGGAAACGTCGGGCCCGCCAGCGCACTGGCGTTGCTGATGATGATTCCGGCGGTGATCGTCGTCGTCGCGCTGGGACCGTCATTGCGCGGGGCGCTGACCGCGGGCAGTTCGCGCTAGGCGGACGGTCATGGCCGACCTCGCCGTTCGCAACCTTACTCGAAGATTCCCTTCTGGCGGAGGCGTTCTTGACGTTTCGCTCGATGTGCCGAGCGGAGAATTCGTCGTGCTGCTGGGGCCATCGGGATGCGGCAAGACCACGCTGCTGCGGATGATTGCCGGCCTGGAATATCCCGACAGCGGCGAAATCCGGATTGGTGCGAACGGCGATTCAGGTAGCACCACGCATCGCGAATCGATCGCGATGGTCTTTCAGAACTTCGCTCTTTATCCGCACATGACGGTGTTTCAGAACATCGCGTTTCCGCTGAAGCTTCGACGTGTCGCGCGCGACGAGATTGAACGGCGAGTGAAGGAGAGTGCGGCCAAGGCGGGACTCGCGGTCGACCTCGGGCGCTTTCCGCGCGAGCTGTCGGGGGGAGAACGGCAACGTGTCGCGCTTGCTCGAGCGCTGGTGCGCGAGCCGGAAATCATTTTGATGGACGAGGCGCTCGCGAGCCTTGATGCACAATTGCGCTCGTCGCTGCGGGTGGAGCTGAAAACGTTCCAGCGTCGGCTTGGGCGCACTTTTGTGTACGTGACTCACGACCAGGCCGAAGCGCTCGCGCTGGCGGACCGGCTGGTCGTGATGCGCGCGGGGAGGGTCGAGCAGGTCGGAACGCCGCAGGAAATTTTTGATTTTCCGCAGAGCGAGTTTGTCGCGGCTTTCGTCGGCAATCCGCCAATGAATTTTTTCAGCGCACAAAGAGCGCCGCAGAGTGGAAGCCTTATCGTCGAAGGCATCGACCTTAAAATTAAAGCGCCCGAAGGCTGTCCTGCGCAAATCAGGATCGGGATTCGGCCTGAGTATCTGGCGGTGGAGAAAAGTGATGGCAGCGTTGCCATCGACGTGGTGGTCGAGAGCGTCGAGTTTTCAGGAGCGAGCTATGTCGTGTACGCAAAGCTGGGAAATAGTTCGATTCGCGCTGCGTTGTCCCGACACGTTGAACCCGGTGCGCATCTGACGCTTTATCTCGACGCCGCGCGCTTGCATTTTTTTGATCCGTCCACCGGTCGACGCATTGGCAATTCGGCTTAGTCGAAGGCGCGTTGATGCGAATAGTATCGCTTGCGGGCGCGTAGTTGCGCTTGATGCATTTCGTGCTGCTGCCACGCCCACAGTCCAACTGCGACGGCTCCCACGACAGCGGCTCCAATCAGTGCCGAGCGTTCCGCTCCCGGATCTGTTTCGCCGTAGTTCCATTGCGTCTGCGGGCCGCCTTGCGGATACATGCCAGGCGGAGGTCCGGCTTGCGGCTGATACTGCTGATACCCTTGCGGCCGAGTGGATGCTGACGGGCCATCGCCATCCTGGTGCATGTAGTCGTCGACACCGCCGAGGGCAGGGAGATTCGCCTGGGCCAACTGGACCGGCGAATTATCTTGGACGCCAGCACTGGTGCTGCCGATTTCAGGCGAAACGTCAGCGAATGCGGGGATGGCGACCTTTGCTGTGATCAGCAAGGCGAGCACGATCGGCGACCAAATCCGCCGCCCGTGATTTTTCCGACATGTCCGCAAGATAAACCCTTCCACCCGTCAGTGACCGTTATGAAGACGCCGCCGCGCACGGTTCGGTTACGTTGCAAGTCAGCCGGCGGCGGGAACCTCGAACCAAACGGTCGCGAGCGGAGGAAGCGTGAGCGACAGCGAATGCGGGAGCCCGTGCCAGGGAATCTGCTCCGCCGTGACAGCACCGCCGTTCCCCTGATTACTGCCGCCATAGAAGGTCGAGTCGCTATTGAGAATTTCCCGATAGACACCGGGCGCAGGCACGCCCAGACGATAGCCGCGGCGCACGACGGGGGAGAGGTTGCAAACGCAGACGAGCTTGCGGCCGCTGGACGGAGCGATGCGCATGAAGGCGATCACGTTATCGTCGGGATCGTTCGCATCGATCCACTGGAAGCCCGCCGGCTGGTGATCGGCTTCCCACAGTGCAGGCTCGGCGCGATAGATGCGATTGATTTCGCGAATCAGGTTTTGCACGCCGCGATGATCGGCCTCGTCCAACAAATTCCAATCGAGGCTCGCGTCATGATTCCATTCGCGCCACTGGCCGAACTCGCCGCCCATGAAAAGAATCTTCTTACCCGGCCGCGCCCACATATAGCCGAATAACGCGCGCAGGTTTGCGAACTTCTGCCAGCGATCGCCGGGCATCTTGTCGAGCAACGAGCGCTTGCCGTAAACGACCTCGTCATGAGACAGCGGCAGCATGAAATTTTCGAACCACGCGTAGACGAAACCGAACGTCAAATCGCGAAGATGAAATCGGCGGTAGACCGGCTGCTTGGTGAAGTAGTCGAGAGTGTCGTGCATCCATCCCATGTCCCACTTGAAGCCGAAGCCGAGACCGCCGAGATACAAGGGACGGCTGACGCCGGGCCACGAGGTGGACTCCTCGGCAATCATCATAACGCCCGGATGGCGCGCGTAGGTTTGACGATTGAGTTCCTTGAGAAAAGAAATCGCCGCGAGATTCTCGTTGCCGCCGTGGATGTTTGGAATCCATTCGCTCCGCTTGCGGCCGTAGTCGAGGTAGAGCATCGAGGAAACCGCGTCGACGCGAATTCCGTCGGCATGAAATTCTTCAAGCCAGTACTTCGCACTTCCCAGCAGAAAACTTCGCACTTCGTCGCGGCCGAAATTGAAGATGAAGGTGTTCCATTCGGGATGAAAACCCTGGCGCGGATCGATATGTTCGAACAGCGCGCTGCCGTCGAAACGGCCAAGGCCGAACGCGTCGGTCGGAAAGTGAGCGGGCGCCCAATCGAGAATCACGCCGATCCCGTTCTGGTGCAGGCAGTCCACCAGGCAGCGAAAGTCGTCGGGCGTTCCATAGCGAGCAGTCGGGGCATAGTAGCCGGTGGTCTCGTAGCCCCAGGAGCCGGTGAACGGATGCTCCATCACGGGCAGGAATTCGACATGGGTGAAGCCGACGTCCGACACGTACTCGACGAGATGCGATGCCAGCTCGCGATAGCTTAGCGGTCGATTGCCTTCTTCCGGGACCCGCCGCCAGGAACCGAGATGCATCTCGTAAATAGCGACCGGCCGGCGCAACGGATCGCCGCTGTCGCGCGCCGACATCCATGCAGCATCGTGAAATGAGTAGTCGGATTTATATACCTTCGACGCAGTAGCGGGTGGGCATTCAGTAGCTATTGCGAACGGGTCACTCTTAATAGTCAGTTCGCCGGCTTTGGTGCGAATCTCAAATTTGTAGTTAGTACCGGTAGGCAGATCGGGGATGAATATCTCCCACACGCCGGAGCTGCCGAGCATCCGCATCATGTCGAGGCGACCGTCCCAGCTGTTGAAATCTCCGACCACGCTGACGCCGGCAGCGTTGGGCGCCCATACCGCAAATGCGACGCCCTGGACGCCTTCGAGCTCGCACACATGTGCGCCGAACTTGTCCCAGATGCGTTCGTGCTTCTGCTCGGCCCATAAGTAGAGATCCAGTTCGCCCAATGTCGGCGGGAACGAGTAGGGTTGCCGGATCGTCACGATCAGGCCGCCAGGATAGTGAATCCTCAACTGATACGGGAAAACCTCACGCCGTTCCGGCACTAAGGCCTCGAATAATCCCGGCTCAGGCCGCATCAGCATCTCGCGCGGCGGATCGTTCGCAACGATCAAGAATATTTTCTCGGCGCCGGGACGATATGCGCGCACAATCACGCCGCGGACAGTCGGATGAGCGCCAAGAATGGAATGGGGATCCTGATGCCTCAAAGCGAGGAGGCGTTTCAAATCCTCGGCTGGAATATTAGAGAGCTCCGGGGTGCTCGATGTCTGCGGTTCCAGGCTATGGTCGAGGGCTTTCATGGATCCCCGCCTTGGGGGCGACAAGATTTTGAGTATTACTATGTTCCAGACCGAGCAACTGACTAATACTGAGTAACGGAATCAATAGCCACTCGGGGCGATTGTCGAGTTCATAGCCAAGTTCGTAGACGGCCTTATCCATCACGAAGGCGTTGAGCAGGACGCTGAGCTCGTCGCGGCTCTTGGGAATAAACGGAGCAGCGCCGGCTGCTTCCAGGTAACCTTTCAGAAAGGCCCACGACGACCACGTCCGCCAGAAGTCCGCCCATGGCTTCATGCTGGCGAAATCGAATTTGCCGAGTGCTCCAATCTTCAGTTGTTCGATGGTCGAGGTGAGCGCCGCGTAGTGAAACGAGCGCAGCATTCCCGCCACGTCCCTCAGCGCGGCGCGCTTGAGACGGCGTTCGCTCAACGGACGCGCAGGCTCGCCTTCGAAATCGATGATGGCGAAATCTTTGCCCGTGTACAGCATCTGCCCGAGATGCAGATCGCCGTGAATGCGCATTCGCACGATGCTCATTCGGCAGCGCAGAAAAGCGTCGAAGGGCGCGGCGATGTCGCGCTGATGCGACACGATCTGCTGCGCCTGCTCACGCAAGTCCTTCGGCACAATCGAAGCGCCGCCGTTCAGCTTGCGCATCACTCGCGACAGCAGATTGTGCATCGATTGATAGGTCGAACGCTGGTAGAGAGTTGAATAAGGCTCTATGGCGAACTCCAGGTCGTCGGCTGTGGAAGCCAACGCCAGGTGAAGTTCGGCGACACGCTTGCCCATCAGCCGCGCCGAATCGAGATAGTGTCCAGCCATTTCGGCGGCAATCGGATCGGGCTCCGACAACTCGAGCAATTCGACGAGTGTCTTCTCCGTCGACGGCGGAGGGTTCGAGCTGGTAGCCGCCGTCTCCAGAAAACGCTCCAGTTCCGCGCGCGTGAACTGCCACGCGTCGCCTTCGTTCGGGACGAAGCCCTGCAGGATCGCTAGATTTCTACGCTCGCCACGCCCAAAAACGTAGTCGATCCATCCCGCCACTGGCGGAACGTGAGAAAAAAGCGAGTGCGAGGTCAGGAACCGCCCAATCTCGAGATCGGGATTCAAGCCGGCTTCAATCCGTCGAAAGAGTTTGAGGATGAAGCGGTCACCGTACACGATGGAGCTGTTGCTCTGTTCGACCTTCAACACGCGTGGTTCGAGCGGCGAGTCGGGACCATCGCCTCGCATCTGATGAAACGCCTGGGTCGCACCTGGCAGAAGCTCGCCGGCTGATGTTCGATGACGGCGACGCCTCTCGATTATCCCGAGTAGTGCATTCAGAAAATCGGGATCGACAACTGCGTCATAGAGGATACCGTCGCCGTCGCCATTACGCACTGTACTAGTCACTTTCGCGATTACATGTTCCGGCCAACGTGATTGTAGATCGCGAGCGCGGTCGCCAAAAGCAATAGCCAGTGGCAACAGATAGATCTCGGGCTCAGCGTTTGTGTATTCGACGTTCAGCAGCGCAAGTTGAGGGACATCTGGGCCTTCCGAAATTGACGCCGTGTCGACGATTTGAACGCCGCTTATCGGCCGCGTCTTCGCGCGAAACCATCGGCAGTGCGGGATGTAGCCTGCCAGGATTCGCTCCAACTGTCGCCGCGCAGCACCCCGAAGGACTCCATCGACACCCGCGTTCATCTCGATGCGAGGAATCGCATATTCGGATTGCCCGGCGGAGGAAGCGGTCCCAAGCTGCTCGATCGAAAACCAAAAGAAACCATGAGGTCCGAGAGTGAGCAGGTACGGCAGGTCTCCGATCGGCGGGAAAGGCGTGCGGCCGAAGAGTTCGATCGGCGCCATGCCTTTGAATCTCGCCAGATCGAGCTCGACATACTGGACGAACCTGGAAAGATTCGCGACCACCAATATTGTCTGGCCTTCGTAAGCGCGGATGAAGGCGAGCACGTGCGAATTCTCGGGATTGAGAAACTCCATCGATCCGCGGCCGAAAGCTTTGATCTGCTTCCGCAGCGCAACCATCCGACGCATCCACCAGAGCAGCGAGTGGCGATTACTCTCGTGCGCTTCGACATTAACGCTTTGGTAGTGGTACTCGGGATCGATTATCACCGGGAGAATGAGGCGTTGCGGATTCGCCGAAGAGAAACCGGCGTTACGATCGGCGCTCCATTGCATCGGCGTACGAACTCCGTCGCGATCGCCGAGATAGACATTGTCGCCTATCCCGATCTCGTCGCCGTAATAAATGACCGGAGTTCCGGGCAACGAGAACAGCAGCGCATTATTCAGTTCAATAGTACGTCGATGGTTGCCGAGCAGCGGCGCAAGCCGGCGGCGAATACCCAGATTGACCCGCATCCGCGCGTCCTGTGCGTATGCGCGATACATATAGTCGCGCTCTTCGTCGGTCACCATCTCGAGCGTGAGTTCGTCGTGATTACGCAGAAACAGAGCCCACTGACAGGTCGGATCGATCTCGGGCGTTTGCGCCCAGATATCCGTCAGTGGAAATCGATCTTCCATCCGCACCGCCATGAACATTCGCGGCATCAGCGGAAAGTGGAACGCCATATTGCATTCCTTGCCCTCCGCCAGATACGCGACCGCTTCCTCCGGCCATTGATTTGCCTCGGCCAGCAGCATGCGACCGGCGAACTTCGAATCGATGTACGATCGCAATTCACGCAGGAATGCGTGGGTTTCGGGCAGGTTTTCGCAATTCGTGCCTTCGCGCTTGAAAAGGTAGGGGACAGCGTCCAGCCGAAGTCCGTCCACACCGAGGCCGAGCCAGAATGAGATGACGCGCCGCATTTCGCGGATGACGGCGGGATTGTCGTAATTGAGATCAGGCTGATGAGAGTAGAAGCGATGGAAGTAGTACGCCTTGGCTAGCGGATCCCATGACCAGTTGGATGGCTCGAAATCCTGAAAAATAATGCGCGCATCCTTGTAGCGTTCCGGCGTGTCGCTCCAGACATAGTAATCGCGATATGTACTACCGGGGCCGGAACGCCGCGCGCGTTGAAACCATTCATGCAGATCCGACGTGTGATTGAGTACTAACTCGGTTACTACTTTGAGATCACGGCGATGCGCCTCGCGAATGAATACTTTGAAGTCGTGCAAGGTACCGCAGGAGGGATGGACATTAGTATAGTCGGCAATGTCATATCCGTCGTCACGCATCGGCGAAGGATAAAACGGGAGCAGCCACAGAGTAGTCACTCCCAGCGAATGTAAGTAGTCGAGCTTGGCCGTCAAACCGGGAAAATCGCCGACCCCGTCGCCATTGCTGTCATAGAAAGAGCGAACCCGAAGTTCGTAGAAAATCGCGTCCTTGTACCACAAAGGATCGGAGGTCGCGCCGTTTTGAGAATTTCTTGATGACATGTCACAAGCTCACAGTCGCTCTTCGATGCGCAGAATGTGGGCCGGCTCGAACGCCGGATCGAGCCGAACGTAGTTGCGCTCGGACCACACGTACTTCGCGCCGGTCAGAAGGTCGGTCACTCGATAGTTAGAGCCCCGCGCCGCACCCGACACCTCCGGCGGCACCATGGCAGTGCAATGATGCGGGTTGAAGGGGTCTAGGTTAATCGCGACGAGAAGGACATCTTCCATATCTGGCGTGGCTTTCGAGAAGAAAAGGATTTGGTCGTTGTCGGTGCTTAGGAACCGCAGATTGAGAAACTGGTGCAGCGCGGGATTGTCGCGGCGAATCGCGTTGACCCGTCCGATAAATTCCTTGATGTTGTCGGGCTGGTTCCAATCGCGCACTTTGATCTGGTACTTCTCGGAATTCAGATATTCTTCGGTCCCTGCCACTGCGCGGTCTTCGCACAGTTCAAATCCGCTGTAGATTCCGTAAGATGGCGACAACGTCGCGGCGAGCACGAGCCTCATCTTGAAGGCTGCATGTCCGCCGGTCTGCAGAATCGGCGCAAGAATGTCGGGAGTATTGGTGAAAAAGTTAGGCCGGAAGTATTCTCGCATCGGCGTCTGCGTCAACTCAGTCAAATACTCAGTTAGTTCCCGCTTGGTATTGCGCCAGGTGAAGTAGGTATACGACTGAGTAAAGCCGGCTTTCGCCAAAGCGCTCATCACTTTCGGCCGCGTGAACGCTTCTGCCAGGAAAATGATTTCTGGATTAGTCGCCTGCAAGTTGTTAATTAGCCAGTTCCAGAATTGAACCGGCTTGGTGTGAGGATTGTCGACCCGAAAGATCTTCACACCATGATCGATCCAGAATCTGGCTACGCGCTCGAGCTCCTCGAACAATCCGCGCTGGTCCGCCGTATCGAAATCGATCGGGTAGATGTCCTGATATTCTTTGGGCGGATTCTCAGCATATTTGATGCTGCCGTCGGGCCGATGATGGAACCATTCGGGATGCGCACGAACCCACGGATGATCCGGTGAGCACTGAATTGCGAAGTCCAGTGCCACCTCGATTCCAAGACGATCGGCGGTCGCTCTGAAACGATCGAAATCGTCCAGCCTTCCGATCGATGGATCGATTGCAGTGTGTCCGCCGCGTTCACTCCCAATCGCCCAAGGGCTTCCCGGAGAATTCGTTCCACCGTTAAGTGAGTTGTCCTTGCCTTTTCGATTGGTGTGGCCGATCGGATAAATCGGTGCGAGGTACACGACATCGAAGCCGAGGTCGCGCAGCTCGGGCAGGCGGCGTTCGGCGTCCTGAAAGGTGCCGGACTTCCCGGGCACACTACCCTGCGATCGCACGAACATCTCGTACCAGGTACCGAAGCGAGCTTTCTCGCGATCGACGACCAGCTCGAGCAGCGGCTCAAATCGCGTCGCACCAAAACGCTGACCGACGCGAAGTGCGGCCGCGGAAATCTCCGCGTTGCCAATTGCCGCGAGAGCTGTCGCTCCATCTTCGGTCTTTCGCAACTGTGCGAGCGCGCGCATGAGCAGGTCGCGATCGCTGCCATGAGCCGTGGCAGCCATTTTTTCCAGGAGCGCCGTTCCCTCGAGCAGATCGGACGCGACCGGCCGTCCTGCTTTGACTTTCTTGGTGAAGTCCGCGAGCCATGAGGCGAACAGATCGATCCACGCCTCGATCGTGAACACGTAGCGCGCGTTTTCGGTGGGGCAGAACTCGCCGCGCCACCGATCGTTGTCGAGCGCGAGCATCGGCGCTTCGTCGAACACCTCGTCTCGCTTACGGCGCCATTTCACCGCCGCGCGCAACACCTGGTGTCCATCGCGAAAAATATCTGCTTCGACGACGCATGGCTCGCCGGCGATTCGCTTGGCTGGGTAGCGGCCACCGTCAACCGACGGCGTTACATCTTCGATGAGGATGCGACTCGCCCATCGCCCCGATGAAGCCAGCTGGGAATCGGATTGTACTTGTTGAAACGAAGACATCGCCGGCAAAATAATCGGGCAAAGCTGTTCATGCTCGGCTGACGTCCGAGCGTGTTGGGTACGAGAGTAAGCAAAACAAAAGCCAAGATTGATTCGGTGAAATGGCAGGTTAGGGGGATCGTCAGGCCTAGAAAATCTTTCAACGGCGCACGAAAAATTTACACGATTCTCAACATTGCAAATTTTTCGCCTACGAATCGCGCTCTCCCAGCTAGCCCGGGCCACGAAAACAAACGACCAAATTGCCTCGCATTTTCGTTGGCTTTTTGGCCCGCCTCTTGCGTTTCCTACTGCATGGATATGGGTAAACCGCTCGCCGGAAAAAACATCGCGATCTTGTGTACCAACGGAGTCGAGCAATCGGAACTGGTCGAACCACGCGAGGCGCTCGAAAAAGCCGGGGCTCAGACCGACGTGGTGTCACCCGCGACCACCGCGCAGATCCATTCCACCATCTATCACGAGCCGGGCGAGAATTTTGCGTGGGACGTCGCACTCAGTTGGGCGGATCCCGACGACTACGACGCGCTCGTGCTCCCCGGTGGTGTCGCCAATCCTGATGAGTTGCGCGTCATCCCCGAGGCGGTAGAGTTCGTCAGATCATTCTTCGAAAGCCACAAGCCGATCGCAGCAATTTGTCATGGTCCATGGATGCTGGTCGAAGCCGATATCGCACGCGGTCACACGCTTACCTCGTGGCCTTCGTTGAAGACTGACATTTGCAACGCCGGTGGAAAGTGGGTTGATCGAGAAGTCGTTCAGGATGGTCTGCTCACCACCAGCCGCAAGCCAAATGATTTGCCGGCTTTCATCCGCGAAATGCTTAAGTCGTTTGCAGCCAGCGCCTAGGTCGTCCTACTTCACGATTCCGAACTTTACCAGGCTCTCGGCCGTAGCGATTATTGCGTCCTCACGCGGCCGCGGCTTCCATCCGAGGAGTCGCTCAGCCTTCGCGCAGGTGGCGTTGCGAATACTGCCGAGCAGCGGAAGCAACTGCTTCATACTCGGGTCGAACAGCGCCACGACTCGCACGAGCCAGTTCGGCAATTGCCGCGTGGGCACCTTCTTCGCCGCGTCTCCCAGCCGCGCCTTGAGCACCCTCGCGATATCGAGCATCGACCTGACCTCGCCTGACACGGCGATGAAGCGCTCGCCCTTCGCCGCGGGGTCCGTCATCGCGCGCAGATGCAGGTCGGCTACGTCGCGCACGTCGACGACTCCGAAGTAGAGCTGCGGACAGCCGAGAGTCGCTCGCCTGCATCGGCGCCGGCATCTCAACATCGTGCGAACGCTCTCTTCGCGATTCAGCGAGCGGACGGTCGTTTGAACCACGTGACCCGCGCTCAGAAGCTGAAGAATGACGTGGCTGCCCACGAACCCGGAGCCACCGGTGACCAGGACTGTGCTCATCGAAAATCTCTCCAACTCAGTTGAGCACGTGCGTATTCATCAATCGAACGGAGATAGAAATGCTATCCTCACAACGCTGGAAAAGTGAGAAACTTGGTGACGCGCCGGAGGCACTTACTCCCCCTAATCCTGTGTTTCCTGTTCGGACCACTCATTGTTGGGCTCGACGCAGAGCTTGGTTTTGCCGAAATGAAAGCACCTGAAATCGCACTTCCTGGCCTCGAATGGTTCAACGTCGCGGCCCCGCTGCCGATGGCAAGCCTGCACGGCCGCGTTGTAATTCTCGATTTCTGGACTGAAGGATGCATCAACTGCATCCAGATAATTCCCACTCTGCGGCGCATCGAAGAACAGTTTCCCGACCAGGTCGTCGTGATTGGCGTTCACTCGCCGAAATTCGCCAACGAGAAGCGCGCGGCCAGCGTCAAGGATGCGATCCGACGCTACGATATTCGGCATCCGATTGTGCACGATCCGGAGATGAAGATCTGGCGCGAATACGGCGTGCAGGCGTGGCCGACGCTCGTCGTCGTCGGCGCCGATGGCAACGTCGCAGGCACGGTCGCCGGTGAGCCGGACCCGGATCGATTCGTCGCCGCTATCGACAACCTGGTCGCAAACTCAGCGAAGGCGGGCACGCTGAAGCCGGCGGAATTGGATCTCAAGCCGCTGACGGAACCCAAGAGCAATTTCCTGTTTCCAGGGAAGCTGAAGCCCGTGCCGGGCAAAGAGAAGCGCTGGGTTCTCGCCGACGGCGGTCACAATCAGATCGTTCTGCTGGACGACAGTGGCAAGCAACTCGAGCGTTACGGCAGCGGCGAAGCAGGGCTCCGGGACGGCTCAAAGAATGAGGCGCGGTTCAATCATCCGCAGGGGGTCATCGCGGCCAGCGATGCGATCTTCGTGGCAGATACCGAGAGTCACGCAATTCGGCGTATCGATCTCGCCAGCGGTGCGGTGACTACTCTCGCTGGAACCGGCCAGCGCGGGCGGCAACTCGGCGCTGCGGCGCCGGGGCACACGACGGCGCTCGCATCACCCTGGGACCTCGAGAAGAAAGGGGACCAACTGTTCTTCGCGAATGCCGGCACGCACCAAATCGGAATACTCGATTTGAAGACCGATACCGTGTCCGCTCTCGCGGGCACTGGCGAGGAAGGGATTCGTGATGGGCGCGCAGCGGCGGCCTCGCTCGCGCAGCCGAGCGGGCTTGTGCTGAGCGCCGATGGAAACACGCTCTACATAGCCGACAGCGAAAGCTCGGCCGTGCGCGCGATTACGCTATCAAAGGATCCGCAGATCGTCACGCTCGTCGGCGCTGGACTCTTCGACTTTGGTTGGATCAACGGAGACTTCCACAACGCGCGCCTGCAGCATCCGCTCGGAGTCGCGATCGACGGCGATAATCTGCTGGTGGCTGATACCTACAACAGCGCCATTCGCGAGCTGGAGCTGGCGAAACATGAAGTGGTGGACTTCGACGGCGGAAAGTTCACCTGTGTGGACCCGGTATGCATTCCGACGCGCGAGCCTGCGGGAATCGTTGTCGACACGCCGGACAGAATTCTGCTGGTCGATACCGGCAACCATAGAATCGACGAATATCGACCGTCGGCGAAAACCTATCACACGTGGTCGCGCTGAATCGCGGAGGCGCTTGTTTATGAATACCCCAGAACTTGAAGGGACGGGCACGAACTTTTCTCTCGCAGCTCTGATGGGCGCGCGCAAAAACACGAGGGCGGCAATGGCGCAGATCGCGCGCGCCATCGAGCCCGGAATGCTCGAAGAAGACGCTCGCTTGATGGCCAAGGAAACGCTAGCCCGCCTCGGATCGCACAAGGGCTGGCACAAGATTCTTGTCCGTTTCGGATCTAATACCTTGAAGAATTTCCCGGAGCCTTCCGCGCCCGGCACTCGGCTGGGCGAAGGCGATATTTTCTTTCTCGATATCGGCCCCGTGTGGGGCGACACCGAAGGTGATGCGGGCGAGACTTTCGTCGTTGGACAGAATCCCGACCCCGAGATGAAGCGATGTGCTCAGGACGTCAGGCAGATCTTCCACATAGTTCGCAGCCAGTGGTTGAAAAGTGGGATGACGGGGAAGGAGCTATACGATTTCGCGTCGAAGACGACCGAAGAACTCGGCTGGGTTCTAAACCTGGAACTCACCGGCCATCGGCTGTCGGAGTTTCCGCACACCGCGCACTATGATGGAACACTGGCAGCGGTCTCGATCCGTCCTTCACCAAATCTATGGGTACTCGAGATTCAGATTCGACATCCTGCAAAGCCCATAGGTGGCTTCTTCGAGGATCTGCTACTGGAAGACAAGGACTATTCTTAGCGCGGAAGATTCGACTACCGAGCTTCCGCCAATCGCGCGAAGAAAGTGAGAGCGTCTCGCGCACAATGCGAGACGCTCTCACCAATCATGCATCGAGATTAGTTATCGGCTGTAGCAGTGGGCCCGCGCCGCCTGGGCTTCCGCTTCTACATCGTTGGCCGCGGCGGGATGCCCCGACTTGCGATCCTGCCACACCTGGCTCTGGAGACCGCGAGCGCGATCGCAGGCGTACTTGTGACCGCTGTATTCGTAGTAGCCCTTGTGCCAACCGTAATTGGCGTACCCGTCGCGGTCACCTTGGTAGTGATCCCACCACCAATCAACCGGCCGGATGTAATTTGATTCCGAGCCGTAGGCCGGATCGGCAAACGCGGGCGTGCTCATCGACGACATCCCGACCATTGCGCCAGCCATCAAACCTAAAACCAGTGTCTTCTTGAATTTCATGCGAACTACCTCCTGAGTCGATATCAGGAAGCAGCATTGGTGCCAGATAAGTACGCAGGAGAACACGCGGAAATCGGGGCTTCCTTGAGCGTAATCATAAACCGCTGACGGAGTAGGGCTCCGCTATCGGTAAGAATTACCGCCTATCAAGGCTCGCCGTTAAGGTAGTGCGGATACTGGAGTCCAAGCGGCTAGCGCGGCGTGAGCAATATTACTGGAATGTCGCGTTTCGTTCCGGCCTGATACTTGTCGTAGTCGGGCCATTCCTTCGTCATGATCGGCCACACGCGCTTCTTTTCTTCGGCCGTCGCAGTCCGCGCCCGGACCTCGATCACTTTGTCCCAGACCTGGATCTTCACATCGGGGTGGGCGAGCAGGTTTTTGTACCAACCGGGATGGTCGGGCGCGCCACCCTTCGACGCGACGATCAGATAGGTGTTGCCTTCGCGCCCGTATATCAGCGGGAACTTTTTCGTCTCGCCGGATTTCCGCCCGATCGTATGCAGCACCAGGACGCTGGTGCTGTTCCAATCGTCGCCGGTCTTGCCGCCGGTCGCCTCGTACTGGCGGACATGCTCGTCACCGAACAAGCTGAAGTCAGGCATAAGCAAAGACTGCCACCTTAACAGCTCTCAAGCCAGCCGGGGCAGGGTGCACGATTCGGTCAGAATCCGGGCCGTCCCCGTCCGCTTGAAGGCTCGCGCAGTTGACAACGCACTACGACCTTGATATTGAGAATCACTCTCAATTTCATTAAGTCGTGACTTCGGGTTTCATCAATGCGCAAGAACAAGTTCGTATCGTACTTAGCCGCAGCGGGCATCATTTTCACAGTTGTGCTGTCGCTGAACAGTTGCGGAGGCAGCTCTTCGAGCGGTAATCCCGCGCCTCCTACAAATATTGCACCGGTGGCGAATCCTTGTCCGCGCGAGGCGGCTGGCAGCGTACTTCAAAACCCGCCCGCGCTCTTCAGCCAGAATGGAGTTCTCAAGGTTAATCTTTCTTACCAGACGATTACCGACGGCGACGGCAGAAATCTCTTCTGTTTCATGACTCCCGACGGACTGGAAAATCCGACGCTCGAGGTCAATCCCGGCGATCGTCTCATCATTAATGTGACCAACAACACGCCGAGTACCGCGGTCGTGATGCCCATCAACGCGCCCAACTGCGGGCAGTCCGAGCTGACTGGGTCGTCGGTCAACATGCACTTTCATGGCACCAACATTTCGCCCACCTGTCATCAGGATCAAGTGGTGCATACGCTGATCAATTCCGGCAAATCATTTCGCTATGATTTTCGGTTTCCTAAGGACGAACCGCCGGGTCTCTATTGGTATCATCCCCACGCGCACATGTTGGTCGAGCCGGCCTTGCAGGGCGGGGCATCGGGAGCGATCGTCGTCGAAGGAATCCAGAACCTTCAGCCCGTTGTCGCCGGCCTTGAGCAGCAGATCATAGTCATTCGCGATCAGAATGTAGCTGGCAACCCCACTCCCGGCGGCGACATACCTTCGTGGGACCTGACGCTGAATAACATCCCTATCGCTTATCCCGAAGAGACTCCCGCTATCATCCGGATGAATTCCGGCGAGAGCCAGCTATGGCGGGTTTCGAACTCCAGCTCCGACAGCATTCTCGATCTTCAAGTCCTAAACGACGGAGTGCCGCAGAATCTGCGGATAGTAGGACTGGACGGCGTCCCGACAGGGTCTCAGGACGGCACCGCGCAGGGAACGATCGTCGATGCGACTGATATTCTTCTTCCGACCGCCGGCCGTGCGGAATTCATCGTCAACGCGCCGCCTTCGACTGTGAGCAATGCGAGCCTCGTAACGTTGAACATCAATACCGGACCCGATGGCGATAACGATCCACAACGTACGCTGGCAACGATTCAAACGGTTCCCGGCGGTGACAAGGTTTCGGCTGCTGCCGACAGGAAAGTGACGGCTGCGGTTGGGCCGAAGTGGAAACAGCGCTTCGAGAAACTGGCAACTACTGAGCCGGCCGCAACCCGTACGCTATATTTCTCCGAGGATAACCCACTCTCAGAGTTCTACATCACCGAAGCGGGCGCGACGCCGATTCTCTTCGATCCGAACAATCCGCCGGCAATCACTACGACGCAAGGTTCGGTTGAGGACTGGACGATCCAGAATCAGACCCTGGAGAACCATGAGTTCCACATCCATCAGATCCATTTCCTGGTGGAGTCGCAAGACAATTTCCAAGTCAACGGCACTCAGCCCGACGAGAGCGTCGACGGACAGGTTCTCGATACGATCCAGGTGCCGTTTTGGGACGGAAATCCCGACCATCCTTATCCCAGCGTGATGCTCAGGATGGACTTTCGCGGAGCCGACGTTGGCGACTTTGTCTATCACTGCCACATCGCCGAGCACGAAGACATGGGTATGATGGCGATCATTCGAGTTCTTCCTTCAAATCATGTCGCTCGCACGCTCGAGCGAATGCAACTCTTCGTCGCGTCCCTGAAATGGGCTATCGAAGCGAAACCAAGCGAGCAAAGGATTGCGTCATGGTGCGTCAGGGGCAGAGTTGGGAAAACTGGGACGCGCCGTTACGCGCGACCGCTCATCAGCGGCACCGAACCGATCGAGAACAGTGCGATAGCGCCTAGGTTCAGGGAGTAGCCGAAGTCCCTTTCGGTCGCGTCATTTTCGTCCCGTCGCGATCTTCCGCGTCGTCTCGCGGACGGCAATCGCGGGGAGCGAGTGATGATTTTCTTTGATGTAGGCGGCGACCGCTCGCCTGTTGTGCGCGACCATGCTTCGAAGCAACCAGGAAACGGCCTTGGTAATAATGATCGCCCGTTCCGCCTTCAGCATCTCGATCGTTCTGAATCCCAGATCGGCAAGTTTCTTGTCGTCCGAGCGGCGAAGCGGCGCGGTCAGGAACACCAACGCCGCGCGGCGCTTGTTGATGTTCTTGTCACGCGCGAGCGCCGTGATAAATCGCTCCCATTCACGCCGATGCGCAAGAACCTCGTCCGCTGTGAAAATGGTGCAAAGAGAATCGATTTCCGCCCAACCCACTAGCCGATCGAGCCACGCGTTGAGTTGCTTAGGTCCGACAGCCTTCCGCCCACTCGGGTGATGCGAGAGAAGAATGCTGGCGAGGGTCTTCTCTTCATGCGATTCGCCACCAAAGAGACTCCCGACCACCGCTAAAAATTCAGCGTCCTCGATGCCCCGGTTTTCCTTGAGCCAGTTCTTTGCCAGCGTCCTGCGGACGGGAACCGAGACGTCGTAGTAGATATGCCCGCTGCCCACATAGCTGTCGTTAGCCTGAGAGTGTACGCGGTTTCGGCGATGCGCCTTCAGGCCGGCAAGCAGAGCGCGATGGTGTTCGAGCGTACGCAAGTTACCTCGCATGCTGGCCGAGGTTAGCAGACTTTGACGACACGTAACTCATCTGACTGCCGAGATTTCGTCGCGTGGATAGAACGTAAAAGATTCTCCGGATCGAAACGATTACTTTGATTGCGCGGGCGTCCTCAGATTTGACCTAACGCTGCCCGGGTGCGATACAAAAATCCTGAATCGACCTGTGACGCGATCAGCCAGCTCGTTCTTCAAATGAATAGCACCGGAGAACTCTCATGGCAGAATTGGATTCCGCGCAAGCAGCAGCGGCAGCGAAGCTGCTCGAACTAATTTTCATTCAACGCATTTCGCAAGCGATCCATGTGGCGGCGGCGTTGGGAATCGCCGATTTGATCGCCGATGAACCCAAAAGCGCTGAGCAATTGGCGCAGGCGACCGGCGTTCAAGCGGCGTCTCTTCGGCGCGTCATGCGGACGCTGGCAGGTTTCGGGGTATTTGCGGAAGAGGGTGCGGACCGGTTCGCGCTAACCCCAATCGGTGAATTCCTCAAGGCGGGTGTCCTAGGTTCCTTGCGTCCCGCGGCGCTTTTCTTTGGTGGCGAGGACGCGGCGCAGGCCGAGGGCCTGCTGCTGCATTGCGTCAAGACCGGTGAGACCGCCTACGAAAAGCTATATGGCAAGAGCGACGCACTCTTCGAGCGCTTCCAGAAAGACCCCGTGGCGGCCGAGCTGTTCAATGCCACGATGACCGGGTTTTCGACCCTGCATCTGACAGGGGTGCTCGATGCGTATGACTTTTCCACGATTAAGAAATTGGTCGACGTGGGCGGCGGTCATGGCAGGAATATTGCCGAGATTCTGAAACGGCATCCAAAAATGCGAGGTGTGCTGTTCGACATGCCGCATGCGTTCGAAGGCGGGAAGAAGACAATTGCGCAAGCGGGGTTCAGCGATCGCTGCGAGGTCGTGAGCGGAGATTTCTTCAAAGCTGTGCCGAACGGGGCCGATGCGTATCTCCTATCGCGCGTGATCCACGATTGGGACGACAAAACATCGATCGCTATTTTGAAAATAGTGCGTAACGCGATTGCGCCTGATGGCCGGTTGCTCCTGCTGGAGACGATGCTGCGGCCGGGCCAACGTTCGCTGTATCCGTTGCTGTCCGACCTGAACATGATGCTTCGCACGGGCGGCTGCGAACGCACCGAAGAGGAATATCGAACCATCTACCGAGCAGCAGGATTCGAGCTGACAAGAACGGTCGAAACGATCTCGCCGACCGGAGCAACGATCGTCGAGGGCAAGCCGGTATAGATTAGGACGCCTACTCGGCGATTCGCTTTGAGTGTCCGACCCAATAGCGATCCTTGATTAGCCGCTTATAGAGCTTGCCTGTTGGATGACGCGGCAGCTCCGCATCGAAATCAATTGTCCGCGGGCACTTGATCGCGGACAGGTGCGCGCGGCAGAAATCGATCAGCTCGGCCGCCAGGGCCGGGCCGGCCTGCTTGATATCGACCGGCTGCACGACGGCTTTGACTTCCTCGCCAAAATCCTCGTTGGGCACGCCGAACACTGCCACGTCCTCGACCTTTGGATGCGTGGCGAGCAGATTCTCCGCCTCCTGCGGATAGATGTTCACGCCGCCGCTAATGATCATGTTTGCTTTGCGATCAGTCAGGTAGAGATAGCCGTCGCTATCGAGGTAGCCTATGTCGCCGAGCGTCGACCATCCCTTGTTGTTGCGCGAGCCTTTCGTTTTCTCGGGATCATTGTGATACTCGAATGTGGCGCCGCCTTCGAAAAAAATCGTCCCCGCTTCGCCAGTCGGGAGCTCAACCCCGTCATCGTCGATGATATGTATCTTTCCAACCAGGGGCTTGCCGACTGAGCCCTTATGTAGCAGCCACTCGGCGCTGTTGATTGCGCAAAACCCGTTGCCCTCGGTCCCCGCGTAGTACTCGTAAATTTTCGGGCCCCACCATTCGATCATCTGTTCCTTGATCGCGATGGGACACGGCGCGGCCGCGTGGATCACCACCTTCAAGCTCGTGTGATCGTACTTCTTGCGGATCGGCTCCGGCAGCTTGAGCATGCGGATGAACATCGTCGGCACCATCTGCGCATGTGTCACCCGGTACTTCTCGATCAGCGCGAGCGACTGCTCCGCGTCGAAATGCTCAATGACGATCACGGTGCCGCCAATCCGATGCACCGCCATCGTGAACTGCAGCGGCGCCGAATGATAAAGGGGAGCTGGCGACAGGTAGATCATCTCGGGAGACGCCTGGTAGAGCCCGGCCAGCAGGATGCCGATAGGACTCGGCGAGCCGAACGGTTGTCCGCTTAGTCGATGCTGCACGCCCTTGGGCTTGCCTGTCGTGCCCGACGAGTAGAGCATCGGGGCGCCTTCGGTCTCGTCGGCAATCGGAGTCGCTGGTTGCGAGCGAACTGCATCCTCCCACGACTCATAGTGCGCGATCGTGCCGTCCATCATGTAGCGCTTGACGCGGCTCGGAACCAGTTTGGCCGCGTCCATCTGACTCGCGACGTCGGCCAACGCATGCGTTGTGATGAGAACTTTCGCGCCGGAGTCATTTACGATGTAGGCGAGTTCCTCCGCCGTCAGGCGTGAGCTGACCGCCGTGTAGTAGAGACCGGAACGCTGGGCAGCCCAGAGAACCTGGTGATAGCGGGGATGATTCTCGGCGAACAATGCAATTGTATCGCCGGTTTTGAGTCCCAGCGAGCGCAATAGATTCGCGGCGCGATTCGACTCATCGTCGAGCTCGCGATAGGTGACGACCTTGCCGGTCGCCGCCATGATATAGGCGGCCTTGTCAGGATTGCTTTTGGCGTGAATTCCGGGATGCATCAGCTGTCGTATAATACGAATCGATGTCATCGGGAAGGAGAACCGATTCGCCGCCCGTCTGCCATTTGATTTTGATCAATGTGCGGCCGAGGTTCTCCATGGTCCGAATGATTGAGAGTGGCTCGTGTGGCACGTGCACCTCGCCAGTCCGCGGATCGCGAACCAATCTCAGCAGAGTTGCTGTCATCACACGTCTCCTCAATCGGTGATTTGCGGAAAACTGATCTCCGCAGCGCAGACCTCAAGCGGCCCTTTGAATCTGCGGCGACGTTTCCGAAACCTGCGGGCGGAGCCGCGATTGCACCCATTCAACAGGCCTCGCGAATCGCGTGATGATTTTATGACCGGCATTTGGAGCAGCTAGCCCGATCGCGATGCCGATCGCCGCGTTCACGTGCCGAAGGCCGAAACTTCGAAAGAACATTTTCGCGCTATCGATAAGGATCACCAGGTTCATGATTCCACCTGCCTTACCCCCAACTTTATTTTGAGCGAGATCCCCTAGCGTCCGTTACGGATCTCGCAAATCGCGAGACCTTTGGCCGTTCGCAAATTGATTTTCATTGTAACCTTCAACGATTTCGCACTTTTCACTGTCACCAATTGTTGTAGATACAAAATTCGGACCAAAGTCGCCGGCAGTTGACCAGCGGCGAATGCATGCATATACAATTAAGTATGAGTCTGGATGGCAAAATTCTGGATACGAAAAGCATCGAGGGCGTATGTCTCGGTGGGTGCGTGCGCAAGCTGAATCGGATGGTCAGCGCGATCTATGACAGCGCGCTGGCAGATGCCGGATTGAAGACCAGCCAGTTCAGCGTGCTGGTTTCGGTCGCCAATCGAAAACAGGCTCGGCCGGCCGAGCTGATAAAGAATCTCCAGTTGGATGAATCTACCCTTAGCCGCAACGTCGAGCGGATGTGCGCCCGGGGCTGGCTGCGGCTCGTGCAGGACTCAGATCGCCGGAGCCACCTGATCGAAGTGACCGACAAGGGTCAGGCGTTGATTCGTAAATGCATTCCAGCGTGGCAGAAGGCTCAAGCAGAAGTCAGCCGGCGCCTCGGCAACGACAGTGTCGGAGAGTTGAGGACCGCCCTGCGCAAACTAAGCGCCCGAAATTAGTCGCCTTTCACGAAAATGAAAGTTGCCCGATAGCGCGAATGCTATTTGGGGAACAACGCACGGAGTATCGCAGGCAGGACTGCACCGTCGTAGCGCTCGACGTGTGAGTCGAGCGTCCGCGCCAACTCCAGCAGCGTTTGCGCGAAGGCACTGCGGTCTCCTGCTGCCAGCTTGCCATCTACTCCCGAAGACATCTCGTGCAATGTTGCGATCAGCTTGCGCATTTCCTGACGTTCATGCTTCAGCGCGTCGAGCAGCGCGCCCGGGATCGCGTGATGTGCCTCGCCCCAGGAGACCAGCCCGTCTTCGATCTGCAGGTGCGACCATAGATCGTGGCGGATTTCGTCCCACACTGGCCCGACCTGTTGACTGACTGTAATCGCGCTAGGGTCACCGGCAAGCCTGCTGGCGGCGAAAGCCAACCGCATGTCCAGGCCGTTCAACTTTCTGTGTTCGGCTCCCAGACACGCCACCATTGTGTTGATCATCGGAATCTCGAGCTCGGGCAGCGGACTGCTGCATGGTGCTTTCTGAATTGTAAAATCCTTCGTTTCCATGTTTGGGCCTCGCCTACTTGAGCAATCCGGATGCCACGAGCGAATGTGGTCCGAACCTTGTATATACAAGCACACGAACCAGAAAAATGAACAACTTCATTGGAAATAACGGCGAAGTGCAATTCGCGAACGGCCAAAGCAGTCGCGATTTGCGAGTCAACTCGGAGAATCTGCTCGAACGAATCGATTCGATCGAGCCGCTGGAAGCTCTGCGCAAAGATTCCGACGAAGTCATCGATCGCCGGATTGAATTGCCTGACGGGCTTGGGCGGAAGTCCGGCAGTTCGGGTGGAAGTCCTTCGGGTGGAAGTCGATGGTATGGCCGCATAACCAAGCGGTTCGTATTGCTCATGCTGCTCGTTCTCGCCGTTGGATCAGTCTTCCCGTTCGCATGGAACTACCTCCAATCGTACGAATCCACCGATGATGCGCAAATCGACGGCCACATCGATCCACTGAGCTCGCGCATCAACGGCACTGTCATCCAGGTCCACCCCGAGAACAACGATCGGGTGAAGGCGGGCGAACTGCTGGTCGAGATCGATCCGCGCGACTACCAGGTCGCGGTCGAGAACGCCGCGGCAAATCTCGCAATGGTTCAGCAGGTCGTAAAAGCGGGAGAGCAGAACTACGAACTCACAGCCGCCAACCTCGCAGCCGCTGTCGCCACGAATGATAAGGCGCAGATGGACGTGAGGCGATATCGCGAACTCCTCGACCAAGGCGTGATCGCACGCGAGACGAACGACCAAATCGCCATGACAGGCAAGGTCGATGCGGCCGCCGTAAACTCGGACCGCGCGGCAGTAGCTGCCGCGGCGAGGGTGATTGGCCAGGCAGAAGCTGCCGTGCAGGCCGCTCAAGCTGCCTTGGATCAGGCCAATCTTAACCTCAGCTACACGAAAATTTACGCGCCCGCTAACGGCATCGTCGGCAGACGCACTGTCGAGCTTGGCTCGCGAATCGAACCCGGACAGACGCTGATGTTCGTGACCGAGACCGACGACATCTGGGTGACCGCGGACTTCAAGGAGACGCAACTCGCGCGGATGCATCGTGGCGAGCGCGTCAGCGTCCACGTCGATACCTTCGGCCGCGACTATCAGGGCTACGTCAGGAACCTGCCGGGCGCGAGCGGCGATCGCTTTAGCCTGCTGCCGGCCGAAAACGCAACCGGCAACTACGTGAAGGTGGTGCAGCGCCTGCCGGTGCGAATCGAATTCGACCCAGGACAGGATCCCGATCACCTGCTGCATCCTGGAATGTCAGTGGAGCCCAAAGTATGGCTGCGATAGCCGCACCACGGATAATCGCGACGGCAGAGGCGCCCGCCGAAAGGTCGGCCCACAATCCGTGGGCGATTGCGCTCGTCGTTACGATGGCAACGTTCATGGAGCTGCTCGATACCAGCATCTCGAACGTCTCGCTGCCACACATCGCGGGCGGCCTCGGCACCAGCTACGACGAAAGCACGTGGGTGCTGACCAGCTACCTGGTCGCCAATGCGATCATCCTGCCGATGAGCGCGTGGCTCAGTCGCGCCTTCGGCCGCAAACGCTACTACATGATGTGCGTCGCGCTCTTCACCGCGAGCTCGTTTCTATGCGGCGTCGCACCGAGCCTGGCAATGCTGATCGCGTTCCGCGTGATGCAGGGAATCGGCGGCGGCGGCCTCGCGCCGGTAGAGCAGGCAATTCTCGTCGACACTTTCCCCAAGGAAAAGCTCGGTGGCGCTTTCGCGCTCTACAGCATGGCGATGGTCACGGCTCCGGCGATCGGCCCTCCGCTCGGCGGATGGATCACCGACAACTTTTCGTGGCGATGGGTTTTCTTCATCAACGTTCCGATTGGACTTCTGTCGCTCCTGCTTTCGAGCCGCATGGTGCACGACCCGGTCGAATTCACTGAGGAGCGCAAGCAAGCGCGGCGCAGCGGGCGACTTCGAATTGACTACGTCGGGATCACGCTGATCGCCGTCGGCTTCGCGTGCCTCGAAGTAGTGCTTGATCGCGGCGAGCGCGACGACTGGCTCGAAAGCCACTTTATCGCCACCTTCCTCGCGATTGCCGTGGTCGCGATCGCGATCGCTATCTGGTGGGAGTGGCACCACGACGATCCGGTGGTCGAGTTGACCCTGCTGCGCGAGCGCAACTTCGCCCTCGCCAACGTCTACTATTTCCTATTCGCCTTCGGGCTATTCGGCAGCACTGTGCTGATTCCCGAGATGATGCAGACGCTGTTTGGATACACCGCCACCGACGCAGGCTTGGTGCTGGGACCTGGAGCCGCGGTTATCACGATGCTGGCGCCGTTCGTCGTGCGGATCGTCCCGCGAGTCGGCGTGAAACGCATGCTCGCGTTCAGCTTCACCGTCGCAGCGCTGTCCTTCTTTTACTACAGCGGAATGACGACCCAAACCGATTATTTCCATTTCGCGTCGGCTCGCGTCTTTCAAGGCTTCGGTTACGCCTTCATGTTCATTCCGGTGAGTCAGCTTGCATATTCCTACTTGCCAAAAAATAAGAACAACAAAGGATCGAGTCTGACCAACCTCTGCCGCAACTGGGGCGCCAGCTTCGGTATCGCGTTCGTCACCACGATGCTCGAGCGGCGCACGCAGTATCATCAGAGCGTGCTGGTGAGCAATCTCACTTCTGCCGACGAAAGCATGAGGCGGTTCGTTACGATGTCGAGCCATACGCTGGTAACCCGCGGAGCGACCACTCCCGATGCCATCCATCAGGCATACGGGTTGGCTGAAAGCATGATGACGCAGCAGGCTGCCATGCTCGCGTTCATGGATTGTTTCCACCTGCTCGCGATCATCGTGCTGGCGGGACTGCCGCTGGCGTTATTAATCAAACGTTTCGATATAGGCAAAGCGGCGCCCGCTGGGCACTGAAATCAGATCCAAGGAGATATCAATATGCGCGCAGTTCAGCTCACGACTTATGGCAACCCGCTCGAGGGACTTAAGTATGTCGACCTTCCCGAGCCCAAGGCTCCCGGACCGAACGAGGTACTTATCGGGATTGAGTTTGCGCCGCTCAACCCGAGCGACCTCCTGCTTGCACAGGGCATCTACGGAGTCCGCCCCGCACTTCCCAGCGTGATCGGCAATGAGGGCGTCGGCCGCGTCATCGCAGTGGGAGCGGGCGTACAGAACGTCAAGGTCGGCGACCGCGTCCTCGCGCCGCTTTCCAGTTTCACCTGGAGGGAGCGAATGGTTCTCCCGGCCGACGGTCTTTTCGCCCTGCCTCCGGGCGCCGATCCGCAGCAGTTGTCGATGCTCGCGATCAATCCTCCCACCGCGTCATTGCTGCTCAGTGAGTACGTCGACCTGAAGCCGGGCGAGTGGGTGGTGCAGAACGCCGCCAACTCCGCAGTCGGGCGATGGGTGATCGCGTTCGCGAAAGCGCGCGGCTTGAAGACTGTAAACATCGTCCGTCGCGCGGAGCTCGTGCCCGAGCTTAAGGCGATCGGCGGAGACGTTGTCGTCGTCGATTCTCCCGACGTGTCGAAAGAGATCAAAGCTGCCGTCGGAAAGGCTGAGCTCCGTCTCGCGCTCGACGGTGTCAGCGGCCCCGCGACAGGAGTGCTCGCATCGACGCTCTCGCTCCACGGCACGCTCGTGATCTATGCGGCCATGAGCGAGGCTCCCATGTCGATAAGCCCGCTCGACGCTATCTTCAAGGACTTCA